>Ga0163151_10000208_pt1 | contig 103461 bp, 86 predicted proteins | sample OliLakLV19MP5IB2_FD_145596 | JGI IMG/M metagenome (GOLD analysis project Ga0163151, IMG submission 145596) | Freshwater microbial mat bacterial communities from Lake Vanda, McMurdo Dry Valleys, Antarctica - Oligotrophic Lake LV.19.MP5.IB-2 | ecosystem: Environmental > Aquatic > Freshwater >...
GGCCGAGCACGTCGTCGGCGCTGAGGTGCGTCTCCGGTTCCGCTCTACAGCACGCGCACGTGGAGCAGCGTCGATCCGAGTCGCGTCCCGAGCGGGCCGCGGAAAGCGGCTTGGAAAGAGCGCGTCGTCCCGATCAGTGCTGGGTCGGCGGGAATCGCGGATGTCCAGTCCGCGCGGCCCTGAGCATCGGTGATCAAACGCATCACGCCGAGCCCGACGCGCCGCAGAGCGAGTGAACCAGCGACACCGGGCACGCGGAACGGGACTGCGACCGGATCGCCGAAGAGGAACAGCACGGACGTGGCGCCCGCCGCGCGAGCGGCGAGGTGCAGCGTGCCGCCGACGCGTGGTGCGCCGAGCACTTGGAGATCGCGCTCGCCCGTGTCGAGCAACACGACCTCGCCCGTTCCCGACAGCACGTTCGCGTGCGTCGATTTCTCGGCGACGAGCGCGCGCGTGCCCGTCGCGTCGAGCGCGAGGTCGAACGCGCTACCCGCGAGGTTCGCTTCGAGCACGTACGTGTCGGTCGCGCGATCCCAGATCGCGGCTTCGGGTGCGCTCGAGCCCGTGCCCCAGCACGCGAACGCCGCGCGCCGACCATCGGCTGTCAACGCGACCGCGGTCGGCAAGTCTTGGAGTCCGCCCGCGATCCCGACGAACGCGCGCTGTTCGATGCGCGTCCCCGCCGTGAGATCGCGGACTTCGAATCGCCACGCCGTCCCGATGTTCGAGCTCCACCAACCGATCGCGAGGGTCGATCCAGCGGCGTCGAGTGCGGTGCAGACGGCGAGTTCGCTCGCGTTCGCGGCGATCGACGCGCTCGGAACGAAACCGAACCCCGCGTCGATGCGCACCGCGAGGATCCCGCTCGCGCCATGCACGAGCGTCCGGCCGTCGCCCGACAGTGCGAGGGCGGATGTCGTCGCGGTGAGCGACGCCTGATGAACGCTGGCCCCGGTCGCATCGAGCACGTGGAGGTCGAGCCCTGCCGCGATCGCGATGCGCGATCCGTCCGCGGCGACGGCGATCTCTTGGAGCCCGAGCCCGGTGAGGTCGCGCACGGCGAGGACCGCTCCGCTCGCTGCATCGAGTCGCTCGACGTGCACGCGCTGCGCGACGTTGTCGTACGCGGCGACCCACACGCTCGCGCCGCTCGCATCCGTCGCGACACGCGCGGCGCCGTTCGCGGTGAACGGCATCTCGCGAATCCAGCGCGGCGTCATGCCGCCGCTCGCGGCCGCGTCGTCGAGATGAGAACCCAGGACGCGCGTGCGCCGATGCCACGCGTCGGGGGCGGGCACCTGCTCCAACGCGAAGATCCACGGCGACTCGCCGGCCGCGATGCCGATCGATCCGGTCACTCCCGGACTCGCGGGTTCGCGGGCGAGCGGATCGGAGCTTCCGACGGCGTGCGCTGCGGCCGCGCTGAACCCCGGGTTGCCGCCCGACCACGCGCCGACCGCGGCGTTGTCGAGGCCGGCGAAGGCGACGGCGCGCGGCAAAGCTGGGGCCTGGAGCGCCGAACCGTGCTCCCAACGGATAGAAGGAGCGAAGGGGTCGCCCTGGGCCGCGCCCGCGGAGGCGATACCCGACGCGGCGGAGATCAGGAGGAGCGCCGTTTTGGGCCGATGCGCGCGAGGGGACGCCACGGAAAAACGTACCCTCTCGCGCGCGCTGCGGTCGCCCGTGGAGGGATGCGCCGCCGGGCTTGGCGTGGGGTCGGCCTGCGATTAGATTGTTCCCCGACAACACGCCGTCGACCTCGGGGAGAGACCTGGCTTCGTGCCCGGCGCCGAAGGGGCAAGCGGGGAGGCTCCAGCTCCTCGCGAAACTCTCAGGCAAGAAGGACTCGAGAACTCGACCGGCCCTGGACCTCGTCCGTCGGCGCTTCGGCGCGGAAGGGACTGCACAGGGGCGCGACTCCCACAGGCCTTGGGCCGTGGCGGACGAGCGCCCCTGCTTCGTTTGCAAGCGACTCGATCGACGCGGAACCCCGCGCGGACCGTCTCTCTCCCCCACGCACCGACCCCTGACCTTCGATGAAGAACACACCGCTGCACAGCCGGCACGTCCGCCACGGCGCGCGCCTCGTCGAGTTCGGCGGATGGGAGATGCCGGTCCAGTACGGGCCGATCCTGGAGGAGGTCACGCGCGTGCGCACGCACGCCGGGCTCTTCGATCTCTCGCACATGGGTCGCGTGCGCGTCACGGGCAAGGACCGCGTCGCGTACCTCGATCGGCTGCTCACGAACCACGTCGCGAAGATCACGGCCGGTTCGATCCGCTATGCGCTGTTCTGTCGTGCGGACGGCATGCCCATCGACGACTTGCTCGTCTATCCCGACACGGACGAAGTGTTTCTCGTCGTGAACGCGTCGAACACGGACGTCGATCTCGCTTGGATGCGCGAGCACCAAAAGGGCTTCGACGTCGTGATCCAGGATCAGACGGACGAGCTCGCGATGATCGCGGTGCAAGGTCCGAAGTCGCGGGAGATCACGGAGCACGTCGTGAAGGGCATCGACCTCGCGAAGCTCGGCTACTACAAGTTCGCGTACGGCACCGTGTGCGGCATCCCGAACGTGCGCGTCAGTCGCACGGGCTACACCGGCGAGCTCGGGTACGAGCTGTACGTGCCGACGAACGCCGCGAGCCGCGTGTGGGACGAGGTGCTCACCGCGGGCGCGATGCACGACATCGCGCCGATCGGGTTGGGCGCGCGCGACACGTTGCGCCTCGAAGCCGGCATGCCGCTCTACGGCCACGAGATCGACGCGACCCACGATCCGATCCAGGCCGGGCTCGAGTTCGGCGTGTCGTTTGCGCCTGAAAAAGGCGACTGGATCGGTCGCAGCGCGCTCGAAGCCATCCGCGCGCGGCCTGTGCGCCGCCTCGTCGGCGTGAAGACCGACGGACCACGCGCCCCGCGTCAGGGATACGGAGTCGCGGTCAGTGGCGCGGTCGTCGGCGCGGTCGCATCCGGATCGCCGTCACCCACTCTCAGCACGAACATCGGCACCGCGTACGTCCCGGTTCACCTGGGTGAACCGGGAACCGCGGCCGAGATCGACATCAAGGGCAAGCGCCAGGCCGCAACGTTCTGCGCGCTGCCGTTCTTCTCTCGCACCCGGAAGTGAACCCTTCGAACATGAGCCAGAAATCCGCCACGCGTTCCGCGCGCCCCGACGACCGCCGCTACACCGAGAGCCACGAGTGGGTGAAGGTCGACGGTGAGACCGTCCTCATCGGCATCACCGACTTCGCCATCAACGAGCTGTGCAACGGCAACGAGGGCGACCTCGTGTACTGCGATCTGCCGGAGTCGGGCCGCGCGCTCGACCAAGGCGAGACCTTCGGCGAGATCGAGTCGGTCAAGGCCGTCTCCGATCTCTACACGCCTGTCGCCGGCGAAGTCGTCGAGACGAACACGGCGATCGAGGACCATCTCGAGATCCTCTCGAAGGATCCGTGGAACCAAGGTTGGCTCGTGCGCATCCGCCCGAACTCGAAGGAGCTCCCGAAGATGATGGACGCCGCCGCCTATGAGCGTTTCTTGGCCGAAAAGAAGCACTGAGAGCACTTGCAGAAATCGAGTCTTCACGTGCAGAGACTCCATCTGCGCCGCTTCGCGGCTGGCTCGAGCCCGTGAATTCTCCACGGTCTCCGAGAGGCGGCGGAGAGGCCGCCGCGCGGAACTCCGAGCGACGTACGAGTCCGTGCACGTGCACGGCCCCCACCCGGCAGCCGAAGTACGACGATCCCAATGACACCGACGATCCGTGACGAAGTGCGCGCCGCGAGCGCGACGAGCCCCATGCGCGAAACCCAAGCGACCGCTCAGGACCGTTTCGTAGACCGACACGTCGGCCCGCGCGCGGCGGACGTGGCCGAGATGCTCGCGGTCGTCGGTCACACATCGCTCGCGTCGCTCGTCGACGCGGCGGTGCCGGCGGCGATCCGGATGAAAGGCCTGCTGAAGTTGCCGACCGCGTTGTCGGAGCGCGACGCGTTGGTCGCGATTCGCAAGATGGCCGCCGAAAACCAGGTTTTCCGCACCTACATCGGCCAGGGCTATCACGACTGCGTCACGCCGCCCGTCGTATTGCGCAACGTGCTCGAGAACGCCGGCTGGTACACGCAGTACACGCCCTACCAAGCCGAGATCTCGCAGGGTCGTCTCGAAGCACTGCTGAACTTCCAGACGATGGTCGCCGACCTCACCGGGTTCGAGATCGCGAACGCGTCGATGCTCGACGAGGGCACGGCGGCCGCGGAGGCGATGGCGCTCGTCCACGACGTCGCCAAGTCGAAGAGCGCGATCGCGTTCTTCGTCGACGCAGCCTGCCATCCGCAAACGATCGAGGTCGTGAAGCAGCGCGCGCTGCCGCTCGGCTTCCAGATCGTCGTCGGTGATCCGATGACGTTCGAGTTCGAGGCCGGCCGCTTCTTCGGCGCGTTGGCGCAGCATCCGTCGACCGACGGCATCGTGCGGGACTTGTCCGGGTTCGCCGCGCGCGCTCACGCCGCCGGTGCGCACGTCGTTGCCGCTTGCGATCCGCTGTCGCTCGTCCTCCTCGAACCGCCCGCCGCCTGGGGTGCCGACGTCGCCGTGGGGAACACGCAACGTTTCGGCGTGCCGCTCGGTTTCGGCGGACCGCACGCCGCGTTCCTGGCCACGCGAGAAGTTTGGAAACGCAGCCTTCCCGGCCGTCTCGCGGGCGTTTCCGTCGACAGGAACGGGCGCAGGGCGTTGCGTCTCGCGTTGCAGACGCGCGAGCAACACATCCGTCGCGAGAAGGCGACGAGCAACATCTGCACGGCGCAAGTGCTGCTCGCCGTGATGGCCGGTTGCTACGCGGTCTACCACGGGCCCGACGGCCTTCAACGCATCGCGCGACGGGTGCGTCACCTCACGGCCTCGCTCGCGTCCGGGCTCTTCGCGGTGGGCGCGAAAGTGCGGCCGGGCATCGTGTTCGACACCCTGCGCGTCGACCTGACGCACTCCGAGATGCGGCGCGTACTGCGCGCCGCCGAGACGAAGCGCATCAACTTGCGCCTCTTCGAAGACGGCGTCGGCATCGCGCTCGACGAAACGACGACGCTCCAGGACATCGCGGACTTGATCGGCGTCGTGACGAATCACGAGACGACTCTCGCAGAGGTCGAGGCGCTCGTCGGGCGGACCACCGTTCCCGATCTAGGCGCTCATGCGCGCAAGGGCGACATCCTTTCGCACCCGGTCTTCCGCACGCATCGCTCCGAGACGGAGATGATGCGCTACCTGCACAAGCTGCAATCGAAGGACCTCTCGCTCGTCCACTCGATGATCCCGTTGGGCTCGTGCACGATGAAGCTCAACGCGGCGGCGGAGATGCTGCCCATCACGGAGCCCGGTTTCGGCCGCATCCATCCGTTCGCGCCGCCGACGCAGACGAAGGGCTACCAGCGGCTCTTCGCGGAGCTCGAAGCTTGGCTTTCGGAGATCACGGGTTTCGCCGCGACTTCCTTGCAACCGAATGCCGGCAGCCAAGGCGAATACGCCGGACTCCAGGTCATTCGCGCGTACCACCAGGACCGTGGCGCCCCGCAGCGCGACGTGTGCCTCATCCCCCACTCCGCGCACGGGACGAACCCCGCCAGCGCCGTGATGGCCGGGATGAAAGTGGTCGTCGTCGAATGCGACGAGCAGGGCAACGTCGACGTCGCCGATTTGAAGGCGAAAGCCGAAGCGAACTCGTCGCGCCTCGCCGCGCTGATGATCACGTATCCCTCGACACACGGCGTTTTCGAAGCCAGCGTCGCGGAGATCTGCACCGTCGTCCACCGTCACGGCGGCCAGGTGTACATGGACGGCGCGAACATGAACGCGCAGGTCGGGCTGTGCCGACCGGGCGACATCGGCGCGGACGTCTGTCACTTGAACCTGCACAAGACGTTCTGCATCCCGCACGGCGGGGGCGGACCCGGCATGGGCCCGATCTCTGTCGCGAAGCACCTCGCGCCGTTCTTGCCCGGACATCCGAACGCGACGACGATCGGCGGTCAGCACGCGATCGGCCCGATCTCGTCGGCTCCGTGGGGCAGCGCCAGCATCCTGCCGATCCCGTGGATGTACATCGCGATGATGGGCCCCGATGGGCTCCGTCATGCGACCGAGGTCGCGATCCTGAACGCGAACTACGTCGCGAAGCGTCTCGAGTCGAGCTATCCGATCCTGTATCGCGCGGCGAACGGGCTCGTCGCGCACGAGTGCATCCTGGATTGCCGGCAGTTGAAGTCCGCGGGCGTCGAGGTCGAGGACGTGGCCAAGCGTCTCATGGACTACGGCTTCCACGCGCCGACGATGAGCTGGCCCGTCGCCGGCACGCTCATGGTCGAGCCCACGGAGAGCGAAGGTCGCGCCGAACTCGACCGTTTCGTCGATGCCATGGCGCGCATCCGTGCCGAAGTGGCTCAGATCGAGCGCGGCGAGCTCGACCGCGAGGACAACCCGCTCAAGCACGCGCCGCACACGCAGGAAGTCGTGATCTCCGACACGTGGTCGCGACGCTACTCGCGCGAATCGGCCGCGTATCCCGCTCCGTGGACGCGTGAGTCGAAGTTCTGGCCGTCCGTCAGTCGCGTGGACAACGCTTACGGCGACAAACACCTCGTGTGCTCGTGCCCGCCGATCGATTCGTACGGGACCCCGCAACCCGAGTGAGCGTCTGAGCTGCGCGGGTCGCGCTCGACGTGCGTGGTGAATGCGCGGGTCGCGCTCGACCTGCGTGGTGAAGAGGTCTGACGGCGGCGGCACCCGAACTCCGCCGCGGGTCATCACGGCGCCGGCGCCTCGGTCGGCGCTTCGCCGGCGCATCTTGTGAGTCGGCGCATCGGCAGGGAACGGGCGGCGGACGGACGCCAGGGCGCGAGGATCAAGGTCCAGGGCATCGCGACCGATAGGAATCCGGAGACTCGGGAGGAGTCCCGCTTCGTTCCGTCCCCATGCTGGCTTTCCTCAAGCGTTTGCTCGGACTCGGCGCTCCAGCCCAAAAGGCGCGTCCGCTGGCGCAGCGCGCCACCACGCAGGAGGGCCGGGCCCGCGCCACCGATCTCGACTCGATCCCCGGGCCGATCCCCGCGACGCGCAACCCGCCTACGATCGACCAGCCGGCGTGCGACGGTGACATCCTGTCGATGCTCGACGGACGCGGCCACTTCAACGAGACGCTCACGGGGCGCGAGAACCAGATCCTCAGCGCGGTCGCCAAGAGGGTCGAGTCCGGTGATCTCGTCCTGCCCCACCTGCCGCAGTCGAGCCTCGCTGCGATGGAAATGACGGCCAAGAACTCCGCGAACGTCGCCGACATCGTCGAGCTCCTCGCGCACGACGCCGTGCTCTCGAGCGAGATGCTGCGCGTCGCGAACTCGGCCCTTTACGCCGGCGCGCATCCGTGCACCACGCTGCGCGACGCCGTCGTCCGCCTCGGGATGCGCGCGACGCGCTCCATGATCATGTCGGTCTCGATGAGAACGATGCTCTTGCACGACAAGTCCATCGCCAACGTCGCGACGCAAGTCTGGCGGCAATCCCAGTCCGCGGGCCAGATTGCACGCGCGATCGGTCCCTCGCTGCGGATGGATCCGGATCGCGCGTTCCTCATCGGGTTGCTCCACGACATCGGCAAGATCGCACTGATCGAAACCGTCCGCCGCGAGGTCCGCGACCGCGCCGAAGTGCGACCGTGCCTCCTCGGACGTGTGTTCTTCCTCCAGCACGAACGCGCGGGTGAGCGCATCGCGCAAGCCTGGAAACTGCCGGAGGAACTCGTCTCCGTGGCCGGGCGCCACCACCAGTACGAGCGCAACGAAACGTTCCCGCGCGAGGCGGCTCTGGCACGGCTCGTCCACACGATCGATCTCGTACTCTCGATCGGCGGCATGGGCGAATCCGCGCGGTTGGAACAACTGCCGGAGTTCGACTTCCTCCAGATCGCGGCCGAGGACCGTCCGAAGATCCTCGAGATCGCTTGCGACACGTTCCTCGCCGCTCGCTCGGCCTGAGGCGAGTTCTGGCTTCAGTGCGGGGTCGTGCTCCGAATAGGATCGCGGCGTGGAACCCTGGCGACTGATCGTCACTTTCGGCGCGGATCCGGCCTTTCACATGGGCCTCGACGAGACGCTGCTCGAAGAACCCATCGCGCCGCCGACACTGCGGCTCTACACGTGGAAGCCGGACACGCTTTCACTCGGGTATTTCCAGTCGCTCGTCGACGTGCCGGGACACGAGCGCGCTCGTGCGATCGTGCGGCGCATCACCGGCGGCGGTGCGATCCATCATGTGAACGAGCTGACGTTCTCGATCGCGGTGTCGCTCGATCACCCGATCTATCGCGGCACGGTGGCCGATTCGTATAGACGCGTTCACGCGGCGCTTGCCACGGCGCTGCGCGGAGTCGGCGTCGAGGCCGCGCCACGCGGCGACACGATCCTCGAGTCCGACCGCACCGGCACGGGGATGTGCTTCCACACCTCGACGCCGCTCGATCTCGCGTGGAACGGCAAGAAGGGCGTCGGTTCCGCGCAGCGACGCAAGAAAGGCCGCGTGCTCCACCACGGATCGATCAAGCTCGGTGAATCGATCCTCGAGACCGGCGTCGCGACGATCCCGGGCGGCGGTCGCGATAGAGGACCGGCAGAAGTCGGGATCCTCGTGGCGGAGTCGCTCGCGAGCGCGTTCGACCTTCGATTCCTGCGCGCGGTCCCCGAGCCCGATGAGCGGGACCGCGCGAAGGTCCTCGGTGCCCGCTACGTCGACCCGACGTTCGTGCGGTCGCGATGAAGCTCATCGCGCTCGCCGTCGTCGCGCTCCTCTCTGCTGCGTGCTCGCGCGCGCCGGAGCGACCGAACGTATTGCTCGTCACGATCGACACCTGGCGCGCGGACCGACTCTCGTGTGCGGGTTATCCGCGAGACATCACGCCGAACCTGGATCGGCTCGCCCGCGAAGGACTGCGATTCACGAGCGTCACCGCACCGCGCGCGAAGACGACGCCGTCGATCGCGAGCTTGATGACGGGGCTCTACCCCCACGAACACGGCGCACGCGACCTGCTGGTGCCCATCGATGCGTCGCACCCAGTCCTCGCCGAACGACTGCGGGAGGCCGGATATTCGACCGCCGCGATCGTCGGGAACTTCGTCTTGCGCGACGATTTCTCGGGCTTGGCGCGCGGTTTCGATTCCTGGACCGAGGATCTGCCGGACGTGCAGGGCGTCCCGCCCGAGAACGTGCCGCAGCGCACCGCTCGCTCCCTCATCGAAGGTGCGCTCGCGGCGCTCGGTCTCGGTGCCCCCTCCGCGAACGCGGGTCCGCGAACTCCGATCCGCCGCGAAGGCGCGCCGTGGTTCCTGTGGTTGCACCTCATGGATCCGCACGGCGTCTACGAAGCGCCGATCGAACACCAAGTCTTTCGAGAGACGGAGCCGGCGTGGATTCCGTCGTCCCCTACCAAAGAACCGTCGGGGCTCTACCGACGTTGGATCGCCGACTACAACGTGCCCGTCGATGCACGCGGGGCCGACGGGCGGATCGACGCGGCCCGCGTCATCGCGCGGTACGACGCCGAGGTGCGTTACGCGGACCACGAGCTCGGCCGACTCCTCGATGCATTACGTACGACGGGCGAACTCGAGCGCACGCTGGTCGTCGTCACGTCGGATCACGGCGAAAGTCTCGGCGAGCAGGACTATTGGTTCGAGCACGGGCGCAACGTGTCCGAGGCAACCGTGCGTGTGCCGCTCCTCGTGCGCTGGCCCGAAAGTCTGTCGAAGCGACCATCACCGGGCGTGCGCGGCATCGACACGAGCCTCACGGACCTCGCACCGACCCTGCTCGACTTGCTCGGACTTCCTCCGCTCAGAGAACCGGCACCCGCGCGCGGCCAGTCACTCGCGGGAGCGTGGCGCACCGGCGCAGAGGAGGTTCGCCCTGTATTCGCCGAGAAAATCGACCGCGACGAGACCGAAGGCGCCGTCCAGTCGAAGTCGGTGAGGATCGGCGGGTGGAAGTGGATCCGTCGCTTCGTGCACGCCACGGCTGCGCAGGACGGAGCGCGTCGACTCGTCACGTTGTCCGACGAGCTGTACGACCTAGCTCAGGACCCCTTCGAGGAGGCGAACCTTGCCGCGGATCCACCGACGCGTGCGCCTGTCGAACGACTGCGGGCCGAGCTCGCGCGCTTCACGGCGCTCGACGCGCGCTTTCCCGAACTCGGCGAGATCCTGCGCGCACACCGCGCGGCATTCGAGTCGAACGACGCGGAGACGGTTCGCATCCTGAAGTCGCTGGGCTACTGACCTCGACGCGGGAACGATCGGAGTTCGCGCGCAGTCCTCGGCGCACGCTCGGGGCTCTTGGCGAGGAGCGCCGCGAGTCGATCGAGATCGGCAGCGGTGTCGACATCGAACTCGCCCGGGGCGAGCTCGACTCGGATCCCCGACGAAGTCGCGTTCGCCAGCGTGACGGCGAGGACTTCGCTCGTGCTCCAGGGCACGTTCGCGAAGAGTGCTGTACGCGGGCCATCGAGTCCGATCGCGCAATAACCACCGTCGTCCGCGGGCACGATCGCGCACGGCGCGCGCTCCAAGACGGTGAATACGGCACGAATCCTCGTCGCGCCGAAGTGCGGTGCATCCGTCCCGATCATGACGACGCGCGAAGCGCCGGTCGCGAACGCGGATTCGAACGCAGATCGCATACGAGCACCGAGGTCGCCCTCGACCTGCGGGACGAGCGTCGCGTGGGGCGCGGCGGCCGCGAAGAAGTCCCGGCCGCCCTCCGGCGTGAACGCGACCAAGGTCCGTGCCTCGGTCACTCGAGCACAGCTCGCCAGAACATCCGTGAGGAACGCGTTCGCAAGCCTCTTGATCGTCTCCGGTTCGAGCCCCGTTTCACGCTGCAGCCGCGTTTTCGCGAGCCCCGCGATGGGCGCCTTCGCCATGACGACGATCGCGCGGTCCACAGGATTCACACTCACACGCCGCGGCGCAGCACGTCACGCGCGATCACGATGCGCTGGATCTCGCTCGTGCCCTCGTAGATCCGCGTCACACGAGCGTCGCGGTAGAGCTGCTCGATGCGGTACTCGGCCGAATAGCCCATTGCGCCGTGGATCTGCACCGCGCGATCGACGACGCGACCCAACGCTTCACTGCACACGAGCTTGACCATCGCCGACTCGCGCCCGAACGCGATGCCTTCGTCGCACATCCATGCAGTTCGATAGACGAGGCTCTCCATCGTGAAGATGTCGCATGCGGAATCCGCGAGCATCCACTGGATGGCTTGGTGTTCCGAGATCGGCTTGCCGAACGCTTCGCGCTGTCGCGCGTATTCCACCGACAACTTGTGCGCTTCACGCGCCGAACCGAGACAGTTCGCGCCCAGCGCGAGGCGCCCGCGATCGAGCGTCGCCATCGCGATGCGGAAGCCGCCACCGACTTCCCCCATCCGATTCCGATCCGGGACGCGCACGGAATCGAAGGCGATGGCGACCGTCGAGCTGCCGCGCTGGCCCATCTTCTCCTCGCGCTTGCCGATGGTGAAACCCTTCGTGGCACTGGGCACCAGGAAGGCCGTGATTCCCTTCGCGCCCCTCGCGCGATCCGTTACGGCGTAGACGATGACGAGGTCGGCGATGTCGCCGTTCGTGATCCACACCTTCTCGCCGTCGAGGATCCAATCGTCGCCATCACGGCGCGCGGTCGTGCGCATGGCCGCGGGATCGGAGCCCGCATTGGCTTCCGACAAAGCGTAGGCCGCGAGCACCTTGCCGCTGGCGAGGTCGGGCAAGAAGCGCTGCTTCTGCTCGTCAGTTCCTCCGACGACGATGGACATCGCGCCGATGCTCGCGTGCGCGCCGTACGTGACCGCGACGGAGAAATCGCCCTGCGTGAGCTCGTCCATGACGACGCACAAGCCGGTCTCGCCCAGCCCTGCGCCGCCGTACTCCGTGGGGATCGCGACGCCCAACAGGCCCGCGTCCGCCAGCTCGCGGAACAGACCCCGCGGCACGCTGTGCTCGCGCTCGATCTGGGCCGTGATCGGGCGAATCCGGGACTCGGTGAAGTCGCGCGCGAGGTCGCGCAACATCCGCAATTCGTCGCTGAACGTGAGATCCATGGGAGTCCGTGCCGGCCTTCGAGGAACCTGGGCACCGGCCGTCGGTTCATCGGGCAAGCAGGATGGAGCACCGTGCGTGCCTCCGCCTTCAGAAACTCCTAAGATTCACTCGCTCGATTCGTTCGGTTCCAGGCACCTTCATGAAGATTCTCCTCATCCTCGGCGCACTCCTCGTCGCCGCTGCTGCCGGTGCCGCGGGCGCCGCCCTGTTCGCGCCGCCCGCTACGTCCACGAGCGCCCCGGTCGAACCCGCCCAAGCAGCTGTGCCGCCGGTCGCCAACCTGTCGCTCGACGCCGAGAAACGGATCGACGCGCTCTCCATGGAAGTGGCCGATCTCGAAGCGCAGATCCGCGAGCTACGAACGGCTGCCGCGCGATCGGCCGTGATCCCCGAGGAGGTTCCGAAGGCGACGACGTCGGCAACGCTGCTCGTCGCGACCCAACGCGAACAGATCCTCCAGGTCATCGCCGACGAGAAGGCGGCTGATGAGCGCCGTCGCGAAGAGGAACGGCTGAAGCGCGAAGAGGAGAACAGACTTCAACGCGCGGATCGCCAGGCTCAACGTTTCGGCTTGAATGAGGCGCAAGAACGTCAGCTCGCCGACTACTACCTGCAGTCGAAGACCAAGCTCGACGAGGTGCGTGAGTCCATGCGCGCGGCTCGCGAAAGCGGCGCGATGGACGGCGAGCAACTCCGCACCGCGATGCGCGACGCGCGCGATTGGTCCACGCAGGAACTCGAGCGTCTGTTCGGGCCCGACACGGGACGACAGATCGCCGAATCCGAGATCGAGCGTTACCGCGGCGGCGGTTCCGGTGGCGGCGGTTCCGGTGGCGATGGTGGCGGCGGGAATCGCCCGGCGCGCCGCGAACAGAACGGCGCCGGCGGTCAGGGCGGAGGCGCGTCCGGCGGATGACCCGCTTTGCGCGCCGGGGCCTCTCCCGGTTGATGGGCTGGGCGACCGACCTCCGCGTGCCGCGCTTCTTGCGCGCGGCCGCCTACGGCGGATTCGCGCGCTACGCGGGCGCGGACCTCTCGGAGGTGCGCTTGGCGATCCGTGATTTCCCGAGCCTCGGCGCCTTCTTCGTGCGCGAACTGAAACCAGGGCTACGCACCCTCGATCCGGATCCCGCGGCGCTGCTCTCACCGGTGGATGGCACGGTACAGGCCGTCGGCCCCATCGAGCGTGGCACGATCGTGCAGGCGAAAGGTCGCTCGTACGCCGTCGCCGAACTGTGCGGCGGCCTCGAAGTCGGGCTCGATCTCGAAGGCGGCGTCGCGTGGACGATCTACCTCTCGCCGCGCGATTATCACCGTATCCACATGCCGGTCACCGCGCGCCTCGCGGCCGTGCGATGGATCGACGGCGACCGTTTTTCGGTCGCACCGGGAGTCCTGGCTCGACGGCGCGTTCTGGACGTCAACGAGCGCTGCGTGCTGCGCCTCGAGAGCGAGCAGGGCACGTTCCTACTCGTCCTCGTCGGCGCAATGAACGTCGGACGCATCCGTGTGTTGGGCGTCGAACCGAGCTATGCCACGGAACCCGTTCGCCCCGGCTCGCGCTTCGAGCGCGGCCTCGAGATCGCGCGCTTCGAGATGGGTTCGACGATCGTGCTCGTCGCGCCGCGCGGTGTGGCGAGCACGGCCACGCACATCGAACAGGGACTTCCCGTTCGACTCGGTTCGCGGATCGGCACGCTCATGCATCCTCGATGAGCCTCGCCGATCCCGACATCCGGCTCGCCCGGCTCTTCGCCGCTTGCGTGCTCGGCGACTGGAAGACGGTGCGTACCGAACGAGCGCGAGCGACAGGCGACGAGCCGGACCGCCGCTGGCGCGAGGCACTCCTCATGGTTCACGTGTTCGCCGGCGTCCCGCGCGCCGTCGAGTCCTACGGTGTGCTCGACTCCGCCGGCGGTCTGGGAATCCCGTCCCCCGACGAACTCGCGGAGCCCACGACCGGCGGCGCAGAACTCTTCGATCGGATCTATGCCGAATCGAAGGACGAAGTGCGCGCACTTCTCCGACGCCATCATCCGCTCTTCGCGCGGCACGTCCTCGAGCACGCCTACGGACGCGTGCTGTGCCGGCCCGGTCTGTCCGCGGATCGACGCGAGATCCTGGCGTGCGCGGCGCTCGCGGTGCTCGGTCAGGATCGCCAGCTCGCCAGCCACGCGCGCGGAGCCGTGCGCTGCGGCGCAACGGCGACCGACGTCGCAGCCGTGATCGAAGCCGTCGCTGATCTGGCCCTCCCCGAGAGGATCGAAACGGCGCGCGAAGTCGTGCGGCGATTCGCGCGAGCCTGAGAACTCGCGGCTCGACCGCCACGCGGACCGTGGATGGAGAAGATCGCGGCCTGATCGGTTTGGAGGCTCAGCCGTTCACGCGGTCAGCGCACCGCGACTTCGATCGTCGCGCTGACGAGACGCAGTGGCTCGAACGACTTCACGGCGATCAACCGATCCAAGGGATCGTTCCTGGGCACGGGACGTTGCTCGACGACCGCACGCCGTCCGTCGATCTCGACCGTGGCGATGCCGCGCGCGCGCGTCACGACGATGCGAATCTCGAACCCGGGACCTCCGCGCGGTGGCGTGACCAACGTTCCCTCGCCGGCGCGCGCCTTCGCCACGAGCTGCGCCGGATCGCCTGTATCCACCAGGAGGCGCGCCGGCTTCCCGACACTGCCTGCAGCGAGAACCACGTGGAAGCCGCAGACGGACACGACGAGCAGCTCGGGCCGCGCGTCGGACTTCGGTTGGAACCGCAGGCGCACATCCACCGCTTCGCCTTGGACCTGAGCTGGGTCGCGCAAGACGAGACTCGGGCCCGCGCGCGCGAGCAAGTCCTCGTCGGACAGGGCATAGCGCAGTGACACGACGCCCTGTCCCTCCCGGATCCAAGTCCCTCGGTCGAATCCACCGGGTTTCAGCGCATCGAAGTCGTAGTGCAGGCGCACGCGACCGCCCGCGAGCAATTGATAGGCGTTCGGTCGCAGCAAGTCCTCGAGAGACGGGAAAGAGGGCGTGACCTCCGCCAATCTTTCGTCGCGGAGACGTCGAAGCTCCTGCACTTCCTCGGCGAGGAGCAGCGCGGAATCCTCGCGCAGGATGCGCTCGATCCGCTTCGCGAGGCGCGCCGGATCGGCTCCTTCGCGACCCTCACGCAACGCCAAGTGATAACGCCTGACGACCGCGGCGCGTTCCTCGTCGGCCAACTCGCGTCGCTGGTCGAGCGCGGATTGGACACGGTGCTGCGCGTCGAGCACGAGGGGTTCATCCCGCGGGAGAGCTCCGGCGTCGAGTCCGTCGCGGGCTTCGCGGGTGCGACCCTCCCGCAACCGAAACAGCACGCTGAGGAGCCGATCATCCGGGGTGTTGGAGAGGCGCGCGAAGGACTCGATCAGCTCGCTGCCGACGACGACCGCGCCGTCCGGGCCAGCACCCGCGCGCAGCGCGAGAGTCGGAGACTTCCCGCCCTCGAGCACGAGTTCGAAACCGCGCACGAGCGGGTCCGACCCCGCGGAAAGCCGTCCCGAGAGCGTGATGCCGCCGAGCGTGAGTTCGATGCGCTCACCATCGCGCGCGCGCACGCCCGACGCCGCGCGTTCGAGCAGGGTTTCGAGGAGTTGCGCCTCACGCGCACGCAATTCGTGGTCGATGCGCGACGGGTGTCGCCAGGGCTCAGCCGCGGCGCGTTCCTGGAGTTCGGCCACATCGGAGTAGCGTCGCGCGCGCCAGGCAGGCTCCGACTCGGTTTCCATCTCGACGAATCCGCGCCGGGCGTCGTCGACTGCGAGCGTGCGCGCGAGCTCGGTCAGCTCGCGCTCGGACTTGGCGATCTCTTCGTGCGCGAGCTGGAGCAATCCCGCCGGGAATTCCGCCGCGGAAAGTCGTCGGCGCTCGAGTTCCAGATCCCACTCGGTTCGCAACACGGACGCGCCGTCCGAAAGTGTGCGGCCTTCCACGCCACCGCGCAGTGCGTTCGCCCGCGCGACGACCCACTCGCGCAAGTCCGCATCGATGGTCGTCCAACGCGTATCGAGCTTGGACAAGGTGGGCTCGATCGCCTCCTCTCGCAAGCGAGACAGTTCGGTCTCGGCCACGCTGTCCGGGATCCCCGCGCGCGGAATCGCCGAGTCCGCGGCCCAGGTACGGATGCCCGTCGTCAGCAGCGCGCGCGCGGATCGCCAACGTCCGGCTTCGAGGTGCGCGCGCACCTCGGGTTCGATCCGTGTCCGCCACTCGAGCGCGAGTGCAGATCGGTAGCGCCCTTCGGTGGCGCGGCGTTCGGTGTCGAGCGCTGCCTGCAACTTCTCGAGCCAACTACGCAGCGACTCCTCGAGGTCCGGAGGCAACGCGGCACCGCCCGTCGACGCAGCGAATTCCCGCGGGAATCCCTGGACCACGAGAGCCAGAGCCTCCTCGAATCGCCGCTCACGAAGCAACGCGGAGAAGAGCGGAGTCGACGCGGTCTGGAAGCGCTGGATCTCGGACGCGAGCCGCGCTTCGAGGTGAGCGCGCGCCGTCGCCGCTCTCTGTGCCCCAGGCGACTCCGGCGGCAGAGCGCGAACCAGCTGAACAGCGCGGGCGAGCGCGGGACCGATCTCGCCCGAAGGTCCCTCGGCTGCATCGAGGAGTCGATCCGTCGGATCGCTTTGCACGTTGGCGACCGGACCGAGTTCCGCGGGTCCGAGGGTCGCGTCCGATCGCAACGCGAACCACGCTGTGATGCCGACGACCGATAGGGTCAGCGCGCCGATGGCGAGCCGACGCGTCCGCCGCGCCACGCTCTCGGCGACGGGTTCCAGCGCAGAGCGGCGCACGTTGGGCGCGCGCCGCTCGCGAACGCGCTCCAGGTCCGCCACGAGTTCCGCGGGTGTCACGTAGCGCAAAGCACGATCACGGGCGAGGCACTTGCGCAGGATCAGCGCGAACCCCGTCGAGATCTGCGGCGCGAGTGTCGCGGGATCCGGCACCGGCTCGTAGAGCACGGAGGACAGGATCTCGGCCACGCTCGTCCCCGAGAAGGGCGGTCGCCCACACACGGCGTGATACATCGTCGCTCCGAGCGACCACAGATCACTCTGCGAGTCCGCTTGACTCGGATCGCGCGCCTGTTCGGGGCTGATGTAGTGCGGCGTTCCCAGCGTCGCGCCGTCCTTCGTCACGAGCGGATCGTCTTCACCGAACGCCAGTCCGAGGTCGACGAGCAGCGCTCGGCCGCCGCGTTCGAGCAGGATGTTCGCGGGTTTCACGTCGCGGTGGACGACGCCGCGCTCGAAGGCGTGCTGCAGGGCTTCCGCGATCGGGATCGCGATCCGGAGCGCCTCGCGCTCGGAGACCGCGCCGGCTTGCAGCCGCTCCTGCAGCGAGACGCCGTCGACGAGTTCCATCGCGTACCACCAACGCCCGTCGATCTCGCCCATGTCGATCGCGGAGATGATGTGCGGGTGCGCGAGTCGCGCCGTCGCGCGTGCCTCGCGCTGCAGCCGACGTTCGGCGCCTTGCGCACCGACGAGGTCTTCGTGCAGCACCTTGAGCGCCACGAGACGATCGACCGAGAGCTGACGCGCGCGATAGACCGTGCCCGTGGCGCCCCGACCGAGGACGCCTTCGATCCGGTACCCCGGAATGCGCGGAACTTCGCGCGGTTTCAGAGCTTCGCTGCCCATACCCTCCACGCTTGGTCGGCCTCTTGTATCCCGACGCCGGCCGCCGCGCGGAACGCGGCCTCGTAGCAAGCGATGCGCAGTGCGGACGAGTCGAGCACGCGTTGCGGCTGCGCCGGTGCGCGCTTGCGCAGCTCGTCGTGGAAGCGTCGCAACGATCCCTGACCGCGGCTATCGATCCACTGCACGATCGCCATCGCGGCCGCGATGTCGGCGGTCTCGAGCTCTTCGAACTGCAAGCTCGCCAGGTCGTCGAACGGTGGCACCTGACCGAGCCCGGCTTGGAGTGCCGCGAGCCAGGCGCCGTCCTGCATCGCCTTCGGGTCGAACGGTGCGATCGAGCGCGTGGACGCACCGCCCTTGCCGACCTTGGTCCCGGGCTTCGGCGGTGGGTTGCCGCCGCCGGTGCTCGGACCCGTCGGACCCGGCTCGTTCTTGCGAGCACCGCGGCAGAAAACGTCATTTCGGCCGTGAATTCGATGCTCGAGGATCGACGCCAAGCCCTCGTCGAACCACGGTGGGAGCAGGCGGCCGTCGTAGCCGAGTCGGTTCAGGAGCAAGTGACCCCAGTGATGGAAGCAGTGTCCGATGACGTCCTTCTCGTCGCGTTTCCAACGTCGCGCGGAGGACAACGGGTACGGATCCCACCACAGGAAGCCGTAGGTCTTCTTCACCGATTCGGCCCACGCGGCGGACACGGTCTTCGTGAGCGCGCCGAAGTGCGGGATCGTCGCCAAGTAGGCGTCGTCGGATTCGTAGAGATAGAACTCGGCCAGCCGTCCGCCGAACAGTTCGAGGCCTGGTGGCGATTGGAACGTCGTGTCGAACCAACCGCGCCCTTTCGCCAGTCCGGCGAGGATCCCGAGGAGCACCTCTTCGTCCTGCGGTCCGGCGACGATCGCGTCCGGTCCGAGCACCACATTGACAGACTGATTCGCCACTTTCGTAGCCGCCGCGACGTCGTTGCGTCCAAGGGCTTCGGCGCGCGGCAACCACTTGCCGTCGTGATCCTCGAGACCGCGGGTCCGCTGGGCGTCGGCGAAGGACATCCACACTCCAGCGACGAGCTCCTCGCCCTTCACGAGGTGCGCGTGCTCTTCGGGCGTAACCCAACGGTCCTGGAAGCGGACGAGCCCGCGCGCGAGCATCGTCGCGTCCTCTTCCTCAAGCGCGCGGCGATCGCGTTCGGACACTTCGAGCCAATCGCCTTTCCACAGCACTCGGCCGAAGAACTGGTTCGCGCCGGGATGCTTCGCGTCGAGTTCGAGCGCGCGCTTCATCAGACGCTTTTCCTGCGACTTGAGGCCCTTTTCACCGGCCCACCGCGCCACCTGGAACATCTCGTCCGCGGTCTTCGCGCCCTTCTCCTTGTCGGCGAGCTCCTCGTCCTTCGTCTTCCCCGCGACGAGGCTCGCGATCTGTGCGCGCGGAATCTCGACCTCGCCCGCGCCGGTCCTGAAGCGCACTGCGGTCGGCGTTTCGGAGACGACCTTGCCTTCCATGCGGCGACCGTCCTTGGTCGTCAGGACGTCGGCCCGAGCCGAGGTCGGCGCCAGTGCCAGAGCGACGAGTACGAGGATTCGAGCGTGCGTCTTCATCGAGGGATCCAAGGTACCCCCCTAACGGGCTCAGGTCTCCGGGTCCGGCTCGACCTCGGTCTCCGTGCGCGCCTTCGCGACCTCGAGGCCGTACTTGTCGAGCTTGCGCTGCAGCGCGAAGCGACTGATCCCGAGTTCGGAAGCCGCGCGACTCTTGTTACCACCCGCGGCGAGGAGAGCCGCCTCGATCGAGCGTTTTTCGAGGTCCGCCACGGCCGAACGGATGTCCACGCTCGGATCGATGGGTCCGCCGCCGCTCCCGACCCGCAAGTTGCGCCGCTCGAGCACGGAAGGCGAGAGGTGCTCCAAACGCACTTCGCCCTGCGACAGCACCACGATGCGCCGCATCTCGTTCTCGAGTTCGCGCACGTTGCCCGGCCAGTCGTAGGCGACGAGTGCGGCCACCACCTCGTGCGGCAGGAACGGCGAGGACTTGCCCGCCTCGCGCGCGGCGCGCGCGAGGAGGTGCTCCGCGAGCAGCGGCACGTCCTCGCGTCGATCTCGCAACGGCGGCAGCGGAACGTGGAGGACGTGGATCCGGTAGTACAGGTCTTCGCGAAACGTCCCTTCGCGCACCATCTTTTCGAGGTCGCGGTGGCTGGCTGCGACCAAGCGCACGTTCACGTTGACGCGTTGGTCCGAACCAACCGGGCGGAATTCGCCTTCCTGCAGGACGCGCAGGAGTTTCTTCTGCATCTCGGCGCTCATGTCGCCGATCTCGTCGAGGAAGAGCGTGCCGCCGTCGGCGGCTTCGAGGAGCCCACGCTTCGCCCGGTGCGCGCCGGTGAACGCGCCCCGCGCGTGTCCGAAGAGCTCGCTCTCGAGCAACGTGTCGGGCAGTGCCGCACAGTTCTCCGACACGAAGGGCTTGTCGCGCCGCGGACCGTTGAAGTGGATGGCGCGTGCGATGAGCTCCTTGCCCGTGCCGCTCTCGCCGGAGACGAGTACCGGGAGCTCGCTCTCGACGATGCGGTCGAGCTGCTGGAACACCTTCCGCATCGAGTCGGAAGCACCGACCAGGGCCGTGTAGTCGTAGCGCCCGCGCTCGCGACCGAGTTCAGCGCGCACGACGGCCAGTTCGGCGTCGCGATCGCGCACCTTGCGGCCGAGCAAGTCGTTCAGACGCTCGACCTGACGTTGCGAGCTCGACAATTCACGGTTTTTGTCGGCTAAATCGGCCATCCGCCGCGCATTGAGCAACGCCAGACCGGCTTGATTCGCGAGCAGGTCCGCCAGCTCGAGATCCTTGCGCGTGAAGGCGCCTTCCTGGAGCCGGTTGTCCACGTAGAGGACGCCCTCGACGCGCTCCTCGACCCGGATCGGCAAGCACAGCACGGAGCGCAGTCGCAAGTCCTCGACGCTTTTCATCCCGTCGAAGCGCTCGTCGCGTCCGGCATCCACGGAGAGCACCGGTCGCCCTTCGCGCCACACCTTGCGCGCGATGCCGAGCGATAGGCGCGTGTGCGGCACGGCGATGTCGGCCTTGTCGAAGCTGCGCGCGACGCGAACGGCGAGCTGCATCGGGTCGTCGGTCTCGCGCGCGGTCGGATCTTCGCCGGGCCGCCGCAGGACGAGGAATCCACGCTCCGCTCGGAACAGTCGCACGGCTGAGTCCACGATCAGCCGCAGCAACGCGTCGTGATCCGTTTCGCGAACGAGCTCACGCGTGATCCGCGCGAAGACATGCAGCTCGTCCTTCTCGTCCGCCGCGACGCCGGACAGCGTGCGCAAGCCGGGATCGTCATCCGGTCCGACGTGGACCTCTTGCGTGTCGCTCGGTGACTTCTCGTCCGCAGGCAGAGTTCCGATCTCGATGCGTGTTTGGCCGATCTGGATGCGATCGCCGACCGCCAAGCGCTTCGTCTGCGCGCGTTCACCGTTCACGCTCGTGCCGTTCGCCGAGCCGAGGTCCGCGAGCCACGTCCCGCGGTCGTCGTGTTCGATTCGGCAGTGATGACGCGAGACGAGCGAACTCTTCAGGACGACATCGTTGTCGGGGGCACGACCCAAGGTGATCGCAGCCCGCTCGAACGTGAACGGGGTCTCGATCCCGTCTTCGTGGACGGTCAGTTTCATGCGCGAGGGGGCGGCATTCGAGGGCTGGGCGCGTGCCCGGAGTCGAGCTCGAGCTCGGGCCGGTCCGGAACTGTGTGATTTCGCACCATGCAGCCTGGACTAGCCGCGAAACGAACGAGCGTTTCCCAACAGGCCAGCGAACGCGCTTCCACTCGGACAGAAGTGCTTTCCGGGAATCAGGTTGTGGAGCCCCGCAGATAGAGCGAAAGCGCACGGCCAGCTTTCACCTGCGCGAGACCGCACACCTGAGTCGCGCCCCGTGCCGGTGGCTTGGCGCACTACGATCCGTCGCGCGGCGAAGACGCACAGTTCCACCACCTGGGCGAGATCCTCGGCCTCGATCTCTCGAACGAAGAAGGGCGCTGCGTCGACTCCGGCGCGAAGTTGACGTCACCGCGCCGCGCGTTCGCGAGCGCCGCGGTCGGCGGCAAGGGCTATCTCGTCGGCTCGATGCGCGAGGAGTTCGACACCGTGGACAAATGCGAAGCGTTCGACTTCGCGACCGCGTCCTTCTCACCCATCGCATCGCCGCGCAAGCCCCGCATTTCGTGCGAGATGGTCGCGCCTTGCGGCAAGCTCTACCTGTGCGGCGGCTCGGCGCACGGCGAAGGCGGCAAGTTGACGCCCGACCGCTCGATCGAGTGCTACGACCCGGCGACGAACACGTGGAGCGTCGTGGTCGAAGAACGGCCACTTCCGAGGCAACAGCTGCGGGCGTTCGCGCTGCGCGACCGACTGCTGCTCGTGTCGAGCCACGTCGATGGCCCGGCGACCACGCGCTCCGTCATGGTGGCGCCGTGATTGCGCGTCAGCGACCGGCGTAGCGCGGTTTACGCTTCTCGGCGAACGCTGCGAGAGCTTCCAACCGGTCCGCGGTCGGGAGGACGCGCTCGTAGCAACGCGCCTCGACCTCGAGGCCTTGCCCGAGCGGAAGGTCGCTGCCGGCGTCGATCGCGGACTTCGCGGCCCGCACGGCGACGGGCCCGTTGTCGGCGATCTGGCGTGCCAGTTCGAGCGCGGTCTCGCGCAAACGACCTTCGGGCGCGATGCGGTTGACGAGTCCGATGCGTTCGGCCTCGGTCGCGTCGAGCTTGCGGCCTGTGAGGATCAAATCCTTCGCACGCGAGCGACCGACGAGTCGCGGCAGTCTTTGCGTGCCGCCCGCACCCGGGATGATCGCGAGGCTGGTCTCGGTGAGCCCGAGTTGCGCGTGCGGCGCGGCGACGCGCAAATCACAAGCGAGCAAGAGTTCCGTGCCACCACCGAACGCGACGCCGTTGATCACCCCGATCGTCGGTTGCGGCAACGCCTCGACGTCGTCCATGACCGCGCGGATGTTGCGCACGAAGTCGGGGACGCGCTCCTTCGGCATCGTCTTCCGTTCCTTGAGATCCGCGCCGGCGCAGAAGGCCTTTTCGCCTGAACCCGTGATCAGCACGACGCGGATCGACAGGTCCTCGCGCAGCTCGGCGCACAACGTGCGCAGGCGCTTGAGCGTCGGGAACGACAGGCAATTCATGACGTCCGGCCGCTGGATCGTGAGCCAGACGAGGTCGCCCTCGCGCTCCATCGAGACGAGCTCGGGCTGATCAGGGACGTCGGACGGGAACTGGGACGCGAGGGAGGTCATGGCGAGCAGCGTAACGTTCGCCGCAGGCGCGCTTCGCGGCGCGCGCGACGAAGTAGGACGCTTCCGTCATGGAGTCAGGGGCGCATGGGCGTCGAGCCGCGCGACGGACCGATCTCGATTCGACGGTATCCCCCGCGGAGAGCGTGCGGGATCGTCGTCCTTTGGCGCGGCGGACGGATCAGCCGCCGGTCGCGAGCACGCGCTGGATCCCCGGATGATCCGGCGCGTACCGGTCCGCGCGGAACAGCGCGAGTCGCGGCGCTTTTCCAGCGTGATCCGGCGGTTGGACGTCGCCGCCCAATGGATTCGCGTAGTCCCACACGATCTGGCCCGCGCGCGTGACCTCGAAGATCCGGCCGGCGGCACCCGAAGCGATGATCGTGTTGCCCGAGGCGAGCCGCCGCGCGCCGGAGATGAACGCCGAATAGAAGGTGTCCTTCGATTCGTACGTCCACGCCAGCGACTCCGGACCGAACGCTCGCCCCGGTTCCGCGAGGAAGCCGCGCGTCGCGTCGAAGGGCAGGACGAGTTCGTCCACGGAGGATCGATCGCCGCCGGGTCGATCGCCACCGTTGTTGAAGACGATGAGTCGTGCTTCGCCCTGCGTGTCGAACAACCAATTCGGATCGTGCTGATAGAAAAGCCGCCGATCCGCCTTCGTTCCGGCACCGTAGTTCAGGGGATTGCCCCAACGCCACAAGAGGTCGCCGCCGTGGCCGTAGCGACCACCGCTGGAGCTCTTCGCCTCGGCCGTCGTCGTCGAGTGGTCGATCACGAAGATCTCGCACAGCTCGGGCGAGCTGAGCACGATCAGATCGAGCTCGTGGTGGTAGTCGACGGCGTTCGTGTGCATCCAATCGCCGGACTTGTCGCGATCCTTGGCCTTGGGTTTGTCCTGTGCGTCCGCGGCCGGCGGATCCGGCGCGTCGCTGCCGCCATATCCGAGCGCGGCCATCTGCTGGGCGCGATCCGCGATGCGCTGCTTCTCTTCGTCGGACATCTTCGATTCCGGCTCGAAGGCCGCGTTCACGTCGATACGTCCGCGATGATCCACGAGTCGCCCGTGGTTCGGCTTCGCGGCGTCGACATCCTGCACGAGGTGGTCCCACGCGTGCCATTCCCACACGATCTCGCCGCCGACAGGGAGAGTCGGACGAACTTCGAAGACCGCATCGGGCCAGAGCCCGGCGTCACCGACGCCGTCGGGATGTCGGCCGAGCGCAACGGCCTCGTCGCGCGATTTGCGCTCCCACGCGATGAACAGCAGGTTCCCGTTGGGCAGCGGCTCGAGATCGTGGTGCTGCCAACGACCCTCTTCGGCGAAATCGAAGCGCCACACGACGGTTCCGTCCGGCGCGAAGCGACGGATCGCGCCGCCGATGCCGCCGCCGCGGAACTTGGGTTCGTGATCCTGTCGGCCGGCGTACAGCAAACTGCCGTCGTCGAGCAGGTAGCACCATCCGCCCGGAGCGAACCCCGTCTCCCACGTGTGCGCGACTTCGCCTGCGAGATCCACGAGGTGGACCTTCTTCGAGTTCAGCGGCATGACGAGCGTGTAACCGGGTGTCGCGCCGGGTTCGCGCACGACGAGACCGCGCTTCCCGAAGCAGCTCTCGAGCTCGGGCGCGGACATCACCTTCGCGAAGTCCTTGCGCATCTTCGCTTCTTCGGACAGCGCAGGTTCCTCGGGAGTCGTCGATTCCGCGCTCGCACTCGACGGCGACGCCACGGGTATCGACGTGGGCTCGGTCTCGGAGCAGGCGGCGCCGAGAAACGTGAGGAACGAGAGGCAGATCAAGGCGCGGGCGATGCGGGGGGGCATGTGCTGGAGCATGGCACCGACCTCCGCTCGCCGCCACGATCGACGGCGGTCGATTTCTCCGCAGGGTGGCGGCCCGGATGTCAGTTCGAAGCGGTGGATCGAGCGTCGTCCACAGGCCGCATGCAGGCACGCTCGCGGTCGCCGTCGAAAGGGCACGTCTCACGGTGGCACGGGCCGCAGTCGACCTCGGTACGCACGTGCTGTTCGGTCCCCTTGTGCTCGGCCGTGTGACGCGGATCCGTGGGACCGAACACGACGCTGATCGGCTTCCCGAGCGCGCGCGCCAAGTGACGCGGCCCGCTGTCGGCCGTGACGAACGCGGCGGAGAGCGAGAGGATCGCCACGAGGTCCACGAGATTCGGCGGCGGATCGTCGAGGAGCAGTGCGCGGTCGGCACGACATTCCGCGAGCGTCGCACGTGCATTCGATTCCTCTCCCGGGCCGCAGACGAGCACGATCGGCAGGCGAAACTCGCGCGCTATTCGCGCCAACACGGCCGGGTCCGCGCTCTTCGCCGAGCCCGCTCGTCCGCCGGCGTTGAGCGCGACGAACGGCGCGCCCTCGTCCACGCCGTGCCGTGCGAGTCGGACGCGCGCACGCTCGACCGCCGCGGGATCGGGTTCGATGCGCGGCACGCGGTCCACGACGTCGAGCCCCGCAAGGCTCGCGAGTTCGATGCACGCCGCCGCGAAGGGCCGAGGCAGCCGGCGTCGGCCGCGACCATGGATGCCGAGCCCGAGCGGAGTGCCTCCGCGCTCCAATGCGGGCCGCGCGGCACAGGTCAGCCAGGGACAGCGCGCACCGCCCGACCAGCCGATTCGTTCGGGAATTCCAGCACGCAACGCGGCCCACGCGCTGCGGAAGGAACCGTCGAGCAAGAGCGCGACTTCGTGCTCGCGCCAAGCCACCGGGTCGGGATCGACGCCGCGCGGACACGCAAGACGTCGCACGCGACCGTAGCGCGAACCGAGGAGTTCGAGGAACGGCGCGGGCGCAGCGATCGTGAGTCGTTCCGCGCAGCCGGCCGCTGTGTAGCGCTGGTCGAGCGCGCGCAGGACCGGCTCGCACGCGACGAAGTCGCCGAGCCACGAGGGTGCCCGCACGAGGATTCGACGCGGCGGAACGAGGAGTCTCATCCCGAGACTTCGAGTGCCGCCGCGAGCACGCGCTTCGCCTCGAGTTCGCGCATGCACCGGTGGTGACCGAGCGGGCACACGCGCTCGAGGCAGGGCGAACATTCGAGACCTTCGACCCGCAGGATCCGAGCGCGCTCGAGCGACGTGGCCGTCAGTTCGGGGAAGTTCGGTCCCATGACGCTGATGCAGGGGACGTCGAATGCGGCCGCATACCAGCGCGGTCCCGAATCGCCGACGAGTAGCAATTTCGCGCCTTGGACCAGCGCTTTCAGGCGTTCGAGGTCGCGCGGCTCCTTCACGAGCGAGATCACGCCGCGCGACGACGCGGCTGCGACCGCTCCGACGAGCGCTTCCTCGCCCGGGCCGCCGGTGACGACGCCGCGCCAACCGCGCTCGAGCCACAGCGCATCGAGCACTTCGGCGAAACGCTCGGGCGGCCACAACTTCGCGGCGCCGAACGCGGCACCCGGACAGCACAACACGTAGCCCTTCGCGAGATCGACGCCGACGCGCGCGAGTCGGGCACGCTCCTCGGCGACGATCGCTGCGCGCACTCCGAGGCGCGGATGCAGATCGGGAACCAGGATGCCGAGGAGCCCCGCGACGTCGCGCAACAAGTGCGCAGTCGGGATCGGCAGGCGACGCCCATCGCGCGTCGGCGGAACGACCGCGTGCGTGAGCAGGAATCGACGGCCTGACAAAGCAACGCCGGCACGGATCGGAACGCGTGCACGCCACGCGCGGAGCGCGGCCCCGAACGAATTCGTGAGGAGGAGCACGGCGTCGGCCTCGAACGCGCGGGGCGCGCCGGGTGCGACCAGTCCGTACGCGAGGACCTCGTCGGCATCGGACGCGAGAGGTTCGACGAGGTCCGCGCACGGACCGTCCGCGAGCACGCCCACGAGGTGCTGGCGCACGAAGATGCGCACGGCGGAGAAGCGCTCACTCGTGCGCGCCGCCTCGAGCACCGGCGTCGCCATGACGAGATCGCCGACCCAATTCGGTGCGCGGATCGCGAGACGCGGGAGTGCGACCGGCGTGCTCATCGCCTCTCGACGTCCGAGCGCTCGTCGCGCGGCACGTGACGTCCGATGCGCCGCGCCTTCGCGAAAGCGGCGCGCGCGAAGCTCCTTCGAGCTCGCGGCGAGTCGATGCTGCGCGCATCGAGGTACTGCGCGACGAACCGCAACTGCTCGCGCTCGGTGACGCGCGCAGGCAGCGAGTGGATCAGCGCGCCGACGTCCTTCACGAACCAACGCCGCCGCGGCATCGGAGCGCGCCCCGCGCGACCGACGTCGATGAGCACGAGCTCGTCGGTTCCGGTGCGTAGGAGAAGGTGATGCGCATAGAAGTCGCGGTGGCGGAAGCCTGCGACATGGAGGCGGGCCAGCAGGTCGGCGATGCGTGCGAGGATCGCCCGGCGAACGACGGAGTGCGGATGCGCCGCCCGCTCGCGCGCCGTTTCGACGTGAGCCACGCGCTCCATGACGACGACGGAACCGAGGGGTCCGCTCGCGAAACCGAGAGTCTCGGGCACCGGGAAGTCGAGGTCGCCGAGCCGCACGAGGGCCTCGTGCTCGCGCCGACCGCCCGGTCGCGCGCCGGGCTTGCTGCGCTTGACGACGACTCCCTCGCCGTCGCGGGTCCGATGGTGAAACGTCTCCCGCCCCTGCACGCTTCGCAGGGGGCGGTCGATCTCGAGCTCGAGGAGGGATCGGAGTTCGTCGAGGATCAGCGGACGCATGCGGCTCGCGGATCCTAACGAGCGCTGGGCCCGAGACCTCGGACGACGCGCGCCCCCCTCGCGCGGCCGGGTCTCGCGGAATACGCTGATGGGCTCCATCGGCCCCGCCGAGCGCGCATTCGAGCGCTCCGGCCGCGCGGCCCCTCCCACCGAATCGACGCATGTCCACCGCCCCCGCCGCCGCCGACAAGAAGGCCCCCGCGAACGAGTTCAACCCCTTCGAGTCCATGGCGCAGCTGTTCAACACAGCTGCCGACCACCTCGGACTCGACCACGGTCTGCGCGAGGTCTTGCGACGACCCGACCGCGAGATGACCGTCGCGATCCCGATCGTCATGGACGACGGACGCATCGAGGTCTTCACCGGCTATCGCGTCCAGCACAACTTCAGCCGCGGTCCGTGCAAGGGTGGCATTCGCTACGCGCCCGACGTCAACCTCGACGAGGTGCGTGCGCTCGCCGCGTGGATGACGTGGAAGTGCGCGGTCGTCGACGTGCCGTTCGGCGGCGGCAAGGGCGGCGTGATCTGCGATCCGCGCAAGCTGTCCAAGAACGAGCTCGAGCGCATCACGCGTCGCTACACGGCGGCGATCCTCGACATCCTCGGGCCGGATCGCGACGTCCCCGCGCCGGACATGAACACGAACGAGCAGACGATGGCGTGGATCATGGACACGTACTCGATGCACGTGCGCAAGACGACGACGGCCGTCGTGACGGGCAAGCCGATCGCGCTGGGCGGAAGTCGGGGACGCACGGAAGCGACCGGTCGCGGCGTGCTCTTCACGACGCGCGAAGCGTGCAAGAACCTGGGCATAGCACCAAAGGACGCGCGCGTCGTCGTGCAGGGTTCGGGCAACGTCGGCGGCATCGGCGCGATGCTCTTGCAGCGCGAGGGCTACACGATCATCAGCATCAGCGACCAGTACGGCGCGATCATGAACGAGAAGGGTCTCGACATGCCCGCGGTGCTCGCGCACGTGAAGGCCACGGGCAAATTGCAGGGATACCCCGGCGCGGAAGCGATCGAGGGCGGCAAGAAGCAGCTCGAAATCCCCTGCGAAGTGCTCGTTCCGGCCGCGACCGAGAATCAGATCACGACCGAGAACGCGGCACGCATCAACGCGAAGTTGATCGTCGAGGGCGCGAACGGACCGTGCACGGCGGCGGGCAGCAAGATGCTCGACGATCGCGGCATCATGGTCGTTCCCGACATCCTCGCGAACGCGGGCGGCGTGACGGTCAGCTATTTCGAATGGGTCCAGGACCGCATGGGTTACTTCTGGACCGAGGAGCGCGTGAACACCTCGCTCGAGCAGGTCATGGTGAAGTCCTTCGAGGACGTCTCCGCAGTCGCGCAGAAGTACAAGGTCTCGATGCGCATCGCGGCCTACATTCTCTCGATCGATCGCGTCGCGACGGTCTACCGCATGCGGGGGGTGTTCGCGTGATCGGCACCAGCGACATCTCGGCACTCGACTACGACGATCCGGCTCCGATCTCCCACGCGGTCGAGGACGAGAATCCGTTCGGGACGATGATGGCGAGCTTCGACGAAGCCGCCGATCGACTCGGCCTCGACCCGGACATCTACGCGATCCTCCGCAAGCCCGACCGCGAGATTCAAGTCTCGATGCCGGTGCAGATGGACGACGGCGTGATGGCCGTGCTCGACGGCTTCCGCGTGCAGCACAACGCCGGGCTCGGTCCCTACTTCGGACCGCTGCGGATCCAAGCCGGATTGCGCATGGACGAACTGCGCGCCGTGGCTGGGTGGATGACCTGGAAATGCGCGGTCCTCGACGTGCCGTTCGGTGGCGCAGCCGGCGGAATCCGCATGGCGTCGTCGCGGTACAGCCGCGGTGAAGTCGAGCGCGCGGTGAGACGCTACGTCGCGGCGCTGCTCTCGGACATCGGGCCGGAGCGCGACATCTTCTCCTCCGACGTCGCGACCGACGAAGGCGTCATGGCCTGGGTCATGGACACCGTATCCATGCACGCGCGCCACACGGAAAATGCCGCGGTCACGGGGAAGCCGCTGGCGCTCGGCGGCACTCACGGTCATGCCGACTCGGTCGCGCAGGGCCTTCGAGCCGTGCTGCGCGAAGCCCTCGAAGTCGTCGGATTGCCGCAGCGCGGGGTGCGCATCGTGATCCAAGGTGCCGGGATGCGCGGCGGAAACTTGGCGAGCCTCCTCGTCCTGGACGGGCACAAGATCGTCGGGCTGTCGGACGTGCACGGCGCCCTCTACGACGAGCGTGGACTCGACATCCGCTCGCTCCTCGGGTGGCGCGCGGAGCACGGCTCGTTGCGCGGCGCGGTCGGATCGTTCGAGCGCATCACGAACGAGGAGATGCTCGTCCGTCCGTGCGACGTGCTCATTCCGTGCGCTGTGGCCGGCACCGTGCACTTGCGGATCGCACGCGCGCTCCACGCGAAGCTGATCATCGAAGGCGCGCACGGATCCATTTCGTCGCGGGCGGACCGCGTGCTCTTCGATCGCGGCGTACACGTCGTGCCGGACATCCTGGCCACGGGCGGCGGCGCCGTCGTCAACTACTTCGAGTGGGTGCAGAACCGCGCGGGGTATGCGTGGACGCCGGAGACCGTCCAGAAACGACTCCTGCGGTTCATGACGAACGCCTGGGTCGAGGTCCACAAGCTGCGCCTCGAACACAAAGTCAGTCTGCGCATGGCGGCGCACATGCTCGCGGTCCAACGCGTGAGTCAAGCCGACGGACTGCGCGGGATCTACGCCTGATTCGATTCGCGGCGAACGCGCGGAAACGGCCATGAGCTCGGGCTCGCGGCCTTTTTTTTCGAACATTCATCGACGTCTAGACTCTCGGGTCGACGCTGCGCTGCAGCTTGACTGCTCAGGAACATGCATTCCGTGCGGACGCGCCGTGCCATGTATGCCCCCTCGCGGGCACGGTGGGCACCTCTAGACTCCGCTCTGCTTCGCGGGTCGCGTGTCGCCAGCGCGTCGCGGAGCACCGGCTCCCGCCGGTCCCCGCCCCTCCATGTGAGATTCGCACCATGCGTCCGATTCGACTCGCATTCTCGACAATCGCTGCCGCCGCGCTCTCCGTTGCTGCTCTCGCAGGTAACGGCGCGCCCGATGCGGGCAGTCTCCTCGTGTTCCCGGTGATGGACAATACGGGATCCAATATGACCCTGATCACGGTCACGAACACCAACAGCAACATGGTTCCGATCGGCGGCACTTTGTTCAGTGGAAGCGTGGACGTCCACTTCATCCTCGTGAACGGCACGACGGATCAGGGCAATTTCCTGTGCGAGCAGGCGGACTTCAATCGGATCCTCACGCCGAACGACACGGTCACGATCAACACCGACTCGCAGGCGCTCTTGTGGGATCGCGGCTACGTCTACGTGTACGCGCGCAGCCCGACCACCGGCGTCGCGATCGCTTGGAACTTCCTCATCGGCAGCTCGGCGGTCATCTCCCCGACCGACTACTACGAACTGAATCCGTTCGTTTTCAAATCGGGCCGAGGCCAACTCGACGGCGCGAACCTCGACCCGACGCCGGGTGATGACACGACTCGCGACTTCAATGGCGGCGAGTACGAGCGCGTATTCGACCGCATCCAGGTCCCGCACTTCTGGGGCGAGCAGGACGTGGTGCCGGCCGTCGGTGGTGGGACTCTGCCGCTCGCGCAGTCGGATCTCGTGCTGATCAACGTGACCGGCGCCGGCCAGTTCACGGTGATCGCGAACTTCCTGCTCTACAACGACAACGAGAACGAGTACTCGGCTCAGACGACGTTCCGTTGCTGGACGCGCCGTCGACTCAGCTCGATCAGCGGCATGTTCAACAACTCCTTTCTCGACATGGTCAGCGACAATGTCGAGATCCACTTCGGATTGGAGTCCGGCTGGTACCGCATCAACGGCGGCACGGGCAGCTCCGGCTTCGACGGTCTGTCGAACGCCGGCATCCTGGCCGTGCAGATCGGATCGTTCCGCGGCGAGACGACCGCGAACCTGCCCTTCACGTCGGGCATCAACCCGAACGACGGTGAGCTGCTGTCGCTCGACAGCGTTCACAACTGACCGCTGCTTTCTGGAACAGGCGCCCGGCCCTCGACGACGAGAGCCGGGCGCTGGTCATTCCGGGCTCGCGCTCGAGCGCGCCCGCGGCCACAGGTCCCACGCGAAACGCGCTGCCGCGAAGACGAGGGCGAACGCGACGAGAACGCGCGCGAAACGAGTGACGGCCTCGATGTGGACGAGCTGCACGCCCACCGCGGCCCCGACGACGGCTCCGAGCGCGAGTCGGATCGCGAACGGCCCGCGAATCAGGCCGTCGCGCCGGTAGAGCCACACGGACTGCCACGAGTTCACCGTGGACATCGCCAGGCTGCATGCACGCGCGACGAGGAACCCGAGACCCGGCAGCGAATGCAGCAGCGCCGGGACCGCCACGAGCCCGCCGCCGATCCCGAGGAGCGGCGCCACGATCCCGGCCAAGAACCCGATCGCGATGACCACCGCGAGGCTCCATCCGCCGAGGACCATCGGCACCGTCGACGCGACGAACTTCTCGCCAGCGTCCGGACTGAAGATCAATTGGATCGCGACGACGACGAGCAAGACCGCGAACACGGCCTTCAGTCCGCGCGCGGGCACGCGACGCGCGAGCGCGAATCCGATCCAGGATCCGACGAGGCTGCCGCCCACCAGTGCCGCCACGATGTCGTAGCGCAGAGCGGACTCCGGATGGAACGCCTCGAGGAGGGTCGCGCCCGCGGTCGAGCCCGCGACGAGCGCCAGCGAGTTCGCAACCGCCCGCCGCATCGGCATGCCGTAGACGTAGTGCAGCAACGGAACCGCGAAGACGCCGCCGCCGATGCCGCACAGCGTGCTGTAGACGCCCATGACGAAACCGGCGAGGACCAGCAGGTTCGGACGCGCGGGCGCGATCGATTCGTCGCTCACGCCGTGGTGTCCGCGGTCGTGGGCTCCGCGGTCGTGGGCTCCACGGCCGGGGGCTCCACGGCCGGGGGCTCCGCGGATCGAGACGCCGTCGAAGGCTCCGCGCGAGGGGACGCACTCGAGGGCACAGCCGCAGGCGACGCGCTCGACGTACGCGCGAGTTCGACGGCCAACGCGCTCGACGACCGCGTCTTGGCGTCGCCGCAAATCGCGATCTCGATCCCCAACTCGGCATCGATCGCGGCCTCCGGAACGCTCGCCTTCGTGTAGTCGGTCCCCTTCGCGTGGACGTCGGGCCTCAGCGCGCGCAGCGTGGCTTCCAACGTCGGCTCGCCGAAGCTGGTGACGAAGTCGACGCAGCGCAGAGCCGCCACGACCTCTGCGCGCTCCTCGAGCGTCACCAACGGTCGGCCCGGCCCTTTCAGGCCGCGCACGGATTCGTCGGTGTTCAGCGCGACCACGAGGCAGTCTCCGCGCGCGCGCGCCTCCGCGAGGTAGCGCGCATGGCCCACGTGCACGAGGTCGAAACAGCCGTTCGCGAGGACGACGCGACGCACGGCTCCCGTGGCGCGCAAGCGAGCGAGATGGGCCGCGAGTTCGGCGCGCGTGCGCAGCAACGGCGCGCTCACGCGTCCTCGACGACGGCGAGGCCGGGGCTCGGCGCGCGCGTGAGCGCAGCCACGAGCTGCTCGCTGGAGCACGTTGCGGCGCCGGATTCCATGACGACGACGCCCGACGCCGCGTTCGCGAGCCGCATGGCTTCGCCCGTTTCGAGGCGGGCCGCGAGAGCCAGCGTGAACACCGCCGCCGCAGTGTCGCCGGCACCGCAGACATCGGTGATCTCGCCATCGCCCGATGCGGGGATCCACAACCCTTCGAGCGGGATTCCCTCGCCGAACAGCGCCATGCCCAGGTTTCCACGCGTGACGAGCAACCACCGTGACGCGACACGCTCGAGCAGTTCACGCGCGGCCGATCGCACGGCCTCCGCGCTGACGAGGTCGTCCACGGATCGACGCGCGAACGTCGCGAGCTCGCCCACGTTCGGCGTGAGCGCGGTCAACTTGCCGGTGAACATCTCGAGGCCGCGACGAGGATCGAGGACGGCCGTGCGTCCCGATTCGAGGAACGCGCGTGCCAGATCCGCAGCCTCGCGCCCGACGATGCCATACTCGTAATCCGACACGAGCACCGCGTCGAACTCGGCGATTCGCCGGTGCAGAGCGGACGCCACGGTGGCACGCACATCGGCCGGAATCGGTTCACTCGGCTCGCGATCGATGCGCAGGATCTGTTGCGGGTTTCGCCGTGATTCCGCGGCTAGAACGCGCGTCTTCGTCGGCGTCGTCCAACCCGGGACCGAGGCGATCGAACCGATCTCGATGCGCTCGGCCGCGAGGGCCGCGGCGAGCTCGCGGCCTGTCGCATCGCGCCCGACCGCACCGAAGACAGCGACCTCTGCCCCCAACGCGCGCAAGTTGCGTGCGACGTTCGCCGCGCCGCCGCAACCGAGTTCCTCGCGCTCGTGCCGCAGGACGAGCACCGGCGCCTCGCGCGACAGGCGCGACGGTCGCGCGTAGAGCCAGTGATCGGCGATCAAGTCGCCGAGCACCGCGATGCGCAAGCCCGCGAACGCCGCAGTGGACGAGAGCGCACGATCCACGGTCTCAGCACACCTCGGCAGCCGCGGCCGCGAGCGACGCTTCGCGACGCAGCGTCGCCGTCTCGCGCGCGGCCTCGCGCAGCTCGATCGATGGCTTGGCGGACGCCGTCGTCCATTCGAGCCCGCGCTCTTCGGCCAAGTAGAAATCGCTGCGAACGCCCATGAACGCGTTGTAGCGGATGGCGTAGTGCTCCTCGCCCGCTGCGACGCAGACGGCCGCGAGCTGGGAGTCGATGTGGCGCGTTTCGGGCTTGAACACAGCCCATTCTGCAGCGGTCATTGCCAGTACGCGCTCGACGAGCGGTGCATAGCGCTCGGAAGCCGGCGACTCACGGAAGCGCGACAGACGGCTGTTCACGAACCACGGCATGAGGGTGCCGAGCTTGTCGATGAACAGGTTCTCGTCCTCGCCGAAGTCGAGGAGCGAGCCTTCCGTGAAGTCGGCCAGTTCGCGCGGCGCGGCCGCATCGAAGTAGCCGCCATCGATCGCGAGTCGGTAGGAATCGGTGCCCGGGAACGGATAGAAGAACGACGTGCGGTAGCGACCGATGCGCGCTTCGGCGAGCAGATCGACGGTCTCCCATCGCTCCGCGTGCGTCTCGCCGGGCAGACCGACCATCACGAAGCCCGAGGTGTGCAGCCCGTGTCGCTCGCCCGCGTTGACCGTCTCGAAGATGTCCTTCTGCGTCATGTGACGCTTGAGGACTTCCTTACGGACGCGCGGCGAGCCCGACTCGATGCCGAGCTTCAGGATGCGACAACCGGCCTTCGCGAGAGCTTCGGCGACGCGCTCGTCGAGCTGTTTCACGTGCGCGTTGACGACGAAAGGGACGCCGATGCCGCTCTTCGCGTACAGGTCGCAGAACTCCAGCGCGTGCGGCACGTTCTGCGTGAACAGGTCGTCGTCGAGGATGAACGTGCCGACGCCGCGATAGCGCGACAGCACGAACCGCACTTCCTCGAGCATGGCTGCGGCCGGTCGGAAGCGGAAGAAACCGATGTCCTTCACGCTGCGGCCAAGCTCGGCCTTGTAGCGATCGACGATCTTGTGATTGAGGCAATACGTGCAGCGGTACGGACAACCGCGCGACGTGATGAGGCCGAACCACCCGTGCTTCTGGTCGGTGATGCGCTGGACGTCGAAGAGCTCGTAGTCCGGCATCGGGAGTCGCGCGAAGTCGGGGAACTCGCCCACCGGGTTCGCGACGAACGCGTCGGGGCCGTGCGAGTTGCGCGTGGCAGCGATGGGGCGCGCACCGTCCTTCCACGAGACGAAGTTGCGCACGTCGCTGGGCGATTCCCCGAGTTCGATACGCCGCGCGAGCTCCGCCAAGGCGTCTTCGCACTCACCCACGCCGACGTGATCCCAAGCGCCGTCGGCCATGACGTCCGTCGGCACCATCGTCGGGTGGATCCCGCCGACGACGAGCGGCGGCAGCTCGACGCCTGCGCTCGCCGCGCGCGCGCGCAAGTCCTCGGCGATCTCGAGCGCCGCGCGATACTGCTGCGTGAGGCACGAGAAGCCGATCAAGCCCGGCCGCCACTCACGGATCGTCCGCCACAAGTCGTCCGCGGTCGGGATCGGCGGCAAGTTCTCGTTCAGATTGACGAGACGCGTCTCGTGCCCCTTCTGCTTGAGCACCGCCGACAAGGACGCGAGCCCGTGGTTGAACCCCATCTGCGTGTAGAGGTTCGGATAGACGAAGAGGATGCGCACGTGGGGTTCCTGGCCGAGCAGAAGATACGGGATTCGCCCCCTCGAGCGCAGCCCGGCGAGTCGCCGCTAGGATCGCGACGATGCGCCTCCGCATCGCGACCTGCCGTCCCCTCCCCGAACCCGACGTCGACGAGGAGATCCTGCTCGAGGCGCTGCGTGCCCGCGGCATCGAAGTGTCGGTCGCGGCCTGGAACGACCCCGACGAGCGCTGGGACGAGCGCGTCCCGACCGTGATCCGCTCGACGTGGGACTACATCCACGACCTCCCGGCGTTCCGAGCTTGGATCGAGCGTGCGTCGAAGAGCGCGCCGCTCTGGAATCCGGCGCACGTCGTGATCGAGAACCTGCACAAGGGCTATCTCCTCGCGCTCGAGCGGCGCGGGATCGCGATCGTCCCGACCGAACTCGTCGCTGCGCGATCGCGCGGGCTCCTGGCGGATGTACTCCGTGCCCGCGGTTGGGACGACGTCGTGGTGAAGCCCGCGGTCGGTGCCGGATCCTTCGGCACACGGCGATTTCGCCCCGAAGATGGCGCGGCCGGCGAGCACCACTTCGCGAGCCTCGTGGGCGAACGCGACGTCCTCGTCCAGCCCTACGAACGCTCCGTCGAAGGTCACGGCGAGCGTGCGCTCGTGTGGATCGACGGCGATTTCACGCACGCGGTGCGCAAGTCACCGCGCTTCGGCGAGGATCCCGAACGCGTGTCGGAGGCGATCGCGATCGAACCCGACGAACGCGCACTCGGTGAAGCCGTGCTCGCGGATCACCGTGGCGACCTCCTCTACGCCCGCGTCGACGTGGCCCGGGATCCGGAAGGTCGGCCGCGAGTCATGGAACTGGAGCTCGTCGAGCCTTCGCTGTTCCTCGTCCAGCACCGAGGAGCTCTGGAACGCCTCGCCGCCGGGATCGAACGCCGACTCCACTGAACCGCGTGCCGTTCCGAGCCCGGGCGAGTACCTTGTTCGGCCCCCGTTGTGCCGGAATCCCTGCGGAAAACGACACCGACTCGATGAAGTACTCCCACGTCCTCACGGCCGCGATCTTCGCCGGCTGCTCCACGACCATGACCGCCGAACCGAGCATCGCGCCCGGCGCCGACTCGAAGACCGCGCGCGACGGCGCCGGTGCCACCCGCTCCGAGGCCACGTTCCCCTACGACGTCGAGCGCGCCACGCTCGACAACGGGTTGAAGGTCATCCTCGTCCCGATGCCGAGCGATGGACTCGCGTCGTATTGGACCATCGTGCGCACCGGTTCGCGCGACGAGGTCGAGCCGGGCGTCTCCGGCTTCGCGCACTTCTTCGAGCACATGATGTTCCGCGGAACGAAGCGGCACCCGGGCAACGTCTACGACGGGATCGTGGCCGGCATGGGCGCCGACGCGAACGCGTACACGACGGACGACTACACCGCGTATCACCTCTCGGTCGGCACGCAGGACCTTCCGACCGTCATCGACATCGAGTCGGATCGTTTCCAGAACCTCGAGTACGTCGAGGACCAGTTCCGCACGGAAGCCGGCGCCGTCTACGGCGAGTATCGCAAGGGCCGCTCGAATCCGTTCGAAGTGCTCTTCGAGTCGCTGCAGAACACGGCCTTCGACGTTCACACCTACAAGCACACGACGATCGGGTTCGAAGCCGACATCGCCGCGATGCCGAAGCAGTACGACTACTCGAAGGGCTTCTTCCGCCGCTTCTACCGGCCGGAGAACGTCGTCGTCGTCGTCACTGGTGATTTCGATCCCGATGAGACGCTGCGCGAGATTCGCGCGAAATACGGGCCGTGGAAGCCTGGTTTCGTCGCTCCCGCCGTGCCGAGGGAACCCAAGCAGACGGCGATGCGCCGCGTGGAGGTGCCGTTCGACGGCAAGACGCTTCCGCTCGTCGTCCTGTCTTTCAAAGGCCCCGCTTTCGACGCCGACGACAGGCTCGCGGTCGCGGGCAGCATCGCCGGCGAACTCGGTTTCGGCGGAACCTCCCCGATCTACAAGAAGCTCGTGCTCGACGAGCAGCGCGTCGAATCGCTCGGCGCTTCCTTCGATGCGTCGCGCGATCCGGGCCTGTGGAGCGTGTACGCCCAAGTGAAGGATCCCGCCGACGTGCGCGCGATCGAGGCCGAGCTGTGGGCCGTCGTGGACGAACTCGGCAAGACGCCGATCGCGCAGCACGAGCTGGATGCCGTGCGCTCGAATCGCCGCTACTCGTTCCTCACGACGCTGACCACGCCCGACGGCGTCGCTTCGTCTCTCGCACGCATCGTCGCGCACACCGGCGACCTCGCCGACGTCGATCGTCAGTACGCGACGCTCGACGCAGTGACCCCGGACGACGTTCGTCGCGCGGCTGCTCACTGGCTCGTGCGGGACGGCGCCACCGTCGCGACGCTGTTCACGAAAGGCACGACGATTCCCGGGGCAACCGCGAAGCAGACGATCCGGCCGATGGCGACCGCGAAGGCAGCTCTGCCGGTCGAACCGATCGCCGTCTCGGGCTCGGCGCGACTCGATCAACCGCCCGTGCTCATGCCGGTCGAGGGCGATCCCACGGTCTCCATCCAGATCTGGGTCCAGTCGGGCAGTCAGGACGATCCGGTCGGCAAGGAAGGCCTCGCTTCGCTGACGGCGGCACTCGTCGCCGAGGGCGCGACCGTGCACCGTTCCTACGACGAGATCCTGCGCACGTTGTTCCCCATGGCTGCGGGTTATTCCGCGTCCACGGATCGCGAGATGACGATCGTCGGTGGACAAGTCCATCGCGATCTCGCCACGCGCTTCGCGCGACTCCTCGCGGAGGCGGTGGCGGAGCCGGCTTTCCGCGTCGAGGACTTCGAGCGCCTGCGCGCCGGGTCGATCTCGGCGATCGAGAACGATCTGCGCTTCGCTTCGGGCGAGGAACTGGGCAAGGCGGCGCTCTGGGAGCGCGTTTTCCGCGGCACGCGCTACGCGCACGTCGAACTAGGGACGGTCGAGTCGCTGAAGTCGATCACACTCGCCGACGTGAAGGCCTTCCACGCGGCGCATTGGTCGCGGAACGGCCTGGTCGTCGGCGTCGGTGGCGGCTACGACGCGAACCTCGCCGAAGCGCTGTCCTCGACGATCGCGGCCCACATGAAGGCCGGAGCTTTGCGCGTGAGAGTCGCGGTCGCGCCGGAACCGATTCGCGGTCGGCACGTCGTGCTCGTCGACAATCCGAGTGCGATCGGCACATCGATCAGCTTCGGCACGCCACTCGACGTGCATCGCGGATCGCGCGAGTTCTACGCACTGTGGATCGCGAACTCGTGGCTCGGCGAGCACAGGAACAGCTCGAGCCACCTCTATCAAGTCATCCGCGAGTCACGCGGGTTGAACTACGGCAACTACTCCTACATCGAGGCTTTCCCGCGCGGCGGGCGTCGCTCGATGCCGCCGACCGGCGTCGGTCGCGCGCATCAGCTCTTCGAGGTCTGGATCCGCACGATCTCGACCGAGAACGCGGCCTTCGCGATCCGCGCGGCGCTGCGCGAGGTCGAGACCCTGGCGAAGAACGGCCTCACCGAGGAGCAGTTCGAAGACACACGCAACTTCTTGCGCGGATACACCACGCACTTCGCGGAGTCGACGCACGATCGCTTGGGCTACGCGATCGACGACCGCTTCTACGGAGTCGAAGGGCACTTGGCCCGCTTCCGCACGATGCTCGACGCGGTGACGCGCGACGAAGTGAACGCGGCGATCGCGAAGCACATGCGTACGGACGACCTCGTCCTCACCGCCGTGACCAACGATGCAGCCGGGCTCGCCACCGCGCTCACGTCGGGCACGCCGACACCGGTCGTCTATCCGAAGGATGTCGAGAAGGGCGCGGACGTCACGGCCGAGGACGCCGTCATCGCCGCGTGGCCGCTCTCGATCACGGCCGCGAACGTGATCACGATCCCGGTCGGTCAGGTCTTTCAGGGCGGCGCTCGGCCCTGAGAGCGTGTGACACCCTCTGTGCCGCTCCGCGGCGCGTCGCCCGTGAATTCTTCACGCGCTCCGAGGGCGTGCGGGACCTCGCTGCGTCGCGTCTCTGACGCGGTGATTCTAGAGGAGGCCGAGCTCGACTCGGTGAGGCAGCCCGGCGACGTTCCCAGACGGAACGTGCCGGGCTGCTTCATTGCGGAACTGCTTCACTGCGGTACTGCTTCACTGCGGTACTGCTTCACTGCGGTACTGCTTCACTGCGGTACTGCTTCGTCGCGGTACTGCTTCGTCGCGGTACTGCTTCGTCGCGGTACTACTTCGTCCAGCGCGTGATCCATTCGATCACGTTCTCGTGCCATAGCACCGAGTTCGCCGGTTTCAGAACCCAGTGGTTTTCGTCGGGAAAGTGCACGAACTTCGACGGGATCCCCCGACGCTGCAAGGCGGTGAACGTGCTCATGCCTTGCGTGTCCACCACGCGGAAGTCGTTCGCGCCGTGGATGACGAGCATCGGCGTCTTCCACTTCCCGACGTGGTCGATCGGGTTGTGCTTGCCGTAGCCCTCGGGGTTCTCCCACGGCGGGCCGCCGTGCTCCCACTCGGGAAACCACAGTTCCTCCGTGTCGAAGTAGGCCATGCGCTCGTCGAGGTTCCCGTCGTGGTTCACGAGCGCTTTGAAGCGATCCGTCTGACCCGCGATCCAATTGATCATGTAGCCGCCGTAGCTCGCTCCCAGCGCCGCGACGCGGGTGCCATCGAGGAATGGATACTTCGCGAGCGCCGCGTCGAGCCCTTTCATGAGGTCCTCGTACGGCTTGCCGCCCCAATCGCCGCGAATCGCGTCCGTGAACGCCTGCCCGTATCCCGTCGATCCGTGGAAGTCGACCATGATCGCGGCGAAGCCCGCACCGGCATATGCCTGCGGATTCCAGCGGTAATGGAAGTGATTTCCGAAGCTGCCTTGCGGTCCGCCGTGGATGAGGAACGCAACGGGCCACTTCTTCGATGCGTCGAATCCGACGGGCTTCACGAGCCAAGCGTGCACCGTCTCTCCGTTCCAACCGGCGAACGTGAAGGGCTCGTACTCGCCCATCTTCGCCGCAGCGACGAGGTCGGCGTTCAGCTTCGTGATGGGGCGCACGTCCTGGCCGTCCGGCTTGCACGACCAGAGATCGGCCGGGCTCGACAACGTGTCTTGCGCGAACACGATGCGCTCGCCCGTCGATCGACCACTGCCGTTCGAGCCCGTCGTGACGAGCTTCGTGACCACGCCGCTCGTCGCATCGATCGCGACGAGTGATTTGTGGCCCAAGTCGTCGCACGACGAGAGGATCGAACGCCCATCGCGCGACCAAGCGATCTCGCCGAAGGACCTGTCGAAGGCTTCGGTGAGCACTTTCGGCGCGCCCGTCGGCGGCCAGGTCATGAGCGCGACGCGCTGCCGGTCCGATTCGTAGCCCGGTCGTTCCATGCGCAAATACGCCAGCGATTTCCCGTCCGGAGCGAACACGGGCACGCTGTCGACGGCGCGATTGTCGGCCGTCAGCGACTTCGGCGCGGCCGAACCATCACTCGGCACGTGCCACAGGTTCAGGTCGTTCGTCCAAGCCTGCTCGGGCCCAGGCACGCGCGCCGTGAAGACGACGTCCTTGCCGTCCGGCGAGACCGCGATCTCTTCCGTGCCGCCGAACGGTTTCGTCGGCGCGTCGATCGGCATGCCGGCCATCAACGCGCGCGGACCGCTCGTGACATCCCAAGTGAAGAGGTGGGCGCGCTTCGCGTCTTCCCAGGTGTCCCAGTGCCGGAAGAGGAGGCTCTCGTACACCCGCGCCTTGCTCTTCGCCTTCGCCTGCGCGGCATCGTGCTCGACCGTGCCGGGTATCTCCCGCGCGCCATCCGCGTTCGGGACCACATCGAGTACGAGGACGAGGCGCTCGCTACCCGCGACCGTGACGAAGCCCTCGACGTCGAGCGGCAGATCGGTCAGTTGCGTCGGCTCTCCACCGTCGAGTCGCAGACGCCAGACTTGCGATTTTCCGCCGCGCGTCGAGAGGAACAACACGGACTTCCCGTCGCTCGTCCAACGGCCTGACGAATCGTTCTCCGCGTGTGACGTGAGCTGGCGCGTCGCCGAACCGTCGATGGCGGCGACCCACAGATCCGTCCGACCCCGGTTCGCGTCGAGATCCGTGTTGCGCACGGTGTAGAGCACCCACTTCCCGTCCGGAGAAACTTCCGGATCCGAGACGCGACGCATCGCGAGCATGTCGTGGATGGAGAACGGGTGCGGATCCGCGGCTGAAGCCGCGACGGCAAGGAGCAGGTTGAGCATGGTTTCGTTCCGGGGGACGTGAGCGGCCGCAGGATAACGACAGGCCCGCCGTGAAAGGTCAGTGTGGCGGCACGCGCGTCCGTCTCAGGAAGACGAAGAGCGGGAGTCCCAGCGCGGTCAGCGCAAGCCCCCATCCAGCGGCGATGGGACCGCAGCCGTAGATCGTGAACGCCACGAAGACGAACGCGACCGCGGCGGTGACGCGCTGCCTCCCGCGGCCGAGCTTCCAGTCGGCTGCTGCCGCGAGCAGGTGCGGGACGAGCGTGAGGAACAGCGCTAGGTAGACGATGAACCCGAATGCGTCGAGGAATTCCTCGCGCAGCAGCAGGACGAGCATCGCGCTCGTGATCAGCGCGCCCACGACGAGGCCCATCGCCGGTGTGCGGAAGCGCGGGTGGATGCGCGCGAGCGGCCCGAAGAACACTCCGTCCTGGGCGGCAGCGACCGGGATGCGCCCAGCCATCAGGAGCCAACCGTTCAAGGTGCCGAGGCACGCGATCACGGCGGTGATCGCGACGACGAGCGCGAGCCCGCTGCCGCCGGTCTTCTCGGCGAGCAAGGCCAGAGGTCGCGTCGAACTGGCGATCGCCTCGTTCTCGAGCGCGCCCGCGATGCCGATCGCGAGCGCGAGGTAGACGACCGTGCCGATCGCGTAGCCCCAGTAAGTCGCGCGGCGGATCGTGGTGCCCGGCTCGCGCACTTCTTCGGCCGGCACCGTCGCCGACTCGACGCCGGAGTAGGCCCACACGACGAGCGCCATTCCGGCGGGCAGGGCACTCCACGTGTGCGGCGCGAACGGCTCGAGGTTCGCCGCATCGAAATGCGCGAGCGCGAGGCTTCCGACGACGACGAGCGGCAGCAGTCCGATGAAGAGGATCGCGACCTGGAGCCGCACGCCGAAGCGCACGCCGAGCACGTTGATCGCGCACAGGATCCACACGAGCACGAGAGCGAGTGCGAACTGGAGCACGCGATCTCCCGCGAGCTCCGGCCACAAATCCGGCGCGTAACCGACGACGCTCTGCACGATCGCGGCATTGCCGATCGTCGCGCTGAGCCAGTACGTCCACACGACGACGAAGCCCGCGAGGTCCCCGAACGCCGTGCGAGCGTACGCATACGGCCCGCCAGTGCGCGGATAGCGGGTCCCGAGGCGCGCGTAGACGATCGCGACGAAGAGGTAGCCCAGCGCCGTCAGCGCCCACGCGACGATCCCGAGCGGTCCGACTTTTTCCGCGATGGAGGCCGGCAGCGTGTAGATCGACGAACCGACCATGTTCACGACGACGAGCGCGGTCGCGCCGAGGAGACCGACGTTGCGGGCGAGGGCGGGTCCCGACGACGCGGAGGATCGGACAGCGTGCTCGGACTCGGTTTCGGGCATTGGACGCGCGGAGGATAGCGGCCGCGTCAGCCGCGTCGGCGCGCGAAGAGACCGATCTCGTGCGCGACGGTGACGACGAGTCCGGCGAGTGCCTCGACGCGACTACCTTCCGAGCGACGCCCGGCGCGATAGGTCGCGAGCGAGAGGTCCTGCAGTCCGCGCGCGTCGAGCTCGATGCGCTCGATCGTCTCGCGTCGCGCAACGAGCTCGAAATCGGCGGCGAATTCGACTTGAACGCGTTCGAGGCCGGGCAGATCGCGCGCGTCGGTGAGAGCGACCTCGCGCAGCTCGGCGAGGTCGCGCGCGCCGGGGACAGCGACGATCACTCGTCCACCGGGTCGCAACACGCGCGCGATCTCCTGCGTGGGCCGACGCGCATCGATGCTCAGCACGAGATCGACGGATGCGGAACGCACGGGCAGGACGCGATCGCAGTTCGCGACGCACCATGCGCTGGAACCGTGACGACGCGCCGCGAGTTCGATCGCGTGGACGCTCAGGTCGAGCCCGACGGCCGCGCAGTCGAAGCGGACGGACAGCGCGGCGAGATGTCGACCGGTGCCGGCACCGAGGTCGAGCACGTCGCTCGAGTTCGAGGGTACGGCGTTCGCGCCCGTGAGCACGACGGCGCTCGTGCCTCTGAAATCAGGGCTCGCGCGCGCGAGCCCGGCCAGCGCGCCGAGCTCCGCGATCGCCGCCTCGAGATCGACGCCGAGCCCGCGCTCCTCCAGCGCGAGCCGCGCGTTCACGACCTCCTTCGAGTCCCCCGCCGCCAGCGAGCGGCGATCCTGCGGCTGGAGCAGGTTCACGTAACCCGAGCGCGCCACGTCGAACGCGTGACCCGCTGTGCAACGCAGCGTGCGCTCGTCGCGTTCGAGCGGCAGACCGCAGCCTCGCACGGAACAAGCGAGGACATGAAAGGCTGCTCGCATCGTCGTCGAAGAGGTTCGCGGTCGTGAGCTCGCGCGGCAAGAGGCATCGCGTTCGAGCCCGGATTCGACGCAGGATTCAGGCTGAAATGCGCGCAGGGCGGCCCAGCGGTCCGCCCTGCCGATGCGAGTGCGTGCCGGAGTCCGGCGCGCGCTCAACCCATCTTGTGGAAGAGGCTCGAGAAGAACTGCGTGAGCCCCGCGCTGACGCCCGAGACGCCCGCTTCGATCAGCGTCGACGCGCCGATCAGGATGCCGGCGTAGACGACGCCAAGGGCCGTGTTGCCGTTCTTGAACTCCGACTTCTCGTCGATGTCCTTGGTCCACTTGTCCATGACCTTGAACGTCCACGAGATCGCGAGGCCGGCGACGGCGAGCGCTACGATCAGGTTCACCGCGCCGCCGAGGACGGCCGAGAGTCCGTTCTTGATGTCGAAGACGACGAGGCTCTGGAGGCCCCTCGTCATTCCCGCGATGCCGCCCGAAACGACGTTCGTGTAGGCGATGACCGCGCCCGCGGCGAGGAGACCGACGGCGACGTTCTTGCGCTTGATCTCGCCCCAGATGTCGAGGCCGTCGATCATCTTCGAGACGACCCCGATGCCGTTGTTGACAGCCAAGGTGAACAGTGCCAGCGAGACGATCAGCTGGACGATGCCGAGGAGGAGCGCCAAGGCTCCGGCGCCGATCCCCTCGCCCGAAGCGGACGTCTGGAGGAAGGCCGGGGGTTGGATCGTGAGGATTTGGAGGGGGATCAGTTGGATCATGGTCGGAGGGGTGAGTTCTGCGAGGAAGGCGGAGGGTGATATCGGCGGCCCCGCGAGGACGCAAGATGCGCCGGCACTTCGGCTCGCCGACTCACTTGCAAGTTCCTTGGCCAGAGCGCGGTGAAATCGGAATCTTCCCGACTCCGACGGTCGCTCGGCGTCGGGCCAAAGGGGCCTCCCTAGCGGCTGACCCCTTCGTTCACGGATTGCAATCCGGCGACCGGGCCCGGCCCCGATCCGGCGATCGCGGATAGGCTCTGCGCCCCCCTCTGGAACGCGACCACCGCATGCACGACCTCCGATTTCACGGCCTCCTCGCCGCCCTGCTCCTCCTTCCCGCCTGCACCACGCCGAGGACCTCCGCGCAGGGAGAGTTCGACGACGGAGCCCAGCGCGCGGCTCTCGCGGCGTCGGGCGCGAAGCCGCTCACCTTCGAGTCGCTCTACGACGTGAGCTTCTCCGGCAAGCGCCTGGTCGGGATCACGTGGCTCGACTCCTCGAGTTGGCTCGCGACCGTGACGGACCCGGAGACCAAGAAGGCGACGCGCGTCCAAGTCGAAGCTCTGAGCGGCGCGACGAAGCCCTACGCGCCTTCGGCAGCGCTCGAGGCCGCGATCCGCTTGGTGCCGGGCGTGGATGCCGCGGAAGCCGGTCGTCTCGCGAGCGCGACCGACGCCGTGCGCGACGCAGAGCGGCAAGCACAGATCGTCGTGCGCGCGAACGACATCTGGGTCGCGCGCGCCGGATCGGAGCGTGCATTGCAGATCACGACGACTGCGGACATCGTCGAGGAAGAAGTCAGCTTCAGCCCCGACGGAACGCGCGTCGCGTTCGTCGCGAAGAACGACTTGTGGGTCGCCGACGCGCGTCAGGGCGGAGCGCAGCGCCTCACCACCGATGGATCGACGAACGTCCTGAACGGCAAGCTCGACTGGCTCTACCAGGAGGAGATCTTCGGCCGGAACAACTTCCGCGGTTACTGGTGGAGCCCCGACGGCCAAAGCATCGCATACCTGCGCTTGGACCAGACGAACGTGCCCGCGTACACGATCGTCGACGACGGCGACTACGCCGTGCGCGTCGAGACCTCCCCCTATCCGCGCGCGGGTGAACCCAATCCGCTCGTCGGCTTGCGCATCGTCGAGGTCGCGTCGGCAGTGACGAAAGACGTCGATCTTTCGCGCTGGAAGAGCGACGAACCGCTGATCGTCAACGTGCATTGGAGCCCCGACGCGCGCCTCCACTACCAAGTGCAGGATCGCGAACAGCGTTGGCTCGAGCTGCGCATGTGCGCGGCGGACGCGAGCGGCGACGAACTCGTGCTGAAGGAGAACTCGCCCGCCTGGGTCGATCGCGGCGAGACGCTGCAATGGCTCGGCGACGGCACGTTCTTGTGGGCCAGCGAGCGCACGGGATGGCGGCACCTCTATCGCTATCGCGGTACGACGCTCGTCGGTGCGGTGACGACCGGCGAGTGGGAAGTCCGCGATCTGCACGGCGTGGACGAGAAGAACGGGCTCGTCTACTTCAGCGGGACCGAGCGGTCGCCCATCGGCAGCGACGTGTACGTCGTGAACCTCGACGGCAGCGGGCTGCGGCGACTCACGGAGCGCGCCGGCTCGCACGCCGCCAACTTCAACAAGGACTTCTCGCTATTCGAGGACACGTGGAGCGACATCGGCACTCCGCCGCAAAAGCGTCTCCACCGCGCGAGCGACGGCGGCCTGGTGCGCGTGCTCGAAGCGAACCCGGTCACCGCGCTGGCCGAGTACGGATTCCAACGGCCTGAGCTTCTCTCGGTGCAGACGCGCGACGGCTTCGCGATGGAGGCGATGCGCATCCTGCCTCCCGGTTACGACCCGAGTCGTCGCTATCCCGTCATGGTGTTCGGCTATTGGGGCCCGCACGCTCAGACGGTGCGCAATGCATGGAGTTCGCGCGACGGGATGTTCCAGCAGATGCTGGCGCAGCGCGGCGTCGTCGTGTGGAGCTGCGACGGACGCACGTCGAGCGGCAAAGGCGCGGTCTCGGCGTGGCCGGCTTGGCAGAAGCTCGGCGAAGTCGAACTCCAGGACCTGCTCGACGGCGTGCAGTGGCTCGTCGACCAAGGCATCGCGGATCCGGAGCGCATCGGTCTCACCGGTTGGAGCTACGGCGGATTCATGGCGAGCTACGCGCTGGCGAAGAGCGATCGTTTTGCTCTTGGAATCGCCGGCGGATCCGTCACGGACTGGCGCAACTACGATTCGGTTTACACCGAGCGTTTCATGCGCACGCCGGCCAACAACGAGAAGGGTTACGCGAACACGTCGGTCGTTGCCGCAGCGGCGAACCTCTCGGGTCGGCTGGTCCTCGCGCACGGAGCGATCGACGACAACGTGCACCCGGGCAACACGATGCAGCTCGTGCTCGCGCTGCAGAAGGCCGGCAAGCAGTTCGACCTGATGCTCTATCCGAGCCAGCGGCACGGCGTTGTCGAGCCGTCGCAATCGCGCCACTGGCGCGCGCTGCAGCTCGCGTCGATCGAGCGCTGGCTGCTCGGCACCCTTCCCTGACATGACGAAGCGCAACGAGAAGTCCAAGGAGAAGCGCGTCGCGCTCAAGCCCGCGGATCCGTTCGATCTGATCCGACTGCTCGCGCGCAGCCAGAGCGATCCGCGCAAGGCGGTCGCCGAACTCGTGCAGAACTCGCTGGACGCCGGCGCTCGACGCGTCGAGATCACGTGGGCGAAGGAAGGCGGAGCCCGAACGCTGCGCATCGTCGACGACGGACGCGGCATCTTCCCGGAACTCGATCGCGAGGAAGCGCTACGCCGCATCGCAACGACGATCGGCCACTCGCACAAGCGTTCGCTGACGCCCGAACAGCGGCAGCGCGAGATGGCCCTCGGCAAGTACGGCATCGGGCTGCTCGGTTTCTGGAGCGTCGGCCGGCACATGGAGATGAAGAGCCGCGTCGCGGGCTCCGACGCGCTCGTCCTGCGGCTCGAGGAGGATGAGCCCTCCGGCCTGATCGCAAAGTTGCGCGCACGGCGCATCGACGAGCGCGAGACCTCGACCGAGGTCGTGATCCGTGACGTGCACGACGTCGCCGCGCGCCAGATCAAGCCCGGCCGCTTGCAGGCATATCTGGCGGCCGAACTGCGCGGACAATTGCTCGGTCGCGAGGATGTCGAGATCCACATCCACGACCGCGTGTCGCGCGGCAACGCGCACAAGCACTTCGTCGTGCGGCCGCCGCGATACCTCGGCCGACACTTGGCGGAGTTCCGCGTGCTCGAGATCGACGGCTTCGAGGACGCGCGACTCGAACTCTACCTGGTGCCTTCCGAAGACGATCGCCCCGGCGTCGTGCAACTCACGTGCGGGGGAACGACGGTGCTCGACGATCTCGCGACGGTCGCGCCCGAGGAAGGTCCGCGCGCGCCGTGGGACAGCGGTAGGCTCGAGGGATTCGTCGACTTCCCCGATCTCGAAGTGTCCCCCAGCACGCGCCGCGGTTTCGTGCCGAACGCAGCCGCGGCAGCGCTCTTCGACGCGCTGCCGCGCATCGAGATGACGCTCGTCGCCTTGATCTTTGAGGACGAAGCGGCACACGCCGCGCAGAAGTCCAAGTCGGTCGCGAGCGAGATCCGCCGTGCTTTTCGGCGCGTCGCGCTGCTCCCCGAATACGAGCTGGTCCCCGTGCGCGCTGCCCCGTCGAGCTCGCGAGCGGATCGCGCCGTCGAGACCGCCGAGACCGCCGAGACAGCCGAGACCGCTGCGAGCGCGGGCGCGCGCTTGGAGACCGCGAGCGACGGAGAGCCGGCGCCCGGCGTCATGATCGCGCGGGACGCTCCGATCGCCGACGAGGGCGCGAACCCGAACGACTCCGAGAGCGAACCCGCGCCGACCGACGACGGCGGGCTGTTTCCGCCCGGCCCGGTCGCGCGCCTGCGCGTGACGCCGCCGCGCTTGCGCGTCGCGCCCGGAGCGCAACGCACGCTGCGCGCCGTCGCGCAGGACGGCGACGGCCGCGCCGCCGATCCCGAGATCGAATGGATCTGGCGGCTCGAGGGTCCCGGAGAACTCGAGTGGCATCGACGCGAAGCTCGTTTCTCCGCGGACGTCGAGCCAGGCACGGCGCGAATCGTCGTGCGCGCCTCGAGCGGCTCGTCCTCTGCCGAAGCCTCGATCCCGGTCGAAGTCCTGGCCGAACTCGCCGGAGCGGAACGTGCCGCGGGGATCCCTGAGCCCGAGGCCGTGTATGCACCGTCGGAAGCCTGGCGCTCGCGTCTCCTCGGCACGGGCTGGCAGTTCAACTCCGGGCACAAGGACTATCTCGCGGTCGAGAGCGTCGAGGCGCGCCGCCTGCGCTATCTCGTGCACCTCTTCGCCAAGGAAGTCGTGCTGAAGAACTTCGGTGCCCCGGGTGACGCGCACTTGCTGGAGCGGATGGTCGAAGTGTTGACGCACTTGGACACGGATCGACGCGGTACGTCCCGCTGAGGCCGTTCATCGATCGACTTCGACACGATTGAGCGTCCGGGTCGGCCGCGGTCCGTCTCCCCGGTTCGACGCTGCCTGACCGAGGTCGATCGGCATCGAGTCGGGCGCGTGCGGACGACTCAGCCACTCGCGCACGGTGTCCCGCCTGGCGCGCGCACGAGGATGCTCGTCGTCGACTTCCCCGGCACCAGCGGCGCCAAGTGCACGACGCAGTGCACGACGCAGTGCACCCGGGCAACACGCTGCAGCTCGTACTCGCGCTGCAGAAAGTGGGCAAGCAGTTCGACCTGATGCTCGATCCCGGCCAGCAGCACGGCGTGGTCGAGCCATCGCAGTCGCGGCACTGGAAGCGCCTTCAGATCGCGGCGATCGAGCAGTCCCTGCTGCGTTGAACCAGGCCCTGGACGAGCCCCCTTTCCCGGCTGGACTGCGTGCCCACAGACTGCCGCGGATCGTCCGGCGTCAGTTCGAGAACACGACGCGCAGTCCGTCGGAGAGGATCACGCCCGTTCCGTCGGGGTTCGGGATGTCGCGCAAGTAGGCCTGGTAGAAGCGGGTCGAACCGACCATCGCGGGGAGCACAGCCACCGGATACGCGGTCGATCCGGCGCCGTCGAGCGTGTGGATCGGGAGTCGGGTGAACGGCGACGCCACCCAGCGCGTCCCCAGCACGAAGGGGACATCGTCGGCGCGGGTCCCGAAGAACACGATCCCGTGCGATCCGGGCAGGCCACCGCTGACGACGACCTGGAAGTCGTTCGCCGATGCGCTGGGGCTGCCCGACCCGGCGAGCGCCGGCACCGTCTGGATCGAACTGAGCTTCCCGGTGCCGTACGCCGCCGGAATGGGCGCACGCAGGTACCAGGCCGCGGCGATCGGATCGGTGTGCAGGAACTGGAGCAGGGCCTGCGCGACCTTCGCGCGCCCGGAGGGAGCCGGGTGCGTGCCATCGGCTTGGAAGTCGGAGCACGACCAGGTCAAGCCGTCGCTGCGCGGCGTCGTGCCGTTGGCCCAGTTGTAGGTCCCGAACGCGCACCACGGAGCGACCACGGGACCGTGGGCGGGATCGAAGTTCAGCGCGGGGACGCCCTGGATCTGGTCCTCGATGAGCCACTTGCAGGCGAAGCCCTGCTCGTACGAATAGGGCTCGGGGTTCAGCGTGCCGGTCGCGTAGCCGGCGTAGATCCGCGATGCGAGGTAACACACGCGCGCGTTGGGGAAGCGCGTGACGAGGATGCTCATGATCGCGGCGAACTCGGTTTTCAGCTGCAGCGCGTAGGCCGGGAACCCGTTCGTCGGACCGGCATCCGCCTCCTTGAACCAGATCACCTGCACCTGGGCCGCGGTGCAATTGGAGTTGGCGAGACGCTGCGACACGACCGTCCAGAAGTTCGCCGCGGGGTCCTGGATGATTGCGGCCGTCTGCCCGCCCTGCGCACCGTCCACGCAGACCACTCGCGGGCTCTTCGCGGCGTCAGCGTTCGCGAGCGGGATGAACGTCGAGAACTCCTGCGTGCAGTTCGACATCCCGATCGAGAGGAACACGATCTTCCCATTGGCCGCGGGTGCGCCGGAGGCGTCGCGCGGAACCACTTGCGCGGCCTGGTTCAGGCCCGCGACGAGGTGGCCGGTCGGCAGCGCGTTCCCACCGCCCGGGTAGAGCCCGCCCTGGAATCCTTGGTAGTTACCGACCCCGAGTTCGATCAGTGGAACGAGCCCCGGAACGGAGGTGTTCGCGCAATTCTGCGCACGCGCGGACGGCAAGAGGGTGAGCAGGAGGAGGCCGGCAGTCGTGACGCGCATGGGAGGGTTCCAGAAGTCCGGGGTGTGGAAGAAATCGAGCCTGGACCGATCCCCGCTCACGCAACGGATGGCCCGCGCATGAAACCTAGCCTGCTCGTCGAGGTTCCCGGGAAACCCGCGGGCATCTTGGGCTGCCCCCAGCGCGGCCCGGCGAACGGGGTCAGCAGCTGGGACTCTTCGTTCCGCCCTGCGCCCGCTCCAGGATGCTCGTCGTCGACTTCCCCGGCACCATCGGCGCCAAGTGCACGACGCCGCCGTGCGCTTCGACCCACTCGCGGCCGACGACGCCCTTGTCGGCCCAGTCCTGACCCTTCACGAGCACGTGCGGCGTCACGCGCTCGACGATCTTCGCGGGCGTGTCCTCGCTGAAGCTCGTCACCGCGTCGACCATCTCGAGCGCGGCGATCATCTCCATGCGGTCGTCGATCCCGTTCACTGGGCGCGTGGGGCCCTTCAAGCGTTTCACGCTGGCGTCGTCGTTCACCCCGACGATCAGCACGTCGCCTTTCGACTTGGAAAAGCGCAGATAATCGACGTGACCGACGTGCAACACGTCGAAGCAGCCGTTCGTGAACACGATGCGTTTCCCATCGCGACGCCATTGCGCGAGCAGAGTTTCGACCTCGGTGCCGCGCACGACCTTGCCGCGGTGCGGCGCGTGCTCGGCGAGAGCAGCCGTGAGTTCCGCGCGCGACACGGCGTGCGTGCCGAGACGCGCGACCGTGATGGCTGCTGCCTGGTTCGCGAGCTCGACCGCAGGCCCGAGCCGCACGCCGTCCGCGAGGTAGAACGCGAGCTGCGCCACGACCGTGTCGCCGGCGCCGGTCACGTCGTAGACAGCGCGCGCGAGTGCCGCGACGCGGCCCGATTCCCCGCGTCGGTCGCGCCAGTAGATGCCGTCGGAACCGAGCGTTATCACCGCGGCATCGAGGTCCGCCGTCTTCATCAGCTCGTCGGCTGCGGCCGGCAAGTCGTCGAGGTGCCCGAGCTTGCGCCCGACGGCTTGCTCGGCCTCCTTGCGGTTCGGCGTCACGAGCGTGGCGCCGCGGTAGCGCCGGTAGTCGTCACCCTTCGGATCGACGAGCACGGGAATCTTCGCCGCGTGCGCTGCAGCGATGACCGCCGCGATCACTTCGGGCACGAGCACGCCCTTGCCGTAGTCGGACAAGACGACCGCGTTCGCCGCGCGCACACGCGCCGGCAAGCTCGCGACGAGCGCGTCGCGCGCCGAGCCGACGACGGGACGCGCGTCCTCCCAATCGACGCGCAGCATCTGGTGCTGGCCGCTCATCATCCGCGTCTTCTGGATCGTCGGGCGCGTCGCATCGACGCAGCAACCGCCCGTTTCGATGCCCAATTCCTCGAGCAAGGCGCGCAACGCGCGTCCCCAACCGTCGTCGCCCAGGACGCCGACCACGTCCACCTTCGCGCCCATCGCGACCAGGTTCGCTGCGACGTTGCCCGCGCCGCCGAGCTTCTCCTCGGAGCGCTTCGCGGTGAGAACGGGAATCGGCGCCTCGGGCGAGATCCGCGCGACGTCGCCCGAAACGTAACGGTCGAGGATCAAGTCGCCCACGATGAGGACGCGCGGCGTGCCGCGGGTCGCGAGCACGCTCTCGAGTTCGCGCAAGTTCATGCCGCACCTCGCTCGTTCGCGCCGTCGCCGAGCCGCGCGTCGGGCACGAGGTAGTCGCGCACGTAGTCCTTCACCGCATCGGCGAGGCTCGTCGCGGGTCGAGTCCATCCGGCCGATGCGAGCCGACTCACGGTTGCTTGCGTGAAGTACTGATACTTCCCACGCAGCGCATCGGGCATCTCGACGTACTCGATCTGGACCGGCTTCTCGATCGCCGCGAACACGGACCGCGCGAGATCGTTCCACGTCGAAGCGCGTCCCGTGCCCACATTGTAGAGCCCGTTCGCCGACTCGTTCTCCGCGAGGAAGAGCGTCATCGCGGCGGCATCCTTCACGTAGACGAAGTCGCGCTTCTGTTCGCCGTCCGCGTACTCGGGGCGGTAGCTCTTGAACAAGCGGATCGAGCCCGTCTCGAGCACTTGGTGGTAGGCCTTCTGCACGAGGCTCTTCATGTCACCCTTGTGATCCTCGTTGGGTCCGAAGACGTTGAAGAACTTGACGCCCACGATCGAATCGAGGAGACCCTCGCGCTGAGCCCATGCATCGAACATCTGCTTCGAATACCCGTACATGTTCAACGGTCGAAGGCTCGCGAGGTCCGCTTCGTCCGACATGCCGCGTGCGCCGTCTCCGTAGGTGGCGGCCGAGCTGGCGTAGACGAAGCGGATGTCGCGCGACAAGGCCCATTTCGCGAGCGTCTTCGTGTACTCGAAGTTGTTGCGCACGAGGTACGCGGAATCGCGCTCCGTCGTCGAGCTGCACGCGCCCATGTGCAGGATGGTCGTGATGCCGCGCAGTCGACTCGAGTCTTCACGCACGAGCGCGAGCAGCTCGTCGGCCTCGATGTAGTCCGCGTACGCGAGCGGCGTCAAGTTGCGCCACTTTTCGGTCTCGTCGAGAAAGTCGGCGACGAGGACGTCCTCGACGCCGCGCTGGTTGAGCGCCCAGACGAGCGCACTCCCGATGAACCCCGCGCCGCCCGTGACGAGGACGCGACCCTTCCCGATGCCTTTCATGCGCGGAAGGTATCGGCAGAAAGCCCGCGTTGGCAGCGTCCGTCGGCCGCCGTCCTGCGCATGGTCGTTCTACGCGCCGGATTCGGGGGCCGTCGCGGCGCGCGATTCCTCCGCCGCGAGAACTTCGGGCGTCGCGCCGCGATAGCGATCGTGCAGCCACAAGTACTGATCGGGCTGCTCCAGAATGCGCGCTTCGAACTCGCGGTTGAGTCGTCCGACGATCGCTTCGGGATCGCTGTCGGCGAGTTCCTCGGGATGGATGACGGTCGGCACGGAAAGTCGCCAACGCCACGGGCCCGTGCGATAGCACGCGCCGACGAGCACAGGCGTCCGCAGGCGCTTCATGAGCACGCCGGCGCTGCGATCGCAGCGCGCGAGGCGGCCGAAGAACGGTGCGAAAACGGGCCGCACGCGCGCGCGCTGATCCAAGACCATGCCGAGGCAGCCGCCGCCGCGCAGCACCGCCGACGCGTGCTGCATCGCGCCGCGTCGTGGGAGGCTCCGCAGCCCGCGCGATTCGCGCAGAGCCTGGAGGTGCGCCGACAGGGGCCCGTTCTTCGGTGGCTTCACGACGGCATAGAACGGGTCGAAGCCGACATGCGCCAACACGCTCGGTCCAAGTTCCCAGTCGCCGACGTGCGCAGTGACGAAGATCGTTCCCGTCCCGCGCGCCCGCAACCGTTCCGCGTCGGGGTGCACGTGCACGCCGTCGAGGTGATCGTCGAGTCGCGCAAAATCCACGCGGCGCGCGAAGCCCGCGCTCTCGATGGTGATGCGGAAGAAATGTCGCCAGGCCTGCAGCAGTCGCGCCTCGATCTCGTCCGCGCCGGCCGTCGGTCCGAACGCCGTGCGCAAGAAGTCGCGCGCGCCATCGGAGTGCGATCGATCGACGCGTCGCGCGAAGCGGGCGAACGCGCCGATCGCGGCTTCACGCGGACCCTCGGGAAGACGTGAGAGGACGGCGAGCGCGCCGCGACCGGCGACGTACTCGATCCACGCGCGCGCACCAAAGCGATCGCCCAGAGCCTCTTGCCGCGCGACCGGCCAGTCCTGCCGCAGCGAAGGCGGCAACAACGAGCGGATTTCCTCGGTCACACGGCCCTCCGCGGATCGCCGGCGCGCGGCAACGTATCGAGGAGTGCCGCGAGCGGACCCGCGCCGCTCACGATGCGGAACTCGACGTCCAAGTAGCTGTGACGAATGCCCAGCGGCGCGAGCTTGACCGCGTCCTTGCCGCTGACGACGAGCGGACGCGCGACGCCCAGCCCGTCGAAATCCCCGCAGACGTAGGGATGGTGATCAGGAAACACGCGATGTTCGCGGACAAGCGCACCGAGCCCGCGCAACGTCGATTCGAAGGCCGCAGGATTCCCGAGCGCGCTGGCGACGTCGATCTCGACACCGGCGAGGCTCGCAGGCGCCGTCTCGGCACCGCGCTCGTCGACGAGCGCGCGCGGCGCGTGAACGGCGCGCGCCAACGGCCGACCGGCCGCGAAAGCCCTGAGGTCGGCTTCGAGTCGCGCGAGCGCGCTCGCGTCGACCTGATCGGAACGCGTCACGACGATCGCGTCGGCGCGCGCGAGTGACGAGCGCGGCTCGCGGAGCAGTCCGCGCGGGAGCAGCGCGCAGACGGGTTCCGCACCGTCGACCCCGGGCAATCCCCACGGCCGCGTCGCATCGACGAGGACGAGATCGAGGTCGCGCGCGAGCCGGCGATGCTGGAAGCCGTCGTCGAGCACGATCGCATCGACCCCGCGTGCGATGAGTGCTTCGCCGCCGCGCACACGATTCGGATCCGCGACGTGAAGGACGTCGGGCAAGAGCCGAGCGAGGAGTCGCGCCTCGTCGTTCGGTTCCCCCGCCGCCGCCCCGTAACCGCGCGAGAGGATCCCCGGTCGGAATGCGCGTCGTTTCAATTCGCCGATGAGCCACACGCTGGCCGGAGTCTTCCCCGTACCACCCGCCGTCAGGTTGCCGACGGACACGACCGGCACGTCGAGCCGAGTCGCGGGCGCGATCCCGAGGTCGTACGCCGCGCGCCGCGCGAGGACCACCGCGCCGAAGAGCACGGCGGGCCCGTGCAGGAACTCGATCGCCCCACCTCGAACTGCGAGACGCTCGGCGGCAGTCGGCGGTCGTGCGGGCGGAATGGTCATCGGGGCAATGCTGCGAGCCTCCCGCAGAGGCCAGAACCTAACCGGCGCGGTCGGCCCCGACGATCAGGGACGGACGCGAAAGCCCTCGCTCCGAGCTGCGTTGCTCAGTCGAGCATCCAACGTGACGAACTGGAAGCCCAAGGGATCGTCCGAGCACGCGATCAGGGCCGCTGCGAGCTGCATGGCGTCGGCATTCCGCAGAGGGTGGAGCATCAGCAGGCGCTTGGCCCGATTCTTCACGGCGGAGAGGCTCTCGACCGTCTGGAACTGGCGCAGGAGATCGTCCGCATCCTGCGTGGCTTGGTGAAGATCATCGGCACCGAGACGGCCTTCGCGAGCCATGCGTGAAAGCGCCGACCGCACCTCGACCTGGGTGAGAGTCCACACCACCATGTCTTCGTCGTCCTCGACCCAGGTCCGGACGCGGTCCGAGTTCTCCTCGCGGACGACGAGCGGCACGACGGCGGAAGAGTCCCAGAACCTCACCGCGAGTCCCGATCCTCCAGCAGCGCTCGAACGGCTCCGCCCGCGGAAGCAACGGCAGGCTTGCGGAGGACGCGCAGGTCTCGCTTCGCACCCGGCCTTGGACGGTGCCTTCGCGGACCAGTCGCGCGAGGCGATCCTGGCCGAATGCGGCCGCCGGCGGGAGCGCCTCGATCCGCGCAATCGGCGTGGAGCGCTCGACGATCTCGATCGTCTCTCCGCGTTTCACCAAGCGCAGATACTCGCTGAGGCGGTTCTTCCGGTCGGTGACGGCGACGCGCTTCATGATGAGGCGAGACCAGCCTGATCGACAGCGCCCGACCAGCCACCGGAGTCGAAGGGTCGGAGTCACGGGGATGGGGCGGATTGTTGCCACCTGGTCGCGCGCGCAAGTCCCCCGCGCGCGCAAGTCGGTCGCGCGCGCAAGTCGGTCGCGCAAGTCGGTCGCGCGCGCAAGTCGGTCGCGCGCGCAAGTCGGTCGCGCAAATCGGTCGCGCGCGCAAATCGGTCGCGCAAATCGGTCGCGCGCGCAAGTCCGTTGCGCTCGCAAGTCCGTTGCGCTCGCAATTCCCCCGCGCTCGCAAGCCTGCCCTCCGCGCGCAAATCTCCCGCGCGGGCGCAAATCTCCCGCTCAACCGACTGACGTCGGGGCACGAGTCACAGCGTCTGCGGCGTCTCTTCTTCCGGGATCAGCTCGATCAGACCGCGCTCCATCTCGAGGAAGGCGATTTTGATCGGGTTGACCTCGCGGGTCTCGATCAGGGGCGCCGAACCGCGGATCAGCTCGCGCACTCGCTTTTGCAACAGCGCGGTCTTGTGGAAGGAGCCGGAGACGGACTTCTGCAGACGTTGGGGCAGGGAGGTTTCCATGTTTTCTCGTCGAGAAGGGCCGGATCCATCGGATCCGAGTCGGTGTCGGGAATCCATCAGGGTACGCGATCGGCCGGAGATCGGTCAAACCAACGTGCCCGAGCCCCTGAGGAATTCAGGGGCGACGCGCTGCGGAAGCGGCGACGGCAGCGTCGGAGAGCAAGTAGGCTCGATCTCTGGGGCTTCGGGAAGTCGTGTTGTCGTCAGCAGCGGCGCGGGTACTTGCCACCCAAGTTCGACGCCCGCGGGTTGGCGTCCGCACTGTCTCGAGCTCACGTCGCCTGCAGCGCCTGCGATCTCCGTAGTCAATCCGGCCTCGTGGGCTGCCTTGCGAACCGACGCTGGAGTCGAGGCCCGGGATGGACGGATGAGGGACCGGCAGGGGGCGCGTACCGCCAGAAGCGCTCGAGGCGCCTCCCAAGTCTGGGTGAGCAGCTCGAAGTTTCCGTGAGCGGGGATCCGGGTGTTCCGCACAGCCGTCCTGCCCCCGTTCGGCCGCGAGGCGACACGTGGAGCAGATGTGCGCGGAATCATCCGCGCGCCTGAACGGGTCGGCGCGCACCGGACCTCTCGAGCGCGGTTGCGGCGTCTCCGGTCGCTTGCTCGAGACGAGCGGGTGTCGACATGATTCCATCGGTCCGACGGTCCGACGGCCGAGGTTGAGTGCCGGGTGCCGGGTGCCGAGTGCGCGTGCCGCGTGCCGCGTGCCGCGTACCGGGTACCGGGTGCCGCGTGCGCGTGCCGCGTGCGCGTGCCGCGTGCGAGTGCCGCGTGCGGGTGCCGCGTGCGAGTGCCGCGTGCGCGTGCCGAGTGCGCGTGCCGCGTGCGCGTGCCGCGTGCGCGTGCCGAGTGCGCGTGCCGCGTGCGCGTGCCGCGTGCGCGTGCCGCGTGCGCGTGCCGCGTGCGCGTGCCGGGTGCGCGTGCCGGGTGCGCGTGCCGGGTGCGCGTGCCGGGTGCGCGTGCCGCGTGCGAGTGCCGCGTGCGAGTGCCGAGTGCGAGTGCCGAGTGCGAGGGCGAGCGCGAGGCGGAGTGCCCTGCACCAGACACAGCTCGTCCTCGCGCACGCTCTCGATCCACGTCCGATCGACGCTGGCAGCGATCGAACCGACGCCGACCTCGCCGGGCAGTCTCGCCGAATGTCCGCGGAATCATGGCGCGGTCTCGCGGGTGCTCGAGCCGAGCGGTCGGACCTCGACTCCTTGGACTCGAGCACGCCGGTCGGGCAGCTGCGTGTGGCGCACAGCGTGTCGAATGTCCGCGGACTCGAATCCCGCGCTGGGGACAGTCTTCGATGGATGCTTGTTTTCTTGTGATTTCCGACGACCCGGGCATTCGCCGCGCGTTCTATCGGAAGGAGGGAGTCGATGGAGCACTCGCACTCGCACACGCACACGCTCATGCAGTCTAAGTCGCCGTCACGCATGCAGTCGCAGTCACACATGCCGTCGCAGTCCCAATCCGTTCGCCAGATCGACCTGTTCCGTCGCGGCGGCACGCGAGCCGGCGCGGGCTGCAAGCCGAAGGGCGACCGCGCCCTCGTGCCGCACGACACGCGAGCGCGCGTGACGCGGCACACGCCGGTCCTCGTCACGACGAGGCTCCTCGCTTCACTGCCCAACCTGCGGAGCGAACGCACGCTCGCGCTCTTGCGCGCGACGCTCGCCGCGGGCGCGGACCGGTTCGGCTTCCGGCTCATCGAGTATTCGATTCAGTCGAACCATCTGCACTTCGTTGTCGAAGCGCAGGACAAGATCGCGCTGGCGCGCGGCATGAAAGGGCTCCTCGTGCGCGTCGCGAAGGCGCTGAATGGCGCGTGGGAACGGACGGGTCGCGTCGTCGGCGACCGCTACCACGCGCGTGTGCTTTGAAGACACCGCGCGAGGTGCGCAACGCGCTCGTCTACGTGCTGCAGAATGCGCAGAAGCACGGCGCGCGCATCTTCGGCATCGACTAGGCATTCGTCGGGCCCGTGGTTCAGCGGCTGGCAGGATCGGACCCCGCGGAGAGATCGTGCGTTGCCCAAAGCGAGTTCGTGGCTGCTCCTGTTCGGATGGCTGAAGGGCGGACGCATTGCGACGAGCGAGGCACCGCGGCCGGATCCACGGGCGGGGGCCGAGCGGGGTGCAGAACCTGACCCGACGGCGGCGCTCAGCGATGCACTTGCCGACACGCCCGCCGACGCGCCCGGTCTGAGTGCGCGCCCAGCGCGCGCGTCGTGGATCAAAACACCGCGCGTGGACGCCCTGGATCCACAGGGCTCACCGGCGCTCGCGTCGAAGCGCGGGGTCGCCGGGCCAGCACGGGCGCGCTGACCCACACGAGAGCCGGATGCGCCGGAATTCGACATGTTTCTCCGCCCGTAGATCTTGTGCACGCCGATTGCGACACCGCTCGCCACCGGTGCTCCGTCATCCCCCTCGCAGACCTTCTTAGCGGTCGCTGGCGTGTGCACGCCGACGTGGATTCCGACATTCGGACCGCAGGGCACGCTCGCGCAACTTGCCGCGGATCTCGCCGTCGCCGACTTGGGCGCGGGACCGGCGCTGATCGTCGCCGGCGACCTCGGAGCGACGCGATCGACTCCCTTGCGCGCGGTCGCGAAGTGGACGGGATCGACGTTCACGCCGCTCGGCTCGCTGAGTACGAACGCGCGCGTGTACGAGCTCGCCGTGCACGCGAACGCACAACCGAGCGGACTCTACTTCGCGGGGACCTTCCTGCCCGGAGGCGGCGTCGCGCACTGGAACGGCACGAGCTTCATCCGCCTCTCCGCGCCGGTCACGGAACTGCACGGGCTCGGCGCGCACGACTTCGGCGCGGGGACTCGCTTCGTCGTTGCGGGACGCACCGGCGGACCCGGTCGTCTCCACGCCTGGGACGGCGCGAAGTGGCCGACGTTGCCCGGCGATCTGCTGCGCGGCGGCGGACTCGCGCGTGACGCGCTCGCGGTGCAGTGCTTCGACGACGGCGGCGGGCGAGCACTCTACGTGGGCGGAGATGTCGCCACGATCGACTCGCAGTCGAACCTCAGCGGCATCGCGCGCTCGGACGAGGGCGCGTGGACTTCCGTCGGCGGCGGCATCGTGCAGGGCGGGGCGTGCGCGCTCGCGGCGCGGAACCGCGAGCGTGGCGAGCGCGGACCTCCTTCTCGAAGGCCGCGGCATGCCGAACTCGACGTGTCTGTACTTCTAGGGGCACGGCGCAACAGGGCGGCGGCACGGGTGTGAACTTCGGTGACGGTCTGCGCTGCGTGGCCGAGACCGTGACGCGACTCGGCGTGCGCACGAACGTCGGCGGCGTGTCCGATTTGCCCGAACCGGGAGGGACTTCGATCGCGGTGCGCGGCGCGATTCCGGCAGGCGGCGGCGTCACGCGCTACTACCAGGCCTGGTACCGCAACGCAGCGAACTTCTGCACGCCGAGCACGTTCAACCTGTCGAACGGATTGGCCGTCGAGTGGGGAGCGTGACGAGCGTTCGCACGCGCTGCCGCTCACTTCCCTGGACCCGCGGTCGGGATCGATCCGTCGAGTCACGACGAGGGGGTGGACAGGACGAAGCGCTGCAACAGGACTGCGCGACCTGCGCAGGTGCCTGGAGCTGGGACAGGAGTTGTCTCGGTTCGCGGGACAGTCCCCGAGAGCCGACCTGGCCTCCGGAGCGCCCGTACTCAGACGAGTAGAAGCCGGAAGAAGATTGTGGAGCGCGCGGATCCGGGCCAGGAGCCCGCGGTCGTCTCACCCGTCGCGACGCGGCGGCGTGGGCCGCGTCTTCGGCGGCGGCTCGCCGAACGGCGGTGGTTCCTCGCGGACCACCGCGGCTCCGTCGACGAACCGTGCCTCGCGCAGGGCGCGCATCAAGCGGTCGATCTGCGCCAGGTTTTCGAGCCGCGACTCGATGACTTCGTCGGGAATGTCCGACCTGCGCGGCGGGATCATCGCGCCTCGGGCTCCTCTCCCTGCGTGAGTCGGTCGATGTCGGCCAGGTCCTGGATCCGGCCGGCCGCTCGCTTCATCGAGATCAGCCCCGCGCGCGAAACGACCACGAGCTCGCGGCCGCGCCAGCGCGCAGTTTCCCTGCTGCTCCAGATCGGGTCATTCACAGCCACGACCAGCAGGAGGTCCAGCGTCATGAAGTCCGGCCCCGACGCTCGCGAGACGCGAAAGAGCCGGCGCTCGCGCTCCGTGCCCGCCCCGAAGACCAGAAGGCCGCCTTCGAGCGTGTACCCCACCTTGCGCACGGCTCCGAGAGCGGCCTCGAGATCCCGGTGCAGGAGGAGGAGGTCGATGTCACGCGTCGCGCGCGGATGGCCGTGGATCGCCAGCGCGATGCCGCCGCAGACGGCGTGCTCGACGCCGGCCGACGACAGCGCGTCGATCACCCGTTCGAATTCCTCGATGAGTTCCATGGTCTGGACGCCGCGCTCAGGGGTCCTCGCGCGATGCCCGGATCTTCGCTTGCGCGGCACACTCGCGCGCACAGAACTTCGCGATGCGCGCGACCAACCCGACGGGCACGGGCTTCGACAGCGAGAAGCGGATCGCGCTCTTCTCGACGTCGTAGGGCGCGAGTGCGGCTCCGAATGCCTCGACGAGCGCCGGAGTCATGGGGTACATCGCCCAGTGCTTCGACCAGCCCGCGAAGTAGACCGCGCCGCCCTCCGGGAAGCGGTACGCGGGCATGTCGTAGTCGATCGCTTCCTTCGCGCGCGGGACAGCTTTCCGGATCGCGGCGCGCACACGACGGAGCGTCGGGCGCGAGCTGGCGGGCTGTGCAGCGATGTACGCGGCGACGGTGCGAAACTCCATCCGACGACGTGCGGCATCGACCGCTGTGTGTTGCTGTTTCATCTCTTGGAGTGACGGCCGCACGGGCGATCGGTCGCGGACTTTTCCAGATTTTCTCGACGATTTCGAGCGGCTGGGCACTTCGAGGCCGCCCCGGTTCCGTTGCCCAGGATCATGACGCGTGAATGCGACTCACGAGCTCACGGAAGCGCACTGCCGTGCGCGCATAGAGCTCCACATTCGCGCTGGGAGATGTCGGCGCTGCGCCGCGATCACCCCCGCGACGACTCCAAGCGTCGAGCGTCTCGCGCTGGCCTCCACCACGTGCGTGGACGTACGCCGCTTGCAGCGCGGCACCGAGCGCGCCCGTCTCGAGTTCCGCGAGCGCGAGGACCGGCGCGTCGAGCACGTCGGCCAGCACTTGCCGCCACAGCGGATTGCGCGCACCGCCGCCGACTAGCCGCACCGAGTCGACTGCGATGCCGAGAGCGCGCATGCGGTCGATCCCGAACGCGAGGTTCAGGCTCACGCCCTCGATCGCGGCGCGGTAGAGCACGGCGGGATCGAGCGATCCGCCACGCAGTCCGTGGATCGAGCCCGTCGCGTTGGGCAAGTCGGGCACGCGCTCGCCCGCGAGGTACGGCACGAACAGCACGCCGCCGCAGCCCGGTTCAACGCGGCTCGCGCGTTCCGTCAACGACGCGTGGTCGTTCGGCGGCGCCGCGTGCGCGCGCACTTCTTCGAGCACCAGAGTTGCATTCAGCGTGCACAGGAGCGGCAACCAGCCGCCGGTCGAGCCGCAGAACGGTGCAATGAGTCCATTCGGGTCGATCACCGGCGTGTCGCTGTGCGCGAACGCCGTCGCCGACGTGCCGAGCGAGATCACGAACACTCCCGGTCGCGTGGCAGCAGCGCCGATCGCGCTCATCATGTTGTCGCCGCCGCCGGGCGACACGAGGACGCCGATGGGAAGTCCGAGCTCGCGCGCCACGTCGTCTCGCAACGTGCCGATCGCAGCGTCGTGCGGGACGAGTTCGGGGACGCACGCGGCGAGCCGTGCGTCGATCGCATCCATCGCTCGCACATCGAACGTCCGCGTCAGCACGTCGAAGAAGCCCGTGCCCGACGCATCGCCGGCCTCCATGCACGCGCGGCCTGTCAGCTCGCGATTCACCCAATCGTGCGGCAATTGCACGGTCCGGAGCCGTGCGAAGTTCTTCGGCTCGTGCCGCGCGAGCCACAGGATCTTCGATGCGGTGAATCCGGTCGGAATCGCACGACCGAGCCGCTCGGAGAGCTCGCGCGCCTCCGCCGACGTCGAGGTGTCGCACCACAACTTGGCGGGGCGGATCACGGCACCTTCGGCGTCGAGGGGCACGAATCCGTGCTGTTGGCCCGACACGCCGAGCGACCGGATCTCACTCGCGCGAGTTGCGACTCCGCGTACGAGGGCGCGCACGACTTCGACGACGGCGCGCCGCCACGTGGCGGGATGTTGCTCGGCGTGACCAGGAGGCAAGCCCTCGATCAGCCCGTACGAGCTCGACGCGCGCGCGACGACACGTCGCGCCTCGACATCGAGCGCGAGCCCCTTCGTCCCCTGCGTGCCGACGTCGAGCCCGATCGCGATCGTCACGTGCTACGCACCCCGAGCAGATGCTCCATCATGAGCTGATCGAGTCGCTCGTAACCGAGCCCGCGCTTCGCGGTCGCATCGACGTCGATGCGCACGGCACGCAACTTACGGGCTTTCGCGGGCGTGTATCGGGCAAGAAGCGGATCCAGCTCACGATTCACGACGTGCGCCGTCAATGCGCGCACTTCAGGATCGGCGTCGAACGCTCGCGCACGCGCGTGGAGGATCTTGTAGGTCCGCATGCAACCGCGCGCGAACTCCCACACGCCGTCCTCGTCTTCCGTGCGATACGCGTGCGCGTCGAAGTGGCGCGGCCCTTCGTAGCGCGGCGTCCCCGTCGTGCCCTCGAGCAAGCGCACGAGCAGGAACGCTTGCCGCACGTCCTCCGAACCGAAGCGCAGATCCTGGTCGTAGCGACCGATCCGTTGCGCGTTGAGGTCGATGTGGAAGAGCTTCCCCGCTTCCATTGCTTGCGCGACCGCGTGTGCGAACGAGAGCCCCGACATCGTCTCGTGCGCGACCTCCGGGTTCACGCCCACCATCTCGTGATTCGCGAGCGTCGAGATGAAGTGCAGCATGTGCCCCGTCGTGGGCAAGTAGATGTCGCCGCGCGGCTCGTTCGGCTTCGCTTCCAGCGCGAAACGCAGGTCGTAGCGCCGATCTTTCACGTATTCGCACAAGTAGTCGAGCGCGTCGCGCATGCGCTTCAACGCGTCGCGCGGATCGCGGCACGCGTCGGCCTCCGTCCCCTCGCGACCACCCCAGAAGACGTACGTCGTCGCGCCCAACTCGACGCCGAGATCGATCGCGTTCATCGTTTTCTGGAGCGCGAAGGCGCGCACCTTGGGGTCGTTCGCGCTGAACGCGCCGTCCTTGAAGATCGGGTGCGAGAAAAGGTTCGTCGTCGCCATCGGTACCACCATCCCGGTGTCGGCGAGCGCCTTCTTGAACTCACTGACGAGTCCGTCGCGCGCCTTCGCGCTCGAGCCGAACGGAACGAGGTCGTCGTCGTGCAAGTTGACGCCGTATGCGCCGCAATCACCGAGTCGCGCGACGATGTGGGTCGCGGACATGCGCGGTCGCACGGCCTCGCCGAACGGATCACGTCCCGGATTGCCTACCGTCCACAGTCCGAAGGTGAAGCGATCCTCGCGAGTGGGTGCGTAGGGATCGGTGGTGCGCTGGCGGCTTCGTCGTGCCATGGGCGCGCAGCGTAGCCGAGGCCCCCCTGCCTGCGCCGTTAGTTCGTTCAGCGTCCCGTCGCGACCTGCGCGCGCCAACGCGAACCCGGCTTGGAATCGAGGAACGCCGCGTAGGCCGGCGAATCCGCCAGTCCGCGCCAGTCGATCTCGAAGCGCTCGTCCATCGACGTGAGGATCGTCAGCGCTTCCTCGTGCCGCGCACCTTCGATCGCGAGCCCGAGAAGGGTCCAATACCCTTCTTCGAGCAGCGGATCGGCCGCAACGGCACGGCGGCAGGCCGAGCGCGCTTCGTCGTCGCGATCGAGGTCGCGCAGGATCGAACCGCGCAGCGCATCGAGGTACGGATCCATGGTTCCCGCCGCGACGAGTCGGTCGATCGCGGTCAGTGCATCGGCCGGCCGGTTCGTCGCCATCGCGACGTCGACCGCGAAGAGTTCGACGACCATGTTCGGTGCGGTGGATTCGCGCACTTCCGCGAGCGCGCCGTCGAAGCTCTTCGTCCCGGCCGCGAGTGCGGCGCGCAGACGAGCGAGCACGACAGCCGAATCTTGGCGTACGTCCTCGTCGAGTTGTCCCCAAGCCGTGAGCGCATCTTGGCTGCGCCCGGCCTCGAACGCCGAGTCGATGGCCTCGAACGTGCGACCCGCGAGCGCGAACGCGCGATCTTCGCCGGCGATTCGTCCCGGGAGCGTCCGTCCGGCGTCCGCGATGAGCGCGAGCAACCAACGACGCAGGACGCGCGCGTGCGACGCACCATCCGCGCTCGAGTTCGCGTCGACGGCCTTAGCCGACTTGTCACCGCGCGGAGTGAGGATGATCTCGAGGTACTCGGGCGCGCTCGCGTCGGCGCGCGTGAGTCGGAAGACGACCGTGCGCTCGCCATCGTGATCGTCGTTGCGCAACCAACGCAGGGTGCCGCCGCCGGCTACGGTGGCGAGCACGGAGCCGATCGGACCCGCGTCGCTGCTCCACGCCGCACGCGCGCCGTCTCGAAACGCCTTCTTCACTTTGTCGGTCGCGGGGATGCTCTTCATCGCGCGCTCGACGAGCATCACGTGATCGAAGAGAGCGAACGCTTCGTCGCGTGCTCCTCGTTTGACCGCGTCTTCGAAGGACAGCGCGAACGCGCGCACGGCGTCGTCCGACGGCGTCAGCGCTGAACGCGGCCCGGAATACGCGTTCGACCCGGCGGGATCCTTGATGACTAGGATCTGGGCCTCGGCATCCGAGGCGAGCGCGAAGAGAACGAGCGAGAGCGACGCGAGGAACTTGGGCACGGGGAGGACTCCGAAGCTGTTGGGACGGGACCGATCCGTGGGATCGGCGCTCCTCCGTCGTGCCCTGAAGTCTTTTCCCTGGATGTCCGCGCGTCAGGGCCCGGCGAGCCAGACCTTGACCTCGTTCTCGAGGACGACGCCGGTCTTCTCGGCGACGACCGAGCGTGCGCGTTCGATCAACGCGAGGAGGTCGCGCGCGGTCGCCTGACCTCGGTTCACGAAGAAATTCCCGTGCAGATCCGTGATCTCTGCGTCACCGATGCGCGTGCCTTTCAGCCCCACCGCGTCCACGAGTTGGCCGGCCGTGCGCCCATCGGCGAGCTTCGGATCCGGGTTCTTGAAGATGCAACCGGCCGACCAGAGCGACACGGGTTGCACTTTGTTCTTCGCAAGGAGGAACTCGCGCGCGCGCTGCTTCACGGCGTGCGTCGAATCGAGTCGAAACTTCAAGAGCACGCTCGCGACGACTTTGCGACCGAGTCCGCCGTTGCGATACGTCGGCGAACACTGATCGCGCATGAGCTCGACGAGTTCTCCGCGTTCGTCGACGACTAGAACGCGCTCGACTTGATCCCACATCCCGCCCCACTTGCCGCCGGCGTTCATCGCGACTCCGCCGCCGACGTGGCCGGGAACGCCGGCGAGTCCTTCGAGTCCGCTCCATCCGAGTTCGCACGCGGACGTCAGCAGTTTCTGGTGCGTCGTACCGGCCCACGCGACGAAGCGCAGTCCGTCTTCGCGCGGTGACGGCGCGATACGCGCATCGAGTTCCGTCGCTAGACCCGCGGACATCTCGACGGGACGGAAGAGCCGCTTCATGCGGTCCGTCGTGATCACGACGCCGGGCAGCACACCGTCGTCGATGATCAGGTTCGCGCCGCCGCCGAGGATGCGCGGCTCGACGCCGTCCTCGCGCGCAGCGACGATGGCAGCGCGCAATTCTTCCGGCGTCGCCGGCTCGAGGAGCCACTCCGCGCGTCCTCCGACGCGCATCGTGGTCCTAGACGCGAGCTGGGCGAGCGGCAGCGCCGCGCAAGGCCACGTTTTCGAGGAGTTCATCCTTGGCGAGGTCGATGTCACCGGCACCCAGGATCAACGCTGCGCAGGCACTGGGCAAGCCTTGCGCGAGCAACTTCACTGCGGCGGACGGAGTTCCGGCCTCGATCGCATCGACACCAGCCCGCCGCAGACGCGCGACGAGGTCGGGTGCACCGGCTGCTTCGCGATCGATCTGACCCCTCGCTCCGTAGACGTCGGCGACGAGCACGCGATCGGCACCGCGCAACGATTCGACGAAATCGTCGAGGAATCGTGCCGTTCGGCTGTGCTGGTGCGGTTGGAACAGGACGTGGAGAGGCTTGCCCGGGAAAGAGCGCCGCGCCGCTTCGAGCGTCACGCGCACTTCGGTGGGGTGGTGTGCGTAATCGTGGACGAGGTCGATGCCGCCATACGTCCCCCACGGCTCGAAACGCCGAAGCGCGCCGACGTAGCGTTGCACACCGCGCGAGGCGGCATCGGCGCACTCGGCCGGCGTCAGGTCCGTCGTGCGACCCGCGATCGCCACGGCGAGCGCGATCGCGAGCGCTGCGTTGTCGACGTTGAACGACCCGGGAATGGCCATCTGAACATCGGGTGTGGCCCAACCCGGACCGCGCAGGCGGAATCGGAATCGTCCTTGTTGTTCGCCGCGCAGATCGATGTGCAATTCGCGGCCGAGGCGCCATACGGAGCAGCGCGCCGCGTCCTCGATGCGCGGTGACACGTCGCGGCCGATGACGAGCAGTCCTTCGGGATGCACGCGGTCGACGAAGCGCGCGAACGCCTCCTCGATCGCGGCGTAGGTCCCGTAGTAATCGAGGTGATCGGGCTCGACGTTCGTCACGATCGCGCCTTCGGGCGCGAGTTGGAGGAACGAGCGGTCGTACTCGCAGGCTTCGCAGGCGAACCAACCGTCGCGCTCACCGGCGACGGCGTTCGAGCCCATCGTGCGGCACGTTCCGCCGACGAGGGCGCTCGGTGAGCTTGCTCCGACCGCTTGCGCGATGCTGCGCAGCGCGTGGAAAAGCAGCCAAGAACTGGTGGTCTTCCCGTGCGTCCCGGCGACGGCCAACGTGCGGCGATCGGGTCCGAGCAGTCCGAGAAGCTCGGCGTACTTCAGCACCGGGATCCCGCGACGCGTCGCTTCGACGACCTGCGGATCGTCGAGACCGATCGCGGCGGAGCGCACGACCATCTCGGCTTCGAGGGGGAGTGTTCGCGCGTCACTCTCCTCGATCGCGATCGACACGCCGCGTGCGCGAAGTGCCTCGACGAAACTCGAATCGGCGCGATCCTGGCCGCTGAGCACGTGACCGCGCTCGAGGAGCAGGAGTGCGGCGCCGGACATGCCCGCGCCACCGGCGCCGAGCAAGTGCACGCGCGACGGGATGGTCATGCGTGACGACGTGCGCGGCTTCGTACCGCGAGATCCGATTCTCCTCTCGTCGATCAAGTCAGCTTCTCCGTTCGACTCGTGCGTTGGGTTGTCCACGCGCTGTCCACGAAACGTGGACAACTCAGAGGCCGTGAATCAATCGCGGCCTCTCGCGACGCGAAGCGTCGCCACATGATTCTGAGAGCCCGTAGGCTCGTTTCTTCACGCCTTCTCATGTGTTCCTGCGCGCCATCGCGCTGAGTTCGTGCCAGATGCGCTGTGCGCCGTCCAGGGGCACTGCGCGCGCGAGTTCGGCCGACATCACTGCGCGCTCGGTCGCGCCCTCGTCGCTCGCGAGTCGCGTGATCGCATCCGCGGTCCACGCGCCGAGTTCGTGATCGCGCACGAGGCGCACCCCGCGCCCGAGTTCGACTGCGTTCTTCGTCTGGTGATCCTTGGCCGCGCGCGGATACGGCGCGACGAAGGCCGGGATGCGCAGCGCTGCGATCTCGCACAAGGTCGATGCGCCCGCGCGGCACAAGACGACCGTCGCAGCCTCGAGCGCCGTGCGAATCGGGTCGAGGTATTCGACGGCTCGGTACGCCTCGACGGACTGCGCAGCTTCGCCTTGTTTTCCAGGGCCGGTTTGATGCAAGACCTGCACGCCACCGGCATGGAGGCGTGAGAGATTCGCACGTACGAAGCCGTTCAGCGCGCTGGCACCCTGGCTGCCGCCGAGGATCACGAGAACGGGCCGCTCGGGGTCGAGACCGAGCGTTGCGCGCGCTCGGCGCACCACGTCGCGGCCGGGCGCTCCGTGCATCATCTCGGGCGGGAGCGGCGGACCCGTCCACACTTCGCGTGATGGATTCGTGGCGCTGGCGGCAAATGCGTGGAACGTGCGTTGCGAGATGCGTCCGAGCCAGCGAGTCGCTGCGCCCGACACCGCGTTGACCTCGAGAAGAGCTGTCGGGATGCCGAGCCCGAGCGCCGCGACCACGACGGGCAGCGCTGTGAATCCGCCGAGTCCGAGTACGACCTCACTCTTGTGCGCGACGAGTGCGCGCCGTGCAGCGACGACAGCTGCGGGCGCGCGCAACGCCAATGCGGTGCGCGACGGAGCTCCGCCGCCGCGCGCCTCGAGCGGCAAGGCGATGCGCTGGTGCGAAACGCGACCGAGCAAGACGCTCGAACCCGCGAAGACGCGTTCCTCGACAGGCCTTCCACTCGTGAACCACACGAGATCCTGCGGTCGTTCCTCGCGGGCATCGGCGTCCGCGAGCAGGTGTAACCCAGGCACGACGTGTCCGCCCGTACCACCGCCGACGAAGGCGACGCGGAGCGTGCGAACGCTACGCGCGCCGTCCTGGTCAGCGTCAGGGCGCGTCGTGCGCGCTCTCGAAATCGGCGTCGCGGTAGACGTCACGATCGAAGTCCTCTTCGCCGACGATGATGAGGGGAACGTGCGCGAAGTCCGTGTCGTGCGCATCGAAACGCAACGCATAGGGACCGATCCAGTCCTCGACGGCGACGCGTGCCGCGTGCGGGCAGACGAGCGCCGCAACGAGCACGCATCCGCCGAGGAGCGCCAATCGACAGCCGGGTTTCAACGGACTTGCGGCTTGCTCGTCGCCGTCGGCTTCAGAACCGCGGCGATCAGTTCTCGGCCGACGTTGGGCAGCTTGACACGCATCCCGATCGCGAGCTTCGACGGATCGACGCTCGGGTTCAGGCTCGCGATCTCCTTCCAACGCTTCTCGTCGCCGAGTTCACGGCGAGCGATCGAGCGCAGCGTGTCGCCCTTCTGAACCATGCACGTGCGCGCGCCACTGGTCGGCTTCTCGCTCTTCTTCGGCGCCGCGTTCGGCGCGGGCGACTTCTTGGTGACCTTGGGCGTGGCCTTCGGCGTCGACTTGGTCGGCGCCGGATTCGGCACATTCATCGCCACACCCGTGGGCATTTGGAGTTTCTGCCCGACGGACAGCGTCTTCGGGTTGATGCCGGTGTTCAACGCCGCGATCTCCTCCCAGCGCGATTCGGCGCCGAGCTGATTCTTCGCGATTCGCGACAACGAATCGCCGCGTTGCACGACGTACTCGCTCGAAGCGGTCGGCGTCAATTGGACGACGGAGGGCTTCGTGGATCTGAAGTCGATATGCGCGTCGAGCGGCGGAACGATGACGGGTATCGGCTGCCCGATCACCACCGACCCTCCCGGCGCCTCGAGCGTGGAGAAACCCGTGCCCGGCGCATCGATCGGCGTGATTGGCTGCGGGCCACCGAGCGATCCGACGGTTTCCGGCGTGGTCGACGTCCCTCTCGGAGCGAGCGGAAGATTGGGATCCGCGATTTGCGACGGCAAAACGGGAGTTTCGAGGTGCGCTACCTCGGCGGGCTTCGGTTGGTTCTTGCCGGTGAGGCGCGACCAGAACCCGGGCGACTTGCTGTCACCCCAGAACGAGATCGCGACGATCGTGACGAGGAGGAAGACCAGGGCGATGACGCCGTAACGTTCGATCTGTTGCATGATCGGTGGCGGGGGCTATGCGGCGGTTCGAGCCGCTGCGGGATTGGGAATGGAATCGGAACGGTTGCGCGGACGAGCTGCGCCGAGGGCGAGACCGACCGCGAGCGACGACACGACTAGGGACGTGCCGCCGTGAGAGACGAAGGGCAGGGTCATGCCCTTGGGCGGAGCGAGGCCGCTCGTGACTTGCAGGTGCACCATCGCTTGAAGGGCGACGGACAAGAGCAGGCCGAAGCAGCACAACGCGGAATAGCGATCCTGGATCGAGAGCACGAGCCGCAGCGCGTACCACAGGAAAGCCAGGAACAGGACGAGGAGTGCGAGCTGACCGAAGAGCCCGAGCTCTTCACCGACGAGCGCGAACACGTAGTCGGATTCGAGGTAGGGCACGCCCGCATTGCGGAAGAGACCTTGACCGAGTCCGACACCGAGCCAATCGCCGCTCGCGATCGCTTCCGTAGATCGCATGACTTGGTCGTTCTGCGCGTGACCGAGCCACATTTCGATGCGATTCCGGACGTAGGAAACGCCGGTGAGCAGCGCGATCGCAGCCCCGCCGGCCGCGAAGACGAAGGGGCCCGAGAGGTGCGCGAGCCGCGCGCCGCCGACCCACATCGTGATCAGGAAGCAGGTCAAAAAGAGGAGCGACCCACCCAAGTCCGTCTCGCACACGATCAACGTGAACACGACGAGACCGAGCCCCAGCATGGGCCACACGCCGCGCTTCCAATCGGTGACGTCGGGTCCGAGACGGATGCAACGATCCGCGACCCACAAGATCAGCACGATGCGCGCCATCTCGGACGGCTGGAACGTGAGGCCGCCCGGCAGAGGCAACCAACGCCGCGATCCGTTCACCGCCGACGGAATGCCCGGGACGTAGACGAGCGCGAGCGCGACGAGCGAAACGACGACGAGTGCGGGGATGAAGCGCCGTACTCGATCGGGCCCGAGGCGGAAGCCGACGAGCAAGGCCGCCAGCGCCGCGGAGCGGAAGAAGGCCTGCCCCCACAGACCGCTCCAGAACGCATCGGGCGACTGCGTCGTCGCCGCGTGGTTCGCCTGCATGATCAGGCCGAGTCCCGAGATCGTGAGCACGATCCAGAAGAGACGGACGGCCGGCTCGGTCGGATCGATCTCGCGCGAGCGAACGCGCAAGTCCTCGAGTCGGTCGAGCAGCGTGAGCTGTTTCTCGCGCGGGACGATCGTCCCCGGCGGCAGAGCCGCCACGGTTTTGAAGCGCGCCATGTCACCGCACCTTGAGTAGGGACAGGCTCGCCATGGCGCACAGTGCGGCCACGATCCATGCACGAGTCACGATCTGCGTCTCGGGCCACGGCCGTTCGCCGGGCTTGAAGATGCCGCCTTTCACCTGCAGCCCGTGGTGGATGGGCGCCATGGTGAAGATGCGCTTGCCGCCGGAGCGCTTGAACCAGAACGTCTGGAGGAAACTCGAGCCGAGTTCGGCGAGGAACACGAAGCAGAGCAGCGGCAGTACGAGCTCCTGCTTGGCGACGATCGCCATCCACGCGAGCAGACCGCCCAGCGGCAGAGAGCCCGAATCCCCCATGAAAACGCGGGCCGGATGCGCGTTGTACCAGAGGAATCCCATGCACGCGCCGCACATGGCTCCGCCGACGACGGCCATTTCGGACGCGGCCGAGACGTGCGGGAGTCCGAGGTAGAGCGACCAGTCCGGACGGCCCGTGACGTAGCACATCACGGAGAGCGTGAGGCCCGCGATGATCATGCAACCAGCAGCCAGACCATCGAGTCCGTCCGTGATGTTGCAGGCGTTGCTCGTGCCGACGACGACGAACCACTGGAAAGCGACGAAGATGAGGACACCGACGAGTCCCATCGCGGCGAGCTCGATCCGCGCGTCTTTCAGGATCGGCGGGAAGAGGTCGAGCAAGGTCCAGCGCCCGGTGCTCCAGGCGTAGTAGGCGAAGCCGCCGACGGCGAACAGCGTCGCGATCGTGAGTCCGACCATCTTCGCGCGCGGCGAGAGGCCCTTCGACTTCAGCACCGTGAGCTTCTTGAAGTCGTCGGTGAACCCCGTGGCGGCGAGTCCGAGGGTCAGTACGATCGCCAGCACGACGTGGATGTTGTCGAGACGTCCCCAGAGGACGACGGACGCGAGCAGCGACGCGACGAGGAAGCTGCCGCCCATGGTGGGCGTGTCGCGCTTGCCGCTCTTCTGCGTGACGGCGTCGAGCTCGGCGGAGTCGCCCTTCACGCCTTCGCGCACCTTCTTGGCGGAAAGCCACGCGATCGTCGGTTGCCCGAACAGAATCGCGAAGGCGAAGGCCGTCAGCGCCGCCATCGCCATGCGGAACGAGATGTAGCCGAAGAGGTGGACGCCGAACGTGTCGTCGAAGATGCCGGGGAACATCAGGCCGCATTCCCCTGAGCGCGTTCGCGCTCGACGAGGACTTGGACGAGCCGATCGAGCCCCGTGCGTCGACTGCCCTTCACGAGGACGACGTCACCGGTCTCGACCAGATACGGCACGCGCGCGATGGCCTCGTCCGTGTCGGCGAGGTGGAGGACGCGCGATTCCGGCAGGCCCGCGGAAAGTGCGCCGGCCGCGGCCGCGCGCGCCAACTCACCGACGAGGATGAAGAGATCGAGGCCGCTTTTCGCGGCGTCGACACCGATTTCGTGGTGCAGTTCGGGCGCGAGCGCGCCGAGTTCGAGCATGTCGCCGAGCACGAGGACGCGGCGACGATGTCCGTGGAGACCGGCGAGCGTGCGCACGCTCGCGCGCGCCGATTCCGGGTTCGCGTTGTAGCTGTCGTCGATCAGCGTGTAGCGCCCACACTGGATCCGATCGAGCCGACCGCGGCCGGCGCGCAGACGCGAGACGGCCGGGAGGACTTCGTCGAGTTCGAGTCCGAGTCCGCGACATGCAGCCAAGGACGCGAGGAGGTTCTGCACGTTGTGCAGCCCGAGGAGCGGTGACGTTATCTCGCGCCCGCCGAGTCGGAACGTCGTGCCGCCCGGATGGAACCACACGTCGCGCGCGTCGAGATCACCCTCGCCGTCGAGGCTGAACGTCACGACACGGCAGCGCGCGCGCTTCCGCATCGTCCTGGTCCAGGGATTGTCGGCGTTGAGGACGCAGAAGCCGTCTTCCGGGATCGCCGCGACGAGCGCGCCTTTTTCGAGCGCGACGCCTTCGACCGATCCGAGGCCTTCGAGGTGAGCTGCACCGACGGTCGTGACGATGCCGGCGTCGGGACGCACGATCTCGGAGAGATGCGCGATCTCGCCCGGACCGTTCGTGCCGATCTCGACGACGAGCGCTTCCGTCGCGTCGTCCGCCAGGAACAGGGTCAGCGGCACGCCGACGTCGTTGTTGAACGAGTTCGGCGAACCGATGGTCGTCATGCGCGAGCCGAGCAGTTCGACGAGCATGTTCTTCGTCGTCGTCTTGCCGCAGGAACCGGTGACGCCGATCACGCGAGCGGGAATGCGTGAGCGATGCCAACGCGCCAACTCGGCGAGCATCACGCGTGGGTCGGGATGCACGAGGATGGGCACCTCGCGACCGACCTGGGTCGCTTCCGGCGGCACGCTACCGTCGGCGGATTCGAGCACGATTCCCGCGGCGCCCTTGTCGGCGGCCGCGCGGGCGAACCGGTTCCCGTCGTGACTCGGTCCACGCAGAGCCAGGAACAGCTCGCCCGGCTGCACGGTGCGCGTGTCGGTGCTCACACCCGAGCACAGTCGCCGTGCGTCGCCGGAAACGAGGGTCGCACGGGTCGCCGCGAGCACGTCTTGGATGCGGAACGAGTTCAACCGAGCACCTCACGCGCCACAGCGCGGTCGTCGAAGGAATGGACTTCGTTCCCGATGGTCTGCGTCGTCTCATGGCCCTTGCCCGCAATCAAGACGACATCGCCCGCGCGTGCTTCCGCGCAGGCGATCTCGATCGCGCGACGTCGATCCGACTCGACGATGCGCAGCGCGCGCTGCGGATCCATGCCGAGCACGATGTCGGACAGGATGCGCTCTGGATCCTCGCTGCGCGGGTTGTCGCTCGTGACGATCGCGAGGTCGGCGAGGTCGTTGACGACACGGCCCATCGGCGCGCGTTTGCCTTTGTCGCGATCACCGCCGGCTCCGAAGACGACGATGAGACGACCACTACGCGGGGCGGCCCCGTCTCCGAGATGTGCGACGCCCGACTCCGGCGTCGCCGGAACTTCCAGCGCGTGCCGCAGCGTGCGGCACACGTTTTCGAGCGCATCTTCGCTGTGCGCGTAATCGACGAGGACGGTGAAGCCGCGTCCGTTCGTCGGCACGACTTCCAGACGACCAGGCGCACTCGGCGCGTTGGCGAGCCCTTCCAGAATGCTGGAAGGGCTCGCCCCCGACACGAGCGCACACGCGGCGGCGGCCAAAGCGTTCTCGACGTTGTATCGCCCGGCCAACGGGAGCCACAGCCTGGTCCGCGAGATCCCCATCCCATGCAGGATCAGGTGCGTACCACGTAGGCTCGAGCGAAGTTCCGAGGCGCAGAGATCGCCACGCAAGCGTGCGCTGTAAGTCACGACCAAGGCGTTCCGCGCGCGTGCTGCGGCGGACATTCGCTCCGAGGCCGGTTCGTCGGCGTTCACCACGGCGGTCGCACCCGGTCGGAGCATGGCGAAGAGCCGCTCCTTGGCGCGTGTGTAGGACTCGAGGTCCCCGTGGTAGTCGAGGTGATCGCGGGTGAGGTTCGTGAAGATGGCGACGTCGAAGTCGAGACCCGCCGTGCGCTCCTGATCGAGCGCGTGCGAACTGACTTCCATGACGAGCGAGTCGCCGCCGAGTTCCCTGTGACGCGCGACGAGCCTCTGGGTCGCGGGCGCGTCGGGCGTCGTGTGCGTCGCGGGCACGATTTGTCCGTCGGCCAAGCGATTTCCTGCCGTTCCGAGCACGGCCGGCCGGCGTCCCGCTCGAGTGAGCAGGTGACCGACGAGGTGCGCGACCGTCGTCTTGCCGTTCGTGCCGGTCACACCCGCGACGAACATTCCACGTGCAGGCGTTCCGAGGATGCGCGCCGCAGCTTCGCCGGCCGCGCGGCGGGCCGAGGCGTGGATCCACGAGCCCACGCCGACGGGCACTTCGATCTCGCGATCGGTCAGCACGGCGACGGCTCCGCGACGCACGGCATCGGCCGCGAATCGCGCGCCCTCTTCGCGCGAGCCGCTGAGCGCGCAGAACAGATCTCCCGGCGCGACATGGCGACTGTCGAGCTGCACGCCGCGGATCGGCGCGGAGGCGTCGCGGCTCGCAGCGCCGCCCACTTCGCGGACGAGATCAGCGAGGCGCATGCGCGGCCTCCGCCCAGGGCTGATCGCCCGATTCGTCGCCGTGCGAGACCTCGACGGTGTGAAAGCCTTCGACACCGACTTCGAGCGGCACTTCGCCGATGCTCGTGAGACCGAGAGCCTCCTGCAACATCCCGATGCCCGCCGGACCCGCGACTTCGGAACCGTAGTGCCTGTTGCTGCGCGGTTCGTCCACGACGACGAGGACCATGACTTCACGACCACCTTCGTGCAGTCGTCCGAACGCGCAGATCGAGCTCGTGTAGCAGCTCCGGTGCGGCGGCTTCCCGCTGCGCACCAGCGCTTGACGGCAGGCCTTCGCGCCGCGGCAACCGTGCTCGAGGTTGTGTTGCAGCTCGAGGTGCAGGCACAGCTCGGTGCCGACTTTTTGCGCGGTGCCCGTCTTCGTCCCGACGTCGGCTCCGACGGCCTGGAGCGGCTTCGAGACGATGCGACCGGTTCCGATCGTGGCCCCGAGACGCATCATGTCGCGGACCTCGCTGCAGGCCGATTGCCCGAGCGGATCGTGGATCTGGAGCTCGTGATCCTCGACGAGCGGGATGTCCTCGCGGCGCCCGCTCCACTCGATGGCACGGACCAGGCGCAGCGGACGGAAATGTCCGCCGCGCAGCACGGTCGCGAGACCTTGCGCGTGCTGCCACAACGTGACGGAGAGCTCGTGGCCGAACGAGACGGATGCCTGCGTGAGCTTCTTCTTCCACGGCGGCGCGTGCAAGATTCCCGGCCGCTCGTGGCCGAGCCCGACGCCGGGTCGCCGACCGTAGCCGAGACCGGCGAGCCGCGCATGGAAGGCGTCGTCGTCCATGCGCGTGCCGATCTGCACGAGCACGGCGTTGATCGAGTACGCGAGGCCCTGAGCTGCCGTGACCGTGCCCTTGTCGTCGCCGCCCTCGGCCTCGCGGATCGGTCGACCCTCGATCTTGAACTTCCCGTTCTCCGAGTCGAACTGCGTCTCGGGCCGGATGACGCCCTCTTCGAGAGCGCACGCCATCACGGGGACCTTGAACGTCGAGCCGGGCGTGAAGGTGTGCATCGTGGGGACGAATCCTCCGATGCCATACACGTCGATCGCATCGACTGCCAGCACGTCTCCGGTCGCGATGTCGACGACGATCGCCTGCGCGAGCGCGGGTCGGTGTCTCGCGACCGTTTCCTCGAGCAGTTGGCGCACGCGGCGCTGCAATCCGATCTCGATCGTCGTGATCACGCGCGGAGTCGGATCTCCGGGCACCAACTCTTGGAAGTAGCGGTGCAGCGGTCGACGCGGCGCTTGATTGCGGAGGAACGTGTACTCCTCACCGCGACGGCCGACCCAGTCGAACTCCTCTCGTGCGAGCAGGTTCCAGCTCAGGAGTTCGAGCCCGCTCGTCGGACTCGGCTGGTAGACGAGGGCCTCGGAAAGTTCGGTGAATTGAGCGCGATCCGCGTCGCTCCAACCCGCGTCGTCGTGCGCGATACCGAGGCGACCGACGGCTTGCTTGCGCGCGTCGTCGGCCTCGAGCGTGCTCCATCGACCGAGGACGGCCAGCGGCGTCGAGGCACCCTTCTCGCGACCTTGGACGGGATAGACGCGCCGAGCATTGCGGCGCAGTTCCATCTGGATCGGTTGAACGCGTTCGTCCTTGAGGACCGCGGCGAGAGCGGGCGCGCGCGCCGGCGGAACGTCCTTCCGGACGACGCGGAATTGCGTCGGCATCAAGGCACGCCAGACGCTCTCGTGGTCGCGCTGACGCTGCTCTTCTTCGGCGCGCTCGGCGTCCGGGGCATCACCGCGGACGGCTGCGAGAAGTCCTGCGGCGAGGCGACGCGACCAGTCGCGCGGCTTGTCGAAACCGTGGCGCAGGCGCTCTTCCTCCGACAACGCGGTCGCAGGATGCCATTGGACGCGGTACTCGCCCGCCGTGGGTCCTCGCGCGAGTCCGAAGCCGCGCATGGGCGCGGGTGCGACCTCCGCATCGAAGCTCGCCGCTCCGATCCAACTCTGCACGCGCAACGCTTGGGCCGTGTCGAGCACGAGCGGCTCGGCCGCGCACGTGATCCAGCCGCCGGGCGATTCGTCGGGCAGCATGCGCGCGAGCACTTCGCCGGCTGCGTTGGGTTCGCCGAGCGCCGTCGCGAGGAGTCGCGCCATCGCGTCCGGCGTGTGCGCTTGCCACATCGCGTTGGGCGACGCGACGAGCTCGATGTACTCCGCGGATCCGGCCAGCGGAACGCCGCCCGCGTCGCACAGATCGAAACCCGCGGACAGGACCGGCAGGCGACGCAAGTTCGCCGGCTGCTCCCCCTCGGCCGCCAGCGCGATCACGCCGGTGCGCGCAGCGACCAAGACCAGGATCCCGCCGATCGACAGGAAGACAGGACCCGGGCGCAGTCCCACACGCGACGAAGGGGCGGCGGAGTTCGGTTCGGGAGTGGTCACTCGGAGCCTCGCGCGCCTGGGAGGACTTTCGCCCGAACGTCCTTGTCGGTCGGAACGACCGGCAGCGGACCATGATCGAGCTCGAGGATGGTCGCGCGCTGCGCGCCATGAACGGCCTCGAGCAACAAGCAGTCTTCGCGCAGTCCGTCGAGACGCGCACCTTCGGCTCGATTGTGCGACTGCACGATCGCGGTCAGGATCCCGAGGATCAGCGCGGCGCAGAGCAGCCCGCCGACGAGGATGGAGCGCGTCACGGTCGACCCTCCCGCCCGAGCGGCGAGTCGACGCCGTCGATCTGCGCGTCGTTCACGCGCTCGGCCGCGCGCAGCTTCGCCGAACGCGAGCGCGGGTTCGCGCGACGCTCGGCCTGATCGGCCTCGATGGGCTTCTTCGTGAGCAATTCGTAGCGGCCCGCGCGCGCGAGCGATGCGAGGTGGCGTTTCACGACGGCGTCCTCACCCGAATGGAATGCGATGACGAGCAGTCGCCCGCCCGGCGCGAGTTCGCGCTCGGCAGTCCCGAGTGCCGCGGCCAACTCTTCGCCCTCTTGGTTCACGGCGCGGCGCAACGCTTGGAAAACGAGCGTCGCTGGATGCGTCTTGCCGCCGAGACCACCGAACGCGTGGGCGACACAGTCGGCCAACGCACCGGTGCGCAGGAACGGCGCACGACGCCGCGCCGCGACGATCGCGCGCGCGGCGGCTCGCGAACGACCTTCCCCACCTTCGTGGAAGAAGAGGTCCGCCAAATCGCGTTCGTCCCAATGGTTCACGATGTCGGCTGCTGTTCGATCGAGTCCAGGATCCATGCGCATGTCGAGCGGTCCGTCCGCTTGGAAACTGAAACCGCGCTCGGCCTCGTCGATCTGCATCGAGGAGACACCCAGATCGAAGAGGAACGCCGACGGCTTCTCGCGCAGGTCCTCGCGCACGACGCGCGCGAGTTCGGAGTGCCGCGCATTCACGATTCGCGCGCGGGAACCGAAGCGAGCCAATCGTGCTCGCGCGAGTTCCAACGCACGCGGATCGCGGTCACTGCCGAGCACGCGTGCTTCGGGCAGTTCATCGAGCACGCGCTCCGCGTGCCCACCCAGGCCGACCGTCGCATCGACGATCCAGCCCGAGAGGAGACCGGGCGTCAGGCCGCGAAGGAGCCCGACCACGGAATCGGCGAGCACGGAAACGTGCTGGGGAGACTCCCCCCCGGGCGCTCCACGCACAGTGTGCTCCTCCGTTTCCATGTCGAACACTTCCCCCGTCCCTACGCAGGCCCGACGCCGGTCAGGTCGCTCCCCCTTGGCCACCGAGGATCCGATCGATGCGATCCAAGAGGCCTTCATTGCGGGATTGGTATTGCTCCCAGGCTGTCTTGCCCCAGATCTCGGCGTGATCGTTGTTGCCGATCACGACGACCTCGCGCTCTTCGCCGAGTTGGGGACGCAGCTTCTCGGGCACGAGCACGCGGCCCGAGCCATCGAGTTCGATCTCGAAGGTGTGGGCGAGGAACACGCGCGAGACGGCGCGTTGCTCCTCACCGGTGAAGGGCGCGAGCCGCAGCGAGGACATCGCTCGGTCGAAGCCGTCCTTCGAATAGATGTAGATGCAGCGGTCCTGACCGCGGGTCAGGACGCAGGTCGTCGGACCCTCGTCCACTTGGTCGAGGTGGTCCGCGATCCGCTTGGGCACGACCAAGCGGAACTTCGGGTCGAGCGTGTGGGTGGACTCACCGCGGAACACGGTTCAGCCCCCCAGAACCCGCCACGGCGTGGCGAGATTCGCGTTCCGGGCCCGCTGGAAGGCGAGCCGCATGCCACTTCGTCCCACTGACAACCACAAGGGCATCTTCCAGTGCCACTTCGCTGCTGTCTACGGGATCGTGTGCAACTCGCCGCCCCGCAGGCGATCGCGGGCGCCGCGGAGAAGCCGACTTGGCGCCGCGGGGCGTCCTCCAACCCTAGGCCTCGCGTTGTCAGATGGGGATAGCCCCAAGGGCTTGTGGTCGTTCGATGAAGGTCGGCGCGTGCAGGATCGTCCGCCGAAGTTGTTCCCATTTCCGGGACGGCCCAAGGAAATCCGTCGTTGGCAGAGGTCCGCGTCCCGTTGACTTGCTAGCGCACCGCCGCGACGAGCGCAGCGGGCTCGGAGCCGGCATCGTCACGCTCGCTGGAATCGGATCCGGAGCCATCGTGCGCGCTCTCGCCGCGACCTACGTCCGATTCCCCATCGCGCGCCGACGGTTCGGCCCCTTCGAGCAAGAGGACCAGGTCCGCGCGCAGCGCCTGCATCCGCTCCGCGGTGAAGTCGAACACGAAGACGCGGAAGGATTCCTTGCGGCGCGGTCGGTGAACGAGCATCGCCTCGCCCTCCGGGTCGCGCAGGATCCGATCGACCTTGATGCGGCGCTTGCGCAGCAGGAGGAGCGCCAAGAGGTAGCGCATCTCGCGCACACGCGGCTCGACGCGGCCCTCGAGGCGCACGAAGAGGGCTTCGAGCGTGCCCAGGTCGAGCTGAAGACCGCGTTTCCCCTCGCGGTGGCGCGTGAACCAGTGGAAGAGTTCGTCGCGGCCGGCTCGAGCGATCCAGCAGCCGGTGCAGACGTCCTCGCGCGCGAGTGCTTCGCCGACGATCGCCAGCGCCGAGGCGTGGCGCTCGCCCTCCTCGAACAGCTTGGCGCAGGCCTGACAGGTCGCTTGACGGCGCCGGAAGGTCCAATCGGTCATCGGCGACGGTATGCGGCTTCCTGGAACCCAAGTCAACGGCGCGAGACTCGCACTTCACCGCCCCTCGGGGGCTCAAGACCGATCAGCGCGGGACGAAAGCGCGCCAAGCGTTCGGGGTTCGGCGGACCGTGTCCCCCGCCAGCCTGCCCAACGCCCGTTCGAACGCGGCGACCACGGCCAGTTCGCCGCGTCCCGCCGTGTACTCGAGCAAGTCCGCGATCCGTGGGATCGCGCGCACCTCGCCGAGTCGTGCGAGGCCCTCCGCAGCGCTCGACGCGACCGTGCGATCGGGGTCGCGGCCCGCACGCAAGAGGACGCCCATCGCGAAGCCCTTGTGGTCGTGGCGCGCGCCGCGCGAACCGAGAGCCAGAGCCGATTCCGCGCGGACGGTCCATTCGTCGTCACGCTCCACGTGCGCGGCGAGGGCTTCTTGGACCTCGATCTCGGTGGACCCGGCGTGTGGGAGCGACCCCAAGAGTTCCGCGGCTCGACGACGCGTCTCGGCGCGCTCGTCCCCGAGGAGCGGGATGACGTGCGTGACCGCCGGCGCGCCGATCGCGAGCAGCCGATCGGCCGCGAGGAACGCGACGATGCCGTCCTTGGCGCGCAGGAGTTCGGCCAGGACCGGGGCGGACGTGCTCGCCAGCGCGACGAGGTCTTGTTGCGCGCGCTCGAACCGGCCCGGTTCGCCGCCGGGCCGTGCGAAGGCGTTGCGGTCGTACGCCCGCACCATCTCGCGCACGAGGTTGTCGACGACGAACCGCGCGAGAGCAGGATCGCGCTCGACGCGCGCGCGTTCGAGTTCGAAGGCGGAGTCGCCTTTCTGCCACGCTTCCCACGCGGCGCGGTACTCGACCGGCAGGGCTTCGAGCGGGACGACGCCCGCGCCGCCGCTGGACGAGGGACGATCGGGCGCACTCGCGCACGCAGCGAAAGCGAACAGGACAGCGAACGCGACGAAGCGCATCAGGCGCCGCTCCGTGCACGCCGGAACGAAGCGTCCCAGGCCAATTCGGCTTCGAGTTGCATGCGTTCGACCCACCACTCGCTCGAAGGTTGTTTCGCGATCACGCGGGGAGTCGCGAGGGCATCTCGATACACCCCCGCGACCAGGGCCGCATCGCCGGCGTCCTGCAAAGTTCGCCAGGCGATGCGCGCGAGGTCCGAATCGAGCGCGCGACGCGCCTGCTCCACGTCACCCTCGTCGTGGACGAGCACGAGGCGGGCCAGATCGAGTTCGCGCAATGCATCCCGGCGGCGCTCGGCAACACCGAGATATCGTGCTTCGATCGGGACCCACGGCGTCGGGCCGTGAACCGGATCGGCCTCGGCGCACGCGAGGCAGGGCAGCGGCGAAAGCGGTGCGTCGCACGGACCGGGCACGTCGCGCCGGACGCGATCCCCGACGAGGCAGGCGTACGCAGGACTGTCCAGTTCGACGAGGCCCGGCACACCGACGGACGCGGCGATCGAGACCAGATCGTGAGAGAGACCGCCGTGATCGCGCACGTGCAGTAGATCGACGCGCAGGTCGACGAGCACCGAGCGCACGAGGCGCGCGACTTCGAGTCTGCGCGAGCGTTGCCAGTGGTGCGGCGCGGGATCCGTGCGCACGATGCGTACGAGGCGCCCGTCGCGCCCGTCGCGCCCGTCGCGCTCGATCCGCGCGTCGCCCTCGCCGGTCACGCCCGCGAGGACGAAAGCATCGACATCGCTCTCCGCGAGCGCGGCGGCGAATTCGAGCGCCGGCGCGATTCGGGCTGCATCGCTACCGGCAGCGAGGAGGACCCTCACGATTCGACCTGTCGCGCGTAGCGTGCGAGGACCTGATCGACGTGCTCGTCGAAGGTCGGGAGCTCTACGTGGTTTCGGTACAGATGTTCGAGGCCGGCGCGTCGCTCGATCACTGTCGCGAGGAGCCGTGCCAGCCGCTCGACGTCGCCAGGCGGGAAGCGCAGGCCGTTCTCGCCGGGCACGACGAGTTCGGACATGCCGCCGAGGTCCGAAACCGCGAGCGGCGTGCGGCACGCGATGGCTTCCTGGATCGAGAGCGGCGAGTTCTCGAACCAGAGGCTCGGAACGACGAGCAGATCCGTCGCGAGCAGAAACGGTGCGATTTCGTCGCGTTTCAAGGGTCCCGGGAGTTCCGCGCCGCTCCGGCGCGCGAGTTCGAGCAATCGATCCTGGTACTCCGGTCCGTGTCGCGCGGGTCCGTGCAGGACGAGCCGTCCGTGGTTGCGGACGGAGATCGGGATGCGCGACCAGGCCTCGAGCAGGACGTGCGGCCCCTTGAGCGGGACGAGCGACCCGAGGAAGCCGATGCGCACGCGGCCGTCGGGCGAGGGAATGCGCTCACCGCCGAAGCGCGCGCGATCGAAGCCGAAGCGCAGGATTTCGATGCGCTGCGCCTCGAGGCCCCACTCCTCGGTGAAGCGGTCGCGCAAGAATCGACTCGGCGCGAGGAAGAGATCGACGGTGCGCGTCGCCGACTCGCGCAGCTCGCCCCACCGCGCTTCGGCCTCGCGCGCGAGCTTCGCGGATTCGAGTCCCGCGGGTGCCTCGACCCGCGAGGTCGGCGGTGGCACGTTCGCGGGCGCTGGGCGAGTGGCCTCCGACGACGTGCCCGGAATGGGCGTCGAAACATCCGATTCCCCGCCGAATCTGGGCTTCCGCGCGAAGGCGATCCGCGCGCGGCGCGCCGTGTCCCCGAGGTCGAGCCCCGTGGTCTCGTGCAACGCCGCGATGACCGGTCCGACCGCGCGCGCTGCCCACGGCTGCGTCCACGGATGATCGACGAGACACGTGCCGCAACGCGCGAAGTCGACCGTGTGGCACAAACCACCGTCCGAATGCACGCGCTGCCCGAGGCGCGCGCAGGTGAGCCAATAGTCGTGCAACGTGAAGACGACGCGTGCCCCATGCGACTTCGCGAGGTCGAGGCACCCTGCGGACAAGTACATCAGGTGCTGGACGTGCACGACGTCCGGCCGGTGCTCGCCGAGCACTCGTGCGAACGCGCGTTCGACTCGCGCGTTCTGCCACGTGCCGCGAAAGCTCGCGTAATAGAGGTTGTTCACGATCTCGTGGATCGCGACGCCCTGCTCCTGGCGCACGAGCACGCGCCCGTCACGCCGCAGGATGTCCTTCTTGGCCGCGAAAACCGCGACGTCGTGTCCGCGCACGACGAGAGCCCGCGCGAGCTCGGCCGTGTAGGTCTCCGTTCCGGCGTTCCCGTGGGGCGGGACGTTGTGGCTGACGAGGAGTATGCGCACGGTGACTCGGGGCGAGAGTAACCGAAGTGCGCGCGCTTTCCGGCTTGGTTGCTCCGCGTCTCCCCGTGACTACGATTCGCGGCATGAAACGCTGGATCGTCCGCATCGCCATCGGGCTCGCCGTCCTCTTCGTCGCGATCCAGTTCGTGCCCTCCGGACGCACGAACCCCGCGGTCACGAAGCCGCTCGACGCGCCGGCCGACGTGATGGCGATCCTGCGTCGCTCGTGCTTCGACTGTCATTCCAACGAGACGCAGTGGCCGTGGTACGCCTACGTCGCCCCGACGTCGTGGCTCGTCGTGCACGACACCGACGAGGGCCGCGCGGAGCTGAACTTCTCGCACTGGGGCGACATGACACCGAAAGCGCGCTCGTCGAAAGCGTCGGAGGTCGTCGAGGAGATCGAGGGTGGCGAGATGCCGCTCGAGGAGTACCTGTGGATGCACTCGGACGCGAAAATCTCGGAGTCGGACCTCGAGGTCTTGCGCCGTTGGAGTGACGGCGACGTGTGACGTCGTTCAGCCAGCCATCGGCCGCGCGAGTACCCACCACGCGCGCAACAGTGCCGAGAGAGTCGTGTCGAGGATCGAGCGCATCCCGCCGGACTTCAGTGCCGGCGTGATCGTCAGCGGGCCGCCGACGAGTAGATCGCGGTCGGGCACGCTGCGCACCGCGACGAAGCGTGCGCGGTCCGCGCGGCGACGCTCACCGAGCGCCAAGAACGCGCGCTTCCCCTTCCACCAGTCGCCGGCGTGTCCGCCTGCGAGCGCGAACGTGAACCACACGAACTCGTAGATCGCGAGGCCTGGAAGGGCGACGAAGATCGTGCGCTTCGAATAGCACTTGGCGAGGAACGTCCAGCGGTTTCGCGAATGGAAGAACACGCGCGAGCCGGGATAACGCGGCCCCTCGCGGAAGCTGATGCCAGGCGTGCCCCCCTTGTGGAGCACGAGTGCGTCCTCGACCGAAACGATGCGCGCTCCGCAGGCACGCAAGCGGTACGAAAGGTCGAGGTCCTCGAAGAGGATGAACATCGTCTCGTCGTAGCCGCCCAATTCGAGCACGCGGTCGCGATCGACGAGAAGCGCCACGGCGACCGCGCAGTCGACGTCGATCGTCCCGGTCCCCGTCGCGCGCTCCAGCGGCGCGTAGAAGTTGCGCAGCGCGATGAGCCCGACGTAGTGGAACGCCCCGCCGTCGTAGTGAACGCGCGTCGGTTCCGCGGCGAACACGCTGCGCGGTTGCGCGATCGCGATGCGTCGATCACTCGCGGCCGCCACGGCGAGTTTCTCGAGCGTGTCCGCGCGCAAGACCGCGTCGTTGTCGAGCGCGAGAACCCAGCGGTTCTTCGCCGCACGCATCCCCACGTTCCGCGCCGGACAGGGGCCCTCGTTCGACGGCATGGCCACGACGCGCGCTTCGGGGAACCGCTCCCGCACGAGCGCGACGCTGCCGTCCTTCGACGCGTTGTCCACGACCAGGACTTCGTCGACGACACCGCGCAGGCTGCGAACCGCGTCGAGGCACTCCGCGAGATACCGCTCGCCTTCCCAGTTCACGACGACGACGGAAATGGGTCCGAGCCCGCTGTTCACCGCCGTGCTGGGACGGATGGACGTCACGTCAGGAGAGCGGCAGTTCGAAGTCGTTCGCGTGACACGGTGCGCGATGCTTGAGGCAGTAGGGCACGTTCAGGAGCACATTTCCGCCCGCTTTGACGAGCACCCACCAGGCTCCCGGCGTTTCACGCAGCGAACGACCGATGCCGATCGTGCCCGTCGCGTCGGTGACGGTGCCCGCCGCCTCTTTCGCGCTACCGCGCAGCAGGACCTTCGTCAGGACGAGGAACGGCATGCGCAAGAGATCGCCGAACGGCGCATACTTCAGCATCGAGATCCACGCGTTGCGCGCGTGGAAGTACAGGCTGCGCTTGCCCATCTTGATGCCGAACGGCGTCTTGTGGAACACGTGGCAACCGGGGAACTGGAGCACGCGGTAGCCGAGATTCAGCAGGCGGCACGTGAGGTCGCGCTCGTTGCCGTAGATGAAGAGGCGCACGTCGTAGTAGCCGGCCTTCTTCAGCGCTTCGGAGCGCGCGAGCGACGCGCATCCGCGGAACGTCGACATGTAGCGCTCTTCGCGGACGAGCGGTGAGGCGAGGTACGCGGCGGGCGTTCCCGGCTCGATCACTTGCGTCGAAACGATCGCCGTCGTCGGCGGTTCGGCCACCAAGCGTCGAGTCGCGGACTCGAGCCAGCCGGGCGGCATGACGATGTCGTCGTCGAGTATCGCCGTCAGCTCGCTCGTCACGGACGAGAAGCCGATGTTGAAGGTCTCGCACGCGCCGTAGCGATCGTGCGGCATGACGATGCGGCGGACTTCGGGGAACTCGGCGGCCAGCATCGCCGCGGTACCGTCGCGGCTCGCGTTGTCGACGACGACGATGTCGTCGAAAGGCAGCGTCTGCGCGCGCAGCGATTCCATGTTCGCGCGCAGGTCCTCCTTCTTGTTCCAGGTGGATACGACCGCAGTCGTCCGCGGGAGCGCCGGATCGCGCGCCGTTCGCGCGAGTGCGAGCGCATCGACGCTGTTCGTGCGGCGCACGTTTCCCTCGGGATGCGCCAGCAGGACGACGCGCTCCGGTCCGTTCCTCACGGCGGACGCGAGCGCCAAGGTCGCTGCGCGCTCGCCGAACGAAGGACCGCACGCGACGAGAACGCTGACCGCGCCGATTTCGTCGGCCAGACGCCGGAGTCGCGCGACGAGCGTCTCGTCCTGCTCGGGAGTCGTGTCGTTCGCGCCCAGGAACCGCACGTCGAGGACACCGAGGTGCGCGAGCCGCTCGCGATGCGCCGGGACCTCGTTCAGAGCGACGACGATCGTCACCGGAATTCCTCGCGCGCGCAGTTCGCGCACGATTCCGCCGAGCACGTTCAGGGCTCGCTCGGTATCGACCGCGAACCCGAGCACCGGACCAGTGAGCCCTTCGAGGGCAACGCGCTCGTCCGCGGTAGTCGTTCGTTGCGTGGCCAAGGGCGCAGAGGATCGGAGGCGAGGCGTGCTGTGGGAAGCGTCGGGAGCGAACACCGTGGATCGTTGGCTATCGGTTCTGTTCGCGAGCCGCGCGAGTACGCGTCGGCACGCGTGCGAAACGCTTTCCGGATCGCCCGTTCAACCGCCCGATTCCTGCGCGTCCTTCACCGGCGGCCCCCTCAAGGATGTCTCCGCACCGAACACGGTCTGCATGTAGCGCAGGATGCGGCTCGCCGCTGCCGTGTCGTCGTCGGCGGATTCCCATTCCGCGCTGGCCAGGTCGAGCGGCTTCCCGAGCGCTTCGTTCGTCTCCTTCTCGACGCGCACCGAGACGAGGAATGTACGCGCGGCTTTCTCCTCGTACTGCACATGCGCCCTGCGGCGCATACCGTCGCCCTTGAACGGTTGGAGCTCGACCTTCCAGCCGGACGAGACCGTCTTGTGAGCCTCGTCGGTGGCGGTTCCGGGCGCGAACCCGTTCTTCTGCAAGGCGATCTGAGCAGCTTGGCGCAACACACGCTCGCTGGCGATCGTGATGTCCGCCTCCGACCAGTCGCCTTCGACCTCACTCGAGCTGGCGCAGGCAAAGGACAGCGCGAGAACGAGGGCCACGGCCACCAGTCGTGCGGAGCGAAGCGCGTTCATCGAGTGTCCTCCTCGTGGATGTTCGCCGGGTCGCGCAACACGATGCGCACCGGAATTTCCGGGAACGGCAATTCGTCGCGAATCCGGTTCTGCAAGTAGCGGATCGAGTCCTTGTTGAGCAGCGTCTTGTCGTTCACGAACAAGATGAAGGTCGGGGGCCGGACCTCGGCCTGCGTCGCGTAGCGCACGCGAATCGCGTGTCCGCCGGACGAAGGACCGCGTCCTTCGAGCGCCTTCGAGAGCACGCGGTTCAGCTCGCCCGTCGAGACGCGGCGTTGCGCCTGATCGAAGAGTTCGAGAGCGAGGTCGAGCGTCTCGTCGACGCCCTTGCCGTCCTTCGCCGACAGGAACGAGATCGGCGCGAAGTCGAGCTGCGGCATCTCCGTGTCGAGATACTTGCGGAAATCCTGCGGTGTGTAGCCCACCGCGAGGTCCCACTTGTTCGCGGCCAAGATGACCGGCTTGTGGTGATCGATGCAGTAGCGCGCCAGATCCTTGTCGATGCCCGCCAAGGGCTTCGTCACGTCGAACATCAGGATCACGACGTCCGCGCGACGCATGGAACGGTGTGAGCGCGCGTCGGAATAGAACTCGATCGCGTCTTGGATCGAGCGCTTGCGGCGCACGCCGGCGGTGTCGATCGCGACGAAGGACTTGCCGTCGCGCTCGAACAGGACGTCGACCGAGTCGCGCGTCGTGCCCGGGATCTCGGAGACGATCATGCGCTCTTCTTGGGCCAGCGCGTTGATCAGCGTGCTCTTGCCCGCGTTGCGCTGACCGACGACCGCGATCCGCATGACGGGCGCCACGACCGGCTCCGCGCGCGTGTCCTCGGGCGGGAGCAGCTCGAGAATGCGGATGTAGAGATCCTCGAGACCTTCACCGTTCTGCGCGCTGATCGCGTACGGCCCGTCGGACACGCCGAAGCGATGGAACTCGCCCGCGTCCCACTGGTGCATGCGACTCTCGGACTTGTTCGCGACGAGGATGAGGGGCGTCTTGATGCCGCGCAGTTTGCGCGCGACGTCCTCGTCGAGCGGCGTGATGCCTTCGCGTGAATCGACGACCCACAGGACGAGATCCGCGGTTGCGAGGGCGCGCTGGATCTGCTCTTCGACGAGCGGTCCGAGGTCGTCGCGGTCCACGATGCCGATGCCGCCGGTGTCGACCACCTCGACCCAACGTTGTTCGCGCGGGGTGCGCAGCTCGGCCGGCACCGCGACGCGATCGCGCGTGACACCGGCCGTCGGCTCGACGATGGAGACGCGGCTGCCGCACATGCGATTCGTGAGAGTCGACTTGCCCACGTTGGGGCGGCCGACGATGACGACGCGCGGCAGTTTCTGTCCGGTTTGAATGCCCATGGGATCTCGTTCGAGGGCGAACAGGGTACGGGCGAGCAGGCTCACCCGTCCATGAATCAGACGCTAGGCTCCGCCGAGCCGCATGAAGTCCGCCCCCCGCCCCTCGCGTCCGTGGACGTTCGTCCCCGGGCTCTACGTCCTCCAGGGCATGCCGTATTTCGCGGTGCAGGCCGCATCGAACACGTTCCTCACGGCCATGGGCGCGGCGCCCAGCGTCGTCGGGCAGTGGAGCAGCGACCTCACGCTGCCGTGGATGCTGAAACCGCTGTGGAGTCCGCTCGTCGATCTCTACGGGACGAAGCGGCGTTGGCTCCTCGGCGCGTCGATCGCGGTCGCGCTGTCTCTCGTACTGCTCGCCATCGCAACCGGGCGCGCGAACTATCTCGAGTGGACGATCGCAGCCTGCGTCGTCCTCGCGTTCGCGTCGGCGACGTACGACGTCGCTTGCGACGGTTACTACATGCTCGCGCTCGGGAAGCGCGAGCAAGAAGCGTTCGTCGGCGTCCGCAACGCGTGTTATCGACTCGGCCGCATTCTCGTGACGGGCGGCGTCGTCGCACTCGCGGGCGCCTTCCAAGCGGAGCCGGGCAGCCACGCACTCGCGCGTGGAATGTCACGCGGCGAAGCGTGGGGCCTCTCGTTCGCGATCGGCGCCGCCGTCTATGGAGCGGGCGCTGTGGCGATCGCATTCCTCGCGCCCAAGCCGGAAGCCGACGGACCCGCACGGAGTCTGGGCGAGCGCGTTCCGCTGGGCTCCATGCTGCGCGAGTACGTCGCGCGTCCGCACTTCGTCGCGGTGCTCGCCTTCCTCGTCTTCTACCGCTTCGCGGAGTCGATGCTCACGCCGATGATCTCGCCGTTCCTCTTGCGCACGCATGCGCAGGGCGGCCTCGCGCTCACGGAAACCCAGGTCGGCTGGATCTACGGCACGATCGGCGTCGTGTCGCTCCTCGTCGGCGGCCTCACGGGCGGATGGCTCGTTTCGCGCCTCGGATTGCGGCGTTGTCTGTGGCCGATGGCGATCGCGATGCACGCACCGAACGTCCTCTACGTCTGGGCCGCGAGCACGCTGCCCGGACCGATCGGTGCTTCGGCTGTGGTCGGCGTCGAACAGCTCGGATACGGTTTCGGCTTCTCGGCCTACATGGTCTTCGTCCTCCAACTCGCGCGCTCCTCGCGGTTCGCCACGACGCACTACGCGATCTCGACGGGGATCATGGGACTCTCGGCTTGGCTCGCGGGTCGTTGGAGCGGGACCCTCGTCGAGCGCTTCGGATTCGAGCACTTCTTCTGGCTCGTTTCAGCGCTCGGTTTGCTCGGCCTCGCGACGCTCGTGCGCCTGCCGCAGCTCGAACCGGCACCGGCGACGGCGACCTGAACGAAGACCATGCTCTTCAGCTCCCCCATCTTCGTCTTCGCGTTCCTGCCGCTCGTCCTGGCGGTGTACTTCGTCATTCCGAAGGCGGTGCGCAACGCGTGGCTGCTCGGCGTGAGCCTGGTCTTCTACGCGTGGGGTGAGCCGGTCGTCGCGATCGTGATGCTCTGCTCGATCGCGATGAACTACGCCTTCGGGCTGTGGGTCGATCGCGCGCGGGAAAAGCCGAGCGGCAAGCTCGCGGTGGGCTTGGCCATCGCCGCGAACCTCGCGCTGCTCGTCGTCTTCAAGTACGCCGACTGGCTGTGGACCGGGGCGAGCGCGGCCTTGGTCGGCCTCGGACTGCTCGATGCAGCCTGGGCTCCGCTCGGAACCTATCTCGCGCCGGACTCGTGGTTGCGCGAGTCCTTCCTCGAAGGCGACTCGATCCGGCTGCCGATCGGGATCTCGTTCTTCACCTTCCAGGCCTTCAGCTACGTCGTCGACGTGTACCGCCGCGACGCGCCGGTGCAGAAGAACCCGTTCAACATCGCGCTCTACGTGGCGTTCTTCCCGCAGCTCATCGCGGGCCCGATCGTGCGCTACCTCGACGTGGCCGAGCAGATCGTGCACCGCGTCGTGACGCTCGAGCGGTTCGCGTCGGGAGCGCGACGATTCGTCATCGGCCTCGCCAAGAAGGTGCTCATCGCCGACCTGTGCGCCGCGACCGCCGACAAGATCTTCGCCTTGCCTCCCGAGCAGCTCACGCCGGCCTTGGCTTGGCTCGGAGTCGTCACGTACACGCTTCAGATCTACTTCGACTTCTCGGGCTACTCGGACATGGCGATCGGCCTCGGCCGATTGTTCGGATTCGAGTTCCTGGAGAACTTCCGCTACCCCTACGTCGCGCGCTCGATCACGGACTTCTGGCGTCGCTGGCACATCTCGCTCTCGACCTGGTTCCGCGACTACCTCTACATCCCGCTGGGTGGCAATCGCGGCTCGAAGGCACGGACGTACGCGAACCTCTTCGTCGTGTTCTTCCTGTGCGGCTTGTGGCACGGCGCCAGCTCGACGTTCATCGTGTGGGGCGTGTACCACGGGCTCTTCCTCGTCCTCGAGCGCGTCGGAGTCGGTGCTTGGCTCGATCGACGGGCCGCGATCGTGCGCCATGTCTACGTGATGCTCGCGGTCATGGTCGGTTGGGTGTTCTTCCGCGCCGAGACGTTCGGCCAGGCGAGCCACTTCTTGTCCGCGATGGTCGGCATCCAGAACGGTTCGCAGACCATCGACCTCGGGACCACGATCGTTTCGGCCGAGCGACTGCATCCGATCGGCCTGTTCGCGGACATGCGCACGTGGCTCGCGATCGCGGCTGGGATCATCGGTTCGACGCCCTGGTTGCCGGCAGTTGCCGCGTGGACGAAGGGCCTGTGGGACACCGGCCGAACCGCTCGAGCGGCGTCGGTCGAGCTGCTCGGCCTCGTGCTGCTCGCGATCCTCTTCGTGGCCTGCGCGATGGAACTCGCGGCGGGCTCGTACAGCCCGTTCATCTACTTCCGATTCTGACGCCCAGAGCACTCCGCGCGGCCGCTCGGAGCGTGTGAAGAAGTCACACGCTCTCGCGACGCGAAGCGTCGCCACATGAATCCGAGAGCCCGTGGACTCGATTTCTTCACGGCCGCTCAGGGCAGCTGCAGAAGTCGGTGCACCTGCGGCACGACGCGCACGTCGAGGTCGCGGTCGCGCGCGAGTTCGGCGACCGCGAGGACGAGCTCCATGGTCGGTGCTTTCACCCCCGCGATCGGCGTCGCGGGAGTCAGGATCACGCGCAGGCGCGGGGCGACGTCCTCGACCTCGTCGAGCAGGGCTGCGAAGTCCGTGAGCGCACGCTCGCCCGACACGACGATCTTGCCGCACGCGTCGCGGCCTTCGACGAGCGCGAGGGAAGCGCGGCGCGCGGCGCGCCACTCCAGGCTCGTCCGCGGTGCGCGCTCCTCCGCCCCGGCACCGACGACTTCTTCCGGCGCGTCGAGATCCTGGTCCGGCTTGAGGTCGAGGCTCACGTGATCGACCGCGTCGACGACGAGAGCCAGACTCTTCGGGTGCGCGCCGCCGGTTTCGAGATGGATCCGTCGTTGGCCCACCATCGCGCGCAATCCGAGCACGAAATCCGGCCACAGGAGCGGCTCGCCGCCGGTCACGCTGATCGTGCGCGGTGAACCCGGTTCGCACTCCGCGACCCAGCAAGCAGCCTGGAACGGAGTCGCCCACGCCGGTTCGCGTCGCGAGCCACCGCGCGCCGAATCGATGCGCGCGTGCTGGCCCTCGGCGAGTTTCCACGAGCCCGGCGTGTCGCACCAACGACAGCGCAACGGGCATCCGCGCAGTCGCAGGAAGACCTGCGGCTCGCCGATGAAGGCACCCTCGCCCTGGATCGAGGCGAAGACCTCGAGCACCGGGGCGGCGTTCGACGCCGCGCCCGCGCGCGTCACTTCTTCTTCGCCGGAGCAGCCTTCGCAGCCGCGGCCGGTGCGGCGCCCTTCGCTGCCGGAGCCGCGGCCTTGCCCGCCACAGCCTTGCCCGCCGCGACCGTGCTGCCAGCAGCCGGAGCCGCGGCTTCCTTGACCTTCTTCACGCCCGCGATTTTGTAGCGCGTGCGCACCTTCGGAATGCCGTGGACGACGCCGGTCTCGTCGCTGAACTTGCCGGCCTTCTTCAGGATCGCCAGGCGCTCGACGCGCGTGAACACGCTGCGCTCGCCGGCCAAGTTGTTGCCGACGCGCAGGGAGGAATGGATGGACATGGTTCGGAGCTCTTTCTCTAGCGTTTCTTGCGCCGTTCAGCGCGCGAGGACGTCGTCGATCTCGTCGATGTAAGCATCGGAGAACGGCATCGTCTTCGAGGACTCGGGATATCGCAGCCGCCGCAAGTTGTCGCGCAGCGGAACGAGTTCTTCGCGGGTCGGCTTCGCGCTCGCCACGAGCGCGATGCCCTTGCCCGACCCCAACAAAATGGGGCTGCCGGCCGGGTATCCGAACTTCAGCAACCAGCGGTAGGCCTCGGTCGCGAGCGCGACGCCTTGCGCATCGTTCGGATACTGGGCCAAGCGCACGGTGTAGCGGTTCTTCGCGTCGTGCAGAGCAGCGTCGTGAGGCAGGCGCGCGGGCGAGTTCGCGATCGGCGCGGGAGTCGGTGTGACCGGCCCGGGCTGCTCCGCGATCGCCGTGGAACCGTCGCCCGCTTGGACAGCGGTCGGCGAGGTGCTGTCCCGACGCAACATCATCACGAGGACGAGGATCGCGACGGTTATTCCGAGCGCGAGGAGCAGGAGTCGTTCCTTCGGTGGCGCAGCCGGGCGAGCCGCCGGAGGATCGACGCGTGACGACGGCGGTACGACGCGTGACGACGGAGGTACGAGGCGTGACGACGGTGCGTCGGCGGACGTCGTGATCTCGGGCCGCGCTGTCGGCGGGATCCCACTCCCCGCGACCGGGCTGGTCGGCGATGCGCCCGCAGGCATTCGGCTCGGCCCCGTGTCCTCGGCCGCGCGAGCCGGCACGGGATGAGACACGCCCGGCTGCGGCGTCGAAGGCGTCGCTCCGGCCCCCGTTGCGCCACCCCCAGTCGGGACGGACGCCGACCCCCCCGCGCCCGGCGCGGGATTTTCTTTCATGCGTCGGAACGCATCGAGGAGGTTGGGGCGCCGCAGAGGCATGGACGGACCTCGGGCCGGACGCCCGAGCGAGGCGAAGAAGGTACGCGCACCCGCGCGAGGGGTCAACGAGCCCCCAAGGCTCGGGCCTTCTCCGCATCGCGTGGACCGGCTAGACCGACGCTGTGCGTTGGTTCCCCGCCGTGACCCTGGTCGTGTCCTTCGTCGTGTCCCTCGTCGTCCTCGGCCTGCTCGGCGCGGGTTGCGGTTCGGAATCGCCCGCGACGCCGCCGCCCGTTCCGCCGACGGTCGCCGCGACGGCCGCGGGAGTCGCGGAGTCCTTGGAGCGCGATCTCATCGACGAGGCTCCGGCGCGCGGCCTCGACTACGTGAACCGTTCGGGAACCGCGGAAAAGCGTGTGATCCTCGAAGCGAACGGCGCCGGCGTGGCCGTCCTCGACCTCGGGAACGACGGGGATCTCGACCTCGTGTTCGCTCAAGGCGCACCCACGCTCGACTTCACGGACTTGCCCGGCCTCGAGGTCTTCGAGAACGACGGCGCGGGCCGTTTCCGACGACGCGCACTCGGATCGAGCTACACGGCGATGTGGAGCACCGGGCTCGCCGCCGGGGACGTGGACGGCGACGGTGACGACGACCTCGTCGTCGGCGGGATCATGGGCTTGTGCGTGTACCTCCAGGGAACGGACGGCGCGCTCGCATTGCGGAACGGCGCGATCCCGACGGAGCTGTTCACGATTCCGCGCGCGAAAGGCCGGGCGTTGTCGTGGTTCACGAGCTTGGCACTCTTCGACGCGGATCGCGATGGTCGGCTCGATCTCTACGCGGGCCGTTACTTGGACCTCGATGTCGGAGCGCCGCCGCGCACGGCGCTCGGTGAGGGTGCGCTCGCGATCCCGTGTCAATGGAAAGGCCACACGGTGTTCTGCGGTCCCGCGGGTTTGACGCCGCAACCCGACATTTTCCTGCGCGGACGCGGCGACGGCACCTTCGAGGACGCGACCGCGAGCGCGCTGCCCGGTCACGTCGCGAGCTTCACGTTGGGCGTCCACGCGTTCGACGCGGACGGCGATCTCGACACGGATCTCTTCGTCGCGAACGACACGTCGCCGAACTTGATGCTGATCAACGACGGACGCGGCGTGTTCACGGACTTCGCGCGCGCCGCGGGAGTCGCGTTGTCGTCCGAGGGACGCATGCAAGCGGGCATGGGCGTCGCATCCGCCGACGTCGATCGCGACGGCAAGCTCGACTTCGCGGTCACGAACTTCTCCGACGAGCCGACGGAGCTTTTCCTCGGTGCACAGCAGGGTTTTCGGCGCGTGACGAACACGTTCGGCCTCCTGCGCGAGACGCGCAGCTTGCTGTCCTGGGGCGTGCACCTCGCGGACTTCGACGGCGACGGTTGGCTCGAGATGTTGACGGCGAACGGGCACGTCTATCCGCAGGCGGACGAGCCGATGACGGGCACGCGCTACGGACAACCGGCGACGCTGTGGCGACTCGGGCCCGAGCGTCGTGCCATTCGCATCGAGCCGAACTCGGAGCGCTCCATCCTCCACGCCGCGATCGGCGCACGCGGCAGCGCGATCGGCGATGTCGACATGGACGGTGCCGTCGACGTCGTGCTCGCGCGCATCGATGCACCGGCAGCGCTCGGCATGAATCGCACGAGCTCGACGAATACGCGCCTCGCGTTGCGTCTGCTCGGTCCGACGCTTCCGACGCCGAGCGCTCCGCGCACGCCGCGCGACGGGCACGGCGCGAAGGCGATCGTCGTGATCGAGGTCGGCGCGGCCGAGCACGCACTGTTCGCGGAATCGCACACTTCGGCCGGATTCCAGTCGTCTTCCACGCCGTGGCTCCACTTCGGCCTCGGCAGCGCGCGTCGCTACGAGAAGCTGATCGTGCGTTGGCCTTCGGGTCGCGTCGACACGTTCGAGGGCGGTGACGCGAACGCGCGCATCGTCGTGCGTGAAGGCGATGGCGTGATCGAACGGGCACCGTTCCGATGATCGCGATGTTGCTCCTCGTGCTGGCCGCGTGCGTCGAACCGCTGCAATCGACGGTCCTTCCCGTGTCCGCTGCTCAGTCGAGCCCTCCGCGAGACGCTGCCGCGATCGCGACGCTCCGCGCGGCGTGGCGTGAAGCGCTCGAGCTCGACGTGCCTTCCGAGGTCCTCGCGGGCGGGGCTTGGATCGAGAGCGCGAGCGACGCCGATCCCGAACTCCTCGCGCTGTTCGCGCGCGCACTCGCATCGGCCGGACTCGCCGAGCGAGCGGACGCTTTGCTCGGCCAAAAGAGCGCGCCCCCGATCGCGCTCGCACGCGCTCGACTCGCGCTCGATCGCGACGAACTCGAAGGCGCGATCCGCGAGCTCGCTCCACCAGCAGGCTCGACGGAAACCGTTCGTTTTCCGGCGGTACCAGAGGCCTTTCTGCTGCTCGGCCGCGCGCACGCACGCGCCGGTGACCTCGCGCGCGCCGAGCCGCTGCTCGTGGAATTCGTGTCGCGCGCGCCTTGGCACGTCGAGGCTCCACAAGCCTGGTTCGTGCTCGTGGACGCCGCGCTCGCACGCGGTGATTCGAGCGGAAGCGCGAGCCGCGAGCAGTCGCGCGCACAGAGCGCCGAGTGGCACGCGTTCTATCGCGCGCGCCGCGTCCAGGTCCGCGCGAACCCGAGCGAGACTCTTCCGCGACTCGGCCTCGCGCAACTGTGGCTCTCGGCGAACGAACTCGAACGCGCGCGCGCCGCCGTGGAGTCCGCGCTCGCGATCGACACGCGTTTCTGCCGCGGACTGGAACTCGCGGCCGAAATCGAACGCCGCGCCGGTTGCGTGGAGGACGCTCGATCTCGTGCCGACGCCGCGCTCGCCTGCGATTCGAAGCTCGTCGAGGTCCACCTCACGCTCGCCCGCCTCGCACGTGACGCGGGCGACGCGACCACTTCGAACGTCCACGTCGCGCGCTATCGAGAGCTCGGCGGGAAGAAGGAACTCTGAAGGTCTCGGGTGGGCTGAACGCGGGTCCCGCGTGGCTCAGCGCTTGGCACTCGCGTCGATCTGCGTGAGCAGCGCGCGCGTCACGCCTACCCACTCGCCTTCCGGAGTCGCGAGCAAGTAGTCGGCGAGCACTTTCCGCGCCGCCGCCGATTCGCCGCGGCGCAATTCCGCTTGCGCCAAATTCACGTGGACGGGCTCCGGCAATTCGAGACGCTCGCGCGCGGCGAGTTCGAGCACGCCGCGCCACAACCGCGCCGCTTCGGCCGGATCGTCGCGGCGAAAACGCACCAAGCCCAAGTGGTTCCGTGCGGCGATCTCGTCCGGCCACAGATCGAGCGCAGCGCGGAACTCGGCCTCGGCGCGCTCCAATTCGTCCATCTCGAAGGCCGCCACTCCTGCCTCGGTCCGCGCACGCGCGGCCTCGAAGAGGATTTCTCCGGCGCTGCTGAGTTCTTCGTCGGAAAGACCTGCGGCGCGCGCGGAGAGGAAGTGGTCGATCGCGCCGGCCTTGTCGCCCGCCAGGAGGCGCGCGAAGCCGGCGCGTTTCTCGAGCAGTGCGAGCTCGGATTCGAGCGGTCGACCTTCGGCGATCAACGCGCGCAAACCGAGCAGGGCTTCGTCGTACTCTCCCGACGCCGCGAGACAGTCGCCCAAGAACCGACGCGCATCGACATCTTCGGGATCGTGCACGAGCGATGCGCGCGCCGAGGCCAGTGCTTCGGGCAACTTGTCGGCCTTCACGAAGCCCTTCGCGACGAGCAAATGAGCTTGGCCGAGCGCGCGATCGACGAACGGCAGGTCGGGATCCAGAGTGCGCGCCGCGAGCAGAGCCGCGAGTCCACGATCGGCGCCGTTCTCGCGCGAAACCCACGCGATGCCGCGCGCGCGATCGAGCTCGGGAGCGGCGCCGCAAGCCTTGGTGCCGCTCGTGATCTCACTCCAGGCCGTGTCGAACGCGTCGCGCGCCACGTAGATCTCCGCGGCCGTCGCATAGACGTCGGGATCCCTGGGACGCGCCGCCTTGGCGCCCTCGAGCACACGCATCGCTTCCACACCGCGGCCTTCGAGGTTCGAGAGGCGCGCGCGCAACAACGGGCCTTCCGTGCCGGCCGAGTCGGCGGCCGCGAGAAGAGTGCGAGCGCGTTCGATATCGCCGAACTCGATCGCGCGCCGAAGTTGGACGAGTTCGGTCGAGACTTGGCGCGGTTCGCGCGTAGCGCCCGGCTGCCGTTCGGAAGGTCGAGCCGTGACCGTGATCGGAACGGGATCGACGGTCGGAGACTCGCCGCACGCTGCGATGGAGAAGAACAGCACGGAAGCAGTGACGCGCATTCCGAGAGGATCCTCGATGCTGGCCCAGTCCCGCAAGGCTGTCGCGGTGCCGCAAGGCTGTCGCGCGGGACTCGGGCCAGGGCCCTGGCCCCGCGGGTCATCGCGCCTCGGGTCGGGGCTCGACGCCCGGCAACGCTTGCGCCGTCATGCAACGCTTGTGCCGTCAGGCAACGCTTGCGCCGTCATGGGACGCTTGCGCAGTCAAGCGACGCTTGCGCCATCAAGCGACGCTTATCCCGTCAGACAACGCGTGCGCCGTCCCGCAACGCTTGCGCTGTGAAGCCCGGCGCCGTGACACCCGGCCACACTCGCGCGCTTCAGACCTTTTTAGGGGGAGTAATGTTCGCGGTAGCGGACTCGCCCGCGACGAGCGACTTGACCATTTCGTAGAGGAGTCGCACCGGACCACCCTCGGGGCTCCAGTACTCCCCCCGTTCAACCTGCATCTCGATCAACGCGATCGTCGGATCATGAGGACCCTCGGGGAACCAGAAGCGCCAAGCGGGCTTGAAAAGGCGTGCGATCCTTTCGGGATCCCGATGAACGCGCGCGATCGCCGAGATCGAGAGGTACGCGCGGTCGCGGCTGCGGAAACAGCTCACCCCGACTTGGTGGTCGTGCGCGATCTCGCCGGTCTTCGGCGAATCGAGCGACGTCACGAACCAGAAATCGCACGCGAGTTCGGACGTCGGCTCCTGAATGGCCATGGGCCGCGCTCGCAGCAGTCCCATCGGGGTCACCGTCGTGAACATGGCGGTGTCGAACGACTGGAGCATCTCCTTCAACTCTTCGATGGAGCCAGGGCTCGACACGGTGTTCGCGGCGGTGGTGTTCTTGGTTTGCATGGTTCACCGAGACTGATGGGAGGGTGAAGGTTCCCTTTCTCCCCCATCGAAGACGGGAGGCTCTGGCAACCTAGGAAGCAGGAAGAGATGCGGCGGTCGTTGGGTGTGGTGCGAGCGTAGAAATTCGTGCGAGGGCAGGACCGTGTCTCCCGAGCCTGAGCTCCTGGAAGTCGCCGCGGCGGCAGATCGAAGACCGCGCGCATTTCGAAGACGATCGCGGCCTGACCCAGTACCGAGCGGAAGTGCGGGTGCAAGCGGTGTGCCGTCGACGAGCCCCGAGGTGGGGCGCTGAGGCGCAGGACCGGTACGCTCACGCTCCGCCACTTCTACATGTTGCGCGATGCGCCAGGCTCCGGAGGCTCGGAGATGTGCTTGAAATCGCACGAGAAAACGTGGGTTTTCACCGAGTCGGCGGCACCGGACTTGCTCGCTACCCGTGGCGACCCGCTTCGGGGTCGTCAGGCCTCGAAGTGGTGACGTCTCATGAAGCATTCCTCCATCTCTCTCTGCGCGTGGATCGCGCTCGCCTCGAGCGCCCCGGCGCATCTCTTGGCTCAGAACCCTGCTCCGCCCTCACCGCAAGGCGGTCAAACCGGCGGTCAGCAAGGTGGCCAGCAAGGTGGCCAGACCGGCGGTCAGCAGGGCGGTCAGCAGGGCGGTCAGCAGGGCACGCCGCAAACGGGTGCGCCCGGTCAGAACCAGGCGCCGAAGGCCCAAATCGACGGGCGAGTCGGCGCGGGCGGGCTGCATCTGCAACCGGGTGAAGAACTCATGGGCCGACAACTCGAGCAACGCACCGGGAATCAACTCGGCCGCGTGAACGACTACGTAATCCGCTCGAATGGATCGATCGCGTACGTCGTGCTCGATGCGCCTGGAGCGGATACCGGATCGGCGCACTACCCGATCCCGTGGAGTCAACTCCAGTTCGACACGCTCCATCACGACGCGACGCAATCGCCGAGCGGTGGCGCCGACAAGAAGGGCCTGGACTCGAAAGGTCGGTACGTCGCGCAGTTCGAAGGGGACCGCTTGAAAGGCGCGCCGAGCTTCGACGGTACGAAGTGGCCGCGCGACAATCGCGCGTTCGATGACTCCGACACCTACTACGGCACCGGCTTGCGCCGTGGGGAGGGTGGCGCTGCGCGACCCGCCGGTACCGGGACGGATGCAGGCGATCGCGGAGTCGGCACGACTCCCGCCTCGGCGCAGAGCGACATGCGCTTCCGCGGTTCCCAGTTCAAGGAACAAGTCGTCGTGGACTCGACGGGAGCTCCGATCGGCAAGATCGGACGCGTCGCGATCGACCCCGTCCAAGGCCGCGTGAACTACGTGACGGTCTCGCTGAGCAATGTCGCGGGCGCGAGCGGACGCACGATCGCGGTGCCGTGGTCGGCGTTGAACCCGATGCGCTCGGGTGAGACGACCCAACTGCGTCTCAATCTGCCGGCCGACAAACTCCAGAACGCGCCGCAATTCAAGTCGGGCACGGCGGATTGGGCGGAGATGTCCGACCCGAACTGGGTCCGCTCCGTCTACGGCTACTACGGTGTCCAGCCGTACTGGAACTCCACGGGCACGGAGGGCCCGGAGGGCAAGCAGCCGGGAACGTCCGGGCCGACGCCTGCGGGCCAGACGCCGCCGAGCGAGCAACCCCGGCGCTGAATTTTGGGGCTTCGGGAAGTCGCGTGGGCCGTCAGCAGCGGCGCGGGGTACTGGCCACCGAAGTTCGGCCACGTCGCTTGCAGCGTCTGCGATCTGCGAAGTCCGTCCGGCGTAGTGGGCTGCACTGCAAACCGACGCTCGAGTCGAGAACTGGGCTGGACGGAGGAGGGGCCGTGATCGGGCCGCCTACGCCCTCGAGCGTTCGAAGCGGCGGCGAAGTCCGGGTGAGCGGCTCGAAGCTCACGTGGGCGGCTCGGGGTCTCCGTGAGCCTGGATCCAAGTGTTCCCCACATCCTTCCCGCTCGCGTTAGGCCGCGAGGCTATACGTGGAACGGATGTGTGCGGAATCATCGGGGCGAGTGAACTGTGCGTGCGCACGGGACCTAGCGACCTCGGTTGCGGAGTCCTCGGTCGCTCGCTCGAGACGAACGGGTGTCGACATGATTCCGTCGGTCTGACCGTGAGACTGTGCGACGGCCGAGGTTGAGGGTCGAAGCCGAGGCCGAGGGCTGAGTGCGGCGCGCGGCGTGGCGAGGGGCGAGGGCCGAGTGCGAAGTGCGGCGCGCGTCGTGTCGACGGCCGACGGCCGAGGGCTGACGGCCGAGGGCTGAGGGCTGAGTGAAGAGTGCGGCGCGCGGCGTGTCGACGGCCGACGGCCGACGGCCTAGGGCTGACGGCTGACGGCTGACGGCTGAGGGCTGAGGGCTGAGTGCAGAGTGCGGCGCGCGGCGTGTCGACGGCCGACGGCCGACGGCCTAGGGCTGACGGCTGACGGCCGCGGGCTGAGGGCCGAGTGCAGAGTGCGGCGCGCAGCGCGCGGCGTGTCGACGGCCGAGGGCTGACGGCTGACGGCTGACGGCCGCGGGCTGAGGGCCGAGTGCGGAGTGCGGCGCGCGGCGTGTCGAGGGCCGACGGCCTAGGGCTGACGGCCGAGGGCTGAGGGCTGAGGGCTGAGTGCGG
>Ga0163151_10000213_pt1 | contig 102395 bp, 86 predicted proteins | sample OliLakLV19MP5IB2_FD_145596 | JGI IMG/M metagenome (GOLD analysis project Ga0163151, IMG submission 145596) | Freshwater microbial mat bacterial communities from Lake Vanda, McMurdo Dry Valleys, Antarctica - Oligotrophic Lake LV.19.MP5.IB-2 | ecosystem: Environmental > Aquatic > Freshwater >...
CTCCGCCATGGGCGTTAACGCCTGGACCCGGGAGCGGGGTAGTTCGTTTCCCCCGAAACAAAACGCATCAATATTGTTTGATTCATATCTCACAATAAATGATTTTTCAATGACCTGTGAGGGTCACTCGCCAGGTGAACGCCCCAGACACTGCTCATCCCCCCGCGTATTCCCCCAAAATTGTTAAGCACCCGACCGCCATCATGGCCAGCAGTAGAAAGATGATTTCGATGCCGTAGTAGCCTTTGGGAAGATTGTAGAAGGTGGGTGTGTGCCGCAACAGCCCGGCCGCCAACAGCGCCGGCAGCGCCAACAACACGCCGCCCTCGGGAATGTCGGCGGCGGCTTCGAACTCGATAGGCGCCGATTCCAGTTCTCCCATCGTCGCCGCCACTCGTTCCAGGCTGCGCGTTGCCGCGTAACCCATTGGCGCCTGGCTGTCGATTTCGGTGCGCTCACTCTTGGTGCTGGCGGGTGCCGACGGGGCGTTATCGGTTTTTTTATTCCAATCGAGCCGTTGACTCCGGATCGCTTTGTGCAGCGTTGTCGGCAGCACATGCAACGCGCGTCCCACTGCGGCCACGTTGTTGCCTTCTTCCAGCAGTTGTTGCGCTTGCCGCTTGATCTCGCCGGTGAGTTTTGTCTCGCTGCGCAGCCGCGGCTTACGCTGGAAAAACTCCTCGGTTCCTTGCTCCCGGTACTGTTTCAAATACCGCTTCACCGTTGCTAGCGGCACACCAAACGTCCGTGCCACATCGACCGTCCGGATCGTCCCGGCGTCGATCATGTGGCTGGTGAAGTAGCGGAAGCTCTTCACGCTGTTTTCCTCATGTTGAAACATGGGCAGGTGCCCGTGGAAGTACACCACTTTGCCGTCCTTGCATTGCACGGCGATATTGTTGTTGATCTCTGTGGCTCCCGCCGGGAAGATCGGTAGTTGCAGTTGCGGCATACGGGTCTGTACAGCGTCACTCGCCCACACACCCCTTCGCAACCCCAGCTTACCGGCTCAAACGCCATTCCACTTTTCGACCGAAAGACCCGGCGAGATCAGGATGTCTGAGAATGTCGCAGCCAAATGAAAATGTCCTATTCTGTCAAGTAGAAATGTCCTACTCGTGGATCGGGCCGCCCCTCGCCATTCCCCTCTGGATGCATGGTGTTGCATCGCGGCCAGCCGTCAAGGCTACCCTTCGGCGCATTGAACCGCGCGGCCTTGACGGCACCAGGCCGCGATGGGAGAACGCACCGTGATGAGGGGAATGGCAAGACTGTTCTGCCGCAGTTTCAGGCAAGCGGGAAAGCGGACATTTCTACTTGGCGTTGACATCAGGATGTCTGAGAATCGTAAGAAGCGGCCTCGAATGATATAGTCTCGCTACCGCCGAATAGTAACAACCACCGGATCGCGCTGTTCCGCTCGGAGCAGCGAGCGGACCTGGACCACGGCCGGCCCCGGCGGAAGGTTTTCAGGGATCTGCGCGGAGATTTGACCGTCGGAGGTTTGAATTAACCGCAACGGCAGCTCGTTCATGACGACGCAGGAGCCGCCCAGTACGGTCGGCGCCGGAATCGATGTCGCGGTGGCGGGATTGGCGAGGCGGAGACCGTTGATGGTCACGAAACCGCCCGGCCGCAGATTCGGGGTGCCGTCTTCACTGTTGACGACGCCGCGATTGCCAGCGGTGATGGCGGGGCGGGGCGCGGTGCCGGTGGGGAAAACCGGGATGACGCTGAGGCCGCTGACGCCGATCGAATACGCCAGATTCTGGTCGTCGACCAGGATTTGACGGGCGGGCGTATTCACGCGGGCGGCGCCGAAGACGCTGAACTGCGGATTTTCGGGAGCGAAGGCGATGACCCGACTGAAGAGCCGGAAAACGATCATACATCCCAAGGATTGAAGAGCCGGACGTTGATGCCGGCAAAATCTTTCACGTTGCGGGTCGCCAACGTCAGGTCATGTTCAAGGGCGGTGGCTGCGATCAGGCCATCAATATTGTTCAGTGCTATTCGCTTGCGTTGCGACTGTGCGGAAACAACGGCCCAGCGGTCGGCGATGGCCAGGGTAACCGGAAACAGGCGCGATTCAAATGTGGATACCAGATCGTGCTGCCACAGCTCCAACTGGGTCCGTCGTTTTCCGGAAGGCAAGAGTTCGATCCCCCGGCGTATCTCACCAAGGGTCAGGACGCTAACGAAGAGAGACTCGTCCGGCGCGGACTTCAACCACCGGTCAACATGTTCATCCGGTTTTCCTGTGCGGGAAAATTCGGAGAGTAAATTAGTATCCAGCAAAAAGCCGGTCACAGATCGATAGGCCTTGGAAAATCTTTCTGCCGCTCTAGATTCAATTTAGAGCCGGCAAAGGGAGCCTGCCTGAGAAGATCGTAGAGTTTTTTGCGGGGCCTTGCCCCGGCGTCCGCGATTTGCGCCAAGCTGGATTTCTCACGCAAGGCATAGACAGCTTGCACTTGGTCCTCCGGTTTTCCTGTCGTCAGGAGGCTACGAACTTGGCCCAGCAATGCTTGCAGAATCGCCTCTTCCGCACCACTCAAAATCCGCAAAGGCGCTTCCAGTTTCGCCTGTACCTCGTGCAGCCGCAAACACGCCGGGTCCAATCGTTCCGCCAATCCCGCCAATCGCTGCGCCTCCACTCGATCTCCCGCCGTCAGCGCCGCCATCGACTGCTCTGCGAACCGCTGCGCTTCCCGCTGCTTTAATGGTCCAATCGACCTGTGAAGCTGCCGTCGCACCTCCCCCATGTCCGAATAACGCAGCGCGGGATCCTTCTCCAGGCATCGATTCAGCACTGGAAGCAACGCTACTGGCAATCCTGGCACGATGTTCGCCAGGGATGCCGGACGAGACTGCACAATGGCAAGTTGAACTAGAAAGTCCGTTTCTCCGGGGAACGGATGCCGGTCGGAAAGCAGTTCGTAGGCGATCACTCCGAAGGCGAATACGTCGCTGGAGAAACCCGTCTTCCCAATGTTGAGCTGTTCGGGGGCCATGTAGGAGATCGTCCCCATTAAGGCCGATGTGACGCTGTCCTGCCCATCGGCGCGCCGCCGCCGCGCAATACCAAAGTCCAAAACCTTTACCTGACCTTCCGGGCTCACCATTATGTTCTGTGGCTTCAGATCCCGGTGCTGCACACCTTTCTGGTGGGCGTGTCCCATCCCCTCCGCGAGCTGCTCCATGAGCAGGATCCGCTGCAGAAAATCCGGAGCCGGATGCTGCCGTATCCACTGTGAGAGCGGTACTCCAACCACAAACTCCATGACGATCATCGGGCTTCCGTGCCACTCGAAAATACTGTGTACCTGCACGATGTTCACATGCGAGAATTCGGCCAGTATCTCTGCCTCCCGCCGAAATTCCGCGAATTGCGCGCCGGGATCCAGCAAGGCCTTGATCGCCACGCGCCGTCCAAGTTGCGTGTCGCGCGCGCGATAGACGACGCCGAAGCCGCCGCGCCCGAGGATGCCCTCAACCTCGTACGGCCCGATCTTGTCCGGCCAACCTTGGTCCTTGTCCATGGACATTGGAGTCTTACCAAAGTAACAGAGGCGGGTTATGGTCTCAATTTACGGACAGCCGGGTACTTCTTACTAGAATCGTAAGAAGCGGCCTCGAATGATATAGTCTCGCTACCGCCGAATCGTCACAACCACCGGATCGCTCTGTTCCGCGCGCAGCAGCGAGCGGACCTGAACCACGGCGGGCCCGGGAGGAAGATTCTCCGGGATCTGCGCGGAGATTTGCCCGTCGGAGGTTTGAATTAACGGCAGCGGAAGTTCGTTCATAACGACGCAGGAGCCGCCCAGTACGGTGGGAGCGGGGATGCTCGTCGCGGTGGCGGGATTGGCTAGCCGGAGACCGTTGATGGTCACGAAACCGCCCGGCCGCAGATTCGGCGTGCCGTCTTCACTGTTGACGACGCCGCGATTGCCGGCGGTGATGGCGGGGCGGGGCGCGGTGCCGGTGGGGAAAACCGGGATGACGCTGAGACCGCTGACGCCGATCGAATACGCCAGGTTCTGGTCGTCGACCAGGATTTGACGGGCGGGCGTATTCACGCGGGCGGCGCCGAAGACGCTGAACTGGGGATTCTCCGGGGCGACGGCGATGACGGTTTCCGAGCCGGTTTGGATGTTGACCATTTCGAGGGTCGCGCGGGCGTCGTCACGGGTGACGGCGTTGAGATTCTGGCGGACGGGGGTGGTCATACGCAGGAACAGGCTGTCACTGATGGCATAGACGCTGGCGACGTTGCGCTGGCCGTTGGAAACGATGGTCTGGGTGGGCGGTTGGCCGGGCGCGGGAGGCGCGCCGAACTGGGTAATGCCAGGCCGCTCAGTGCCGCCGATGACGGCTAAGCTGGGACTTAAGATGAGACCGTTGGCGAGGAAATACGAGCCGGCGGGGCCGGAACTGGCGGGGCCGAAATAGGAGACAGGCGCCTGGTCGTAGAGTTGGCGAGCGGCGGTGTAGGTGTCGGCAATGGCGTCATAGAGATAGGCGTTGGCGTTGCCGGCCATCGTCAGAATGTACTCACCGCCAGGCGAGGCGACCATAGAGATGGGACCGCCGATAGTCACCGGCGTGATGGGGTTGGCCGGGCGGACAGTGGCTTGGTTGCCGATGACACGCCAGAAGCCGCCGTTCGACATCATGAACTGCAATCCGGAAAGACCGTAGGCCATGGCGAGCGGGCGGACCGGGGCTTGTTGGCCGATGCGCGGGATGGCGGGGAAGTCCACTTTACCGGAGATAGTCATGCTGTCGAGGTCGATGATATCGATGGACTCGCCCCCGGTATTGCCGACGTAGAGGGTTTGCGCGTCGGGCGTCATGGCCATGGCGTGGGGCAACTGGCCGACTTCGAGCGGGGCGAGAAAATGCTGCGCTTTGGTGTCGAAAACTTCGATACGGTTAAAGCCGGAGTTGGTGATGTAGATGCGGCCGCGCTTGGCGTCCAGGATCATGTCGAACAAACCCTCGCCGTTGTTGAGAGTGACCGGGACGGGGTAGATGACGCCGCGCTGGTCGCGTTCGCGGAAGTTCATGTAGACGCGAATGGCGTTGGGGAAATTGATGGCGTCCAGCGACTGGAGACTGATGTTGAGGGCCGCGCCGTTGCCGCCGCCGGCGTTGGTGAACAGATTGGTGCCGGGTTGACGGATGACCCCGCTGCGGCCGGGCTCCATGGTGAAGTTAATGGTGGATGGCACGACACCGCTGGACTGCTGCATGACGAGCGCGGTGGTGGTGTTGGGGATGCTGAACGTAAGGCGGCCGTTGCCGAGGTTGCCTATTTTAACGGCGGCTTTGGCTACGCCTTTGTTGCAGTTGTCCACGGCCAGGAAGACCTGCGTGGTTTCGGGCTGGAGAATGGGGTAATCGTAGAGAGCGCCGATGGGAAGATAGAGCAGACCGGACTCGGAGACGGCGAAAATGTGGTTGCCATCCTGCGTGGTTTTCATGACGCCGAGGATCGACTCCCGGAGACGGAGGCCGAGGCGGACGCTGAGATTGTTCGTGCCGCCGACGTAGAGCACGTTTGAAACCGGGCGGGCCGTGGTGGCGGCGGTGTTGAAAGCGCTATAAAGCGTCCGGCCATCCTGTGAGTACGACGTGCCTCCCAGATTTCGCTGGACATTGAAACCGGGATTGAAGCCGTTGCCAATGAAGAAGGGGAAGTTGGCGGTACTCATCTGCGCGACGACGGCCAGCGTGGCCGTGTCGTAGAGAGTGGAACCGGCCATGAACTTGCCGCCATCGGGGGACATGGAAAGGATGGTCGATTGGCCGGTGACGGTGCGATTGCGGATCACGGTGCCGGAGGCGGCTTCGTAGACGAAGACCGTTGTTTGCGCGGTGTTGGCGTTTTGGTTGATGGCGACCATACCGACGATAAAGTTGCCATCGGGCGTGGTGATGAGGCGGCCGGGGAAGGCGGTGGCGGGGCGGCCGGCGAAGACGGCGGGCAGCGGTGCGGGGGTGCTGATGGTGGGCGGATTGGGGATAGAGAAGATCTGCTGGCCGGTACCTTGGACACGGTCGAAAAGCAGTAGCGTGTTGAGGGCGTTGTTGGCCCCGGTACCCTGCGTGGTGACCAGCACGCGGCCATCGGCGCCAACGGAGACGCCTTCGGGCTTGGCGGGGAGGCTGACGGTGTTGATGACGGAATCCGAGCCCAGGTCAATCACGCTGAGCGAGGCGCTTTGCGTATTGGTGATGTACAGATAGGCGTTGTCCGGGGAGATGGCCGCGGCCAGGGGAAAATTCCCAACGACGATGCTCTTCATGACTTTTCGCTCGCCCAGGCTGAGTACATCTACTCGATTCGCCGTGGAATTAACCGAATAGATTCGGCCGCGCTGTTCGTCGAGAACGATGTCGGAGGGCGTACCGCCGAGATTGACGACGCTGCCGAAGCTCGCGCCAGTCGTCTGAGCGGCTAGAGAAGACGCCAAGAGGCTGACGGAAATCCCGAGCCGGAAAATTGTGATTTGCAGGGACATAGCCAATTCGCTAGTCTAACCCTTACACGCAGGATAAGTTCCTTACCCCGGCGCAACAAAATGCCGGGGGCGGTGTTAGCCAGGAGTTCCACGCCACCAGTGACAGTCAAACTGCTGATCAAAAATAGCACGCGGAACAGTGTTGTAACGACGACCGCGGACATCGCGGATACGAGCCAAAAACGAAGGACCGGATTGTTAAAACATTCTAATCTTGCTGCCGGAGAGGGGCTGTGGATTGTACCCTGCGAAGCAGTGCATACATTCCGGATGCGGTTTGCGATTGATGTGCTGTATCTGAACAAGCACAAGAAAGTGTTGAAGATCCGGGACAACATGAAGAAATCACGGATGTCCATCTGTTTGCGGGCGCACTCCGTGTTGGAGTTGCCGGCGGGCCACGCGGCGGCGACCGGCACCGTTGTCGGGGATCAATTGGAATTCACGAAGCATACGGTGGACTGCTGATGCGGCTGGTTCATACAGTGGTGACGGCGGGAATAATGCTGGGCGGATGCGCGTCGAAGAACCGCGTGAATTTGGTGACGGTTCCGGGAAATACATTGCAGCCGGTGATGCAGCGGCAGGTGTTGAACGCGGTGGATGCGGGGGAAGGGAATCCGCGCGTTCGCGTTCTGCGGGAGCGGATGGCGGCGCAACCGAAGAATGTCCATGTCCGGTTGGACTTGGCGGAAGAATATGCCAGGACCGGGTATCCGGAGTTGGAGTTGGAGCATTTGCGCTTGGCGGTGGAGCGACTCCCGGAAGCGGAAGCCGCGGTGCTGGCATTGAGCCGGGCGTTGGTGCGCGGGAAGCGGCCGGGCGAAGCCGAGAAGCGGCTGAACGAATTTTTGGCGAAGCGGGATAAGCCGTCGGCGAATGCGTTGTCGTGGGCGGGGATTGTGCAGGACGCTCTGGGAAAGTGGAAAGACGGGGAGGCGCTGCACCGGCGGGCGGTGGAACAGGCTCCGGGCCGCGATGCTTTATATAACAACCTGGGTTATAACCTGATGATGCAGGGCCGGAAGAGCGAAGCGGCCGAGGAGTTCCGGCGGGCACTGGACTTAAATCCGGCTTCGGAAACGGCGCGGAATAATTTGGGCTGGTCGATGGGCGACCAGCCGGCGGAGGCCATTACGCAGTTCCGGCAGACAGCGGACCTCGCGGTGGCGCATAATAACCTAGCGGCGTATTTGTATGAGAAAGGGGACCTGGCGGGAGCGCGCAAGGAATTGGAACTGGCGCTGGAGTACCGCAAGAACACGCCCCTGATCCTGGAGAATCTCCGAAAGCTGGCGGCTCTGGACGGCGCGCCGATTCAGATGCCCCGGCAGGAGCAACATTCATTTTGGAAAACATTTGCCCGGGGGTTGAAGCATACCTTCGTCGCGGGTGAGGAAAATGGGTCCGCGGAAGCGGGCCGGTAAGATAAAGAGGACTACCATGATCAAACAATTCATGTTGCGCGTTTGGAATGAAGAACAGGGGCAAGACCTGGTCGAATACGCTTTGATCGTCGCGGCGGTCGGGTTGGCGCTGATCACCACGGTGAACCAGTTGTCGACGGCCGTTGTGTCGCTCTATTCGAGCATCACGCAGGGACTGACCAGCATCGGCGCGTCCGGCCAGTAAAGGATTTTCACATGGAGTCGCGCCGGCCGGCACGTGCGACGGCGTGGCTCCTTCCGGATTTGGCGTTGGCGCTGGCGCTGTTTACGGTTATCTACGCGCTTGCCTTCTACCGCGCGCCGGAGCAATTGTTCCGGGACTCGGATACGGGTTGGCATATTCGTGCGGGCGAGCATATGTTGCGGGACTTTGCCGTTCCGTTTGTAGACAAGTATTCGTTTTCGCGGCCGGGCGGGGCATGGTTTGCGTGGGAGTGGGCGGCGGACGCGGCGATGGGCGCGGCGCACCGAAGCGGCGGATTGGCTGGAGTGGTGCTGCTGTATTTGGGGGCGATCGGGCTGTGTTCGTGGCTGTGGGTGCGGTTGCATTGGGCGTGCGGGTCGAACTTTTTTGTCATTTGTCTACTGGCATCGCCAATGCTGACGGCGGCGCAACTGCATTGGCTGGCGCGGCCGCATGTGTTCGGGTGGGTGGGGCTGCTGTTCGCGCTGTTGTTGTTGGAGACGGGACGGATGCGGTGGTGGGTGGCGTTGGGACTGTCCGTTGTTTGGGCGAATACCCATGGGTCGTTTTTTCTGCTGCCGGTGTTTTGTTTTGTTTATGGCGTGAAATGGCCGGTTCTTGTGGCCGCGGCGTTGGGGTCGATGGTCAACCCATATGGATGGGCGCTGCACGCGCACTTGGTGCGCTACCTGAGCGATACCGAACTCTTGAGCCGGGTCGCCGAGTTCCAGAGCTTCAACTTCCATAGCGAAGGCGCGTGGCAGATTGGCGTGTTGATGCTTGTGGGTATGGGCGGGTTTGTAGGCGCGTTGGCGTGCGGGCAGTGGCGGCGGGCTTGTGTCTTATTGCTGCTGTGCGCGATGGCTCTGCGGAGCGCGCGCGGCCTGCCGGTATTGGCGTTGGCCGGATTGCCATTGGCCGGAGGAGCGTTGACGGCGGCGCTGTCGCGATGGCCGTATTGGCCGGAGCGGGGACGCGCGGCGATGGCCTATGGCGAACGGTTGCGCGTGCTGCAACTGCCGTTACGAGGATGGGTGTTAGCGGCGGTCTGCGCGGGGCTGGTTGTATTGGCCGTATTAGGCGCGAAGCCCGGCTTTCCGGCGAATGAATTTCCAACGGCGGCGGCAGCGCATTTGCCGCCGGGCGGCACGCTGTTGGCGCCGGACAAGTACGGGGGGTACCTGATCTATCGATTTGACGGGGCGCGAAAAGTGTACTTCGACGGCCGCAGCGACTACTATGGCGCGGCGTTTTTGAAAGAGTATGTGGCGCTGCTGGAACTGCGGCCGGGATGGGAAGAAACGCTCGCGAAATACGGCTTTACCCATGCATTGCTGCCAGTGCGGTACTCGCTGGCCGCGGCCCTGGAAAAGCGGGGTTGGCGAAAGCGGTACAGCGATGCAACTTCGATATTGTTGGAACGGAACTTTTAGCGCTATGCTGTGTTGTTACGATATCGGGAATGCCTCCGTGTCCGCGCTAAGTCCTGAGTTGTGTCCGCACTGTCCGGCGTCGCGGTTCTGGCGGTTTTCAGGTTAAGGAAATTTCGATGGATCGCCAGAAACTACTCATGATCTTTGGAGGCGCATTCGCCGCCGCCGCGCTGTTGACATGGTTTCTGTATTCGCAGACCATCGCCCCGAAAAAGGAAAAGATGGTTACGGTGCTGGCGGCCAGCGCCGATTTGCCGGCCGGGACGCGGATGCAGAAGATTCATCTGAAAAAGATTTCGATTCCGCAGTCAACGGCGCCGCGGGCGACCGTGGCCGAAGAAGGGCTGGCGCTGGACCGCGCGCTGCTGTATCCGGTGACGCAGAATGAGCCGATTCTGTCCACTCGCCTGTCGAGCGTGACCGGCGCGGATGGCATCGCGTCGCTGATTGAGCCCGGCAAACGGGGCGTGAGTATTTCCGTTGCCGACGCCGCCAGCGCGGGCGGATTGATTCAGCCGCGGGCGCATGTAGACGTGTTGTTCACGCGGACCGGCTCAATGGCGGAAGCGGTGACGTCAACGGTTTTGGAAGATGTGATTGTGCTTTCCATCGGCCGCAATGTGGAAGCGGCGGGCGCGGTGGCGGCGGGCAGCGCGACGCCCGCGGCGGCGCCGTCCACCGGCAACCGTTCGGTGACGCTGCTGGTGACGCCGGAGCAGGCGCGCGTCTTGGAACTGGCGAAGAATCAGGGCAAGATCAGCTTGTCGCTGCGCAACCCGAAAGATTCCGCAAAGGACGATGAGGTGCTGTCGGCAACATCGGAGTCGATCGATCCGGGCCTGATGTTGCGGACCGCTAAAGCGCGGGCGATGGCGACGGGGCGGATGCCGTCGCGCGCACTCATGAATATATCGAATGTCCCGAATCTGCAAGACGACAAAGCCTGGGCCGCGCTGGTGGGGGAGGAGCCTCAGCAACGCCCGCCGGTAGCCGTGAAACCGGCCGCGGAGAAAAAAGAGCCAACCAAGCCGCGGGCGGTGATTGACGTTTTCCGTGGGGACAAACACGTACAGGAAACATTCCAGGATTAAGAGCGGCCAGCCCCCAAACCACACATGAAAAACCTTCGTCCTCTCTTCCCTTTGGCGGCGCTGAGCTTTGCGGCGGCTTTCGCTCAAACCGCCCCGCCTCGTGAGATGACCCTTATTGTCGGCCGCGGCGAATTGTTGCAGTTTTCGAACGATGTTAAGACGGTGGCGGCGTCGGAACCGAAGATCGCCGATGTCTCCGTAGTCTCGCCGCGCGAGGTGATGATTAACGCCAAAGGCCTGGGAAAGTCGACCGTCATCGTGTGGGAAACCGGCGGCGCGCCGCGCCGCTATAACGTCTCCGTTCAGCCGGATTCGATGGAGTTCGACCTGGTGAAAAAGTCCATCGTCGAGGCCATGGCCGGCGGGACGGTGGCTATCACCGGCAACATTGAGACCGTGGTGCTAAGCGGGAAAGCGGACAGCGTGGCCGCGTCGAAAAAGGCGGAAGCCATCGCATCCACGTATGGCAAGCGAGTGGTGAATCTGATTCAGACGCCGCCGCCGCCGGAGTTGCGGCAAGTAATGCTGGAGGTCAAGTTCGCGGCGATTGATCGCATTGCGCTGTCCGAAGTAGGCTTCAACTTGTTGAGCCGCAATCCGAACACGCTGGGTGCGCTTTCGACCCAGCAATTCTCCACGCCGCGCTTCAGCCAGTTGCAGTTTCAGGATCAGGGCTTCTCCAACTCGACGTTGAACTTTGCCGACCTTTTGAACATGTTCATTTTCCGGCCCGACCTGAACATCGGCGCCACCATTCGCGCGCTGCAATCGCGCAATCTGCTACAGATGCTGGCCGAGCCAAACCTGATCGCGCTGGAGGGCAAGGAAGCCAGTTTTCTGGCCGGAGGCGAGTTTCCGTTTCCGACTCTGACGGCGACATCCACGGGCGGCGCGACCGCTCCCGTGGTCACCGTGCAGTTCAAGAAATTCGGTATTCAATTGGACTTTAAGCCCGAAATAACCAGTGACAACCGCATCCATTTGAAGCTGCGGCCGCAGGTCAGTTCGCTCGATTACGTCAACGCGGTGACGTTGCAGGGCTTCCTGATACCGGCTGTGGCCACGCGTTATGCCGAGACCGAAGCGATCCTGAACGACGGCGAGAGTTTCGCCGTTGCCGGACTGATCGACAACCGGGTCATTCAGTCGATGAACCGAATAAAGTGGCTGGGCGATGTGCCGGTGCTGGGCCAGTTGTTCCGCAGCCGCTCGACAAAAAAAACGAATGAAGAACTGCTCGTTGTGATCACGCCGCGTTTTGTGAAACCGTTGACGCCGGACCAGAAACCGAAGATGCCGGACTGGGTGGAAGACTTCCTTCCTCCGGCGGCGGAAGACAAGGACGCGGGAACAAAGAGGCGGCCGAAGATCAGCAAGAATCAAGCGAAGGACGCGGCGAAGCCGGAGTTTATTGGACCGCGTGGACACCAGGAACCAAAGTAACGTTGCGAATTTGAAACGCCGGAGCGGCGAGGGCGGAACTGCGTCCTTTCAACTGGTGGTGCTGCTCGTCCCAGTGGTATTCGGATTGATGGGCTTCGCTGTGGACCTGGGGCGGATGTACAGCGCGCGGAACGACTTGAAGAACGCGGCCAATTCCATTGCCGAAGCCGCCGCGGGGCAACTGGCGGGGACGGCGGTATCGACAGAAAATGCCACCACGGCCGGCATGTACGCCGTCAGCACCGCCAACGGACGTGGAAATTTGTACGACTTCGGCGGTCTGCCGGTGGGCGAGTCCAGCGGGAACTTGAACAGCGAAGCGCCGGTGCTGAATTTTTATGACACGGCGGCGTCGGCGATTGGTACCGATGGCGCATCGGGCGGGGAAGCGGGCGGGACTACGGCGCGGCATGTGAAGGTGACGGTGCGCGGGGAAGCGCCCCTGGTTTTCTGGCGATTTCTGGCGCTGGCCCAGGAAGGCAAGTTGAACCTTATTGCGCAGGCAGTAGCCGGCGTGAGTTCCCCGGTCTGTCAGGCATGCGGTATTGAGCCGATAGGCGTGCAGGCAATTTCACCGGACGACACCACGGATTTCGGCTTCACCATCGGCTCCCGCTACACGCTCGGTTATCTGTGCAACGGCGGGCCAAATCCCGGCGCGTTGGCGAATACGGTGCAACGCGTGCCTTATGTTCTGTTGAATAAATACAACGAAACCGCGCAGATTCTGGCGGAGGAGAACACGCAGCTTTATCGGATCGGCGCGATGGGATTGCCGGCAAATACGGACTCGGTCTTTTCCTGCGTTCGTTACAACGCCGAAGAGTTGATCTGGACCAACGCAGCTCCGCTTAACTGCAATCAGAATCGCGTAAATACGCAGATTACGACGTTCCTGTGCGGGCTGGCCGCGCGCTTTGACAATGCGACGGTGCCAGCGGCCTGCAATGCGGTGCCGGAGACGGACACAGTTCTCGGCGCCGCGGCGGCCGATACCGATATTGCGGATATTGACGATTACACCTCCTATATCGGTAACCGGCGGCGCGTGATCACTGTTCCGATCGTCGATACAGCTTCGACGGCGACGATGATCGTGCTGGGCTTCCGCCAGTTCCTGTTGGAGCCGAACGCCAACGATGTCACGCTCAACGTGGCTGACCAGAATGGCCGATTCGCGGCGCTTTATTTGGGTACCGTAATGCCGGTGCGCGCGGGACGGATTGACGGGTGTACGCTGGCTGCGGGGCCGGGCAAGGTGGTCCTGCACCAATGAGACGCCGGAACCAGCGGGGGAACACGTTGATGGAATCGATCCTGTTTCTTCCGATACTGTTCATGCTGCTCTTCGGCATGGTGGAATTCGCGCGGCTCACGTGGACCTATTTCACGCTGCAGAAAATTCTTTATGCGGTCGGCCGGTATGCGGCAACGCAACCGGCGGTGAATTTCTGCGATGATGCCGATCCGATACTTACCGACGCCAAGAACCTGGCGACGCGCGGAGTTGGCGATGCGGCGGGCGATCCGCAGCTTCCCAATTTGACCTCGGAGTTGATCCAGGTCCGTCTGGAACGAGTGCAGACCGACAATCCGGCGTTGGGCGATTGCGAATGTTCATCCATTGGCTGCGACAACGCACAGGGCGGGCGCGGGCCTGATTTTGTTGTGGTGTCTTTGACGGATGGCTATTCCGTGCGGACTAATATTCCATTCGTTCCAGCGGAGACATTTCTGCTGCGGCCGGTGGTGAGGGTGCCTTATGGCGGTCTCTAATCGTGCAGTCTCGCGCTCACGCCGCACGCAAGGCGGCCAGGCCGCCGTCGAATACGTAGTGGCCTCAGCCGGCGTTTTGCTGCCAATCACCTTCATGCTCGTCTTCACCGCGCAATTGCTGTGGACTTGGCACTCCGCCGTAGAATGGACCCGCGAAGGCGCGCGTTACGCAGCCACGCACTGCTACCAAAACGGCGGCGATAACGTGCGCGCCTGGATGCGTTCCCATGTACCCGTTCACATGGACCAGCAGGAATTTTCGTCGGGCACGGCGGAGATCCAAATCAACTATTACAGCCGCAACGCCGAAACCGGCACGCTGGAAGAGTTTGCCTGCGATGGCGGCGATTGCAGTACGGAGTGTGTCCCGGACGCCGTCACCATCCGCGTGAGCGGATATGAGTACCGGACGTTCATGAACTACCTCGGCTTGCCCGCCGTGCGGATGCCGAATTTCATGACGTCGATGCCGATTGAAAGCGCCGGTTGTGACCCCGAAGCGGGCACATGCCTGCCGTAGGAGAAGAATGTCCTTTACCTTACTGATTGCTTCCTCTGACGATCAGGTCCGGGATCTGGTTCGCGACAGCGTCGCCAACACGGCGAACGCGCGCATTGTAGGCGAGTACCCGGAAGTCACCCCCAACCTTTACATTCGCGTGTTGCAGGATGTGGAGCGCCATCCCGACGCCGCCCTCTTCCTTGATGTCTCCTCCGATCCCGTCAATGGCATTAAATCGCTTGAGAAGTTAAAGCAGGCCGTGCCCGATCTCTACGTCATTGTCTGCGACTATTCCGAAGACGGCGAGAGCATCCTGCTCACCATCCGTAGCGGCGCCAACGATTACCTCACCATGCCGCTGAAACGCAGCGATCTGCGCGAGGCGCTGACTCGGCTGGAACGTACGCCGCGACGGAGCATTTCCGGCGGCAGCCAGCTTGGCCGCATTTATACTTTCCTGGGCGCGAAGGGCGGCGTGGGCACCACGGCCCTCGCTGTGAATTTCGCCACTATTCTGGCGCAGCGGAAGAAGCAGACCGTGATGCTCGACGTCAACTGGACCGCCAACGATGTGGCCATGCAGTTGGGCGCCGCGCCGCAATATACGCTCCTCGAAGTCGGCGAGAATCTCGACCGCATGGACCAGTCTCTGTTTGAAGGATTCGTCACGCGCGACCCCTCTGGCTTCCTTCTCGTCGGCCCGCCGGATTCTTTGGAGCAGCCGCGCTCCTTGTTCTCCGATTCCATGCTGCGTGAATTTACTACTTTTCTCGTTGAGAAGTATGAGGCCATCGTAATGGACGCCGGCTGCGATTTGTCGAACGATCTGACGCTTGCGGCGCTGCAGGTTTCAACCACTGTCTTTATCGTCACCACGCAGGAATTCCCGTCGATCCGCAACACGCAGCGCTATCTCAGCTACCTGATGCGCATGGGCTTCACCGCGGACCAGATCAAGATTGTCATCAACAAATACCAGAAGAAGGCGAGTTCGCAAGTGGCCTCGCTGGAACAGGTGACGCAGACACTGAATCAGCCCGTTTTCTATGGCATTCCGGATTCGACGGCGATGCTGGCGAGCATCAATCGCGCCCGTCCGCTGGTGACTGACCGCCAGGCGTTCCCGGAAATGGATCGTATTCTTCGGGCCTTCGCCGACAAAGCCACTGGTTCCAAAAAGGAGCTCGCGCAGACGGCGTAATCACCAATGGGAAGCCGCGCAACTCCACGTCCCGCCGCCGGCGCCGACCGCTGGTTCGGCATCAAAACGCGCATCCACGCCAAGCTTCTCACCGTCCTTACGCCGGAGCAGTTGCGCTCGCTGAACAAGGAGGGCGTGCGCGAGCAGTTGGGCGTCAACATTGAGCGTATCGTTCGCGACGAAGGCATTCCGCTCAACGCCGGCGAGCGCGACCGGCTCATTGAAGAAGTGCTGGATGAAGTCTTCGGTCTGGGTCCGCTGGAAGCGTTGATGAAAGATCCAACCATTAGCGACATTATGGTCAACGGCCCCGATTCCATCTACGTGGAACGGCACGGCAAGGTGGTGGAGACCAGCGTCCGTTTCAAAGATACGGCGCATGTGCGGACGATCATCGACCGAATCGTCTCAAATATCGGGCGGCGCATTGACGACTCGTCGCCCATTGTGGATGCCCGCTTGGGCGATGGCAGCCGTGTCTGCGCCGTCATTCCGCCGCTCTCTTTGAACGGGCCGGTAATGTCGATTCGCCGCTTCGGCAAACGGCTGCTGACGGTTGACGATCTGATCCGTCTCGGCACCTTCACGCCGGGTATTATCGACTTCCTGGCGGGCGCTGTGCAGGCGCGATTGAACATCATCGTCAGTGGCGGTTCCGGTTCCGGAAAGACGACGATGTTGAACACGCTCTCGCGTTTCATTCGCGAAGAAGAACGCGTCGTCACCATTGAAGATACGGCCGAATTGCAGATGCAGCAGGAGCACCTGGTGCGCCTGGAAACGCGCCCGATAAACATCGAAGGGGCCGGCGCCATCACGCAGCGCGACCTGGTGATTAATGCCCTGCGTATGCGTCCGGACCGCATTATCATTGGGGAATGCCGCGGCGCCGAAGCCATGGACATGATGCAGGCCATGAACACGGGCCACGATGGCTCCATGACCACCACCCACGCCAACACCGGCCGCGACGCCTTCTCGCGGCTGGAGACGATGGTGATGATGGCGAGCCAGAGCATCCCCGATCGCGTCATTCGCCAGATGCTCGCCAGCGCCGTGAATCTGGTGGTCCACTGCGCGCGCCTCACCGACGGCACCCGGAAAGTGGTGAGTATCGCGGAGGTCACCGGTATTGAGGGCGATCAGGTGAAAATCGAAGACATTTTCCTGTTCGAACGGGAAGGCATCAGCCCTGGCGGGCGCGTGCTGGGCAAGTTCCGAGGACAGAACTATCGCCCCATTTGCGGCGAGCGGATTCGCTCCTACGGCATCAAGCTGGACGACTCGATTTATGATGAAGTGGTTGAGGTGAAGGACTGATGCTGCTGTTCTTCCTGGTCGCTTTTGTTCTGTTCGCCGGAGCCTTCCTGGCCGCCGGTTATTACGTGTTTGCCGTACCCGAAAAGGCCGCCGCCGGGACGCTGCAGCAACGATTGCGCGAGCTCCGGGCGCAGGCCGCGGGCGGCGAACGGCGGTCGTCGCGCGCGGACCTGCTTAGGCGCGAGGAGCGCGGCAGTTTTGCCTGGCTGGGGGAGTTGATTAGTTGGGGCGGCGCGCTGGCCAAGCTGCAGAAGACCATTAACCAGGCGGATATGAAATACCGCGCCGCCGACGTGGCCGGACTGACGCTACTGCTCTTCATCGGCGCATTTCTGCTATTCGGGCTCTTTATTCCCATCCTGCTCCTGCGCTTCCTGTTCGCCGCGCTCTTCGCGCTCATTCCCTATTTCGTCATTTCACGCAAGCGCGCCGGGCGCCTTTCGAAGTTCGAAACACAGCTTCCGGACACCATCGATTTGTTCAACCGCACCATGCGCGCCGGACACAATATTCAGTCCGGACTGGAGACGATTTCCACCGAAACGTCCGACCCAGTGAAGATGGAGTTCAAAAAGGTAATGGAGGAAATGAGCCTGGGTTCCACGCTCGACGCCGCGCTCCACAACATGGGCGAACGCATTCCGCTCATCGATTTGAAGTTCTTCATCACTGGCCTGATCCTGCAGCGCCAGACGGGCGCCAACATGGTGGCCGTTCTCGAAAATCTATCCATGCTCGTGCGCGAGCGCCTGACGCTCCAGGAAAAATTGAAAGCCGCCACCGCGCAACAGCGCTACTCCGCCGCGCTGCTCTGCGGCATGCCCATCGCGTTCGGGGTCGTGTTGTGGTTCATGAAGCCGGAGTATATTCACGTTCTGTTGTATGACGAAACGGGCAGTAAGTTCTTCATGTACGCCGTCGTCTCGGAGATACTCGGCATCCTGGTTATTCGCAAGATGTCGAGTCCTAAAATATGATTGCCCTGCTTTTTTTCATCCTCATGTTTGCATCCGTGGCGGCCATGGTTTGGAGCGGCATTCAGCTTTTGCAGCCGCCGGAGGATCCGCTTGACGACCGCCTGAGCGAGTTGATGGCGACACGGCGGCAGAACGAAGGCCGCGCCAGCAAGCGCAAGCTGGGCGGCGGATTTCTGAATAGCTTTCTGTACTTCGTGGCGCTGTTCCCGGGTGTCGATAGCGTGTTGGAGGAAAGCGAACAACTGCTACGGCAGGCGGGTTTTCGCAATCGGGAAGGGCTGGCGTGGTACGCCATGTTTAACCTCGCTTTCCTTGTCGCGCTGATGATTGGCTCGTGGCTGGTTCAGGAAGAATCGAAGCCGTTCATCTCCAAGCTGCTGGGCCTGGCGCCCGCATTTCTATTGGGGTGGCTGCTGCCCAAGCAGATTCTTTATCGCCTGATGAAGCGCTACAAGAACAAGCTGCAGGCGGCGCTGCCGGACACGGTCGATTTGCTCGGGATCGTGCTTGGCACCGGGCTCGCGCTTGATCAGGCGATGAGCCGCGTCTGCGAAGAAATGCAGTTCATTTACCCGGAGCTTTCCGCCGAGTTCTACACCGTCGTGATGCAGGTGAAGGCCGGTCAGGACCGCAGTAAGGCGTTCCAGCAACTCGTCAAGCGTACCGGCATTGAGGACATTAAATCGTTAGCCGCCATGATCATTCAATCCGAGCGTTTCGGCACCAGCCTGTCGCAGGCGTTGAAGGTTTACGCCGACGCGCTCCGTATGCGGCGGCGTCTGCGCGGGGAGAAGGCCGTTGGCGAAGCGGGGATCAAAATGGTGCTGGCGACGGTCGTTTTCATTCTGCCGGTGGTATTCATCATCACGCTCGTTCCCGCCATGATTACGATGTTGAACAACCTGCGCGGCGGGATTGGGGCGTCGGCACGGTAGTATTCTTGCTCAAGATTCGTTTGGCCTACTTTATGCTACTTTATAACCATGAAAATTCGAATGTTCACTCTACGTGGCTCTTGGTGGACATGGAAACTAAACATCACTGCGATGGAACACGAAATCTCCGGTTGGCTGGCATTGAATCCGAACATTTCGGTTCGCGAAATCCGCCACGACCTGCCCCCAGGCTTCATGTTTCCTCCTCAATACATCGTCACAATTTACTACACCTAACTCGACTGGTGGCCCTCGGTGTGGCGTTACCGAAATGCGTTCGCATCCCAGTTCCGTTTTACCTATAAGTTGGATCCCTGTAGAGGGTCCGAGCCACAAATGCCATGAGTCTATCGATCTGCTCGCGGGTCACTGGAAATTGTTCTATCACGTCCTCTATGCTCATTCCAGCTTCGAGGCCCTCGAAAAGGACTTTCACCGGTGTGCGTGTTCCCTTCAAGACCCACGCGCCGCTTACTTTGCCGCGAATGCTCTCCACCGCGGTGCATTGCGCCCAGTCAATCATGATTGCGCCTCCTGAACCCGGTGAACGCACAACTCAACGAATGGGGGGAACGCCCAGTTGTTCGCAAATCTTGCGCGCGAGGCGATTGTCGATCTCCCCATGCCTCGGGACTTGAGCCTTGGCGCCGTTGCTGGGATTCGTGAATATCGAGTGCCTGCCTCCTTCCCGCGCTAAATGACATTCATGACGGCGCAGGTGATCGAACAACTCGTGCCGCTTCACCTATGAACAGTCCCAGCGTGAATCGACAGCGGCACCAGTTCGATCAAATCGGCAGTCAAGCTCGATGCATCGTCGTCCGGCACTGGCAAAGGTTTGCCCTCTTCCAGCAGTAACTGTGCCAAATCCTCAAGGGCGCTCGCAATCATTAAACGGGCGTCCTGTAAATCGAAGCCCTGGGTTACCGCACCGGGAAAATCAAGGGCCTCCGCGACCACCATTTCATTCGGCAAACGCGGAAGATAAAACGCCACGTGATACCTGAGCATGTACCCATTATAATCGGCAGTCTACAGCCGAGACCGCACGCCAACAAACAAGTCCAAGAGCCGTTCAAATTCTGAATGCTCAAACGTATGGGCCGTTCCCTGAAAGCCCGCGTCACTCAGCAGTTGAAGCCACTCGGCCCGGCTGAACAGTCCTTCCGCGTGGCGGTCATGCTCCACCCGAACCGAACCGTCAGAATCACGAAGCGCATAAACGTAATCGACCAAGTATTGGGAATCCGAAGGATCCGGATCCCAGGTCCATTCCAGATACCGCAGACTTCGATCCGGCCCGTCGTTACCGCCACAGTCAGTGCCGGGATAGAAAGTCTCCCGGACGTAATCTGGCGCAAACAGCGCCGCGCCGCCCGGCCGGCAATGAACGAATGCCGTTTCCATGGAGCTCCGCAGATCGTCCACCGTCGCCATGTAGCAGATCGCGTCATGAATGAAGACCCTGTCGAACTGGCGTCCCAATCGAATCGTTCGCATGTCTCCCTGAGCGTGTTCGCATTCCGGATTCAATTTGCGGCTCTCCGACAGCATTCCAGCGGAAAGATCCGTCAAAGTCATATCGAAATGATGTTTGAGATGGGACGCGTTGTTGCCGCCGCCACAGCCCAATTCGAGAAGCGAAAACGCCGGTGCATCGCCATTGGCCGCCAGGTATTTCAAATAGATCGCGGCTTCCTCTTCGTATTCGTGCGGCGGCGGCGGCAACAACGGCCGCCACTCCGCCAACGAATCATATAGCTTTGCCATGACCGCACTTACAACAACAACCGCCCATGCTCCTTCAAAATACAGCGGTCCATGACGACCTTGATCCCCGCCGCCCGTGCCCGCTCCGCCGCGATTTCGTGAATCACATCTTCCTGCATCCACAAATACGGAACGCCAAGCCTTATAGCCTCATCAACCACGTTCGGCACCGCCTCCGAACGGCGGAACACGTCGACAAGATCGATCTTCTCCGGCACCTCGCCAAGCGTTGCGTAAGCCTTCTCGCCCAGCACTTCCGTCTCCGCCGGATTCACCGGAATAATCCGATATCCATGCCGCTGCAAATACGCCGCCACGCCATAACTCGGCCGCATCCGCTTGCTCGAAAGGCCCACTACGGCGATGGTCCGCGCCGCGCGCAGCATCTCGATCATGTCCGCGTCATTCGTCACTATCGGAAACTTTCAGCTTCAGAACCCGGCAGAACTTTGCCACTTCCTTCGGCGTCAGCGCGCGGTATTCGCGAGGCCGCAACGCGCCCAATTCCAGAAACCCGATCCGCACTCGCTTCAGCTTTTCCACCAGGGACCCGAACGAATGAAACATCATCCGGATCTGATTCTGACGGCCTTCTGTCAACTGAACTTCGTACCACGGATTGATGGCGTGCTTCAGCTTTTTGAGCCCCGCTGGCGCGGTCTTCTTCCCGCTCAAATAAATCCCGTTCCGGAACCGCTCTTCCTGCTCGCCCGTCAGCGAGGCCGTCACCTTCACCACATACGTCTTCACCAGCTCCGATTTCGCCGACATCACGGCCTTCGCGAAGTCGCCGTCATTCGTCAGCAGGATCAGCCCCTCGGAAGCGTAATCCAGCCGGCCAACCGGGTAGACTCGCTGTTTAACGCCCTTCAACAGGTCGGCCACCGTCTGGCGCCCCTCCGGATCGGACATCGTCGTGACGCAGCTAACGGGCTTATTCAGCGCGATGTAGTGGAACTCCTGCGGCGGCCGCAGCAGCTTGCCGTCCACCTTAATGTGGTCGACACCGAACTCCGCCTTCGTTCCCAACTCTGTCACGATCTGGCCGTTCAGCGTCACGCGGCCATCGAGCATCATCTGCTCCGCCTTACGCCGGCTGGCGACGCCCGCGCTCGAAATAATCTTCTGGAGACGCTCCTTCATGGTTTACGCATTCTCAGCCGTCTCGACGACGGCCTCTTCCGGCATTTCGTCCTCGCTGAATGCCAACCGGCGCAACTCTTCAAACTCTTTGAGCGTCGGCAGTTCGTTTACGCTCTTCAGCCCGAACTGAACCAGAAAATCCTTCGTCGTCTTGTACAGAATCGGTTTGCCGATGACGCTCTTCCGCCCGGCGGTCGTGATCAGCTTCCGGTCCAGCAGAGTTTTCAAGACCCCCGCGCCCTGCACGCCGCGGATCTCCATGATCTCCGGCGCCGTGATCGGCTGCTTGTAGGCGATCACCGCCAGCGTCTCCAGCGCCGCGCTGGTCAGCTTGAACGATGGCTTCAAATTCTTGACGAACCGCCGCACCGCCTCGTGATGCTCCGGCTTGGTCGTCATCTTAAAGCCGCCCGCGATCTCGCGGATTTGCAAGCCGCTCTCGGGCCGGGAAAACTCCTCCACCAGCAACGCCAGCGCGGCCTCCACACGATCCAATGGCTGCTGCAACGCTTGCGCCATCTGCTTGGCGTCCAACGGTTCGTCCGTGATATAGATGACGGCTTCCAGAATCGCCTTCAGCTCGACATCGGACAACTCCATCGGCGCTGGTTCCGCTTCGTCGCCCGGCACGTCCTCCAGGACTTCTTCAACAGGCAATTCCTCCGCCTCTTGCGGCGGCTGCACTTCTTCCGGTTCCATCGCTTACTTGTATTCCTCTTCCAGCCGGGAAACGTATTCGTTGTCCGCGGCGAATTCTTCAAAACCGGTGTGCCGCGTCAGGCCAATATCTCCGAACGCTTCCGTCTGGACCAGTCGCACGGACTGATTCTTCACCATCTCCAGAATGGCGAGAAACAACATAATCATCGCTGTCCGCGACTTCTGCCGTTCAAACAATTCCGTCGCCGAGATTGACTCGCCCGTCCGCGAATGCTCCAATACCTTCCGCAGCATGTGCATCATGTCGGGAACCGTAACGTCTTCTTTGTCGACCTCAAACTGCGGCCGGTTTTTTGCCCGATCCATCACCTTCTGCAGTGTCTGCACCAGGTCGAACAGCGTTACCGCCAATCCCGGCTCCTCGCCCTCGCTCAGGAAGTCCTTCATCGCCGGATTCGACCACGCCGCGTCTTCCAGCAGGCGTTTCTGCTGCAACATTTCCGCCGCGTTCTTGAACTGTTCATGTTCCAGCAGACGGTCCACCAGCTCCTGCCGCGGATCGTCCTGCGGGTCCATTTTTTCGAGTTCCGGATCGCGCGGCAACAGCACTTTCGACTTGATATGAATCAACGTCGCGGCCATGTAAACGAACTCCGAGCCCAACTCCATATCCAGATCGGTCGCCTGCTTTACGTACTCCAGGTACTGGGCCGTAATTTGCGCGATAGGGATGTCGTTAATGTTTATCTGATGCTTGCGAATCAGATCCAGCAGAAGGTCCAGCGGCCCTTCGTACTGTTCTAAATGGACGTGGAGCGGAGACGGCACTACCGCTCAGTTTACCACGTCCAAGTCCAATAAAATCAGGGTTTCGCCGCCGCCTTCTTCGTCCATTCCGTGATCCACTCAATGAAATTCTTGTGCCACACCAGGCTGTTTTGCGGTTTCAGGATCCAGTGCCCTTCATCCGGAAACAACAACAGTTTCGACGGCACTTTCTTCATTTGCAGCGCCGTGAACAGTTGCAGACCCTGCCCCAATGGCACCCGGTAATCCTGCTCGCCATGGATTACCAGCGTCGGCGTCTGGAAATCGCTCACGAAAAAACTTGGCGACCACTTCGCATACGAATCCGGATTGTCCCACGGCATCCCGCGGAACTCCCACATCGGAAACCACATCTCTTCCGTCTCCCCTGCCATACTCCGCAAATCGTAAACCCCGGCGTGGCTCACCAACGCCTTGAACCGGTTCGAATGCCCCAAAATCCAGTTCACCATGTACCCGCCGTAACTCCCGCCCGCCGCCGCGAAGCGGTCCGCGTCCGCCCATGGCTGCGCCGTCACCGCGTCCACCGTCGCCATCAGGTCCTCATACACCTTCCCGCCCCAATCGTTGTTGATCTCATCGGTAAATTTCTGCCCATAGCCCGTCGAGCCGCGTGGGTTCGGCATCACCACCACAAACCCGGCCGCCGCGAAGACCTGCGGATTCCACCGGTAGCTCCATGATTCATGCCACGCTCCCTGCGGTCCGCCATGGATCAGGAACAACACCGGGTACTTCTGCTTGTCATCGAAACCCGCCGGCTTCAATACGAAACTGTGAACCTTCGCGCCCTCCGCCCCTGTCGCGTTCAAGTCCTCAAATACCGGCAAAGCAAGCCCGCCGAGCACTTCCTCATTCATGCGCGTCAGCGGCTCAGGCTTGCTGGTTGGCGAGTTCACGCGGTATATCTCCACCGGGCTCGCGCCCGTCTGCATGGTGTAGATCATCGTCTTCCCGTCCGGCGTCAACTGCACGTCGTCGTACGTCGCGCTCCCGGAAACAATCGACCTCGCTCCGCCTGTCCCACTAATCGCAAACATCTGAATACCCTGCCGCCCGCGGTCTTCCACCGTGAAAAACAGCCGCGTCGAATCCGGTGACCAGCTAACGCCCTGAATGCTGCGGTCAAGCGATTCCGTCAAATCCCTCACTCTCCCGTCGGCGCGTTTGATCGTGAAGAGGCGCCAGCGGTCGCTTTCGTACCCGGCGATTTTCTGCCCGCGCCACGCGATCCATTGGCCGTCCGGCGAATACACCGGCCCCACATCCGCGCCGCCGGTCACGGTGATCTTCTGCGTCTCGCCACCATCCGGCGACACCGTCCACAGGTCGCTATTCGTTGACAGGGCTTGGTCGTTCTCCCCGTTCATCACGTAGCAAACTTCTTTGCCATCTGGCGAAATCGCGTAGCCATCGGATCCGCCCAGCGAGAACGTTGGAACGTCGAACCGCCCCGGCGTCAGGTCTTTCACCTCGCCGCCGTCCACGGAAGTCATCATCAAATGGCTGCGCCGTTTTGAACCCCACTGGTTCCAATGGCGGTACAGCAACGTCGTATAGGAACGCGCCTTCGACTTGCTCTCCTGCTCCTCCGTCAACGTCCGCGCGTTGCAGGCTTCGCCGGTGCATTCCGGATAAACCTCGCTGACAAACAGCACCCGCTTCCCGTCCGGGAAAAAGGTGACACCAGCCGCTTCCGTCGCCAGTTTCGTCACCTGTTTCGCGTTCGTGCCATCGGCGTTCATCAGCCAGATTTGCGATGCGCCCGCGCGGACGGAAACAAAGGCGATCTGTTGCGAATCGGGCGACCAGCGGGGCCGATCATTGCTGCCCTCGGTTGTCAGCGGGCGCGGCTCGCCGCCCATCAGCGGGACCGTATAGATCTGCGTCGTCTTCTTATTGGCGGCCAAATCGACGCTCTGGACGGAGAAGGCCACCGTCTTTCCATCGGGCGACAGTTGCGGATCCGACACGCGCCGCACGCGCATCATAGTTTCGATATCCAGACCGGGCGCGGCAAACAGCGGCGCCGCCAGAGAGAGGCAAATCAGCCAGTTCCGCAGCATATTCCAATTGTAGATGACGGATCGGGTCGCCACATCGCGCCGTAGGCCGAGGTCGAGGCGGCTACGTTCGCGGTGATCGACAGGGGTATCAAAGCTGCGGATGAGGGCCGTACCGCGCCGCTCCAAGTTCGAATCTCAGACGAAGCGTTAGCCGAATTCGAGGGAGTCCGCCGAACGGTTCGGCACCACCCTCCTTAACCATAATCGGGTTGCTTGACCAACATAGGCGGTCCGGTAAACGAAAGCGGGAGGGCCCTTAAAGCCAGAAACTGCTTACGGCCAGTCTTGCGAGCTGTGACGGATACGAAGCACCTGCACCTGGCCCTCAATGATTTCATAGACGGCGATGTAAGGCAGGGGAGCAAACACCAATTCGCGGGTGTCCGGAACGCGTCCGGGGCGGCCGCGCTGCGGCATGGTTCGCAACGCCGCGACCCCTTGATAAATCGTTCGGGCGATCCGCTGGGCGGCGGAAGGATTGTCTTCGCGGATATGCTGGGCAATGTGGGAAAGGTCGGCGGCGGCGTCCAAGGTCCAGCGAACGCGCATCAGGAACCGAATATCCGTTCAATGCGTTCCGCGACTTCGTCATGCTCGATCAGCTCGCCGCGCCGCGCGGATTCCCTTCCCTTTTTAACAGCGGCGATAAACTGGGCATCGTATTCAAGCAGCCGGTCAACCGCTTCCTCGACCACCTGGGCGGGATCCCTGCCGGTGCGCGTGGCAAGCTGCTGAAGCTGAAATTCTTTCTCTGGCGCCAGATTCACTTCCATCGCCTCAAGCGTAAAGAGCCGCGCTCCGCCTGTCAAGCCTGCTGGCCGCCGCCGCCACGAGGTAGGGCAGCGATTCGCCGGAAAATAGCCAACAAGCTGCAAAGAGCGGCACACCCCGGAAAGCGACATTTTTGCTTCGGATCGCCGAAACAATGCCTCTGCATACCGGCCGCCTATTCTCAAGTAGGTTTTGAGCGAGTTCTGCAAGTCGTTCAGATCTGTGTCGATTTTTTATTCGACGCCAAGTCAACGGTTTGAACCGCGAAGGCTACGGTCTTTCCATCGGGTGACAACTGCGGATCCGACGCGGCCGATTCCGGGCGCGGCCCATAGCAGCGCCGAGAGTAACAGGCAGAGTAGCCAGACCGCAGCATCCTTCAATTGTAGATGACGGATCGCGTTGCCACATCGCGCGTAACGGGTTACCGTAAGGTATGCAAGACCTCAAGTTCGAAGTTCCGGCGACCGAAGAGGTCAATGTTGACGCGGCGACGCTAGCAGCGATCGACAGGGGAATCAAAGCTGCGGATGAGGGCCGTGCCGTGCCACTCGAATCGGTGCCGGAAATGATCCCAAAGTGGATTTCCAAGTTCGAATCTCAGACGAATCGCTAGCCGAATTCGAGGCTCTTCTCGAATATTCATGGGCCCTTCCGGAGTCCGCTGAACGGTTGGGAACGGCCCTCCTTAACCGTATCGTCTTGTTCAAGACCTATTCGTATTTTGGTGGCCCGGTAGCCGACCGGCCCGGTATTCGCCAGCAGCGCCATCGATTCGAAAAGGAGTCGATAATAAGAAGTTTCGTAATATGACCCGCTCATTTCAAGGCACCCATCCCAAGATCGCCCCCACCGCCTACATCGATCCCGCCGCTGTCGTCATCGGTGACGTCACCATCGGCGAACGCTCGAGCGTCTGGCCGAACGCCGTTCTGCGCGGCGACGTTAACAGGATTACCATTGGCGAAGAGACCAACGTGCAGGACGGCTCCGTTCTCCATGTTGAATACGCCCTCCACGAACTGATCCTGGGCAATCGCGTTACTGTCGGACACTGCGTCTGCCTGCATGGCTGCACGGTTGAGGATGACTCGCTCATCGGCATCGGTGCCATCGTTCTCAACGGCGCGCGCATCGGCGAAGGATCGGTGATCGCCGCCGGGGCGCTGGTCCCCGAGGGCATGCAGATCCCGCCCGGCTCGCTCGCCATGGGCGTCCCCGCCAAAGTGCGCCGCACGGTCACGCCAGAGGAACGGGAACGCTTCCGCCTTAATGCCCAGCACTACGTCGAGCTTCGCGAAAAATACCTGAATCAATCATGAACATCCGCGCCGTAAAAGGCACCCGCGACATCCTTCCGCCCGCTTCGAGTGTGTGGAACGAAATAGAAGAAACCTCCCGCCGCGTTTTCCGCACCTTCAATGTGCAGGAGATCCGCACGCCAATCTTCGAGGAAACCGCGCTGTTTTCCCGCGGCGTCGGGGAAGAGACAGATATCGTCTCCAAGGAAATGTACTCCTTCGAAGACCGCGACGGCACGTCATTGACGCTCCGCCCCGAAAACACCGCCTCGGTCATTCGCGCCTATATTGAACACCGCATGGACCAAATCCCTGGTGTGAAAAAGCTCTTCTACATCGGGCCCATGTTCCGCCGCGAACGTCCCCAAAAAGGCCGCTTCCGCCAGTTCGCGCAGATAGGCGCCGAAATCATCGGTTCGGACTCCCCCACCGTCGACGCCGAAGTCATCGAACTCGTCGACGCGCTGCTCAACGCCAATGGCGTCAAAGGCGCCCGCCTGCTGATCAACTCCGTCGGCGACCCCGAATCCCGCGCCCGCTACATCGCCCGCCTGAAGGCCGATCTCGAACAGCACCTCCCCGCGCTTTCCCCGGATTCGCAGCGCCGCGCCGTCACCAACCCCTTGCGCGTGCTCGATTCCAAGGACCCGCAGGATCAGCCCATCGTTGCACTTCTCCCCAGCATTCACGAGTATCTGAACGACGCCTGCCGCGACCACTTCGCCGCGGTCTGCCGCTATCTGGACGACCGCGGCATCGCCTACGAAGTCACGCCGCGCCTCGTCCGCGGCCTCGACTATTACACCCACACGACCTTCGAATTTCTCCATGGCGCGCTCGGAGCGCAGAATGCCATATGCGGCGGCGGCCGCTACAACGGATTGGCCGAATCGCTGGGTTCCAAAGTGCCCGCGCCGGGCATCGGGTTTTCCATCGGCGAGGACCGGCTGGTCATGGCTGTCGAAGAAGCGCGCGGCGGCCTGAAACCGGAAGCCCTGCCCTTATTCATCGCCCCCATGACGGAGCCCGCTTACCGCAAGGGCGCGCTGATCGCCCGCTCGCTTCGCGCCCGGAACATCGGCGTCGAATGTGCCGCCCCCGCAAAGCTAAAACGCCTGATGGAACTCGCCAACAAAGCCAACGCCCGCTACACGCTGCTGATTGGCGAAGACGAACTGGCCAGTGGGGAGTACACCCTCAAGGTCATGGAAACCGGCTGCCAGCGGCCTGTCAATGAGGAGCAATTGGCGGCGATAATGACAGAACCGGTTTCAGCGTAAGTCGCCAATTGGGCCATTCCTTCGAACAGTAACGCCAGCCAAACACCTAATACACTCCAGTTGGGCGATTCGTTGCGAACGGCACAGGGAACCACGATCAGTCAACGGGGACTCCGAACGGCTTCATTCCTTTCTCCAACACCGTCTTTGGAAACTTGCCGGTGCCGCACAAGATGAAGGAGCCGAAGTCTCTGTACCAATCTCCGTCCGGGGCCACAGGTCCGGTGCGCACCCAGGCTTGAAGCCGCTGTAGGTCATTCATCGAGATGCGGCGCTCGTCAACGCGCTCCAGAACGTGATGCCATACCGCGCGAGGAAGATCAGCGAACTGAATCTTCGGCAATGGAATCCGTCCCGAAGATCGAGCGTATCAGGTCGTGTCCAGCGTCGTTTTTGAGTGTCGGATCTTTCTCCTCAATGAAGCGGCGGTAGGAGGCCTTGAGTTGCGTCTTCGCATCGGCCTCGGCGCGCACGCCACGCTCCGCCAGAGCCACCAAGGCTCGGCTGATCGTCAAATGCCGCTCCTTTGCCACTCGCTGCACCTCGGCCGCCAGCGCCGCGGGAATGGTCACGCTCTGTCGAACAGATCTTGTTAAGGCCGCCGCCTTTGTCCTTGTTACCATATTTAAAGAATAGCCGAGTGAACCAGCGTGGTGCAGATAGGACCCGCATATCGGCGCAGCGATCCGTTGGGTAGTACGCGACGCGCCCCCGTACCCTTAAACTTGTGCAAACCGGCGATTCCGCAACGACGTTGCGACACTGTATTGCGCCGAGTAGCGGCACGGTCACAGGTTCCCGCAACACCGTCGAGCGGCCCAAGTACGCCACCTGATTTTGAAAGTGACATGATGGGCGGCGACGAACCCGCTCAGGGCCGTTTGGCGATCAAGAACATGGAAACCGGGGATCAGCAAACCGTCGGTCAGGCCGAATTGGTCCGTATAATAGAGGGATAGACATGCCAGAACAAGTCCCCCTGGATTTCCTCGGAGATCTCACCCGTACCCACACCTGCGGCCAACTGCGCCTCGCCGACACCGGCCAGCGCGTCATTTTGATGGGTTGGGTCCACCGCCGCCGCGATCTTGGCGGCGTAATCTTCATCCACCTGCGAGACCGCGAGGGCGTCTCTCAACTCGTCTTCCATTCCGACGAAAAGTTTGCCGAGGCGCACGACAAAGCCGACATGCTCCGGTCGGAATATGTGATCGCCGTTGAAGGCATCGTCAAGGTCCGCACACCGGAGACGATCAATCCCAACCTGCCCACTGGCGAAGTGGAAGTTGTCGCCGAGAAGGTCTGGATTCTGAACGAGAGCCGCACCCCGCCTTTCCCCATGGAAGACAACGTGGACGTCAACGAAGACGCCCGCCTGAAGTACCGCTACATGGACCTGCGCCGGCCGCGCATGCAGAAAAATATCATTCTCCGCGCGAAGATGAGCCTCGCCATTCGCCAAGTTCTTGACGGGCAGGGCTTCCTGGAAATCGAGACGCCGTTCCTCACGAAATCCACGCCCGAAGGCGCCCGCGATTTCCTGGTGCCGAGCCGTATGTACGCCGGCCAGTTCTACGCACTGCCGCAGTCCCCGCAGATCTTCAAGCAACTGCTGATGATCAGCGGCTTCGATAAATACTTCCAAATTGTCCGTTGTTTCCGCGATGAGGATCTGCGCGCCGATCGCCAGTACGAGTTCACCCAGATCGATTTGGAAATGAGCTTTCCGCAGCAGGAAACCATATTCTCGGTCATCGAACCGCTGCTCGAAAGCATCTGCTCCGTGGCCGGTTTTGCAGTAAAGGCGCCGTTCCCGCGGATGACCTACGCGCAAGCCATGCGCAGTTACGGCGTCGACAAGCCGGACATGCGCATCCCGCCGTTCCATTGTGTTGAGGATCTGTTCCCGGAAGACCCCAACTTTGCCACGCCCGGACTGCCGCTGGTAGCCATTGTAATCCCCAACACCGGCGCTCCGACGCGCAAGGAACGCGACGATTTGAAAGCGTTTGGCCAGGAGCGCGGGCTTCGCGTTTTTGACGACGCCAAGCGCCTGGAGCGCGATGCGCCCGAAGCGATGGCGCAAGTTCGCTCCCGGACCGGCGCCGGGGAGAACGACCTGTTGTTCCTGTGCGGCTGGCTCGGCGAACCCAAGGGCCACCGTCCCGAAGAAACGGTGCTGCTGGCAGCCGGCCAGTTGCGGATCTTCGCCGCGCAGAAGTTCAACGACCGCCATAATCTGCTTAACCCGACGGATTTCCGGTTCGTCTGGGTCGTCGACTTCCCGATGTTCGAGTGGAACGAGGAAGCGGGGCGTTGGGTGGCCGCCCATCATCCGTTCACATCGGTGCATGATGAGGACATTGACAAACTGACCAGCGATCCTGCGCGCTGCCGCGCGAAGAGTTACGACATTGTGCTGAACGGAACGGAGCTTGGTTCGGGGTCCATTCGTATTCATCGGCGCGATATTCAGTCGGCGGTCTTTACCTCGCTCGGGTTGTCGATGGAGGAGGCGCAGGAGAAGTTCGGCTTCCTGTTGGAGGCGCTCGAATACGGTGCCCCGCCGCACGGAGGCATCGCGCTCGGCCTGGACCGGCTGGTTATGATCCTCGCCGGCGAGAAGTCGTTGCGCGACGTGATTCCGTTCCCCAAAACCGCCAAAGGAACGGACCTTATGTGCGATGCCCCCAGTGCCGTACCCGACAAGAACCTCCGGGAACTCAATATCCAAGTCCGAGCTAAACGATCGTAACCTCCACATATGCGATACCTTTCTCTATTCGTTGCCCTTCCGTTACTGTGCGCTCCGGTTCCTGTTCCGGGAACGGCCGTTTCCTTGGAACAGCCGCCCGGAATGGAAGCGGCGGCTCGCTTCGCCGGATTTGAGAGCAAGACCGAGGCGGCCTCGCTCATGGTCGTTGAACTCGCCGCGCCAGTTGCCGGGATCATTTCCGGGTTTTCGGACGCCAAGCGCCTCGCGGCTCAGCGGATGACGCTCGATGGTACCGAAAAGGTGAAGCTGGCAGGCGGGGAAGCGTCGTTGTTCGCATTCACGCAACAGCAGTCCGGAACGGAGTACAAGAAGCTGATCCTGGCATTCGGCGATGAGAAAAAGACGGTACTGGTTACTGGCTCCTACGAACTTAAACTCGCCGCGAATTGGGACAAACCGATCCGGGCAAGCCTCCTATCGGTGACGCTGGGAGCGCCGCAGCCGAGCGCGGCCGGATTCCGCGTAACGCAGCAAGGAACTTATAAACTGGCCCGGGCGATGTCGGGTTCGCTGGCCCTGACGCCGAATGGCGAGTTTCCATTACGCGATCGCCGCGGACCGATATATCTCGGATCGCGATCGTTGACGCCGGTACCGGTGGAGGAGCCGCTTCCGGCGTTTCTAGAGACGCGAGCGAAGGCGTTACCGGGCGTGAAGGAATTTCGAGTTGTCGAATCGAAGCCGGTGATGATCGATGGACTCCCCGGGCATGAATTGGTCGGCGTGGCGAATGAAAGCTCGCCGGAAACGGCGCAATTCGTCTACGAGGTGGTCCTGCGGGAAGCCGATGGCGGCTATTACCTACTGGTGGGGCTTGCGCCGAATAACGCGGGGGCGGAGAACCTGCCGCTGTTCCGGGCGATGAGCGCGACCTTCAGCCGGAAGTAGTTTCTTGCGGAGCAAGTAAGCGCTGCCGCCGATGCCGATGACGCGGACATTCGTTGCTGTAACCGTCAACCCGATAGCGGGTCCGTTGTTCGGCGCGTTGGCCGCCGGATACTGCGCCGCTCGTGGGGGCGCCGCCGCCGAGCGCGGTGTCCCCGCTGCCGCCGACGGATTGAAACCCTCCCCGAAGCGCCAGGTCCGGCGGACCGGGACTGGCCTTGACCCACTTTTCCCAGGTTTCGGGCTTCCGCGCGGGCTCATCCCAGCGGACGTTGATTGCGGTTCCGGTTTTTGTCCAGCGGCTCCAGGCGCGGGGCTTTCTGGCGCGCAATGGGAGATATCGCTGGGTGACTGCGCGTAGTAAGTGAGATCGCCGGCGAAGGCGGCGCCGCTCCATGCGATAAACGATGTGGAGATAGCGGCCATCCAGCGGGAACGGGCGGCGTTTCCCATGATAAAACCCTCGTTTCCCTTACCGTTCTCGACATTCTTTATTCCCCGCTCCGGCTGGGGATGGGGGCTGTCAGGGCATCACGTTGCGTACGCCGCTCCGCCTCACGGCGAGATCGCGCTCGGCGGTCCGGGTGAGCCGGCGATGATGCTCGCAAAAGCTAACTCCGCGGCGCGCGCAGCCATTTATTGAAGTAGGCCACCGTCTCCGCCCAGGCCGCGCAGGCGGCCTCGGCGTTGTACGCCGCGCCGGTGTCGTTGTGGAATGCATGGCCGACGCCTTCGTATATCCGGATCCCAAACACCTTCTGCCGCGCCAGCAATTCCGTCATGACCGGCGCCAGTCTCGCCGTCAAGGCGCGGTCCCGCTCGGCGTAAATCATCAGCACCGGCGTCTGAATCCCGGCAATCTGCTCAACCGTCGGAGGTGCCCCATAGAACGGAACCGCCGCCGCCAACTCCGGCAAATTCACCACAAGATCCCACGTATTCGCGCCGCCGGCACAGAAACCCGTAACCCCGATCCGGTCATGCGTCACAAATGGCGTGAATTTCAAATAGTCCAGCGCGCTGATCAAGTCATCGCGCCGTTCGTTGACAAGAGTGCGACCATAGGCCGCGGTCTGCTGTGTGGCTTCAGGGAACGCCTGCACGCCGCCCTGCCGCGACAACAAATCCGGTGCAATCGCCGCAAATCCCGCCCGCGCCGCCCGCCGGCAAACGTCCTTAATGTGCTCGACCAAACCCCGGTTTTCATGGATGACAATCACGCCGGGCATCTTGCCTTCAACGCCCTTTGGGTAGGCAAAATGGGCGAACATGTTCACGCCATTCGCGGTGTACTCAATGTCCTTCGCCACAATATCGGGCGCATCCAGCGGCACCTTCACGTTGGCAGGACACGCGCTGGGCGTTTGCCCCATCACTTCGGAGTAGCTCCCCAGCGCCACCGCGGCCGCCGCGCCGCTCCCGAAAAGCTTCGTCACGCGAGAAATCAACTCGCGCCGGTCAAACGCACCATCGACATAGAGGTGCACTAGTTCATGGACGGGGTCTAGTTCTTTTTCGTTGTACATGCGAACTAGATTATTCCCGTTACGACTTCGTTGTATCTTTACTATTGTTAATTGATATGAGCTTCCTCCTCCTGGGCCTCATCGCCCTCACACTCGCCGCCGAACCCAAGATCACTTGGCGGTTCGATGGCGGAAGCCTCGGCAGCGTTGAAAAGGCAGCGGAAAACCACTGGCGCGCCCACCTCGCCGGCGAATCCGATCAGGACAGCCGCAACCGCCAAGCCAACTGGTACTACTTTCAAATCGAAGCTACGCCTAACGAACCATTGACGATAGATCTCGTCAGCCTCCCCGGTGAATACAACTACAAGCCCAACCGCGGGGCCGTTACCGCGGACACGCCCCCCGTCATCAGTTATGACAACAAAACCTGGGCTCATCTGGATACGTTCGAGTACGACGCCGCGGAACCCCGAATGCGCCTTAAAATCACTCCTAAAACGAAGCGCTTCTGGATCGCCCACGTCCCTCCATATACCGGCGTTCATCTGGCCGCCCTGCGAAAATGGGCCGGCAACAAGTTGGCAGAAGAGGTGATCGGCCAAACCGTCGATAAACGCCCGATTCCTCTGTGGACTATTGGCGACGGGGCCAAAGTCGCTTGGCTCTTTTTCCGTCAACACAGTTGGGAAGCCGGAAGTTCGTGGGTCGGTGACGGCCTTGTCCGCCACTTACTCTCGCCGGAGGGCGCTGTTCTCCGAAAACAAATCACCTGGAAAATCTACCCGATGTGCGACCCCGATGGCGTTGCCCGGGGCGGCGTCCGCTTCAATAAATTCGGCTACGATCTCAACCGGAATTGGGACGTCAACGGCATCGAAAAAATGCCCGAAATCACCGCCCAGCGCGCCGCCATTCGCGCCTGGCTGGCCAACGGCCGCCAGATCGATTTTCTATTCAGCCTTCACAACACCGAAACCGGAGAGTACCTGGAGGGCCCGCCCGAAAACGGCGGCGCGGGGAAGCATAACGTGCTCGCCGAACGTCTCTACCGGCTCCTGGAGACTGGGACGTCATTCGCGCCCACGCGCAAACTGTCCTACGCGCAAACGTCCACAACCGCCGGTCTGCCGGGGCGCATGACCGTAACCCAAGGCTTATATAAAGAGTTCGGCCTGCCCGCATTTATCATGGAACAGCGTATTTCCAAGCAACCGAAATACGGCCGCAAGCCGCTGATTGCCGATAGACTTCGCTTTGGCCGTGAATTGGCGGTAACGATTGCCACCGCGTTAGCGCCCTAAATAGCAATGAGACCGTTCTTTTTCCTAATCGCGCCCGTTCTAATCGCCGCCACCGACCCGGCGGCCTGGCCCAAATGGCGCGGCCCCAATGAAACGGGTGTCGCCAAAGGCTCCGCTCCAACGGAGTGGAACGACACGAAGAATATTATCTGGAAAGCCAATATCCCCGGTCGCGGTCACAGCTCGCCGGTCCTGTGGGGCGATCTGGTTTTCGTTACCACAGCCGTACCGACCGCTGAAATTGCCAGCGGCCCGGCCCGTCGTGAACGAGGCGCCGGTGGCGGCACAGCTTCCGGTGTCGAACACAAATTCATGATCATGGCCCTCGACCGCAAGTCCGGAAAAACGGTTTGGGAGAAGACTCTGGCCACCGCCACGCCTCACGAGGGCTATCACCACCTCTATGGCAGTTTCGCCTCCAATTCTCCCGTCACCGACGGCAAACTCGTCTTCGCCTTCTTCGGATCGCGCGGTATCTACGCCCTCGATCTGAAAGGCAACATCGTCTGGCAGAAGACTTTCGGCAAAATGCGCATGCGTCTCGGCTTCGGCGAGGGCGTCCCTACCGTCCTTGACGGCGAACGGTTGCTCCTGAACTTCGATCAGGAGGAAGGATCTGATCTCCAAGTACTCGACAAAAACACGGGCAAGGAAATCTGGAAAGTGGAACGTCAGGAAGCCAGTTCCTGGTCGCCGCCCACCGTCGTCACGGTTGGAGGCCGCAAGCAAATCATCGTCGCCGCCACCAATAAGGTGCGCGCCTACGATTACATGACTGGCAAACTGATCTGGGAATGCGCCGGCCTTGGGACCAACGTCATTCCCGCGCCGATTATTCACAACAACACCGTCATCGTGATGAGCGGCCACCGCGATCCGAATCGCATGGCGATCAAGCTCGGCCGCGACGGCGACTTAACCGGCACTGACGCCATCGTCTGGCAGAACACGAAGGGCAACTCTTATACTCCATCCCCCGTTCTTCATGAGGGCCGCCTGTACTTTGTCACCGACAACGGCATATTGAGCGCCATCAACGCCACCACCGGCGAGCAGTTCTATCAGGAGCGGCTTCCGGGCACCTATTCCTTGAAAGCATCGTTAGTCGGAGCTAACGGAAATTTGTATGTGTCAACGGAGCAGGGCGATGTCCTGGTGGTCAGAATGACCGATAAGTTCGAACTCGTCGCGACGAATAAGATGACAAACGAATTCTTCATCGCTACGCCCGCTATTGCCGACGGGGATATGTATCTTCGCGGGAAGAGCACGCTTTACCTGATCCGGCAAAAGTAGGGGCCGGCTTAGGTCTTTTTCCGACTGGTGTTCACCGCAGGCCCAATCAACGCTTGGGCCGCCAGCGTTTTGATCACCGCCTGCGGCTGACGTTGCGCTTCGCCGCGCGCGAATCAAGGTCTCGAAGCATTCCTCGCGTTGGGTCCACGTTGACCCGCTGGATGGGACGTACAACGGTGAAGTCATTCGTGAAATATCTGGAGACGTCTCCCTTCCGGTTGCTATTTCTACAATCTCATTGGCAGTCTTTTTGGAACTAGATAGGGGAACACACCGGCTCGCTTACGCTCGCGGCTCGGTAACTTTGTTTTCCCCCCGCCAGCCACTTAACTCCCCTCCAACTCCCTCGCCGCAATCACCTTCAATTTCACCTGCCCGGTCTCCCCCTCGCCCAGCTTCAGCGTCACTACCTGCGACTTCAACTGCTCCCACACCGCCGCGTCGCTGAACGCATCCGATTCCGCCGCCTCATACGCGGCCAGCCGATAGCTTCCCGGCCGCAGCGAATCCAGCGTGAACGTTGGCGAATCCGGGGAGACTCGCACTTTCTTTGTACTCCAACTCTCAACCGTAAATGGCTCTCCGTCCGGCACCGCCCACACGGTCACACGCGGTGAATCCGGATTCATACCTTCCACGGTGCCCGTAATCGACGCCGGCTTGTCGCTAAGTACAATCTCCAATGGGCCGGTTACAACCGAGAAGTCGATATCCAGTCCGGCCAGCGGCTGGCCCGCCGCGTAAACCGACTTTACAATCATCCCCGCCAGCGTCTTCACGACCAGAGTTTGGCGCTCCCGCGAAACCGCCGGGAAGGAAAAGCCGCCATTGTCGTCCGTCTTTACTTTTGCCGGAGGCCCGAACTCCCGGCCTCCGCCCACTCCCTGCAACGAAATCTCCAGTTTTCCAAATGCGAACGGCGGCTCGCCGCCGGCCCGGACGCGCCCGTCCACTTTCGGCGCGGCCGCCGCGATTAGCGACGCTCCAAGAACATCCTGCTGCCCCACCGCCACCGTCTGCTTTCCCAATATTTTCGGCCCGCCACGGTCCATCGACATTACAGTCAGGTCATACTCTCCCGGCCGTACATTCCGGAACTCGAACGAGCCGTCGGGGCCGATACCGCCGTCGTTCCCGCCTCCCATGAATCCGCCACGGTATACGACTACGTCATTTCTTGCGCGAATTCCAACGCGCGCCCCGCGCCCGCTTGGAACCTCGCCTGACACGCGGCCGGCCAAGCGCACGACCGTCGATCGCTGCAATCGTATCTCCGCCCCGGTCCGCTCCTCGCCGGGATTCACTTTGATCGGACTCGCCGCCGCGGCGTCCACCGACCCGGGAAAGAAAGTTGGCGCTTCCGCTGTCGCCGGTTTTCCCGGCACGCGCTCGACAAGCAGTTCGCCCCGGTCCGGTCCGCGGCTGGCCAATAGCCGGTAATTGCCCGGCGGCAGTTTGGTGAGTCGAAACTCTCCTAAATCATTCGTGGAAGTACTGGTCGAAAACCCGTTTCTCGCCGCGATCTTCCGCACTGGAATCGCCTGCACCATTACCCGCTCAGCGGGTTCCCCGGCTTCGTCCAGCACGCGCCCCGAAATCACGCCCTGCCGCGACAACGTTATGTCCACGCCGGACTTCGCCGTGTCGTCGCCCAGGACCACCGGATCTCCATAACCGTCAGCCGACCGTCCCCGGTAACTCCCCCGCAAATACCCGGTCTTTTCGGCCGCAATCCAGTAGCGGCCTTTCGGCAATTCGGGGATGACGAATGATCCATCGTCGCCCGTCATCGCCGTCCCCCGCCGCGCGTTCTCCGTCTCGCCCTGTAGCGTCACCACGGCGCGCTTCACCGGCGCGCCGCTGGAATCCAGGATCCGGCCGGCAATTGACGCCTTCGGAACCTGCGCCAACGCACAAACCGCGAATAACAAGCAGCAGCTATTTTTCGTCCACATCGCTCTCTACTATCAGACGGGGCGCCGCTGGAACCGTTACGCCCTCTTCCACCTTCACGGCCACAGCCTTGCTCTTCAACTTCTCCCAGATTGCCGGATCGCTCAACGCGTCCAAGAGCGCAAGCGGACCTGCGACTATCTGGTAATTTCCCGGCGGAACATCCTCAATCTTAGACACGTTCTGGCCCGCGCGGACCGGAACCGTTTTGTAAAGATTTGTCAAAGGCGGCAAGCCAACACCGCCATCCGGCAGCGCGATCGCGACGAAGGGGCCGCTCTCCGCCGTTAAGCCCTCCACCGCTACCTCCACCGTTCCCGGTTTGTTGCTGTAGATCAACTCAACCGCCGCGTCGCCGGCGGTTAGATCGAATTCCAGCGATGGCTGGCGCTGACCGCCAACGGAGACGGACTTCAAGTACCAGCCGCGCGGCGCTACCGCGTTCAGTTTCATTCGTATCCGTTGCAAGTTTTCCATCTGGAATGTTCCATCGGGTTTCACCGGGCCGCCGCCACCTACACGCAGTCCCGGCTCGGCGGCCGCAAAGCTGACGTTTACTTGCGGATAGGGTAATTTCCCGTTCCCTTCGGCTACGGCCTTGCCTGTAACCCGCGCCAGCGGCTGCAGTTGAATCGCCAACTGATCCACATCCTGTTGCCCCACCCGCAGTCGTGTCATCCCGCTGAGCGTTTGATCAGGCCCGCCCCGATGCAAATTGGCAAGCGCAACATATTCGCCCGGAAATACATTCGGGAACACAAACTTGCCATCCGGCCCGGCCATCGTATTCCAGTGATTCATCGCGGCTCCAAAGCCGCGCGGCATTCCCGAACCAGGCTGGTCCACAGGTTGCAAAGTGACATTCACCGCTGACGGAATCCTAAACTCACCGCCCACTCGACCCATTACTTTCACCGCCGAGGTCCGCCGCAGCCGAATCTCGACGCCCGTTCGCTCTTCCCCGCTGCCAACCGCAATCTCCGACGCCGTCGCCTGCTCCAAAGACGACGGAAAAAACGTCGGCGCGCTTACCATCACCGGTTCTCCGGGCACTGGCGTATTCGCCATGGCAAAGTCGTTTCCGGGCTTCGTCGCCAGCAGTTTGTACGATCCCGCCGCGAGCCGCGGAATGCGAAATTCGCCCCGATCATCGGTCATGGCTTGGCCAACACCGCCGAATCCGCCCATCCGCGTCCGGCGTGCCGGTACCGCCATTACGTTCGCCCGTTCCACTGGTTCGCCGTCCAAATCGGTCACTCGCCCCGCGATGATCCCCTGCTTTACCAGGACGATTTCCGGCGCCGCCGCCTCCTCCCCCGCTCGCACCGCCGTTCGTTCCCGGGTGGCGACCGTTCCCTGCAAATATCCTGGCTTTTCGGCCCGTATACCCATCGGTCCCGGTGGCAGAGCGGCAAAACGGTAAACGCCGCCATCGTCAGTCGAGGTGGAATATATGGTGGGGGGCGAAAAGCGCGGCCCTTCCCCTGGGACCGGCGCCGCCACCTGTACGTTGGCGTACACTGTGGCCTTCCGAATACCCGCCTTCGAGGTGGCATCCACCACCTTCCCCCGCAACGATCCCGTGACCGGCGGCCCTTGTCCATATACCATCCCGAATCCAAGGGCCACGAATAAGAGAAATCGTTCCATTCACTTGCTAGAATAGTAGGTTCCGACACTCTCGAGGAGTAACAATTGGCCGACGAACAGAATCCGAACCAGCCCCCCGTACCACCCGCCGGTGGCGGGGGCGGTCAACTCCCCTTAGGCGACAACAACCGAAATCACATTCCCGTGAATATCGAAGACGAGATGAAGAAGTCTTATCTCGATTACGCGATGTCGGTCATTATCGGGCGCGCCCTGCCCGATGTTCGCGACGGGTTGAAGCCTGTTCATCGCCGTATCCTGTTCGGGATGAGCGAGTTAGGGCTAAACTATAATCGTCCGACCCGTAAATCCGCCAAGATCGTCGGCGAAGTGATGGGTAAGTTTCACCCCCATGGCGACTCGGCCATTTATGACGCTTTGGTCCGCATGGCCCAGCCCTTTTCGATGCGCTATCCGCTGGTCGATGGCCAGGGAAATTTCGGTTCGGTCGATGGCGATCCCCCCGCCGCCATGCGTTACACCGAGGCCCGGTTAACGAAAATCGCCGCTTCGCTGCTGGAAGACATCGACAAGGAAACCGTCGATTTCCGCGCCAACTACGACGACAGCGAACACGAGCCCGAAGTTCTCCCCGCGCGCGTTCCCAATCTGCTTATTAATGGTTCGAGCGGAATCGCCGTCGGGATGGCGACCAATATTCCGCCGCACAACATCCGGGAAATTATTGAAGCGACGATCATGTTGGTCAATCATCCCAACACGTCGCTCAAAGAGATCATGGACATCGTTCCCGGTCCCGATTTCCCCACCGGCGGCTTCATCCTCGGCCGCGCCGGCATTTTCGATTACTTCTCCAGGGGCCGCGGCAGCATTAAGCTGCAGGCAAAAACGCACATCGAAAAAATCGCCCGCGACCGCGAGGCCATCATCGTCACCGAGCTGCCCTATCAGGTGAACAAAGCCCGGATGATCGAGTACATCGCCGGCCTGGTGAACGAAAAGAAGATCGACGGCATCTCGGAAATTCGCGACGAATCCGACCGCGATGGCATGCGTATCGTCTTCGAATTGAAACGCGGTGAACAGAACGATATTGTCCTCAATAATCTCTATAAGCAGACGCAGATGCGCACCAGCTTCGGTGTCATCATGTTGTCGATCGTTAACGGCCAGCCGCGCGAACTGGGACTGATCGATTGCATTAAGCGGTTTATTGAACACCGCGTGGAAGTTGTGCGCAGGCGCACCGATTACCTGCTTCGAAAAGCGCGCGACCGCGAACATATCTTGCTGGGCTTTCAGAAAGCTTTAGAAAATATCGACGAAGTGATCGCTATGATCCGCGCGTCCCGGACGCCGCGCGAGGCGAAGGATCGATTGATCACCGCGTTTGAGTTTAGTGAGAAACAGTCGCAGGCAATTATCGAACTGCAACTGCAGCGGCTCACTAACATGGAGCAGCAGAAGATACTCGATGAACTCGGCGACATTCAGCGAATGATCGGCGAATATCTGGAGATACTGGGTTCGGAGAAGATTCTTCGCGCGTTGATCGTCAAGGAACTGCGTGAGATGTTGAAGGATTTCGGCGACGAACGCCGGACTATAATCCTTGAAGATACTGGCGACATCGACATGGAAGACCTCATTCAGGAAGAGGATGTGGCCATCACGGTGACACGCAGCGGCTATTTGAAGCGGACCACCGTCGATACGTATCGCCGTCAGACGCGCGGAGGAAAAGGGCGCATCGGAATGACCACTCGGACCGAAGATGTGGTCGAACACCTCATCATCGCGAGTACTCACGCCTATCTCCTGATCTTCACCACCAAGGGCCGTGTCTATTGGTTGAAGAACTACGCCATCCCCGACGCCGGCACGGTGTCGAAGGGTAAGCACATCACCGGTCTTATCAGCTTGCAACAAGATGAAGGCGTGCAGGCGTTCCTGCCCGTGCGTAACTTTGTGGAAGGTCAGTTTGTGGTGATGGTAACCCGACAGGGAGTTATCAAGCGCTGCTCGCTGAGTGAGTTCGACAATCCAATGGCGCGGGGCATTATCGCGCTCGGTCTGGATGACGGCGATGAGTTAATCGAAGCCGGCCTGTCCGATGGTTCCAGTTATGTGTTCCTCGCCACTCGCGAGGGCATGGCGATTAAATTCGAGGAGAGCGAAGTCCGCGCGATGGGCCGGCCGGCGCGCGGCGTGAAGGCCATGGATCTGGCTAAGGATGACGTCATTATCGGCGCTCAAATTGCCAAAGCGGAAGATCTCATTCTTTCGATTAGCCAGCACGGCTATGGCAAGCGGACGTCAGTCGATATGTACCGGCTGACGCATCGCGGCGGCAAGGGCGTCATCAATATGAACACCTCGAAAAAGGTGGGCAATGTGGTGAGCGTCATGCGCGTCAAAGAGGATACCGACCTGATGATCATCTCCGCCGATGGCAAGATCATTCGCATTGAAGCGGGTATGATCCGCCAGGTGGGCCGCAACTCGCAAGGCGTTCGGCTGGTCAAGATGGAAGAAGGCGATCACGTCGCCGCGGCTAGTATCGTTCCTGGTTCCGACGATGTTCCTGGAGAAGAAGACGCTCCGGAGTTGCCGCTGCAGTAGCTTGGTTCAGAAGAGAGGACCTTTGGGAATCGCTTCTGGCGGGGAGATGATGATCGGGCTTTTCGGGTAGTATCGTCGATAGAAGGCGATGGTGTCGGGGCAGGAGTCTTTGACGACGATAGGTTCTTCAGTTTGCCGGTTTTCTTGGCCGTCGATGGTTGTGTCTTCGACGGGTAGCGGGGCTTCCTGCGCGAAATTGGAGCGAATGAATTTGAGACGGCGTTCGAGACGGGCGATTCTGATGTGGAGTTGGTCGATTTGACGGTTGAACCGGTAAATGGCGGCGTGTGCGGAGGAATCGGGTTCGCCGGCGAGGGAGAGTTCCCAGTGGCGGGTGACGAGTTCTTCAAGACGGAGGATCTGCCAGTGGGCGTTGGCGATATCGCCAACGATGGAGTCGGCAAGGCTGTTGAGGGGAAGGTAGACTACGCGGAGTTCGGTGAGGATCTGGGCGTAATGGGCGGGATCTTCGTTGGATAGTACAGGGTTTTTGGTCACGGTTGGTCCTTTCGAGATTTATAAATGCGAAACGCCTCCGATTTTGCGGAGGCCCAGCGGCGCGAGTTTTCCCGAGCCGATTTCACCCTACCACGCGCGGAGCAAGCACTTTGGGGGAGAGAATTTGGAAGTTGTTGATAAAAAGGGGAATATAGTTCTAAAAAAATTGCGAACGGCTTTTCGGGTAAAACAAAAACGGCGATCTAGCGAACTAAGGGTCTTGCTTTGATCGACTTATGGCGAAAGTGGGGTTCGAAGGCGCGGCTGCTAAGTGGAAATCAGTGCTTGGCCCATCAATAACTGCGAACGGCAAAGTCAGTAGTTATCGATGAAGTGGCGGCATTCGCATCGGCTGGCCGCGTTGATTTGCCTCAACGGATATTCTAGCCGCATGGAATGTGGCTTCGACGGGCACTGCCGAATGGGCCGGATACCGTCTTGGAGAAAATGGGCCGCGTGAAGAAGGGTTATTGGGCAGTTTCCGGTGAGGGCACTCACCGGATTTTCGATAATGCCGAACATATTCGCGGCTTCGTGCGGGTACACCCGGAGACGGGACTGAGGACGGAAATTCCCCTTGCGGAAAATGGCGAACTGCTGATGAGGTTTTCGGTGAACGTGGCGGGCGAAGTCGTTTTCGACGTTTACGGCCGCCGTGAAGAAGATCTGTTCGCGGTCGATCTTCGGCCGGGTAGGATTTTTCGGATTGGCGCGCTTCGCTTCGGTTGGCCGGTTGGCCAATGTAGATAAATCGATCCAGTTATCGTATAATCGGGTTAGTGTTTAGCGCAACCCTCGAATATGCACTCCGCGCGGTCACGTTTCTGGCCTCCCATCCCGGCGAGGGATTGACCGCCCAACGAATCGCCGCGTCTACCCAGGTGCCCGACGACTATCTTTCTAAAGTGTTGCAACAATTGGTACGGGGCGGGGTGTTGACGTCGCAGCGGGGACGCAATGGGGGCTTCCGATTGTGCCGTCCGGCGGCTGAGATCTCGATGCTCGCGGTGGTGAACGCGGTGGAGCCAATCTCCCGAATTGAAAAATGCCCTTTGAGCTTGCGGGGGCACGGCGTACGGTTGTGTCCGCTGCACCGGCGGTTGGATCACGCATATGGCTTGGTGGAGAAGGCCTTTGCCGACACGACGCTGGAGGAACTGGTGGCTGATAACAGGAGCCGGGAGTCGCTTTGCGCCCCCGGTTTGGAGGTGTTGCATGCCGTTTAAAAGGATCGTGCTTTTTGGATTGCCGGTAGTGGCGTTGGCTGGATTGGGTGGATCGTTTTTGGTCCCGTTGGACCATGAAGCAATCGAGTACACTAAGCGCCCGACCACCGATCCGATAACCGCGATAAATGCCCGCCTGAAAAATGGCAGCGTCAAAATGACCTTCCAGGACGACGGGATGGGGTATTTAAGATCGGTTTTGGACGCTTTAAACGTACCGATTGAGTCGCAGGTGATGGTGTTTTCGAAGACATCGTTCCAGGCGCCGCGGATCGCGCCGCGAACGCCCCGGGCGCTGTATTTTAACGACGAGGTGACGGTTGGATTCGTGCAAACCGGCGATGTTGTCGAAATCACGTCGCTCGATCCGAAGCAGGGGGTCATTTTCTATTCGCTCGATCAGGAAGAGGCGGCCAAGCCGCGTTTTGAACGCCGGGATACTTGTTTGCAGTGCCATCAATCCGGGGCAACCCTGGGAGTTCCCGGGCTGGTCATTCGAAGTGTCGTTTCCGAGCCCAGCGGATATCCGATGTTCCAAGCCGGGACTAAGACGACGGACCACCGGAGCCCGATCGAAGACCGTTGGGGCGGGTGGTATGTGACGGGAAAATCAACGGGCAAGCACATGGGTAATAAGGTTGCCGTGGACCGGGACAAGCCGGAATCCTTGAAAGAAATCACGGCGCGATTCGACGCCGGGCGGTATTTGACGCCGCACAGCGACGTAGTGGCGCTGATGGTTCTGGAGCATCAGACGCAGATGGTGAATTTGATGGTTCGGGTGAATTTCGAAGTCCGTCATGCGCTGCATCACCAGCGGTCGATGAACCAGATTTTCGGCGATCCGATGGGGACGAAATCCGATTCGACCAGGCGGCGGATCCGCGAAGCGGCCGCGGAACTTGTCGATTACCTGCTGTTTATTGAAGAGGCGCCGTTGACGGAACCGATTCGCGGATCGAGCGGGTTTGCCGAGGTATTTGTAAAGAAGGGGCCGCTGCGGGAGTTCGATTTGAAAACCCGGATGTTCCGGATTCCGTGCAGTTTCTTGATCTATTCGGCAGCGTTTGACGGTATGGGCGCTGAGGCGCTGGATGCGGTTTATCGCCGTTTGCATCAGGCTCTCCTGGGAACTACCGGGGACGCCCGCTATGACAGGCTGACGTTAACGGACAGGCGAAATATCCTGCGTGTATTACAAGATACGAAGAGGGGTATGCCGGAATTTTTGCGGACAGCGCGGTTGTAAGTCCGGATTTACGTAGTATTCTAGCGGGATGCGACATTCTATCGTCGGGGCCGTGGCATTTCTATCCATGCTTGCCGGCAGTGCAGTGGCGCAGACGACGCTTCCGTTTCGGCCATCAAAAGCCTAGTACAGTAAGGCGTTGAACCGGATTGTGATGATCGCCGAATCAGTTGCACGTTTACGATCCGGCGACAGATATTGACTCGATGGTGGCGCTGCCAAAAGCGCCGACGAGCCTTTCGCTGAGACGGGATGGATTGACGGCGTGGGGTTCGATTCGCTGATTGTGACGGTGAATTTGACATCGCTGGCGATTGATAAATCGTATGCGGTGACCGAATTGGTGAACTCGCCGATTGCCGCGAGTGCCTATGTCCATTTCGAGGAGTCCAATGCCAGATTAACGTTGAGAGTTCTCCAGTAACTGGCAGTGGGACGGATCTGAATGTTGCGATTACCTTCACGATGCGCGGGAGTTATACGCCGGGATTGCTGAAGGTGGCGATTTGGGCGGTGGATGATCAGGCGAATGGGACTGGTTGGGTGGAGACGGGGAGTTGGAATGCCGGCGGCGCGGGTGGGCCGGTGGCTCCAGCGATCATTTCGGTAACGCCTTCGACCGCCGCGACTGCCACGCAGGCCTTCTCGGCGACGATTCGGGATCCCAACGGTTTTGCGACCATATCGCGGGTATATTTTCTGGTGAACTCCACCCCGAACGTGCCCAGTAACACATGTCACGGCTTTTATGACCGCGGGCAGAACGCGGTGTTTTTGTTTATAGACGGTCTGATTGGATTGGCGGGGCCGTTAGTTCCCGGTTCGGCGACGGTGATACAAAACAGTCAATGCGCTCTATCCGGAACCGGGTTGAGCGTGAGCGGGAGCGGGACGGACTTAGCGTTGGCCCTGGAGATCAATAAGAAAGTCCCGTTCCTTCCTGGCGCGAAGAACCTGTATTTTTGGGCAGTGGATCAGGATAACCTGGGTACCGGTTGGCAGCAAGGCGCGACGTGGCCGGCTGCGGTGAACCGTGCTCCGACTGTCGATTCCGGCACACCGGGCGCGGCGGCGGGGAGCGACCAAACGTTCACGGTAACGGTGTCGGACGCGGACGCCGCTACAGACGTGAATCGCGTGTACTTTGTGCTGCATACGGCGGCGACGGTACCGGTGAATTCTTGTCCTGGATTCTATGAACGCGCGTCGAATCGAATTTATCTATACAACGACGCTGTGACGCAACTGGTTTCGAACGCGGTGCAGCCGGGAGTGAGCGGAACGATCCAAAACAGTCAATGCAGGATTGATGGCGCGTTGAGTTCAGTTACAACTGCGGGGACGACTTTGACGCTGGGAATCCGGTTTTCGAAGCTAGGGAGTTTCATCGGAACAACGAAGAACATTTATTGGTGGGCGGAGGATAACGCCGCGACTGGGACCGGATGGGTGGCGACTGGCGTTTGGGGCCCCTAATCATTGAAGGAAGCGTTCAAGCCACTCCATCGCCAGTTGCACACTCGCTTCTGTGGGCGAGTGGCCGGAGCGGTGGTTGATCATTCCGACGTGTGTTTTGTTGGCGTAGTTTTGTTGGGCGGCGGCCAGGAACGGCCAGCTCTTGTCTCCGTCGGCGGATTCGCCAGCGATCAGTAGAAACGGACGGGGACTCATTTGGGCGATTAATTCATGCTGGTCGGCGTCCGCTGGAAGTTTCTCAATCGCTTTGCCGAAGTACCAGAAATCCTGGTAGTTGGAGAATTTCAGGCTGATGCCGGGTTCGCTTGCAACGACGGCTTTGATTCTTGGCTCGAAGGCAGCGCCGTAAAGCGCCATTTTGCCGCCGAGTGAGTGGCCAATGATGCCGATTTTGGCGGCGTCAACGTCGGGCCTTGTTAGTAAGTAATCGACCACGCGTTGCAAATCCCAAATCCACTTTCCCATGGGCGTTACTCCGGGGTGGCGCTTCGCCATCTGGTAGACAGCTTCGTCGTAGCCTTCGGCGTCGGCCTCGCCGTACCATTTGATGGAGACGGCAAGGAAACCTCGCTGGTTGGCCAGTCTGGCAAATGCGCGAGTTCCGCCGGGGGTATATCTACGCCCGCCGAGGTCGGCGCCGGCGGGAGTGTCGACGTCGTAGTAGGGAACGATGATCACGGGCAGGCGACCGGCGGGCTTGCGGACGGGAGCAGTGATCAAGATGCGGGTGGGGAAGTTGGGCTCGATGGCAAGATCGATGAGTTGGCCGTTCCAAGTAGGGTCCGTGAATTCGCGAATGGAGATGGCGGCGGGGACGGCGGCAGGGAGTTTTGGAGTGCCGAGAACATCGAGCCACGATCGTGATTTGAGTTCTATTTGTTGGGTCGCGGAGTGTTGGAACTGGGCTAACCATTGGGCGTCCGGGGGCTCGGGTTTGCCGGCTGGAGTCACTGTCCGCGCGAGGCGAAAGCCGGTGAATTGGCTCTTCTTGTTGGGCGCGAGCGAGTTCAACAATCCCCTGTTCCATTGCGTGCCGCCAGTGAGAAAACTGCCGCCGCGAATGACCTTGGCGACGCCTGTTGGCGGCCCTTGGGGGTCGCGAATGGCGTCCAAGGCGGGTTCCGGGGAATACCAATCCTCGCACCATTCCCAGACGTTTCCCGCCATGCCGTGGATGCCGTATTTATTGGGTTTGCCGTGGGCGGCGTCGCGGGTACCCTGTGTTTCCGACGCTACCAGCGCGGCTGTGTCCTGGTAGCCGCCTTGGCGGAACTCATCGCCCGCCGGTTTGTCGAAAGCGTTCCGCCATTCGGCGGATGTGGGCAGGCGGTATCCAGTGCATTGTTGGCGGCGATGGCCGGTGGCAAGGTCATAACAGGGCGGGAGGCGTTCTAAAGCGCTGCGGCGGTTTGAGTAGGTGATGGCGTCGCGCCATGAGATGTTTTCGACGGGGCGGTTGACGCCTTTGTAATGGGAGGGATTTTTACCCATTACTTGACTGTACTGCTGCTGAGTGACTTCGGTGCGGCCGAGTAAGTAAGCGCCGGTTCGCACTTTGACATTGAAACCGGTGGCGGCGTCCTTTACCGATTGCTCGCCCGGTGGGATAGGAATGAACTCGGCGGCGGAAAGGGCGGCGGCGAATAGCAGGAGGCGCATGTTAGAGATATCGCTCGACGAGGATGCGGCGGTGGTGCTCGGCGTGGCCGGCGATCATGAATGCCATGGCGCGCGTGCTGACTGTGTTGCCGCTGGCGGTGCCGGTGCGGCTCCAGGCTTCGGCGGGAAGTCCATGGAGCAGCATCATCGTCGAGGCGCGAATGGCGCGGAATTCTTCGACGTGATCGGCCCAGGAGCGAGCGTCGGCGCCGGAATTGGCCGCGAACGGATCCTGGTCGAAACCGGGGAGCGGAGCTTGCCCGCCGCGTCCGATCCAAAAGGCGCGGAAGGCGAAAACGCGCTCGGTGTCGTTGATATGGCTCAGCGCCTCCCGGATCGACCATTTAACGGGTTGATAGCGGTGCAGTGATCGGTCTTCGCCGATGGTGGCGAACAAAGTGAGCAGTTGGCCGGTTTGCGCGTCGAGATGTCCCAGAATGTCGTTCGTTTGCGCTTTGTCAATGTAGGTGAAATAGTGTTCCGCAGCTTCGGTGCGGGCGGGTGAGCCGATCATGTAACCAAGATACTTCATACTGGGACAACGCTGGCGGTAAATTCTGTTTCCCGTATATGGATACCGAAAGCTGTAGGGAGAGGAGAAAACCTCGCACGGAAGGGGCCAAGACTTTAGTATTCTTTAGGATTCCCGAGCGGCGGCGAGTGGTCGCAAAATTGCTCGCCAAATCTAATCGGGGAGTGGGAAGGATCGGTACCGGTGCAGGAGTTGAAGCGGCAGTTTGCGGGAGGGTTGATCGTCGTGCTGACGATCGCGGCGGTGATTGCCGCCGGCATCAACTTCCAGCAACAGCGCCGTTTCCACTTGCCTGAGGACGGCGTGACGTGGGTGGACCGAGAGGGCGCGGCGGGCACGGCGCCGGGCGGCCAGCCGATTATCCGGAACAACGTGGTGGCGCTGCATATAGTGAAAAGCGGGCCGGCCGATCGCGCGGGCATTGTGGAAGGCGATATTCTGCGGCGGATCGACAACCTGGGTGTATCGACGGCGGCCGAGGTATCCGAAATCCTGGTGGGGCTGGGCGTTTGGAAGAAGGTGGAGTATTTCGTGGAGCGGCCTTACAAGCGGGCCGGCAGCGAGATCGCCTTGGAAGTTCGCTATTCCGTTTTCGTGGCTGAACATACGCCGTCGGACGCGGTGTATTACCAATACTTTGTCGGCGCGGCGTATTTGTTTGTCGGGTTATTTGTGTTTTTCAGGCGTGGCGACGCGCACAAGGCGCTCCATTTCTATTTATTGTGCCTAGCCAGTTTTGTCCTTTACACATTTCACTACACCGGTAAGTTGAATAACTTCGACCAGGCGATTTACTTTGGCAATGTGTTTGCCGGATTATTGATGCCGACCTTGTTTATTCACTTCGCGCTGGTCTTTCCGGACCCGCCGCAATGGTTGCGCGGCCGTGGCCGGGCGTTGCTTCTTTATGTGCCGGCGGTAGCACTCGGGGCGTTGTGGACAGGCGTCGTGGGCGGGTATGTAAAGATATCCATCAGCCCGATTGAGTTGCGCTGGATGTTCGACCGGGCATGGCTGGGCTTCTTGGCGGGCGGACAGTTGGCCGGTGCGGGGATTCTGTCGTGGCGGTACCGGTCGACGGTGGATCCGATTACACGGCAGCAGATTAAATGGCTGCGGAACGGCGCCGTATTTGGGGTGCTGCCATTCGCGGCGCTATATGTAATGCCGTATTTGGCAGGCGCGGTATTGGGACCGGCGATGGAGATGGCCGTGCTGCCATTGGCGCTGGTGCCGATCACATGGGCGTACGCCATCTTCCGGTACCGGCTGATGGATGTGGATATTATCTTCCAGCAAGGATACGTGTATACGCTGGCGACGCTGGCGGTTTTGGGCGTATTTTACGGGCTGGTTTTCTCCATCACTTCCTCCATACCGCATGCCGAAGGCCAGCCCGGAGCACGTGTGGACGACCTGAATCCGGCGGCGCTTATCAGTCTGATTCTGATTGCCGCGTTCATCTTTCAGCCGGTGCGGAACTGGCTGCAGGAAGTTCTCGACCGCCACTTCTTTTATAAAGACCGGTACGACTACCGGCGCACGCTGATTGAGTTTGCCCGGGAATTGGGGAGCGAAACGGACCTGAACCGGACGCTGAACGCGGTGGCGGACCGGTTGACGCGGACGCTTTCGATTGAGCGGATTACGTTTTTTCTGAACGACGAAAAAACGGGCCAGTTCCGGCTCTACATGACGGCCGGGCTGCAGCGTCCGGTGCCGGATATGGTGGATCTGGCGTTTCTGCCGGAGAAGGAAACGGCGTCCAATCACTATCTGTTTTTCGAGCGGACGCGCGGGCCGTACGACGCCGCTTTGCGCGACCATCCGCCGTCCGTGCGGCATACCATCGCCGACCTGGATTTGACTTACTATGTGCCTTGCACGGCACGCGGCCGGGTGATTGCCTACCTGGGCGCGAGCCGGACGACAGAGGGGGATTTTCTATCCTCCGATGACGTGGAACTGCTTCAGACATTGTGCGGCTACGTAGGGATTTCGATCGAGAACTCGCGGCTGTATCGGTCATTAGGGCGGAAGGTGGAAGAGTACGAGCGGCTGAAGGAGTTCAGCGAGAACATTGTCGAATCGATCAATGTCGGCATCGCCGCGGCGGATTTTGAAGACCGCGTGGAGAGCTGGAATTCGCAGATGGAGCAGTTGACGGGGATACGGCGGGAAGACGCCGTGGGCCGGCCGTTGGCGGAACTGCTGCCGGCTGTGTTGGTTGAGAAGTTGACGGGACTAAGGGCCGCCGCCGGGATCCACACGATATACAAATTTCCGCTGCCAGGGCCGAACGACTCGGACCGGGTGATCAACGTTGTCTTCGCACCATTGGTGTCGCGGGAGCAGGAGCAGATTGGGCGGCTAATTCTGTTTGACGATATCACGGAGCGTTCGGTGCTGGAGAATCGGCTGATGCAGGCGGATAAGCTGTCGTCGCTGGGCTTGCTGGCGGCGGGAGTGGCGCATGAAGTGAATACGCCGCTGGCGGTGATTTCGACTTACGCACAGTTACTTGCCAAGCAGGTGAATGGGGATGAGAGTAAGTCAAAGCTATTGGAGAAGATCGCCAAGCAGACATTCCGGGCAAGCGAGATTGTCAATTCGCTGTTGAATTTCTCGCGGACTTCGTCGACGGCGTATGAAGAAGTGGACTTGAACCGGATTGCGCGGGAGACACTGCAGTTGATTCATCCGCAGTTGGAGAAGTCCCAGATTCGGGTGGAGGAGCAACTGGATGGGTCGTTGGGGGCGGTACGCGGGAATGCCGGAAAGTTGCAGCAGGTGTTTTTGAATTTGTTCCTGAACGCACGGGATTCGATGGAGAATGGGGGGACGCTGACGGTGGTGACGTCGACCAACGAGTCCACGGCGCGCGTGGAGATCATCGACTCGGGCTGCGGCATTCCGGACGAAAATCTGGCGCGGATCTACGATCCTTTCTTCACGACCAAAGGCGCGAAGAAGGGGACTGGCCTGGGGCTCTCTATTACTTACGGTATTGTGAAAGAGCATGGAGGCTCGATTACCGTTCTATCCCAACCGGGGCAGGGCACTCGCTTCCAGCTTGACTTCCCGTTAGTAAGGAAACCCGTTAATGCCTGATTTCGCGGCCGCCTTGACGCGCGGCCGAATACTGATCATAGACGACGAAGAAGACATTCGCGAGAGCCTGGAAACGTTATTGAGCATCGAAGGTTATTCGGTGGATATGGCCGTGAATGGGACGATGGGACTGGAGCGGATGGGGCGGTCGTCCTATGACCTGGTGCTGTTGGATCTGATGATGCCGGACAAGTCCGGAATGGAAGTGCTGGCGGAGTTGCGCCAGCGGGACCGGGAAACGCCGGTCTTCTTGATCACGGCGTATGGGTCTATTGACGTGGCGATCAAGGCGCTGAAGGCCGGGGCGAATGACTACTTTTCTAAGCCCTGGGACAACGAGAAACTGGTTATTGAAATAGACCGTCAGATTGCCAAAGGGCGGCTGGAGCGCGAAAACGTCGAACTGAAACGGGCGCTGAAACAGCGGTATGCGTTTCCGAACATTGTGGGGAAGAGCGACCGGATGCTGCGCGTTTTGGACACGGTGGCGCAGGTGGCGCCTTCGCGGGCAACGGTGCTGATTACGGGTGAGACCGGGACGGGGAAGGAGTTGATCGCTAAAGCGATTCACACGAATTCCACGCGGGCGGACCATTCGTTTGTGGCCGTGAATAGCGGATCGCTGCCGCCGGACCTGTTGGAATCGACGCTGTTCGGGCATGTGAAGGGCGCGTTTACGGGGGCGATCGCGACTCGCAAGGGAGTTTTTGAGACCGCCAATCAGGGGACGATATTCTTCGACGAGATCGGCAACATTTCTCCGGAGATTCAGGCGAAGCTGCTGCGGGTGATTCAGGAGCGCGAGTTTATGGCGCTGGGTTCGAATGACACGATTCATGTTGATGTGCGGCTGGTGGCGGCGACGAATGAAGACCTGAAAAAGATGGTGGAGGAAAAGCGGTTCCGGGAGGATTTGTACTATCGGCTGAATGTCATTCAGATTGCCCTGCCACCGTTGCGTGAACGAAAAGAAGATATACCGTTACTTACAGAACACTTCTTCGATAAATACTCGCGGGAAAATGAGAAGTATTTGAACGCCGCGCGAAAATCGGAGTTGCGGTTTGAGCCGGAGGCGTTTCAACTTCTGATGGAACACTCGTGGCCGGGCAATGTTCGCGAGTTGGAAAACACAATTGAACGGGCGGTGGTGCTTTCGACGGCGTCGAGCGTACCGGCGACGGTGCTGCCCGATTCCGTTCTTCATCCGGGGGGCGTCAGGATCCGGCGGGACGATGCGGGCGGGCTGCCATCGGATGCCAGCCTGTATGAAATTGTGGCCGATTTTGAGCGGCGCATGATCGTGGATGTATTGGAGAGCGTGAGTTTCTCCCAGACGGAGGCGGCGGAGCGGTTGCGGATTCCATTGTCGACGCTGAATCAGAAGATCAAGCGGCTGAGCATCGAAATAAAGCGGGCCTCACGGGGGGCTTAGTTCGCCGCGCAGGTTGGTCTGCATTAACTGGTGGACGTTCTTTCCGATAGCAAGAAGCCAGGCGAGCTTGGTATAGGCCGCTTCCGGAGTGATGTCGCCGCCGCCGATGACGCCGCGCTGGGCGAGAATCCGGCCTGCCTCATATTGCTCCATGTTGACCCGGCCGCGCGGGCACTGGGTGACATTGACCAGCACCTTCCCTTGCGAAGACGCGGCGGCTATTACTTCGAGTAAGTCAGCATCGGATGGAAAGTTACCTTGGCCGAAGGTGCGGAGAATAGCTCCCTGAATGTCCGGCCCCGCCAGCAGCGTACTCAGGACCGCGGGGGGCATACCGGGGACGACGGTGATGTCGATGACTCGGTCGGACATCGCCTGGTGAGTATGGAAGGATTTATTTGGAAGAGGAGCCAGGAGCGAACGGTCGAGGAAAACATCTGTCTCAATGGCGCCGAGGGGGCGCGCATTTGGGGAGTCAAAAGCGTCGGAATCCGTAGTGCTCATCTTCCGGGCGCGGTTGCCGCGGACAACACGTTTGCCGAAGCAAATGACCACTTCGGGAACCAACGGGAGGCCGGTGGCGCGATGACCGGCGATGCGGAGGGCATGGATCAGGTTGAGCCGGCCATCGGTGCGGTCGTGAAAAAGCGGAGTTTGGGAACCGGTCAGGACGACGGGTTTGCCTAGATTCTCGCACAAAAAGGAGAGGGCCGAGGCGGTGTAGGCCATGGTGTCGGTGCCATGAAGGATGACGAAGCCGTCCCAGTTGGCGTATTCGCGTTCGAGGATCGCCGCCATATTGAGCCAGTCTTTGGCGCGGATATCGGAGGAGTCGACGGGTGGCAGAGCGGGGTCACTGTGTAACTCCCAATCGATACCGTCGCGTTCGCCCACGCCGGGGATATACCGCAGAACGTCGTCTTTGGCGCCGGGGCGGCGGGCGCCGTCGGGGTGACTGGGATCGACAGGAACCATGCCGATGGTGCCGCCGGTATATAAGACGAAAACGCGCGTAGACGTCATGCGAGACCGTGCCGTTAGTCTAGCGCGTGACGGCGTTTGGCGCTAGTCTGGAGTAAGGAGGTGTTGCTATATGCCTGCTCCAATGTCGTCCGAGACGATGGACCGGATGAATTCCTACTGGAAAGCCGCCAATTACCTTTCCGCCGGCCAGATTTATCTCTATGCGAATGCGATGCTGCGCGAACCGTTGCGTGTAGAGCATGTCAAGCGCCGGTTGTTAGGCCACTGGGGAACTACTCCCGGCCTGAACTTTATCTATGTTCATATGAACCGCCTGATTAGAGAACATGACGCCAACGTAATATATATAACAGGCCCTGGGCACGGGGGGCCAGGATTGGTTGCCAATACCTACCTGGAGGGAACGTACAGCGAAGTCTATCCCGATATCTCCCAAGATACAGAGGGAATGCGGAAGCTGTTCAAACAGTTTTCATTTCCGGGTGGAATTCCGAGCCATGTGGCGCCGGAGACACCGGGCTCGATTCACGAGGGCGGGGAACTTGGCTATGCTCTGGTCCACGCCTTTGGCGCGGTCTTCGACACGCCTGATTTGGTTGCCTGCTGCGTCGTGGGCGACGGCGAAGCGGAGACTGGGCCACTGGCGGCGAGTTGGCATTCGAATAAGTTTCTGAATCCGGCGCGGGATGGGGCCGTGCTCCCGATTCTCCATTTGAACGGTTACAAGATCGCGGGGCCGACGGTGCTGGCGCGACTAAGCACGGAGGAGTTGACGCAGTTATTATCGGGCTACGGCTACAAGCCGTACTTTGTAGATGGCGACGAGCCAATGGCGATGCATCAGTCGATGGCGACGACGCTGGATGCTATTTGGAATGAGATCCGCGAGATTCAGGAGAACGCGCGCGTTCGCGGTGTGACTGACCGGCCGCGGTGGCCGATGATTGTACTCCGGACGCCGAAAGGATGGACTGGTCCGAAAGTGGTGGATGGCAAACCGGCGGAAGGAAGTTTCCGGTCGCATCAGGTGCCGCTGAGTAACATCGCTTCGAACCCGGAGCATCTGCGGCAACTGGAGGCATGGCTGCGGAGTTATGAGCCGGAAAAGCTATTCGACGAGAACGGCCGTCTGCGGCCGGAGCTGGCCGAATTAGCGCCGCGGGGAATTCGGCGGATGGGCGCGAACCCCCATGCCAATGGGGGCCTGTTGCTGCGGGATCTGATCATGCCGGACTTCCGCGACTATGCGGTGGCCGTGCCGTCGCCGGGGACGGTGATGGCTGAGTCAACCCGCGTGATGGGCGTGTTCCTGCGCGATGTTCTGAAGCAAAACGACGGCGCTAAGAACTTCCGCGTTTTCGGGCCGGACGAGACCGCGTCGAACCGGTTGAGCGCGCTATTTGAAGTGACGGACCGCGTGTGGATGGCGCGGATTGAAACGGACGACGATCATATGGGCGTCAACGGGCGCGTCATGGAAGTACTGAGCGAGCATATGTGCCAGGGCTGGCTGGAGGGCTATCTGCTGACCGGGCGGCATGGCCTCTTCTCCTGTTATGAAGCCTTCATTCACATCATCGATTCCATGTTTAACCAACATGCGAAATGGCTGAAGGTGTGCGGAGGTATTCCGTGGCGTCGGCCCATTGCCTCGTTAAACTACCTGCTGACCTCGCACGTCTGGCGGCAGGATCACAATGGATTCAGCCATCAGGATCCGGGATTCATCGACCAGGTGGTGAATAAGAAAGCCGATATTGTACGTGTCTACTTGCCGCCCGACGCTAATACACTGCTCTCAGTGACGGATCATTGCTTGCGGAGCCGGAATTACATCAATGTTATCGTGGCCGGCAAGCAGCCGGAGTTACAGTGGCTGGATATGGAGCCGGCGGCGCGGCACTGCGAGGCGGGTATTGGAATTTGGGCGTGGGCAAGCAACGATGCGGGGATGGAACCGGACGCCGTTATGGCGTGTGCGGGCGACGTGCCGACGCTGGAGACATTGGCGGCGGTCGATCTGCTGCGGCAACTCGTGCCGGAGATGCGGGTTCGCGTCGTGAACGTGGTCGACTTAATGACGCTGCAGTCGGCGTCCGAGCATCCGCACGGCCTTTCCGATTGGGAGTTTGATTCCATCTTCACTACCGACAAGCCCGTGATCTTCGCCTTCCACGGATATCCCACTTTGATTCATCGCTTGACCTATCGGCGGCATAATCACCCTAATTTACACGTTCGCGGATTTAAGGAGGAAGGGACAACCACAACTCCATTCGATATGACTGTGGTGAACGAACTGGACCGTTTCCATTTGGCGAGCGACGTCATCGATCGCGTTCCGCGGCTGCGAAATGTGGCCGGTCACGCGCAACAGTTCTTGCGCGACAAGTTAGCGGAACATAAGTGTTATATTGTCGAATATGGCGATGACATGCCGGAGATTCGCGATTGGAAGTGGCCTTACTAAATGAGCGTCGAAACGAATTTGCAGGCGGGCCTCGGCGACGCCGAGGTGGAGGCAGCGCGACTGGAGTCGGGCTGGAACGAACTGGAAGCAGCACCGGAGACGCCGCTTTGGCGGCGGATGGCGGCGCAGTTTCAGGACGCGCTGGTGTTGCTGTTGCTGGCCGCGGCCGGCGTGTCGGGTGTGGTGTGGTTCATGGAGCGGGAGTCCGAGTGGCCCTATGAATCGTTGGTGATTTTGATAATCGTTGTGTTAAACGCAACGCTCGGACTGGTGCAGGAAGGGAAGGCGGAACAGGCGCTGGCGGCGCTCCGGGCAATGGCGGCCCCGGCGGTGAGCGTTGTCAGAAATGGCGGGCCGCTGCGAATCCCAAGCCGTGACTTGGTCCCGGGCGATGTGTTGGTGATCGCGGAAGGCGACGCGGTGGCGGCGGACGGGCAGATCGTGGAATGTGTTGAGTTACACACGCTGGAGGCATCGTTGACCGGGGAGAGCGTACCTGTCGCAAAGTCAATGGAAGCGGTGGACGCCTCCGCCGCGTTGGGTGACCGGCGGAACATGGTCTTTTCGGGTACTGCTGTCAGTTCGGGGCATGGGCGCGCGGTCGTCACGGCGACAGGAATGCGCACGGAGTTAGGGCGCATCGCGGGTATGCTGCGAAGTACCAAGGAGCAAGTAACGCCGCTGCAGCGCGAACTGAACCATTTGGGGAAACAGTTGGGCGTAGTGGTGTTGGTAATTGCGGCGATGGTGACCGGCGCACTGCTTTTCCTAAATGGCGTGCAGGACGCGCAGCAGGTGGTGCATATCCTTTTGTTCGGCGTGGCGCTGGCGGTGGCGGCGGCGCCAGAGGGGTTGGCCGCGGTGGTGACGGTGGTACTCGCGATGGGCGTCACGCGCATGGCCGCGCGCGGGGCGATTGTGCGGAAACTGCCGGCGGTGGAGACGCTCGGTTCGGCGACGGTCATTGCCTCCGATAAGACGGGCACGTTGACGCGCAATGAGATGACAGTGCGTATCATTGCGACAGCGTCGGGACGGACGGAACTGACGGGAAGCGGCTATGTACCCGAAGGCGAATTAAAGGCGGACGGGGATGATGCGCGAGGGGAAGCCGGGCGTCTGTTGCAGGCGGCAGCGTTAGTGAATAACTCAGAGTTAGTGGAGCACGACGGAAAGTGGACAATTCACGGTGACCCGACGGAGGCGGCGCTGGTAGTGGCGGCGCATAAGGCGGGGCTGGTGCAGGCGGATTTGCGGACACAATTCCCGCGCGTGGCCGAGGTTCCATTTACCTCCGAGCGCAAGCGAATGAGTACCGTTCACACGGCGGCCGGCGGTCGCGCACTTTATGCGAAAGGAGCGGCGAAGAATATTCTCGACCTCTGCACCGCCGAGTTGGCCGGAGCGGTGGACCGCCCCCTGTCCGATGCGCGGCGCACGGCAATACTGGAGGCGAACGAGGCGCTGGCGGCGACGGCGCTGCGCACGCTGGGCGTGGCGACGGGGCATGGAGACGAGGAACGCGGGTTGACGTTCCTTGGGCTGATTGGGATGATCGACCCGGCGCGCCCGGAGGCGGCGCCGGCAGTGGCCAAGGCGCGCACGGCCGGCATCAGGCCTATTATGATTACCGGCGACCATCCGGCGACGGCCCTGGCGATTGCGCGGGAGGTGGGCATTGCGGACGGGATACGCGTAATGACGGGACCGGAACTCGACAAGCTAACTGCCGCCGACGTGCTGGAAGTGGCCGTCTATGCGCGCGTGAATCCGGAGCATAAGTTGAAAATCGTGGAACTGCTTCGGAGCACGGGCGCAGTGGTCGCCATGACTGGAGACGGCGTGAACGATGCGCCCGCGCTGAAGGCGTCCGATATCGGCATCGCGATGGGAATCACCGGGACCGATGTTTCCAAGGAAGCCGCCGACCTGATTCTGACCGACGATAATTTTGCGACCATCGTCGCCGCCGTGGAAGAGGGCCGGGCCGTATTCGATAACATCCGCAAGTTCCTGCGCTTTTTGTTGTCGTCCAATATGGGGGAGGTGCTGACGGTATTTCTGGGCGTTGTGCTGGGTGTGCCGCTGGGGCTTTCGGACGGTTCCGGATTGGTCATACCGCTCCTGGCGACGCAGATTCTGTGGATCAACTTAATAACGGACGGTGCTCCGGCCCTCGCCCTGGGCGCGGATCCGGCGAGTCCCGGCTTGATGACCCGGCCCCCGCGCTCGAAGACCGAAGGGGTTATCAACGGACGGATGGGCCTGGGGATCTGCGTAATAGGAATTGTTATGGCCGCAGGGACGTTACTGGTTCTGGATGCATCGCTGCCGGGCGGTTGGCTGGAAGGCGCGGGTCCGCTGGCTTATGGCCGCACCATGGCGTTTACGACACTGGTTCTATTTCAATTGTTCAACGCGTTCAATTGCCGTTCAGATGAGCACAGCGTCTTCGTTGGACTGCTGGACAACCGGTGGCTGTGGGGGGCGGCGGGTTTGTCGTTGAGCCTTCATGCGCTGGTAATCTATGTTCCGTTCCTGCAATCGGCGTTCAGCACGGTGGCGTTGACGGGCGGCGATTGGCTGCTCGCGGCCGCCGTGGCAAGCAGCGTGATATGGGCCTCCGAGGTTATGAAATGGGCGAGTCGCGCTGGAGTTGTCCGAGTGGCGTAGAATGCTCTTAGCCATGCCTACCTTCGCTCGCCGGTCCTTTCTACTCGCCGCTTCCTCCGCCGCGCACTCGTCGTTCGCCGCGCAGGCAAATGACCGCGTCCGCCTCGCCATCGTCGGCGTAGGCTCGCGCGGATCCGCGCACATCAAGGAGATTCTGCCCGTCGCCAACGTTGAAATTGCGGCGCTGGTTGAAGTGGACGGCTCTCGCGCCGAGGCTGCCTCGCAAGTCATTTTCCAGAAAACTGGAAAGCGTCCAATTATCGAATCCGACATGCGCCGCGTCTTTGACGATAAGTCGATTGACGCCGTCACAATCGCCACGACAAATCATTGGCACGCGCTGGCCGGTATTTGGGCGATGCAGGCGGGTAAAGATGTATATGTCGAGAAGCCGGTTTCGCATAACATCTTTGAGGGCCGCAAGCTGGTCGAGGCCGCGCGGAAGTACAATCGCGTGGCGGCTGGCGGCACGCAGCGGCGGTGGTGGGGGCGTTGGCGCAAGGCCGTGGAACTGCTTCACGCCGGTGCGATTGGCGATATCTACCAGGGCAACTTTCTTTTTCCCGGCTCGCGAGATTCGATCGGTTTCAAACCCGTGAAGGAGCCGCCGGCCAACTTGAATTGGGATAAGTGGCTGGGACCGGCGCCGATGCAGCCGTATCATGAAAATTTAGTCCACTATAACTGGCACTGGTTCTGGGATTTCGGCAATGGCGAACTGGGGAATAACGGGATCCACTTGATCGACATTCTGCGCTGGGGCATGCGGCAAAAGCTGCCGGTGGCGGTGCGATCGACCGGTGGCCGATTCGGCTACAAGGATCAGGCGGAAACTCCCAATACGCAAAACGTGACGTGGACGTTCGCCGATGGCGCGACGATGGTTGGGCAGCTTCGCGGACTCTACACCGCGGAGCCAATGTCGTGGGACTTCTTCGGTACGAAAGGCCACCTGCACATGAAGGCCGACGGCCAGTTCCAGATCAAACTGGGCCGGAGCAAGACGATGGAGCCGGAGGTGGAATCGCCCCGGAATCTAGACCATTTCGCCAATTTCGCCGACGCCATTCGCGCCAGAAATCCGAAACTGCTTCATGCCGAGATTGAGGAAACGTATCTGTCAACGGCGCTTTGCCACTTAGGTAACATCTCCCATCGGCTGGGTCGCGAATTGCGTTTCGATCCGGATGCGGTTAGCTTCGTGAATGACAAAGAGGCGGATGCGATGCTCACCCGCCCTTATCGGGCCCCGTACGTTGTTCCAGCGCAGGTTTAACTTTTCAAGTGAATGTTGAAAAAGTCTAGGGTTCTGGTCCACGCCAGCTTCGCCGCCGCCTCGTCGTAGCGAGGCGTAGTGTCGTTATGGAAGCCGTGATTTGTCTTCTCGTAGATATACGCCGAGTAAGTCACCTTGTTGGCCTTCAGCGCCTCTTCATAGGCCGGCCAGCCGCCGTTGATCCGCGTGTCGAGTTCAGCGTAATGGAGCAGAAGTGAGGCCTTAATCTTTGGGGTGTCGGCGGCTGAGGCCTGCGCGCCGTAGAAGGGAACGGCGGCTGAGAGATCCCCGCCCAACCGAACGGCCAGCATGTTAGTAACGCCGCCGCCGAAGCAGAAGCCAACAGCGCCAATCTTGCCGGCGGCATCTTCCCGGGCTTTCAGCCAGCGGGCGGAGGCGATGAAGTCTTCCGCCATTTTGGCGCGATCAACCGTTCCGAACAGCTTACCGCCCGCCTCATCGTTGCCAGGATAGCCGCCGACGCTGGTCAATCCGTCCGGAGCGAAGGCCACGAACCCGGCCGTTCCCAACCGCCGCGCAACGTCTTCAATGTAAGGATTCAGGCCGCGATTCTCGTGAACGACCAGCACGCCGGGGGCTTTGGCGTCGTTCGCCGGACGCACCAGATAACCTTTGATGCTGCCGTTTCCTTGGGGCGAAGACACGGTGGCGTATTCAGCCTTGATGCGCGCGTCGTCCTTGGGAACCTGCTGCGCCCATGCGTAGTTGGGGCGCAAGCTCTCAAACAGCATCGCCGCCGTCACGCCGCCGGTAGCGTAGCTCTTGGCGCCTTCCAAAAAGTCGCGGCGATCAATGTCGCCGTGGACGTACTTGTCGAAGAGATTCAATAGCTCTTGCGGGAATTCCGCCGCCGTTTTGCGTGCCATGGAAAATCCTCCTGATAAGCGCCGAAAATAGCACAGAGGTGCGGAATACGTTTAAATGGTGGGCGCGCGGGGACTCGAACCCCAGACCTCCTGCGTGTGAAGCAGGCGCTCTAACCAACTGAGCTACGCGCCCGGATAGCTAGAATATACCGCACCAGGCGCAATGCTGTCCCGTCCGCGGCGCCCGCTTACTTCATATCGTCGAAAAATTTCTCGACCGACTTCTCGGTTTTCTCAAGCCCTTCTTCCATCTCGCGCTTGGCCGTCTGCCACGCCGACTCCGCCTTATCATCCCAAGTTGACATTCGCGCCCGCAATTTCTTCGCATCCGCGCGCATCTCCCGGGCCTGCTCATTCAGCTTCGCCCTTGCCTTGGCTGAGGATTTCTTAGCCTTTGCTTCCAGCTCGTCGATTTTTTCGTCGAGTCGATCCAGCCGCCTGGACAAAGCGGCCTTGGCCTCCTCCGCCTTCGCTTTCATCTCGCGCGCGGCGTTGGCGGCGTCCTCCCGTACGGACTCCGAGCGGCTTTCTACTGGCGTCACCCTTTCCGATTGGCAGCCGCCAAGGAAGATCGCCATTGTGCAAGTGAGAATTGTTCTTGTGGACATGCAAATTCACTTGCACGTTTCGTTCCAGACGATCCTCATCGTCGCTGTACGCGAGGCCGTTAATAAATCGACGGGTCCACATTCGATTGCGCCCATCGAAGTAAGTCACACGATATCCCCCTGCATAACCGCGTGGCCAAACTCCGGAGAAATTGAACACGGCGTCTGCGCCGTGCCCGCAGAGACTCATCGCCCCGAGCAGCAAAACCGCACATGCCCTGAACATCCATCCAGAATAGCGCTACGATGCGAAGAGCATGCTTCGCCGCCAATTTCTTGCCTCCGCCGCGCTTTTCGCCGAGCCTTCGTTCACCCCGCTCCCCTTTGGTAACTGGAAGGTCGTCGACGGCCCTGACTCCGCCTTTTACTTTGACGACGGCGCCATCGTCGTCAGCGAAGCCGCCAACTCCCCCACCTGGCTTCGCTCCGAGAAGCAGTACGAGAACTTCGAACTCCGCGCCGAGTTCTTCATGAAAGGCTGGATCGATTCCGGGCTACTTCTTCATGCGCCGCTTCAGGGCAACGCGCAGGACGCCGGCTTCTGTATCAAGCTCTTTCACAAACAGGAATCCCCTAAACCCGAAGGCATGGGCAGCATTTTCCCGCTTCTCGCTCCCAAGGTAGTCAACGTCAAATCCAAAGGCGAGTGGAACGAAATCAGTGTCCGCTTCGATTGGCCCCACCTCCAGGTCTGGACAAATGGAGAGGTCATTCAAGACCTCGATGTTGAGACTCATCCAGACCTCGCCCACCGCCTCCGTCAAGGCTACATCGGACTCCAGTCATTGTCCTATCCGATTCGCGTCCGTAACATCGAAGTCCGAGAACTGCCGTCCAAAGTCAAATGGCAATCGCTCTATACAAAGCCCGTCGATTTAGCCGCTAACTGGCAGGTAGAAGAAGGGAAGGCTAAGTGGTCCCCCATGGGCGACACACTCCGTGCCGACGGCCTCGGCCATCTCATGACCCGCGAACGATTCAAGGACTTCGCCCTCGAACTATATGTCCGCGCCAGCCGCCACTCGAACGGCGGCGTCCTGTTCCGCGCCGAAGGCTCCGGCGGCCGCAAAGAACACTACGAAATCCAGCTCCACGACGTCGAGGGCGCCGTCTACCCCACCGGCTCGCTGTACGGCCTGAAACGCGCCAAATACGCGCACATTCCACCTGAAACCTGGTACCTCTTCCAGCTCTTCGTCAAGGACCGCCGCGCCCTCATTCGCGTGAACGGTGAGACCGTTACCGATTACAACGCCCTCGACCGCACCGGCGACGGTCACATCCTCCTCCAGGCTCATCAGGCGGGCCGCTGGATCGAATACAAGGACATCCGCGTTCGCGCGATCTAATACCATGTCACGCATTGACCCCCTCGCCTACTTAGGCGATCAAATCGACGAGTTCCGCGCCAAAGGCACTTACCAGCGTCTGCGCGAGTTGCAAGGCCCCTGTGAGCCGATAAGTCATTACGACGGAAAAGAGGTCATCAACTTAGCCTCCAATAACTACCTCGGCCTCGCCAATCACCCCAAGCTAAAAGAAGCCGCCATCGAAGCCGTTCGCAAATTCGGCGCTGGCACCGGCGCCGTCCGGACCATCAGCGGCACGCTCGGTATGCACATGGAACTGGAACGCCGCATCGCCGCGTTCAAGCACGTCGAAGCTTGCGTGGTTTTCCAAAGCGGATTCACCGCTAACGCCGGCACCGTCTCCGCCGTCCTCGGCAAAGAGGACCATGTCATTTCCGATGAACTCAACCACGCCAGCATCATTGATGGCTGCCGCCTTTCCCGCGCCAAGATTCACGTCTTCCCGCACGCTGAAGTGAAGGTGGCCGAAGAGAAACTCGCCGCGCTCGTTGGCGTCCCCGGCCGCAAGCTCCTCATCACTGACGGCGTCTTTTCCATGGATGGCGATATCGGGCCGCTTCCCGCGCTTGTCGAACTGGCCGAGAAGTACGGCGCTATCATGATGATTGACGACGCGCATTCCTCCGGCGTCCTTGGCCGCAACGGCCGCGGAACAGTGGACCACTTCGGTCTCCACGGCCGCGTCGATATCCAGGTTGGAACGCTCTCCAAAGCGGTTGGCGTCCTCGGCGGCTACGTTTGCGGCACGAAGGACTTCATTGACTATCTCTGCCACCGCGCTCGGCCATTCCTTTTCTCAACATCTCATCCGCCCGCCGTCACCGCCGCCTGCCTGGCCGCGTTCGATATCCTTGAAGCCGAGCCGGAGCGCATCGAAGCCCTCTGGGCCAACACGCACTACTTCAAAGCGGAACTGGCCAAACTAGGCTTCGACACCGGCCCAAGCGAGACGCCCATCCTGCCCATCATGGTTGGTGAAGCAACAGCCGCCCATGCCTTCTCCAAAGCCCTGTTTGAGGAGGGCCTCTTCGCCACTGGAATCGGCTTCCCCACAGTCCCCGAAGGCAAGGCCCGCATCAGGACCATCGTCACCGCGACCCACACGCGCGAACAGCTTGACCGGGCGCTCTCAATCCTCGCCCGGGTTGCCAAACGCCAAGGGATCCTTATGGCTGCACCGCCACCGTAACTTCGGGTGAACTCGAAGCCATTCCAACTTGTACCACCACCGGTTGCGGACCTGGTTCAACTCCGTCCGGAATGCGTACGTTGATCTGGAACACGCCCGCCACCAGTCCTGGCGCCGCTCCGGCGTACAGCACCTCGGCGTCCTTGCCACCGATGCGCACCGTTACCGGCTGCCGCGGCTTCGGGTAGACGCTCGTCGCCAACAAACCGTCCTGGCCGCCCGGATCGGTGATCCCCTCTCCCGTTCCATATAGGATAACGATCCCGCCTACGGGCGCCGCGTTACTGGCCGTGTTGACGCTGTTATCGGCGTTCAAAATCGCCCCCGGACCCTTCCCGCTGCTGTTCGCCGTGAACAGGCCCGGCACCGTTTCGGTCACCCGCAGGATCACCGCATTTGTCCGCACGCCGCGGTATTCCACCTGCAAAGACGTCGTCGCCTTCCCCGCTACCGCATAGGGAACGATCGCGCTCAATTGCCCCGCCGACACATACACCAAAGGCGCAGGCGTGCCGTCAAACAAGGCCCGCGTCTCCGCCAGTGTCGTCGCCAGTCCGCCCATCGACGTGACCTGCGCCGTCGTCAACGCCGGCGGCCCGATGCCTGAACCAAAAATCGTGACCAGCAACCCTGGCGCAACCGGTCCACCGCTAAACGTCGCCGCGCTCACCACACCGTTATCCGGCACCGTCCCGCCAGACGAGCCCACGGTCAGGATCACCGCGATAACCGTCCGCGACCCCAGCCGCGTATTGTTCACTGCCAGCGTCCCCTCGTAATTGCCCGCGGCCAGCGACGCCGTGTTCACCGCCACGTCAATCGTCGCGTTGCCGGTCCCCGTCCGCGGCGTCGCCGACAGCCACGCCCCGCCCGTCGCCGTAGTGGCGTCGATGGTCCATTCGGGCAAGCCCGCTGTCGCTCGAATCGTAAACTGCTGCCGCGCGATGGCCGCGCCGGCCGCCCCCGTAAAGGTTAGCCGCGTCGTCGAAACCGTGAATGGATTGGCCGCCGTGGAGCTGTCGATAATCGCGATAAAGCCATCCGAAATGCCCCCAAATGCCTTTTGCGCGGCATTCGTCGTAGTGGCCAAACCGGATGAAGCCGAAGTGCCCGCCAGTATCACCCGGCCCGTCCTATCCAACGCCATCGCCAGTCCTATATCGTCCGCAGCGCCGCCTAAATAGGTGAACATCTGAACCGCATCCAACGCCGGGCTCATCTTTAAGAGGAACGCGTCTTTGCCTCCGCCAATCAACGGCTGCACCGCATCCACAGCCCGAATGCCGCCCGACGATGTCGACCCGGTTACGTAGAGCGTCCCGGTCGCGTCCAACGCGGTTCTGTAGGGCTCTTCGTCACGGTTTCCGCCAAAAAATGTACTTGCCAGCAGCGTGGTCGCGCTGGCGTCAAACTTCAGTAGAAAAATGTCCGACGGACCTTCCAACTCCCTCTTCAACGCATTGGAGCTTGTGGGGAACAACGCACTCGCCGTCTTACCCGTGACAAACACATTGTCATTGGCGTCCACATCCACGGTATAGCTGTGTCCGCTTGCGCGGCGCCGATAAATGTGGAAAACATCAGGGCCGACCCCGCCGCGTTCAGCTTTGATAGAACCGCGTCGTAATTGCCCCGGTTCACCGGTTGGTAGGCGCCCACCGTCGGATAAGTCGTCGAGAGGGACGTGCCGGCCACATAGATATTGCGGTTCTTGTCCAACGCTATGTCGTATAACTCGTCGTCGATTCCACCGCCCAGATAGGTCGAGAATACCGCCTTGTCACCGATCGGAGCAATCTTTGTAACGAAACCGTTTCCAGCTATAGGGGACCGGTTCGACGTCTGAAACGCTCCTGGAGTAAAAGGAAATGAATCGGAAACTGTGTAGCCGGCGACATATAGGTTTCCATCCGGATCGATGACACAAGCATTAGCCCTATCCGTAAAGTTACTGCCGTAGTAAGTGGAGTAAACCAGCGCCGCGCCCGTCGGGTTCAGCTTTCCGAACATCGCATCCAACCCGGTGGATCCGCCCCGGTTATTCGACTGAATCGCGCCAACCAAGGGGAAATTCGTCGAAGCCGTGGCGCCGCAAAAATAAACGCTCCCCTGGCTATCCACGGCGATGGCGTTAATGATGTCCCTATCGCCGCCGCCGATCAGCGTCGAGTACAACAGCACGCCTACCGGGCTGTACTTCGAAATGAAGGCGTCCAAATTCCCGCCGGCCGTCCCTTGCACCACTCCCCGGGTTACCGGGAAATTAGTGGATCCCGAGGCTCCACCGATATAGATGTTGCCCATTGAATCCAAGGCCATTCCGCCCGCCGAATCATCGGCCGAACCGCCCAGATACGTCAAATAGGAAATCGCCGGATCGATGGTCAGCTTCTTCATTCGGTCGTAAGCGCCCAGCACGAAATGCGCCTCGCTGCCCGCCAGTTCAAAACGGCTGTCCACCAACAGGTCGCCGTCCTGAAAAGCAATTGGCTTCGGCAGGACCAAATCTCCAGCCGGTGTCGCCACCCGTAACGAGCCGTCGGGCAGCAGTTGCGGCTTTCGCCCGGGAAAGGCAAACCGCGCCTGGGCGCCGTTCGCGCCTGGCGCCAGCTCAAAATCGAACTCGACAATCCCGCGCCGCGCGTGGAAAACCAGGTCGATCCCTGGATAAGCCCCAGCTACACGCACACCGGCGAAATGAGCGGATTTCCGCCCCCATTTGTCTGGATGATTCCCAAGTAGTAGATTCGTATGGGAAGCCAGTTTCGACTCGCCCCGCACGCGGGCGAAACTCGCCCCGGGGAACTGGACATCGACATCCGTCGTCACCGGCTCTCTATGCCGTTCCCGTTTAACCAACGTTACTTTTGCCCCATTTCGGGTGACCGCCAGAGTGCCCCGCCCGTCGCGCGCGAGGAACAAAACGGATGCCGCCGCCTGGCCCCGGTTCTCCTCAAATACCGGCGTTGCACCGGGAAGTCGCGTCACCGAAGCCGCCGTTTCGGCACATAATCCGAGCGCCGTTACGGCGCAGAAAACCGCAAAGTGGAGTCGCATAAATTAGGGGTTTGTTCGAGCATGAGGGAACGCCCGGTCCGGTGTCAATAGACAACACTAAAGTTTATTTAGTTCCCTGCCGATATACGGACTGATGCCGGGGACCTATCGCGCCGTGCGCTTGGACGCGCTGACCGCCTCTCAAAACGCCGACGGCGGATGGGGGTACTTCGCCGGGAAACGCTCCTGGCTAGAGCCCACTGTTTATGGGCTGCTCGCACTCCATCAACAGATGGATCAGACGCACTGGAAACGCGGCTGGGACCTGGTTCGCTCCTGGCAACTCCCCGATGGCTCCTGGCGCCCGAATGAGCAGGTGGTTGAGTCCCATTGGTCCGCCGCGCTCGCCGTTACGCTGCATTGCGCCCGCCAACAATATGACGCCCAGTTTCAACGCGGAGTCGCCTGGCTTCTGGAAGCCCGGGGCGAGGAGAGTACGAATCTTGCCAGATTCCTTGGCATATTCTTCGCCAACCATGTTGGACATGACCGGAAATTTGCCGGTTGGCCCTGGCTGCCCGGCACCACCTCCTGGATTGAGCCCACTTGTCACGCCCTAGTCGCGCTGAAGCGCGCGGCGCCGCAAATTGCCGGCAGGGAATTACGCCGTCGAGTCACGCTCGCCGAAGGGATGATCCTCCGCCGCCGCTGCGCCGATGGCGGCTGGAATTACGGGAGCCGCGCCGCGCTCGGCGTGGACCTTCCCTCCTACCCGGAGACGACGGCGCTCGCTCTGCTCGGATTGCAGTCGTGCGGCGAAGCCGATTTGTCTCAAGACCTGATCCGCGCCCAGGAGCTTTGGCGGAACTGCAACGCCCGCCTCGGCCGCGCCTGGCTCGCCATCAGCCTGAGGAATTTCGGCGTAAATCTGCCCGAGGATGACCGCGAGGTCGCGAAGAACGATATTCTAGCTACCGCCCTGGAAGCGCTGTCATCGCCGAATGGCGGCCACGCCCTTCTTCGTCCGGAAGCCCGCGTATGAACGTCGTCTCCCGCCGAGGGCTTCAAACCGCCGCCGCCACGGGTCTGCTCGCCAGCTGCGGTTCCAAGCCGCCAGCCGGCCCCGCGCTCTTCACCGGCCGCGCCAGCGTTTCTATCCTGAAAGCAGCCGATTACGGCGAGGATCTGACCAAGCTTATCCTTACCGGACTGGCGCAAGCCGGGCTTCCCGATGTAAAGGGCAAGCGAGTTCTGCTGAAGCCCAATCTGGTCGAGTTTGACAACGCCACCGCCATCAATACGCATCCCCGCGTGGTCATTTCCGCGTTCGAAGCCTTTCGCGCGCTAGGCGCCCACGTCACGATCGGCGAAGGCCCCGGCCACCGCCGCGACACGCTCGGCCTTACCGAAGAGGCGGGCTATTGGCAGCAACTCCGTACGCTGGACGACCATTTTGTGGACCTGAATCGCGACAACGTCAAATCCACAGGCGCGTTACTCGGACGCCCGGATTTCTTCTTCTCCGAAACGCTGCTCGGCGCGGATCTCATCGTCTCTCTCCCCAAAATGAAGACCCATCATTGGGCAGGCGCAACTCTCTCCATGAAGAACTTCTTCGGCCTGGTCCCCGGCTCCGTTTACGGCTGGCCGAAGAACCTCCTTCACTATTACGGCATCGCCAACTCCATCGTCGCGCTGAACCGGCACTTCCGGAACACCTTCGCCATCGTCGATGGCATTACCGGCATGGAGGGCAACGGACCCATTCAGGGCGAAGCGAAGTCGATGGGCGCGCTGGTCTTCGGCGGGGATTTATTGGCGGTCGACGCTACCTGCTGCCGCCTGATGGGCCTCGATCCCGCGAAGATCGAGTACCTGCAACTGGCCGCCGACCTGGGCGCCACCGCTGCGGAACAGATCGACCAGCGGGGTGAGAATCCTGCCGTCCTCCGCACGGATTTCAAGTTGATCAAAGAGTTCGAGCATTTACGCCTTGCGTGACTCCGCGTTTGCGGATGAACGGCACATGGGGCGCGGCCGTCTCCGGCAGCAAGCCTTGCAGGCGGGGATCGTTGGATATTTCGATGCCTCTGGCATACAGTTGACGGCGGAGGGTGCGGCGCTTCGCATGTGGTTCGACGGAGCGGGCGCGGGGTTGAAGCTGACGGGCGATCCGGAATTTGCGTTTGAGATCGCGGGGGCGGATGAACAGTATGTGGCGGCGGACGTGAAGGTGGAAGGGGCGACGGTGCTGGTGTTTGCGGCGGCAGTTACGGAGACTGTTTTTGTGCGGTACGCCTATCGGGATGTGGCGCCGGATGCGTTGTATTCGATTGCGGGAGTGCCGGTGGCGCCGGTGCGGGCGCGGTTGGGACGGCCGTGAATTAGTATGGCTAAAAGTCCATATTAGTATGGTAGAGGTATGAAGAAGACGTTTAACATTGATGAAAAACTGTTTCTAGCGGCGAAGGCCGCTTGCGGGGCCTCCACCGACACCGAGACAGTCCGGCTCGGCCTCCACGCGTTGATACGTCATGCGGCGTACCAGCGCATGCGGGCGATGCTGGGGAGTGAGAAAAACTCGGTTGACGTTCCGCGGCGGCGGGAGAAAGCTATGTCCAAACGCAAGGCGGCCTGATGGTCATTGTCGATACTTCGGTTTGGATCCGATCTCTGGCGGGACGGGCGCCGTACAAGGATGAAATGGATCGGCTGCTGGCGATGGATGCAGTATATGGACACGAATTGGTTTACGGCGAACTCCTGATAGGCGACCGGGGAGGACGTGTCCAGTTACTGGCCGAATACGATTTCATGCACCAGTCGGACATGGTGCCGCACCGCGATGTCGTTAGGTTCGCTCGCGAGCGCAGCCTGCATGGCCGGGGGGCAGGGTGGATAGAGATTCATCTGCTCGCCTCGGCGATGGCCGGACACCTACTCCTATGGACCGCCGACTCCCGGTTGGATGCTTTGGCACGGGAACTGGACGTCTCCTATGAGGCACGGCGCACGCAGGCCTAAATGAAAGCCTCGACCGATAAATAGAATTGAACCGCGAGGCGGCGTACGTGCGCCTTGCTGATTTCCCGCTGACCGCTCAACACTTGCGAGGCAACCGAGCGTGAACCTATCGGCCCGCCGCAATCCATTCTGATCCATCAAGAACTTCAGAACGTCCAGGGGCGACGAGGTTGGGGGCGCCACGCTCCGGTCTTCGTACTCGGTGCAGAGATCAGCGAGGATCGCCTGCAACGCTTGCTCCTCCGCGTGAAGTTCTCGCTTTTCATTGGATAAAGTCGAACGCCTCGAGGTCCGCGGCGAGCCGGTCGAATTTTTTTGTCGCTGTGTTTGTCTATCGACTTTCCTCCACGCGTCCAAGGCGGCCGCGGTGTGCGCGCGCCAGGTTACGATCCGGCGCAGCGCTTTGCGGTTGATCACGCTCGCAATCAAATGCTAGCAAATTGCCGCTGGCTCGGGTCGAAGGGCCATTGGGCGAACTCGGCACGAATCGACCCGATCAAAGACTTCGATCAAAGACTTCTATTGCGCACCGATTAGGCTCCGTGTTACTCTCGACCCAAACTAGTTCGGTTGGGGGGGTACAAATGAGCCGTTTCCTGCTCCCGTTTGTTCTCGGCAGTACGTTCTTGCCGCCGCTGTTCGCCCAGATCCAGAATGCCCGAATTGAGGGTACAGTTCTGGATTCTTCCGGTTCGAGCGTTCCCGGCGCCAAGGTGGCGCTCGAGAATACCCGGACCCAAAGCCGCCTTGAAGCCGCCTCCGACGCGGCCGGCTTTTACTTCTTCCCAAGTCTGCAGCCGGGTTTCTATACGCTTACGGCCGAAGCGAATGGCTTCCGCAAGCTCACCCTGACCAGCGTCGAGTTGAATATCGGGGTGACCATCCGGCAGGACTTGAAACTCGAACTCGGCACCGTCGCCGATACCATCGTCGTTGAGTCCAACACTGTCCGCGTTCAAACCTCGGAGGCGACCATCCAGCGGTCCATCACGCTGAGGGATATCGATACGCTCCCCCAGTTGGCTCGCAACCCGATTGCGCTCGCCACCTACCAGCCGGGCGTGCAATTGGGTACCAGCCCGAACGATCCCAGCTTTGCGCGAGTCAATGGTATGCGGCAAGGATCCAACAACAATACCCTCGACGGCATCGACGTCAACGACCCGGTGGCGCCCCGCTTGGGCCTAACGTTAAACGCGACCAATACCGACTCTGTTGAAGAATTCCGCATTATCACCAACGGCGCCAAGGCGGAATATGGACGCAATGCGGGCGCGACGGTGGAGCTGATCACACGCTCCGGAACCAACCGCTTCAGCGGCAACCTGTTTGAGTATCACCGGAACACGGTGCTGAACGCGAATAACTTTTTCAATAAGTCCAGCGGCGTCGAATTGCTCCGCCCAAAATTCATCCAGAACCAGTACGGCGGTTCGATCGGGGGCCCGGTGATCCTGCCGAAAATTTTCAACGGGAAGGACCGGCTCTTTTTCTTCTATAATTTTCAAGGCACCAAAACAGCCCAGGAAGTGGTGCGTAATCGCACTGTGCTGACGGTCGAAGCCAAGTCCGGCATCTTCCGTTGGGTGGTACCGGCCGGCCAGCCGGGCGCTGGCGAGACGCGCAGTTTTAACATCGTGCAGAACGATCCTCGCCGTATTGGAATCGATAAGCAGGTGGCGGGAAATCTCGCCCTTTTGCCGCCCCCCAATAACTTCGATGTGGGCGACCGCCTGAACACGGCCGGCTTCCGGTTTAACGCTCCGGCGAACAATCAGGGGGACCAGCACACGTTCAAGACCGATTGGCAGGCCACGCAGAATCTGCGAACGTATTTCCGGTATTCGTGGTTCAAGACGCTCACGCTGGCGGACTCGCTCAACAACGCCGAATCCACTTACCCCGGCCAGCCGAACGGAACGCAAGGCGGGGTCCGGTCCGGCTACTCGGCGGGCGCGAATTGGACCATCCGGCCGACGATCGTAAATGAGTTTGTCATCGGATCTTCCGCGTCGTCCGTCGAATTCGGGCGTGTGCGCAGCTTCGCATTTCCGGGCCAAGCGCTGATTGGTTCCAACCTCTTCACCAACCCGATTCCCACGGGGTTCGGGTCCTCGCGCAATTCGCCGGTGAATCCGATATTGTCCGACAACATCTCGATCAATCGCGGCAAACACACTTATAAAGGCGGTGTCCGATTCTCCCAAATCAACCAGTTCCAGACGAGCGATGCTAATATCTGGCCGAATATTGCGGTCGGGCAAGGTAACGGCAATGCCGCGCCTGGTGGCATTGGCCCCACGGGAGCACAGATCGCCGCAGCGGACCGGCAACGGTTTGACAATCTCTACAACGACCTGCTTGGCCGGGTCAGCGCAGTCAATACAACTTTTTTCAGCGACTTGGCCGCCTTTCAAACGCCCGGCACTCCGCGCGTGCGTAACTTCATCTTTCGCGACTACGGCTACTACTTCCAGGACGATTGGCGAGTGAGCCGGAATCTGACTCTGAACATCGGTCTGCGCTGGGAATTCTACGGCGTTCCGTACGAGCGCGATCAACTGCAGGGAAACATCGTGCAGGCGGCTGCCGGGTTAGTGAATACGGTAGGGCAAATTACGGATTTGACCGTGGCGCGGTCCAGCCAGTGGTACAACTCCGATTGGAATAACTTCGCGCCTCGCTTCGGCTTCGCCTGGGCGCCGGGCAACGGCGGCAAGACCTCCATCCGCGGTTCCTGGGGCATCTTTTACGACCGCGTCATTGGCGGCGCGAGTATCGACCCCGACGGCACCACTCCGGGCTTCGCTCAAGCCACCACCGTCTTTCCGAATCAGGCGGCGGGCAGCGATCTACGGGCCAGCGACGCAAACTTACCGCTGCCCGCGCCGCCGGCTACGCCGAACTTGACGCCGGCGGCGACACGGACTTTCGGCGGTATTAATCTGTTCGATCCGAATTTCCGGCAGCCATACGTAATGCAGATGAACCTCACGATCCAGCGGGAGATCATGCGGAATACGGTGGTCGAGGCGGGCTATGTATCCAATCGCGGCGTGAAGCAGTTACTCGACCAGAATGTCAATCAGACCCGGATTTACGGCAATGGGTTCTTGAATGACTTCAATGAACTGCGCGCATTTCAATCGAACGGTGCGGCTCCTGCGACGGGAAATAACCTGGTGCGGATGTTCGGAACGCCCGCGGCGGCTATTACTGCGATCGGCGCAACGCCGGTGCGGCAGGGGAGCGTCGGCGCGGCGGCGAACACCATCGATACCAGCAACTACACGCGGTACGCGGGGGCGGGATTGAACCAGTTCTATCTGCGGAACTTTCCGCAGTTCACTAATGTTTTTGTTTCGACCAACGCCGGGCGCTCGGCCTACGATTCGCTGCAGTTGAGCGTGCGGAGGCAGGCGGGCGCCGTGAAGGGCGCGATCAACTACACTTGGTCGAAGACAATCGACAACGCTTCGGTGGACGGCAGCGGAACTGTCGGCGTGCTTGATAACTACAACTTATCGCTCATGCGCGCGCGGTCCGATATCGACCGGCCGCATACGTTTAACTGGTCGGTGGCGTATACGCTGCCGATTGGGGACGGGAGGTTGATTGGCGGGAACATGCCGGATTGGCTGGACCGCATTGCGGGCGGATGGGAGATCGGTTCGCTTGGCTTCGTCACCACGGGGCAGCCGTTGAGTATCTCTTCGGGAATCTTCACCGGTCCGAACGCAAGCAACTTTGGGCCATTGGCGAGCAATCTGGGAGCGCTGGCGGATTATCGAGGCACGGACCGGAGCATCGGAAAGCTGGAGCGGTTTGGCGGCGGAGTCCGGTTCTTCACGCCGGAACAGGCCGCGCTGTTCTCGGTGCCGGAGCCGGGTTCGATTGGCAACTCGGGCCGGAACACGTTCCGTGGGCCGGGTTTCTTCAATACGGATCTTTCCGTGGTGAAGCGTTTCCGGCTGCGCGAAAAAATGGCCGTGACGTTCCGGACGGAGGCGTACAATCTGCTGAACACCGTGAACTTCAATGCGCCCGCGGTGAATCTGCAAACTCCGCAGACGTTCGGGGTGATCTCGGCGACGCCGACTGGCGCGTCGAATCAGTCCGGGGCGAGGATTATGCAGTTCGCGCTGCGGTTTGACTTCTAACTCGTCAACGCCAGTTGTCGTCGAAGAGACCGGCTGCTACTACTCTTCCGGTGGCGGTTTCGATGACGGCCCAGTCGCCCCAGCGGGGGTAGAGCAGGGCGTTCGTTCCGGTGAGATCGGCTTTCCCGAATGTGTGGCCGGAGTTGAAGACCACGTATTTATTGGGGTTGAGCGGGTTGGGCTGGATGAGCGCGAGGGTGTGGGACTTCGCGTCGAACTTCTTGTTATCGATTTCGATCTCGGTGGCGGTCCAACGGACTGGCAGGTCTTTGACGACTTTGGCAATTAATTTGTTGGTGGCTGGCGTGCCCCAAAGTACGAGGTTGTTCTCGGCGATGTCGGCCTTGGTGATTTCGCCGGTTGTTTTTCGGCGGACGTTGCCGCGGAAGTATTTTTCGAAGTTGGCGGTGAAGGTATTGAGCGCTTCGTTAGGGGAATCCGCGACGCAGAGGAAGCGCTCCATGAAGGCGTCGTCGATGGGGCCTTGGACGCCGGCGCGTTTGCGGATGACAGGCTTCAAAGTGCGAACTTCCCAGCGATTCATTTGCTTAACGAAGGCTTTGCCTTTTAGCGATTGGCCGTCAATGGTGACTTCGGCGGGAGCGTCGAGTTCGAGTTCGGCGATGTTCTTGGTCTTGACGCTGGTGCGGGTACCGCTAAGTTCGGCACGGCCATACATGCGTTCGAGTGCGGCGATTTTCCAGTTCCATGCCTGGCCATAGCGGGCGGTCCAGGTGGCGAAGAGAAACTTTTCGGGCATACGGCGGGGGAGGTTCTTGGTTAAGAATGCCTCCGATTCTGCTTTGCTGTCCGGGTGCCATTTATGCTCGGTCTGCGGGCCGATGATGAAGAGGGCGTTGGCGCGGATTTGTTCGGCCTCGAGTGCTTCCTTCACGTTGAGCGAGGCTTGAAGTTGTTTGTCGATTTCGCCACCGTAGCCGACGGTGGGGGTGTTGACGATATTGGGGGAGTAATCGACGGCGTCGTATATGCGCATGGCGGCGCGTTCATAGGTTGTGGGGTTCGGTCGATTGGCATAGCGCATGGTTTCGGTGAAACCGGCGCCGGCTTCGATGCCGGCCCATTTGGTTGGGTGGTGCAGGCCGATATGCCAGGCGCCGGCGCCGCCCATTGAGAAGCCGCGCAGGAGAATCCGATCGGGATCGATGTTGTACTGCTTGGTGACCGCTTCGAGGGCCTCGAACACGTCGGTTTCGCCGGACCAGCGGTAAGCGTTGTTGCCCCGCCCGTAGACTTCCAGTTCGATCCAGTTTTGTTCATAGGGCTTGGCTTTGGGGTCAAGTGCCAGGAAGCTGGCTTCGGTAAGGCGGGCGTTGCGGCCGTGCAGGATGACATCAAGGCGGATTGGTTTAGCGGGATCGTAGTTGGCCGGAATGGCGAGCCGATAGGGCTGGTAGGAATCGTCAACTTTGGATTTGTAGGCGCGCATGACGCGGCCCGTTTCCTTGGTCCAAGCCGGGACGTTTTTTTCGAGCGCTTCGGCGCGGGCAAGGCCGGTGGCAATGGCGTCTTGCGCGAACTTGACGTAGTTGGCGGCGTAGAACTCGTCGTTGTACTTGAGGAGATTCTGGACGGCCTTCTCGTAGATGGCGACGTCGGCGATTAGCGCGTTCTTGCTGAGCGCGCCTACCTTCGCTGTCAGCGGCTTGACGCCTTCGCGGAGTTGGGCGAGATCCTCCGGCGCCACTTTGACGGCGGGGGCGGGCGGAGGAGCCTGGGCGAGGATGGCGGCCGCGGACAGGAGCAATATCGCGCGTTTCATGTGGTTACCTTTGGACGCGGCCGGAGCCGCCGCCTCTAATGAGGGCCTGAACTTCGTCAACGGAGAAGCGGTTGAAGTCGCCGGGGATGGAGTGTTTGAGGCAGCTTGCGGCGACGGCGAATTCGAGGGCTTCCTGGGGCGTGTCCAGCGCATTGAGACCGTAGATTAAACCGCCGGCGAAGCAGTCCCCGCCGCCCACGCGGTCGACAATGTGGGTAATGTCATAGTGCTTGGAGAGCAGGAATTCTTTGCCCGTGTTCATGCAGGCTGCCCAGCCATTGTGCGAGGCGCTGTGGGACTCGCGGAGAGTGACCGCGATGGCTTCCAGATTAGGATATGTCTCTAAGACTTTATCGGTTAGTTTGCGATAGGCGTCGCGATCAAGTGCGCCCGAGTGTACGTCGGCCTCACTTGTGATGCCGAGAGTCATCTGGCAATCCTCTTCATTGGCGATGCCGACGTCGACGTATTTGAAGAGTTCTGACATGACTTCTTTGGCGTCCTTTCCCCACTTCCAAAGGTTCTTGCGGAAATTGAGATCGCAGGAGACTTTAAGGCCGTGGATGCGGGCTTGCTTGACAGATTCAAGGGCGAGTTCGGCGGCGGGCTCGCTGATGGCGGGAGTAATACCAGTGAGGTGAAACCAGGTGCCGCCGGCGAGAGCTTGGGCCCAATCGATGGCATCAAGACGGGCGATGCCGATGGCGGAATGTTCGCGATCGTAAATGACTTTGGAGGGGCGTTGATTGGCGCCAGGCTCGACGAAATAGATGCCGAAACGGCCTTTGCCGCGGACGATTTGATTCGTATCGACGCCGAAGCGGCGCATCTCACCGATGAATGCGTCGGAGATTGGGTTCTTGTCGGGGAGGACCGTGATGTAGCGGGCGGGGAGGCCGAAACCCGAGACGGCGACGGCGACGTTGGCTTCGCCTCCGCCGAAGGTGGCGAGGAATTGCGGGGACTGGAGGAATCGCTCGAAGCCCGGCGGAGCGAGGCGGAGCATGATCTCGCCGAATGTGACGATCAGCTTGGACATAAGCCGTTATTCTATCAACCGGAAGAGCTGGTTTTGTAAGAATCGAGCATGGAGGCGACGAGTATGCCAGTCCTCATAGATAAGCTTCGTGCAAGCCGGACCAGCGCGGTTGAGAATGCGCTTGCCAGCGGGCGGATGGAAGGGCTTGAGCCGTCTCCGGGTGCGGGGAAATATTTCAGCGTTTCATTGATGGGGAGTTGACACTGGAACAGATGGGTTCCGTAAGTCTACCCCGAAACGAACGTCCTTAGGAATCTTTGGGATATCCGGGATCGCGAGCAGTTGGCCAGGGTCGAGGCGGATTCGAGTTCTCAACGACTAGTAGAGTTGGCGTTCAATCCGAGTTCCGGACGATTCGCCCCCGCGCACTTACACGAGATTCATCGCTGCATCTTTCAAGACGTCTTCGAGTGGGCGGGTAAGTTTCGGACGGTCAACATTTCCCGCTCCGATCAATACTACTTCGAGTTCTGGGACCGGATCGAGCCGGCGCCGTTCGATACGTTCGGACGATTAACGAAGGAGCGTCAACTGGCGGGGTTGGCCCCGCCGGCGTTTTGCTCGCGGGCCGGTTTCTTTTTAGGTGAGATTAACGCCGTTCATCCGTTTCGAGACGGGAACGGGCGGACGCAGCGTAAGTTCATTCGGCAATTGGCTGTGCGGAATGGATTCCCGCTCAACTGGCAGGGGGTCAAACGGGAGCAGATGGGCGCCGCCTCGAAGCTCAGTTTTCAGAAGGGTGATAATACGGCGCTGGCGGATTCGATTCAGTCGGCGATTCAGACGTGATAGGATTGCCGGACGCCTATGCCTAATCGCGCGGTCCTTTCGGCAGTGTTGGTTCTGTTCGGGATTAACATTTTGAACTTCTACGACCGGCACTTGACGGGGGCGCTGGTGGAGCCGATGCGGAAGGAGTTCGGTCTGACCGATACGCAGATCGGGCTGATGGGGAGTGTGTTCATTTGGATCTACGCGGTGATCGGGGTGCCATTGGGGCTGGTGGCCGATAGGTGGAGCCGGAAGTGGCTGTTGCTCGCGGGATTGGTTGTCTGGTCGTCAATGACGGCGCTGGGCGGGCTGGTGAGCTCGTTTTCCGGAATGCTGGTGACCCGCCTGGGCGTGGGGATTGGTGAGGCGGTATGCGCGCCGACGGGGACTTCGTGGCTGGGGGATTTGTTTCCGCCGGATAAACGATCGCGGGTGTTGGCTCTATTTATGCTCGGCGTACCGGTTGGCGCGGCGTTGAGCTATTTCTTTAGCGGACCGATTGCGCAGGCGTGGGGGTGGAGAACGGCGATGGTGGTGGCGGCGCTGCCGGCATTGATATTGGCGCCCGCACTGGCGATGCTGAAGGAGCCGGAACGGGGCGCGTCCGAGGCGGTGCGGCGGGCGCCGGAACAGACTTCGGTATGGGCACTATTGAAGATCCCGACGTTGTGGTGGATCATTGCGTCCGGTGTGTTTTTGAACTTCAACATGTATGCGATTGGCATGTTTATGCCGGCATTGTTGAGCCGCGTGCACAAGATGACTCTGGCGGAATCGGGAACGGCAACGGGTGTTACGTATCTGGTTGGCGGCGTGTGCGGCGGAATCTTGGCGGGTTATTTGGGCGATAAAATTGTGAGTAAGCGGAAGAACGGGCGGCTGCTGCTAGCGGCGGGATTGACGGCGGCGGGCGCGCCATTGTCGTATTTCGGAATCATTCAACCGGTGGGAAGTGTGGGCGTGGCATTAGTGTTTTTGGCGCTCGCGTATGGCTCCATGAACACTTACTACGGACTGGTTTATTCATCGATTCAGGACATTGTGGCGCCAACGCAGCGGGGGATTGCGATGGCGATTTATTTCATGGCGATGTATTTATGCGGGGCTTCGTTTGGGCCGTTATTGACGGGGATGGTGAGCGACCGGATGGCGAGGCGGGCCATGGAGGAGGCCGGTGCGGCGCAGATGACTGAGGCGTTCAAGGCGATGGGCTTACAGCAGGCGATGGTGTTGATACCGGTGCTGTTGGTAGCGTTGGCGCTGGTGCTGCTGGCGGCGTCGCGGACGATTTTGGCGGATGTGGCGAAGCGGGAGGAGATGGCGGCCGCGCAAGTTTAGTTTGGCGGGTCGACGATCTCGGGGCAGACCTGGCCGGATGCGGGATCGCATAGATCGGTGGGAGTGAGAGTGGGAGTCTCTCTGAAAAAGACGATTTCGTACACGGACTCGCCGTGGACATAGAGACGGGCGATTTGGCCGGCGAGGGTGTCGGTGCCGTCGGCCTCGAGACCGAGGACTTGGGGGTAGTAGCCGGGCGAATGGCTGATTTGAGAGGCTTCCAGAATGCGCCACGGATAGACCCAGTCCTGCGGTCTGGCGAGATCGGCGTTGAAGGACGCGTAGACGCCGACTTGCGGCCAGCCGGGTTTGCAGCAGGCGTGATTCATAAGGACAACGTACTTTTCCAGGAACGTATTCCAGTGAATTGACGGACCCCAGTGGGAGTCCGAATTCGACTCCTGCCAAGCGACGGAGGCGGGGAAAATGGGGGTCATGTGGCCGCCGCGGCCGGGCTCATCCCAGGCGCCTTGGTGGTATTTCTTTACGGCGGAACCGGGCTGAAGACGGTCGGCGAATGGCATACGGGCGATGGCGACGCCTTGCTCTTCGAGAGCGCCGCCATAGTTAGTGAAGAGGAAATAGAAGAATTTGCGCTCACGGTCCGGGATGACTGAGAAATCACCGTGACCGCCACCGAAGAAGCCATTCTTGGCGTCGCAATTGACAGCGTCGCCGGATTCGAGAACCAACCCCAAATCCTGGACTGTTTTTCCATTGTCGTAAGAAACGGCGGCGCCGATACGGGGAGCGGTGAGATCGTTGCCTTTGCAGACGCCGCCCGGTTCATTGTGATACCAGAGGAAGAGAGTTCCATCCTCATCGCGCCAAACGGCCTCGAACCAGACCGGTTTATGATCGGAAGAGTCGAAATTGACGCTTTCGGTGCCGGCGAGGCGGAACTGATCCTGGCCCCTGCTGCGGGTGGGAACGCCGGTGGAGTGGAAGATATGAAGTTCACCGTCGGCCCACATGGCGGCGGTGTTGCCGTCGATGACTTTCGGAAGTTCAACTTTGGACGCCGGTTGGACGATGGCGTACTGGCCGTAACAGGACAGCGCAAAGATCGTTATAGGAAATATACGAGATACATGCGACATGGGTTATACGTACTAAGACCTTAGGCGCAAATGCGTGGTACTTGGTTACGTGCGATTGTAAAGGTTTGTAAGGTGGAATGTGCGCCGATTTTTGAAACGATTAGTTACTTACCCGCTGTTGATTTTGGCCGGCGCGGCGCTGCTGGCCGAAGAGGCATTGTGGCGGCTTTCGGGTGTCGTGGCGCTGTTGGGGAAGTTGCCGGTTTTCCGGTCGATGGAGACGTGGCTGCGAGGGGTACCTCCGGTGGGGGCGTTGGCGCTGTTTGGAGTACCGGCGGTGGCGTTGGCGCCGGTGAAGTTGCTGGCGCTGTACTGGCTGGCGGGCGGACATCCGGTTCTGGGGATAGGGACGATTCTTACCGCGAAGATTTTGGGCACGGCGATTGTAGCACGGCTGTTTCAATTGACACAGACGCAATTGCTGACGATTGGGTGGTTCCGATGGGTTTATGAGCGGGTGATGCGGCTGCGGGGGGCGGCTTACGGGCTGTGGGCGGAGTCGGTGTTGGGGCGATGGTGGCGGCGGGAACGGGCGAAGCACAAGGGGTGGGTGCGGCGGCGGTGGGAGGCGGCGCGTGCATGGTTGGCAAAAAGATGATACTTTTCATGGAATGAAACTGATTGGACTGATTTTGATGTTGGGCTCGATGGCGTTTGGGCAGCCGCCGGCGGGCGTTCGGCCGCCCGGGCCGATGGGGCCGGAACCGCTGGTGGTGAATGCCACGGAAGGTTTTGAATCCATCTTCGACGGCACGATGAAGGGTTGGGACGGCGACCCGGATTTCTGGCGCGTTGAGGGCGGATCGATTGTCGGCGAAACGACAAAGGATAAGCCGATGAAGCAGAACACGTTCCTGATCTGGCGGGGCGGGGAACCGGCGGATTTTGAGTTGAAGCTGGACTTTAAGATGAACTCGACCAACAGCGGTTTTCAGTACCGTAGCTCGCCGCTGCCGGAAGTGGGGAAGTGGGTGCTGAAAGGATATCAGGCGGATTTTGACTTTGAGAATCGGTTCACAGGGCTGTTGTACGAAGAGCGCGGGCGCGGATTTCTGGCGGCGCGCGGGCAGGTGACGACTATCGAAGACGGGAAGAAGGCCCGGATTATCGGGAACGTGAAGGCCGGTGAAGACCTGCGGGGGGTAGTGAATGTCAACGGCTGGAACACGGTGCATATAATTGCGCGGGGGAATGTGCTGTTACAGATAATGAACGGGCAGTTGATGTCGGCGTTGGTGGACGATGACACTAAGAACCGGGCGATGAAGGGGCTGCTCGGCTTGCAGTTACATGTCGGTCCGCCGATGAAGATTGAGTTCAAGAACATATACATAAAGAAGCTATGACAGAGGAGTGGGATTTACGGGTCCAGTTAGCGGCGGCGTACCGGTTGATCGATCACTTCGGGTGGTCGGAGTTGATCTGGACGCACACAACCGTGCGGGTGCCGGGGCCGGAGCACCATTTCCTGATTAATCCGTACGGATACCGGTTTGACGAGGTTTGCGCGTCGAATTTGGTAAAGGTGGATTTGCATGGCGCGATAATTGGCGACCAACGGCAGGAGATTAATCCGGCTGGATTTGTCATTCATTCCGCAATCCATATGGCGCGCCGGGATGTGCGGTGTGTTATGCACACTCACACGGTGGCGGGGATGGCGGTGGCGGCTTTGGATTGCGGGTTACTGCCGATTAGTATGTATGCGCTGGGTTATTACGAGAGCGTGGGTTATCACGACTTTGAAGGGCCGAGTTTGGAGTTGGGCGAGCGGGAGCGGTTGGCGGCGAATTTGGGCGATAAGAATGTCTTCGTGATGCGGAACCATGGGTTGTTGACGTGCGGCGATTCGGTGGCGCAGGCGTTTGTGCGGATGTACCGTTTGGAGCGGGCGTGCCAGGTGCAGTTGGCGGCGCAAGCGACGGGGGTTGGTTTGGTGGTGCCTCCGGTTTCCGTTTGCCAGGTCAGCCGGGAGCGGAGCGACGATTTTCTTGGTGACAAGGGGTATAGCCGGGAACGGAATCCGGAATTTGCCGCTATGCTACGGCTATTGGATAAGAAGGATCCATCGTATAAGGAGTAGTTGCGCGGCGAGGTACACTTGCGACGCGAGAGTGCGGAATCGCGGGCGCGGTTGTGCCGGAATTGTTGAGTTACGCGGAAAGGCTCCATCCGGCGGCGCGTACTACTCGATAAGAATGTGCCGTTCGGGGTGACGCGTTTTTTGCGGGAGCATAAATTGCAATTGGCCCAGGACGCCTGGGGGCTAAAGGAACACTCAGCGAAAGTTGTTGACTAACATCAGGTCGCTGATGTTCTGGTCGCCGCGGACGAAAGCGAGCCACCGCCCGTCGGGGGAGATAGAGAAGTTAAGCGGGCCCCCTTGTGTGCGCGGAGGTAGTGGCGCCGGGACTGACGCGGTTCGTGTCGTAAGGTCAAAACGGTTCAGGAACCCCGGAGTGTAAAAGTAAGCCGAGCCATTTGTTAGATCCCAAGTTGTACCGGCGGGCATGTCGGCGATAAGCTCGTCTTCGCCTCCGGAAACGGGTAGCCTCCAAAGGCCCGGGCCGTCCCATCTCTGGAAGTATAGGTATTTGGCGTCGATCGATTCCCGGGAGCGCCATCCGCTGTTCCTGGTAATTTGGACCTCCGGACCGGCGCCATCGGCGGGCATTTTCCAGATCTCACTGCGGCCCGTGCGGCTGGAAACGAAATAGATAGATTTTCCGTCGCGGGAAAAATAGGCAGAGGCATCGTTGGCGGGGTTAGTCGTAAGCCTGCGGCTCTTGCCGCCCTGAGCGCTGACGATGTAGACATCGGCATTGCCGTTCGGGCGTTCGGCGTAAACTACCAAACGCCCATCTGGAGACCAACGCGGCCCAGCAGCCGAGACGGCTCCCTGTGTTACCTGGAGCGGATTGCCGCCATCCGCGTCACTGACCCAAATTTCCATGCTTCCGGAACGGGCTGAGCAGAATAAGATCTTGGAACCATCGGGCGAAAAGTCAGGACTATATTCCCTGCGTGTTGAAGCGATGATGCGAACGGGTTCAGCGGAAGGGGTTCCCAGATCGACCTTCCAAATGTTTGTGTCGGAATGGGCGCGGGTGTAGGCCAGGCGCGCGCCTTGGGCCGAGATGGTGGGATCCCGCGCGTCGGCGTCGGCCAACGCAACCGGCTGTGGAACGAGTGAGCCGGCGACGCTGAAACGGAAAAGCTTTGCTTGTCCGCCGGTCGTGCCGGAGACGACAAGGAAGTTGCTGTCCGGCGTCCAAGCCGCACCTCCGGTATAAGAGCCGTCGAGTTGGGAAACACGGCCAACGATGGATGAGGACTGGGGTGCTCGCATCGAGAGTACATGCCAGTGCCCAACGCCGTCGCCATCACTGCGGCGGAATGCGAGTTTCGCCCCATCCGGTGAGATTAATGGGTGAGCGTCGCCGAATGATTGCGGAGGCGGCGACGTTACAGTCACTTTTTCACCCGTATCCAAAGACCACTGACTGATGGTAGAGGGTCGAGCCGAGTTATCCGTGAAGTAGACAGACTTCCCGTCGTTCGCCCAGTCAGCAGTTGGCAGAGACGCCCGTGACGGTAGGACCGGCGTGTCCATCACCTTTCGCTCCTGGCCGCCGATGGCCTGTAAAACGTAGAACGTTCCTGAGGTATCGCGAAGCATTCGGTGGAACACCAGGAAGCGTCCATCGCGGGACCACTTGGGATAACCGTCAAATCCTTCGTTCGTAGTAAGACGAACGGGTGTGCCCCCGTCGGTGGGCAAGACATAAATGTCGAAATTATCTTCTTTCTCCCCGTTCCAACTGAAGGCAACGTATTTGCCATCCGGGGATAGGGCTGGGTTACGCTCGATACCGCTGTAGCTGGTTAAGACCGTGGAGACCATCGCGGTTTCCGGCGCGGCTTTTTTGGTGAATAACAGGTAACCGGCGGCGAGCAAGACGCCGGCAGCCCCTAGGATCCAAAGCCGGTTGAAAGATTTGGGTACCGCGGCTGGTCCGAGACTCGTCTCAGACTCCTCCTTAAACTCCTCCAACGCCAGTTTCAAATCCGCCATGTGCTGGGCGCGGCGGGCCGGATCTTTTCGAAGGCAGCGGGCGACCAGCTTTTCCAGTTCGCGGGGAACGGCGGGGTTCAACTCCCCAATGGCTTTGGGCTCCTCGCGCAGAACGGCGGCAAGGGTCGCGGTCCGGGAGTCGCGTTGGAAAGCTCGATGGCCGGTGAGCATTTCATAAAGCAATGCGCCAAAGCTAAAGATGTCCGAACGAGCGTCTACTTGTTTGCCTTCGGCTTGTTCCGGGGACATGTAGCCGGCCGTGCCCATCACGGTCCCTTCTTCGGTTATGGGAGCGGCGGTCAAAGTCTCATCGGCCGGCGGTTGCGACTCGGTGAGTTTGGCGAGACCGAAATCGAGAACCTTGACGCGGCCCTCCTCCGTGATCATTACGTTGCCCGGCTTCAGATCGCGATGCACGATGCCGGCGGCGTGGGCGCGGGCCATGGCGTCGGCGATCTGCACGGCGGCCTTCAGGGCATCGCCAAGGCGCATGCCGCGGCGGGGAATGCACTGATCGAGCGTGCGGCCATCAATAAACTCCATGGCGATGAAATCGGCGTCTTCGTGTTTGCCGATTTCATGGACAGTTACTATGTTCGGATGGTTCAGGGCGGAGGCGGCACGGGCTTCTTGGAGAAACCGCTGGCGGCGTTCGTCGTCGGGGATCTTCGTTGCCGCCAGGAGTTTGATGGCGACGGCGCGGTTGAGTTGCGTATCGCGGGCCTTGTAGACAACGCCCATGCCGCCCTCGCCGAGCTTGTTTTGAATTTCGAAATGGGACAGCGTCCGGCCCGTCATGTTACTGTGGATCGCCCACGTCGTAGGCGTCAGCGGCTTGGATAGTTACCCGGTATTGACCGAGATTGTTCTGCCAGTGGCGGTTGTCGTTGATGGCGATAAAGAGTTTGCCCGCGGCGGGCTGCTTGGCGGTCCAACTCCGGCCCATGAAGAAGACGTCGCCGTTAGCGCCGAAGCGTCCGACTAGGGCGCCGAAGGGATGGCCGTCAACGAGGTTGGTTTTGTAGTTGGGGCCAGGTTTTTGAAGGCCATTGGGATCGGTTGCCCAGCCGTCGGTTTCCCAGCTTAAGCGAGTGAAGCCGGAGGCGGTGGCGGTGGCCTTCGTCGTGGCGGAGAAGAGGACGGCGGTGTCGAAGTATTCGATTTGCGTGCTGTGGCGGAGCGAGTGGACTTCGAGGCGGCGCGTGATTTGCTTTTGTTTCACGGCGAAGAAGCGGATTTGGTCCCAGCTCGCGGAACCAAGTTGGAACGGTTCGACTTTGCCGCGGAGCGATTCGCCGGTGGTGAGGCGGATGAGGCTGAGTTCACGGTCGAGGCCGTCGGCGTGGCTGGGGATGATGCGTTCGAAGAGGCGGTACAAGGGACGTGGTTCGTGCTGGTCGGTGTCCTTGTAGGTCTTGAGGAGAGGCGTAATGACGGGGATGCCGATGGCGGTGAGCTCTTCGACGGCGAGGTCACGGGCATTTCGGGCTTCGCCTTGGATGGCGGCGATGCCTTTGGCGATTTTGTCGCTCTCCGAGGGGGAAGCGGCGTCGCCATTGTGGACGGAGAGGATGCTCGACAAGTTGATGATCCGGAGTTTGCCGTCAATGGTGACCTTGATGGCGGCCAGGGTAGTATTGGCTTCGTTGGTCGCGCCGTCCTTTGTTTGCAGGTAGACGGTGGACTCTTTGGCGAACAGGGGAAGGACGGCGAGGAGGGTGAGGACTCGTAGCACCTTTCTATATTAGAATCGCGTAGGTTCCCATGGCACACACACGACGCTCTTTTTTGAAAACAATTTCCGCGATGACCCTGCCGCTTTGCGGGTTATCCGCCGCGGGTTCGAAGAACAGGCCGAATATCGTCGTCATTCTGGCCGATGATTTGGGATTCGGCGATGTGGGTTGCAACAACCCCGAATCGAAGATCCTGACGCCGAATATTGACCGTATAGCGAAGGAAGGCTTGCGGTTCGTGGACGCGCATACACCGTGCGGCGTTTGCTCGCCGACTCGATATGGCCTGCTGACCGGACGGTATCCATGGCGGACGGAGTTGAAGACGCAGGTTTTGTGGCCTTACGACAAGCCGCTGATCGATAAAGACCGGTTAACGCTGCCGAAGATGTTGAAGGGGTATGGGTACAAGACGGCGGCGATCGGCAAGTGGCATTTGGGTTGGGAATGGCAGACCACGGACGGCAGCCAGGTGAATACTCAAGTGCGGATTGGCGATCCGCAACGGGAGATTCGGAATGAGTTTGCGAAGAAAGTGTTGATGGACAAGCCGATTGGCGGCGGACCAACCACGCGCGGCTTCGACTATTACTTCGGCGTGGATCTCCCGAATTTCCCGCCCTATTCGTTTATTGAGAATGACCGTTTGACGGCGCCCGCCACCGTAATGAAGCCGGACGATATGTTTGGATGGCCGGGGCTGATGAAGCCTGGATGGCGGCTGGAGGGAGTTCTGCCGGAGCTAACGCGGCGGGCCGTGAAGTATGTGGAGGAGCGGGCGAAAGCGCCGGAGCCCTACTTTCTATATTTGGCATTGTCGGCGCCGCACACACCGATTGCGCCCGACGACGAGTTTGTCGGCAAGAGCAAGGCCGGTAAATATGGCGACTTTGTGCAGCAGACCGATTGGACGGTAGGACAGGTGATGGATGCGATCCGTCGCAGCGGAGCGGCGGAGAATACCATCGTCATTTTCACTAGCGATAATGGCCCGGAGAATTTGACGTATCCGGTGTTGAAGGAGTTCGACCATGCGAGCCAGGGGCCGTTGCGCGGAGCGAAGCGGATGCTGTGGGAAGGCGGGCACCGGGTGCCGTTCCTCGCCTGGGGACCGGGACGCATCGCGGCGGGCCAAGTGGAAAAAGAAGTGATTTGCCTGACCGACATTATGGCGACTGTGGCGGCGCTGGTGGGTCACAAATTGTCGAATGAAGCGGCCGAGGATAGCTACGACATTGGTCCTGCGCTATTTGGGAAGAAGCGTTCGAAAGCAATTCGCGAGGCGACGGTACATCATTCGATGAACAATGAATACGGTCTACGGCAGGGGGATTGGGTGCTGCTCGAATCGGAGAAAGACGCGCACGGAGCGGCGGAACCGGAGTGGTGGCGCGAGAAGCATGGCGTCGCGAAGCGCGTTCACGCCGGGGAGTTATTTCACTTGAAAGAAGACTTGCGCGAGACGAAGAATTTGTACGCGCAGTATCCGGAGCGGGTGAAGGAAATGCATGCGCTATTGGAGAAGTATAAGAACGACGGACGAAGCGTACCGGTCAGGCGATAATCTCGCGGATGATCCGGCCACCAATATCGGTTAGCTTTTTATAGCGGCCGGCGTGCAAGTACGTAAGCCGTTCCTGATCCAGACCGAGCAGGCGAAGAATCGTCGCGTGGACATCGCGGACGGGGATCGGATCGCCGGCGGCGCGGACGGAAAGTTCATCCGTTTCGCCGAACGTCGCGCCGGGCTTCACGCCGCCACCGGCCATCCAGACGCAGAGGCCGTATTGGTTGTGATCGCGGCCGGGTTTGTCGGTGACCAGGTTATTATCAAATGGCGTGCGGCCCATTTCCGATGCCCATACAACTAATGTCTCGTCGAGCAGACCGCGAGCCTTCAAATCGTGCAACAGGCCGGCGACGGGCTTATCCACTTCCTTGCAATGTTTGGGAATTCGGCCTTTGACGTCACCGTGGTCGTCCCAGCGGTCGCCGCCCGCGCCGTGTAGCGCGAGAACGTAGCGGACACCGCGTTCCACCATGCGGCGGGCCAATAAACACTGGCGTCCGAAGGCTTCGGACGTGGGATCGTCAAGGCCGTACATTGCGCGCGTCGCTTCCGTCTCGGTCTTAATGTCGACGAGTTCGGGGGCCTTGGACTGCATGCGGAAGGCGAGTTCATACGCCGCGATGCGCGCGTCCATTTCACCGGTGTCGCTGCGCGCGGCGCTGTGCTTATCGTTCATCCACTTAAGCAGATCGAGCTCATCGCGCTGCTGCTTGGCGGTGATGTTTTCGGGCCGATGGAGATCGACGATGGGTGTGTCGCCGTTACGGAATAGGGTGCCCTGGTGGGCCGCTGGAAGGAAGCCGTTGCCCCAAACGCCATTACCGCCGATGGTGGAGCCGCGGGGGTCGCCAAGAACGACGAAGCCCGGTAGATCCTGGTTCTCCGTGCCCAGGCCGTAGTTGACCCATGCGCCGATCGATGCGCTTCCGGGGAACTGGCTGCCGGTAAGGGTATGATAGACGGCCGGCCCGTGATTGTTGTTATCAACTTTAATGCCGTGGATGAAAGCAAGATCGTCAACTTGCTTGGCCAAATGGGGCATCAGGTCCGTCATCCACCGGCCGGACTGGCCATGTTGGCGCAAGGGGGCGATGGGCGGAATTATACGATTGGGAGCGGCGGAAAAGGTGGCGATTTCGCCTATGGTGCCTTCAGCTTTTGGCATCTGTTTACCGCCGAGTTTGACCAGCGCGGGCTTGTAGTCGTACAGGTCCATTTGGCTGACGCCGCCTTCCATAAATAGGAAGATGCAGCGTTTCGCCTTGGCGGGAATGTGCGCGGCCTTAAGGCCCAGCGGCGCTTCCGCCGCGAGCATGTCCTGCAGGGCCAAGGCGCCCAGGCCCAGCCAGGAGTTATTGAGAAAAGCACGGCGGGAATTATTGGACATGCGGCTACTCCACAAACAGAAATTCATTGGAATTAAGGAGCACCCGGCAGAGGGCGTCGAGTGATCCGGCGAAGGAAGCGAAGCGATCCGTTTCCTCAGGGGTTGGCTGGCGATGGAGGATGCGCTGGAAAGCGGCGCGGACTTGGGCCGGTTTGGCGTCGCCGGCTTCTTTAATCAGAAGCGCGGCCAAGTGTTGCGATTCCTCGTGAATCAAGTTGCCGTTCATCAGCGAAAGCGCTTGGAGCGGCGTGGTGGTGGCGCTGCGGCGATCACAGGATTCTGAAAAGACGGGAGCGTCGAAAGCGGCCATCATCGGCAGCGGCATGGAGCGGCGCTGGAAGGTGTAAATGGAACGGCGGCGCATGTCGGCTTCATCGGCATTGGTCTCCCACATCAGGGCCCCGCCGCGGCCGTAGCGGGCGAAGTCGGCAAGGTCGGCGGGCAGGGCGGGGAAGACGCTTGGGCCGCCGCGGATGGGGTTAAGGCGGTTGCTGAGGTAGAGAATGCCGTCGCGAATTTCCTCGGCCTGCAAGCGGCGTCGTGGAAAGCGGGAGTAGAGTTTGTCGTCTTTGGGGTTTTCGGCGGCTTGGCGATAGGTGGCGGATTGAAGGATCAGCCGGTGCATCGCCTTGACGCTCCAGCCGGATTCGATAAACTCGTGCCCCAGCCAATCGAGCAGTTCGGGATGCGTGGGACGCTCGCCGTTGACGCCGAAATCACTAGGCGTGGCGACAATGCCGGTGCCGAAGTGATACTGCCAAATCCGGTTGACCATCACCCGCGCGGTGAGCGGGTTGTCTTTGTTGGCAATCCATTTTCCGAGCGTTATGCGCCATCCGCGCGTCGGGAATTGACGGTAACGATCCTGCTCAATTACAGCCGGTTCAGACTTGCCGGCGATGGCGGTGAGGAAGCCGGCTTCGACGGGTTCGGCGGGCTGGCGGTAGTCGCCGCGCGTGAGGACGCGGGTGGGTGCGAGGAAGGGGCCATTGGGCGGGCCGGGGACGTTCTTTACGGTGAGCGCCGTGGGCTGCCAACGATTAAGGCGGCGGCGATAGGTGTCGAGTACTTCAGAGAGTTCTTTATGGCGGCCGCGCTCGGCGGCGTTGAAGATTTTGGAATTCTCGCGAGCGATCTCGTCGCGAACTTCTACGACCCCGAGAACGTCAAATCGCTCAGCGGTTAGCGCGGGGTCCGATTTCAGCAGACGCTTGAGGAGGGCGGCTTCGTAGCTCTCAAGCGCTTGCTTCTCTTCACTGTCCTGGGTGCGGTCGGCATCTTCCTTCAGGCCGCCATGCCGCAGGCGTTCAGCGCGGGTGAAAACTGCGCTGTCTTTGCGGCGCATCTCCAGGCGAAGGTCTTCGATATTTAGGGGGCGGTTCTCGACCGCGGCGCGGCGGCCTTCGCGGAATTTGGGCAATAGATCCGCTTCGAACTTATCGAGCGCCTTGCGGTCCGGCCCATCTTTTATCAGGGATTGCAATTCTTTGATTTGGGCGTCGGCGCGTTGTTTGAACTCTTCGTCCTTGTAAGGAACCTCGACGTTTTCGACTTGAATTGCGTTGAAAAACGCCTGGAGGCGGTAGTAGTCCTTCTGCGGGATGGGATCGTACTTGTGATCGTGACAGCGGGCGCATCCGACGGTGAGGCCGAGGAATACAGAGGCCGTGGTGCTGGTAACTTCACTTAAGTAATTTTGTCGAACTTCGTCGGCCACGAGGTTGGACCGGTCCCACGGAGCCAGTCGCAGGAAGCCGAGCGGGACATGGCCCTGGACGTCGGGTGCGTAGTTGTTGCGCGTCTTGGAATGTTCGTCGCCGCCGGCGAGTTGCTTCAAGACGAACCGGTCATACGGCATGTCGTGATTGAACGCTTCGACGACCCAGTCCCGATAACGCCAGGCGTTGCCGATGTCGCCATCGCCCTCCAGGCCGGAGGTTTCTCCGTATCGAACAAGGTCCAGCCAATGGCGTCCCCAGCGCTCTCCGTAGCGGGGATCGTCAAGAAGTTTTTCGATGAGGTTCTCGTAGGATTTGCCGGAGTTGTCGGCAAGGAATGCGCTGAGTTCGCCTGGGCTCGGCGGCAGGCCGATGAGGTCAAAATAGACGCGGCGGGCAAGGATTTGATTGGCCGCAGGGGCGGCTGGTATAGCGCCCTTGGCCAGGATGAAATTGTCGATCGAGTTTCTGGCGAGGGCGGAATTGGGAATCGTTGGCACGGCCGGTTTGACAGGCTTTTCATAGGGCCAACGCCAATCGCTTTTGACCAGCGCCTTTTCCTCCGGGAGCGCTTTGATCCATGTCTCCACCGAGGCGATTTCTTCGGCCGTGAGTTCGCCACCGAGGGGCATGCGGGGCGCCAGATCGCCCTTAATCATTTGCAGCAATGGGCTCTTTTCGGGATGGCCGCCAACTACTGCTGCGCCATGCTTTTTCCCGCCTTTGCGAATTGCCGCGAAATCGGTGACAACAAAATCGCTCGCTTTTGTTGTTTCGCTGTGGCAGGCGACGCATTTCGTCGTGAGTACGGGTGGCACCGGGACCGCTTGCGAAGTCATGGCAAGGCCCAAGGCAACGAGGTAGGTCCGCATCCTCATGTTAAAAGTATATATCTAATTCGTTCAGCGTTTCTTCTTCTTGCGGCTTGGTTGCGGCGGTTGCCAAATGCCAAATTGGAGGGACTTTGCGACGGCGTCAACACGGTCCAGAATGACGCGGACCTTCTCACCGATTTTGTATTCGCGGCGCGTGCGTTCGCCGACCAGGCGGCGGGCGTTGTCGTGGAATTTGAATCGGTCGCCGGGCAGCGTGTCGATGGGGATCAGGCCTTCGATGAAGAGTTGTTCCAGCTCGACGAAGAGGCCGAACTTGGTGACGGAAATGATCATGGCGTCGAAGTCCTCGCCGACTCGATCTATCATGAACTGGACTTTTTTCCACTCGACGAGATCGCGCTCCGCTTCGGCGGCGCGGCGCTCAGTGAAGGAACAGTCAGTGCCAAATTCCTCCATCTGCTCTTCAGTCCAACCGGGCTGTTCGCTATCGAGCAGGCGGCCGAGCACGCGGTGGACCATTAGATCCGGATAGCGGCGAATGGGCGATGTGAAGTGGGTGTAAGTGCCGGCGGCCAGCGCGAAGTGGCCGACGTTCTCGTAGCTATAGCGGGCCTGTTTCAATGAGCGCAGCATGAGGTAGCTGAGAATGCGCTCTTCCGGCTTACCCTCAATCTTGCCGATCAGCTTCTGATAATTTCGCGACGTGACGACGGCCCGTTCATCGGCCATGACGATATCGCGGCGCACTTTGCGGCCGTCGCGGCGTTTGTCGGTCACGCCAAACTTCTTCACCGGTAAAGCGCCGAAGGCCAGCGTGTAGCCGAACTGCGAGGCAATTTCCTCAAAATCATGGACTTTTTTCGCGTCTGGGATTTCATGGATTCGATAGAGCGAAGGAACATTGGCCTGGGCGATGTGGGCGGCCACCGCCTCATTGGCGGCCAGCATGAACTCCTCAATGATGCGATGCGCGATATTGCGCACCGAGCGGGCGACGCCGATCATCAGGCCGTTCGAGTCAAACTCGATCAGCGATTCCGGCAGGTCAAAATCAATCGATCCGCGCTTCGTGCGCTTGCGATTCAGGATCAACGCGAGTTCGCGCATATTCTCGAAGTGAGGAATGAGACGGGCGTAGATCGTGCGCTCCGCCTCATCGCCCTCAAGGATCCGATGCACGGAAGTGTACGTCATGCGCGCCGCCGAGCGGATGACACCGCGGCAGAAACTTTGGTTTACCACGTCGCCGGTATTGTCGAGTTCCAACTCGGCCGACATCACCAACCGGTCTTCATTCGGAAGCAAAGAACATAGCCCGGTGGACAATTCATGCGGCAGCATTGGCACAGCGCGATCGGGGAAATAGACGCTGGTGCCGCGGAAACTGGCCTCTTTATCGATTGACGAATCGGGCCGGACGTAGTGGCTGACGTCGGCAATGTGAACGTCGAGGCGCCAGTTGCCATTAGGGAGCCGTTCGACGAAAACAGCGTCATCGAAATCGCGCGCGGTCTCGCCGTCGATGGTGACGATGGCCAACTGCCGGAAGTCTTTACGCTTGGCGATTTCCGTGGCGGGAATCTCCGCCGGAATCTCCCGCGCTTGCGCGAGGGCCTCATCGGGGAAGCGATGCGGCAGGTGATGCTTGCGAATGGTGATCTCGACGTCGATGCCGAAATCATCCGGATGGCCCAGAATTTCGATGACACGGCCAACGCCGTCTTCGCCGTCGGCCGGGAATTCAAGCAACTCCACATTGACGATCATGCCGTCAATATCTTCGGCGCTTTTCACGTCGAAAGTCTTGGCTCCAATACGATCTTCGGTCTTCGGAGCCTCCGGCAATTCCATGCCTTCGGGGATGTAGATCCACTGCTGCAACCGGTCGTCATTCGGCTTCACCCAGTTGCCTCGGCTACGCACGCGGAACTCGCCCACCACCGTTGGATGGGCGCGGTTGAGGATTTTTAGGATCGTGCCTTCGGCCTTGCCATCGGGCTTTACGAAGGTAATGTGGGCGAGCACGCGGTCGCCATGCATGGCCGGTGAAATGGCGGAAGGCGGGATGAAAATATCCCCCGCGATATCGGCGGCTTTCTGCAGCGGAACCACGAAACCGTAGCCATCCCGATGGACCGAAAGACGCCCTGCGATGAAATCTTTGGAGTGGGACGCGGCCACGAAATGGCCGCTCCGATATTCGACTAGTAACCCTTTTTCCACCATTCCTTGGAGGACGTTTTCCAGTCCGTCGCGCTTTTCGCCGTGGGCGCCGAGTTCGCGCAGGAGGTTCTTAAAACTAGCCTTGGCATGCGGCATTTGGCGGATTCGGTCGAGAATCTCGCGGTCGGAAAGATAGAATGGAGAATCTTGCACGTTTAGGTACAGTCTCACATGGTATTCAGCAACGTTCCAATCAACATCCCCAAAGACGCCAACATCATCTTCGGCCAATCGCATTTCATAAAAACGGTGGAGGACATTTACGAGGCGATCGTCAATTCGAATCCAACGATAAAATTCGGCGTCGCCTTCAACGAAGCCTCCGGGCCGTGCCTGACGCGCGCCGATGGAAACGATTCGGAGATGATGCAATCGGCGATTGAGAATCTGCACAGCCTCGGATGCGGCCACACGTTTCTGGTGGTGCTGAAGGGCGGGTTCCCGATCAATGTTTTGGGGCGCATCAAGGACGTACCGGAAGTGGTGAACATATTCTGCGCGACGGCGAATCCAGTGGAAGTGGTGATTGCGACGACGGGGCTTGGCCGCGGCGTGATGGGCGTGATCGACGGTTCCAAACCGCGCGGAATAGAAACTTCCGCCGACGTTGTGGAACGCAAAGAGTTTCTGCGAAAGATTGGGTACAAGCGATGATCGCCTCGGTGGCTGAACTCGAAGAACTATTGAGCCGGCCGACGGAGGGGGATCGCGCGGCAATGGCGGCGCTCGATGGCGACATGCTGATCCTGGGCGTGGGCGGCAAAATGGGGCCGACGCTCGCGTTGCGCGCCCGCCGCGCCGCGCCGCCCGGTAAGCGAATCATCGCGGCCGCGCGTTTTTCTGAACCCGGCCTGCGCGAGCAATTGGAACAAGCCGGTATCGACTGCTTCAAGGCCGATCTTCTCAACCCGGCGCAACTGGCCGCATTGCCGGATGTGGCTAACGTCGTGGCCATGTTCGGCCGCAAATTCGGCTCGACGGAGGATCCCACGCTCACATGGGCGATGAACGTGTACGCGCCGGGAATGGTATGCGAGCGTTACAAGGCGTCGCGGATCGTGGCGTTTTCCAGCGGCAATGTGTACGGCTATTCGCACGTCGCCCGGGGCGGAAGCGTGGAGACGGATGAGACGTTTCCCGTTGGCGAGTATGCCTGGACAGGTCTCGGCCGCGAACGCATTTATGACTACCATTCGCGCCGAAACAACACGCCAACTATGCTGCTCCGGCTTAACTACGCCATCGATCTCCGTTACGGCGTCCTGCTCGATATCGGCACGCGTGTCTTCGAACGCAAGCCGGTTGACTTGGCGATGGGCGCGGCGAATGTCATTTGGCAGGGTGACGCCAACTCAGTCGCGTTACGCGCCTTCCCGTACACCACGGCCCCGGCGACCGTGTTGAACCTGACCGGTCCGGAAACGCTGAGCGTCCGCCGGATCGCCGACACTATCGGGCATCATCTGGGAATCAAGCCCGAATTTACTGGTGTTGAATCGACGGACGCGCTGCTCAACAACGCCCAACGCTGCCACCGCCTGTTCGGCTACCCCACGGTAACGCCCGATGAGATGTTGGAATGGACGGCCCGCTGGATCGCCATGGGCGGCGCCACTTTGAACAAGCCCACACATTTCGAGGCGCGCGATGGCAAATTCTAAAGCGCTGGCGCGATTCCACGCCGGGACCGCGATCCCCGCGCACCCGCTGGCATTGACGGCGGAGCGCAAACTCGATGAACGCCGGCAACGGGCGTTGACTCGTTACTACCTCGACGCGGGCGCTGGCGGGCTGGCCGTCGCCGTTCATACTACGCAGTTCGCCATTCGCGAACAAGGGCTGTTTGAACCAGTTCTAACTCTGGCAAGGGAGGAAATGAAGGCCGAGGATGTCATCGCCGTCGCCGGCGTTTGCGGGCCGGCAAAGCAGGCGGTAAAGGAGGCGGCGTTGGCGCGCGACCGGGGTTATCACGCGGGCTTGCTGAGCCTGTCGGCGCTCGTAAATGCCAACACGCGCAAGCTGATTGAACATGTGGAAGCCGTTTCAGAAATCATCCCGGTCATTGGTTTTTATCTGCAACCCGCCGTTGGCGGACGCGTGCTGCCCTACGAGTTCTGGCGTAAGTTCGCCGAGGTTCAGAACGTGATTGGCATCAAGATGGCGCCGTTCAATCGCTACCAAACTATCGATGTGATTCGCGCCGTCGCCGACTCCGGGCGCGAAGACATTACGCTCTACACGGGCAACGACGACAACATCGTAATCGATCTTCTGACGCCGCATGTTTTCAACGGCCGCACGTTGCGTATCAAGGGGGGCCTACTGGGCCATTGGGCCGTCTGGACGCGCCGCGCCGTTGAACTGCATGAAGAACTGCAAGCCGCGACGCTGACCGAAGATCACCTTCGCCGCGCCATCGCCGTTACCGATTCCAACGCCGCCTTCTTCGACGCCGCCAACGGCTTTCACGGCTGCATCGCAGGCCTGCACGAAGTGCTTCGCCGCCAAGGTCTGCTAGCGGGTTCTTGGTGCCTCGACCCCAACGAAGGCCTCAGCATTGGCCAACTCGAAGAGATCGACCGCGTGTTCGCCGCCTACCCGGAATTGAATGACGACGGCTTTGTCAGCGAAAATCTTGACCGGTGGTTAAAATAGTTCCCATGTCAGATCAACGGCCCCTAGGTTTCAATACCCGTAGCCTCCACGCCGGCTACTCCCCGCAAAGCGCCATGAATGCGCGCGCGGTACCTATTTTCCAAACCACGTCGTTTACCTTTAACGACTCTGAACACGCCGCGAATCTCTTCGCCTTGAAGGAATTCGGCAACATATACACGCGGATTATGAATCCGACCACCGACGTGCTGGAGCAGCGCATCGCCTCACTACAAGGCGGCGCCGCGGCGCTCGCGCTCGCCTCCGGGCAGGCGGCGCAATTCCTGACCCTAACCAGCCTGCTCGAAACTGGCGATCACATCGTTTCCGCGAGCACGCTCTACGGCGGAACCTACACGCAGTTCGATGTATCTTTGCGACGAATGGGTTACGACGTCACCTTCGTTGAACCCGACGATCCCGAAAACTTCCGCAAGGCCATCACGCCGCGCACCCGCGTGATTTACGGCGAGACCATTTCCAATCCGCGCGGCAACGTGCTGGATATTGAAACCGTCGCAAAAATATCTAAAGAGGCCAACGTGCCTCTGGTCATCGACAACACGTTCGCCTCGCCTTACCTGTGCCGGCCGATTGAGCATGGCGCGAACATCGTCGTCGAGTCGCTCACCAAGTTCATGGGTGGCCACGGGAATTCCATCGGCGGTGTCATCGTCGACGGCGCCAACTTCGATTGGGGCAAGTCCGCGCACGCTCTTTTGAACAAGCCTTCGCCGGCCTATCACGGCCTCGTATTCAGCGATCTGCCCGGCGGCCTCAACGCCATCGCCTTCATCCTCCGCGCCCGCGTCGAAGGCCTCCGCGATATGGGACCCTGCATTAGCCCGTTCAATTCATTCCTTTTCATTCAAGGTATCGAAACGCTGGGGCCGCGCATGGACCGCCATGTCGTCAACACGCAGGCGGCGGCTGAATTCCTGGAGAATCACAAACTCGTCAAGTGGGTGAAATACCCCGGCCTGAAGTCGAGCCAGTATCATGCGTTGGCGCAAAAGTACATGCCGAAGGGGCCCGGCGCGGTCTTCAGTTTCGGCATACAGGGAGGTCATGAAGCCGGCCGGAAATTCGTCGACAGCATGAAACTTTTCTCGCATCTGGCCAACGTCGGCGACGCGCGGAGTCTGGTCATCCACCCGGCCTCGACCACGCACCAGCAGCTCTCCGAAGCGCAGCAGACCGCGGCGGGTGTTGAGCCCGACATGATCCGGCTCTCCGTCGGCATTGAGGATCTGGAAGATATTCTGTGGGATATCGACCAGGCGCTCTCGGCCAGCCAGAGCTAACGGCGCTGCAAAAGCGGCCACTCGCCTAGCGTCATTCGCTACTGTTTCGCCTGCGGCTGCGCAAACCGCTCCTGCATAATGCGGGTCAAATGCGGCGTGATGCCGAGTTGCCGTTCCACCAGCATCAATTGGCCGCGGTGATGCATTTCATGCTCTTTGGCCCCCATCAGGCCTTCCAGCCGGGACTTGGCCGGCTGCCCGCCGGGCTGCCCGACTTCCACCGCAAGAAACTCATCGGAACATCCGCTGAGGAAAGATGCAAATTTCTCGCCTTCGGCCCGAAGCATTTCGATAATTTCGGCCTTGGTTCGCGGCTTTTGCTCCTCGGCCGCATTTGCCATGAAGTGCGTCATAAAGTCGAACCCCTCCAGCGTCGTCAACTCAGCCGAGTTGATGGTTTGCCAGATGCTGGGGGAAACGGCGATATGGACCACCATTTGCGCCACGGTGCGGACACCGGGGGCGCATTCGACGCCATATCGTTCTTCCGGAATATCTTCCGCAATCTGGATCGTGTTCTTGCGGACGGTGCGAAAACCCGCCGCTAGTTGGGCGGCGCCATAAGTAGACATGTCTGCCAGCTTAACAGCGCCGGCCGGTATATTCTAAGGGCAGATGAAATCGGTAGAAAAAATGATCGACGAACTCGTAACCCAAATGCGGCGCACGGCGGAATCGCCCGATATTGACGCCGTTCACGATCTCCGGGTCAGCGTCCGCCGGGCGACGGAAGGCATACGCATTTTCAAACCCGCCGAACGCCGTCTGCGCAAGGAAATCAAAGCTATCCGTGAAGGGGCAGCAGCCGTTCGCGACCGCGATGTGACTCGCCAAATCCTCCGGCGTCATCGCTTGCCCGCGTCCGACCCGGCCTGCATCTATCTGCAAGGCCAACGCGACCTGGCCGCATCCCAGTTGCAGCAGTTCCTGAACTTGCAACTTCGCCGGGATCGCCCGGCGCGCTGGCGACGCTGGATCGGAGAGGACGATTGAAGCTCGAAACGCTGGTTGAGGAGTTCTTCGCGGCCGGAATGTTCGCGGCAAGGTCGAAGGATCAGAACGAGCTGCACAAATTTCGCATCGCCGCCAAACGCCTTCGTTACACCATCGAGATCCTCGATCCCAAGGGCGGCGAAGCATGGCTGCGCCGTCTTCGTCTCGTCCAGCGGCAGCTCGGGAATATGAACGACGCGTTCGTCGCCGAACGGTATCTGCGAGACCTGCCCAGCCGCTCGATCCAGGCTCGACCCCTTCCCGGCAAACTCCGCGCCGAAGCCCGCGCCCACATCGCCGCCTTCCAAAAAACCTGGCAACGCCGCTTTGGAATTCGAGCGGAAAAGGCCTGGCTTACCTGGGCGCGAGGGATCGAGCAATAACACCCACGCCCGGCCGCGTTGGCAGCACGAGCTTGCCATTCACCACCCGCACGCCGTCGTAAGGATCGTTCTTGATCAGCAAATTGCCATCCAGATCGGCATAGTCAATCAGCGGCGAAAGTTGCGCCGCGGCTGTGATCGCCAGCGAACTCGACACCATGCAACCCACCATTACTTTCAGCTTCAATGCCCGCGCCATCTCGATCATGCGCATGGCCTGATGCAAGCCGCCGGCCTTATCGATCTTGATATTCACACCGTCAAAGTACGGCGCAATGCGCGCGATATCCTCCGGATGCAAGCAGCTTTCATCGGCAAAAATCGGCATGTCAATGCGCTTGCGGATTTCGCCAGTCTCCGCCAGCATCGCCGCCGGAAGCGGCTGTTCAATCAGTTCCACTCCTTGCTTCTCCAGCCACTTGATCTTGCGCACCGCGTCATCCACCGACCTCCATCCCTCGTTGGCATCCACGCGCAGCGGTTTCTTAGTCTCCGCGCGCACGGCCTCCATCACTTCTTCGTCGTTCGACAACCCCACTTTAATTTTCAGCACCGGATATGGCGCCGCCTCGCGCACCTTGCGGCGAATCACGTCCGCCTTGTCGATGCCAATTGAAAACGTAGTCAGCGGCGCGTCGCTCGGGTCCAGGCCCCACATCTTCCACAGCGGCACACCGAGCCGCTTCGCCGCCCAGTCGTGCAAAGCGATGTCGATGGCGGCCTTCGTCGCCCATGCGCCTTCCACCTTTGCAAACACTTGATCCAGCAGCTTCACATATCGCGATGGATCGGCGCCGGCAAAGAGCGGCTTCAGACCTTCGACGATCTGCATGCCGGCCGCGGCCGACTCGTTGTAACGCACAATCGGCGCGCCTTCACCGATCCCGGTGATACCGCTGCTCAACACTGTAACGCCCAGCGTCTCGCGGAAATCGCTCGACGACATGACCGTGGTCCAAGTGTTAACCAGGTTCAGCCGCATCGATCGCGCCGAAATTGTTGCCAGTGGCGCCGCCGCCGCAAATACGGGGGCAAGGCCAAGCGCCATACAATCCCGGCGTGTCATTCCACTACTGAACCGTTTTGGCGACGTAGAGCGCGAAGGCGTTCTTCAGATCGTTGGCAATCGCTTCGGAGTTCCGTCCTTCAATCTGGAACCGGTGCATCATGTAGACGGGTTTGCCGTCCTGGAAAATGGCGAACGACGGCGACGACGGCGGAAACCCGACTAGCAGTTCCCGAACCCGCGTCACGGCTTCCACATCCGCGCCGGCAAAGACGGTGACAGCCTTGTCCGGTTTGATTTCGGATTCCAGCAGCGCCTTCACCACGCCCGGCCGGGCTTTGCCCGCCGCGCATCCGCAAACGCTGTTCACGATCATCAATACGGTGCCGCTGCCCGGGGCGACGGCGGCGTCCACGGCTTCGGGCGTTCGTGTTTCTTCCACACCATTCGCGGTCAGGTCTTCTCTCATGATCGCGATCAATTGTTCGGGATAACGCATACCTCTAATATACCGGGCTTTCATGCACCGGCGTACAATCCTTTCGATGCTGGGCGCCTCCGCGCTGCCCTCGCAGACACTCCCCGACATCGGTGTCGCAGCCGATTCCACCGCCCCCCGCTCGGAGGCCGCGCGCTGATGCCCTGGGCCGAAACTCTCACACGGCCCGAACCGGCACCAGCCTACGGATCTATCGCATCGACGACGATTTGAAGATGCGGCGCATGGATCGTCACGACGGAACACACGCCAATCGACTGATTCATAAGGAATCCAGCCAATGTTTCATCGGGCCATTCGCCATCGGCGCGACGGGTAATGTTCGCCCCATCAAGGATCTGTTCGACCACCGCCTTACGTCTACCTTCCGCCATCTCGCGGACCCCGCCAACCGCGTTTACATGCTAACGATGGAAGGCCTGTTATTCGAGGTTGACGTGGCGACGCTGAAGGCGACGGAAGTTGCGAATGTACTGACGGCTCTGAACATCAAAGCCCGGCCTCACTGCAAAGGCGGCTTCACCGCGCAAGGCCGCATCGTGATCGCGAACAACGGCTTTTATAACTATGGGGACAATGACGC
>Ga0163151_10000214_pt1 | contig 102049 bp, 83 predicted proteins | sample OliLakLV19MP5IB2_FD_145596 | JGI IMG/M metagenome (GOLD analysis project Ga0163151, IMG submission 145596) | Freshwater microbial mat bacterial communities from Lake Vanda, McMurdo Dry Valleys, Antarctica - Oligotrophic Lake LV.19.MP5.IB-2 | ecosystem: Environmental > Aquatic > Freshwater >...
TTTATAAACTTTACCTTGCTGCGCTAAATTATTTTTCCCATTGTAGTGTTTCAATTAGCTTTAGCATATCTAATTTTATAAACTTTAATACGGGTGCTAAAGAATCCTGGTTAGTTTTGCCATTAAAGTAAAGAGAGCCGCGTAAAAAATGGCTGGTACTATCTGTCACATAAAACTGCGCATTGGTGGCAGTGCTGCCATCTAATTCATAAAATATGCCTTGAAAATTATTGGTATTGATGTAATTTTCTACGATTTGATCTGCACGCATCACATGCTTAAAAACCAATTCGCGCGAATCGTTTAACAACTTAAAAAGGTCGTTTCTATCCTTAATGTTTCTATAACTTAAATGCAAGGTAGCGCCAAAAGGTTTATAATAAACATTGTACCAGCACTCTTCAGAATTTGGATAGGGATCTGGTTTTACCTCGGCATAATTGGGTATTTCAAAGCTGTATTTACACGCACTTAAATTAAAGCGTGAATACGATTTTTGAGGGAAATCGATTCGTTGAAATCCCCTAGGGCGAGGCGTGGTTTGCTCTGAATCGCCACAAGAAATAAAGATGAATAGGATTAATATTAAACTAATAGACTTCATTGTTCTTTGGCTCGTAGCTTACTTTTACACGTTTTATTTTGCGGGTATCAACCGATTCAATTTTAAACCGATACCGTTTGTACATGAATTCTTGTCCCATTTTAGGCAAGTGCGAGTTAAGTTCAAGCAACATGCCACCGATGGTATCTGCGTCATTTCTAATTTCATCAAAATCTGTTGCATCTACCTCCATGTATTTGCACATATCGTTGATGAGCATTTTACCCTCAAAGACAAAAGTATTGTCGTTAATTCTGGTATAAACGTGTTCATCCTCATCAAATTCATCTTGAATTTCGCCAAAAATCTCCTCCACAATATCCTCCATGCTCACCAATCCGCTTGTGCCACCAAACTCATCTACCACAACGGCTAAGTGCATCCTTTTGGTCTGAAACTCCTTTAATAAGTCGTCGATTTTCTTGCTCTCTGGCACAAAAAACGCGGGACGTAAAAGGGATTGCCATTTAAAATTATCGTCATAATTTAAGAAAGGTAATAGATCTTTAGTAAATAAAATACCTTTAACCTGATCCAAGTTATCTTCAAAAACCGGCACCCTGCTATATCCAGAATCCACAATTTGCAGCATCAAGTTTTTAAAATTGATGGCAAGGTCAACCCCTACTACATCTGGCCTCTGACGCATAATTTGCTTCACATTGGTATTTCCAAAGTTGACCACTCCTTTTAAGATGCTTTTTTCTTGTTTAGGCGCATCCTTTTCGGAAGTAATTTCGATGGCATGAGTTAACTCATCCACCGATAGAATATGTCCCCTTTTTATAATGCGCTTATCAATGATGGTGGTACTTTGTTCCAACACATAAACCAAAGGCTGAAATATTTTGTAGGTATAAAATATAGGCACAGCCAGCAACCTAGAGATCTTCACATTGTTTTGAAAAGAGTAAACTTTAGGAATAACCTCACCAAACAAAACCAACATAAAAGTAACCAATACCACTTCCACCAAAAAACCAATCAATGGAAAGGCTGCGAAGTTGAATATTGCTGCAAACAAAATGGTAGACACCAATACAATGGCGATGTTTACAAAAGTATTGGCTATTAGGATGGTTGCCAATAAACGCTTGGGGTAACGCAATAAAAAATTGATTGCCGTTGCCCTAGAACCAGAGACTTCAATTAATTCTTGCAATTGCGCTTTAGAGAGGGAAAACAGGGCGTTTTCTGACCCAGAATAGGCAGCAGATAAAACAATAAGAATTAAAATAATGAAAATATAAAAAAAGATACCGACCGAATCGGAGGTGCTGAGAGAAGCGTTGAAAATATGCAAAAATATGCTACCGGGAGGAGGTTCGTCCATATAAATTTAAACTTGATTTGCAACGAAGATATACATTATCAGTAACAAATAGAAAAAACGCATGTTGAATTTGTCCACTTATCCACATTTTTAATGCGCACTTTACCCCGTAATACCCTTGTCATCAGCAGGTTTTGTTGCTCCCAACAATTGAATCTGGTTTACCTTAATTGCTTTTCGCTTTTGCTCCACGCCCAATTTATCCCTATAAATTTCGGTCCGTATTTTTCCCTCCACAAACACCTGCGTTCCTTTTATTAGCAAGCCTTTCAACTTCAACTGATCCACCATTTTTGCCAAAGAATCCCAAGCTTCAATAAAATGCCATTCGGTTTCCACCCTTCTCTCGCCATTTTTGTCGGAAAATTGCTCATGCGTAGCCATGGTAAAATGCGCCACCACCCTATTATTTTCAAGGTATCGCACGCTTGGATCCTGACCTAAATTACCAATTAGCATTACTTTATTGAGACTCATTCCACAAATCTAATTCTAAAGCGGCACATCGCCCTCACTCGAATAAAGTAAATCAAAAAATTTCTCGGTGAGCCTAGAAATAGGCAAAGATTTGTACGAGCTTTTATCGAACCATTGCGCCTCAACCAGAGGCATTTCCTTTGAGTTCAAATCAATTTCAAAAAAACTGGCCTCAATTCTTTGGTGCGTTAAAATATGCTTTAAGTTGTACATTAATTTTGGTTTGTGTTTCGGTCTGAACCAAGGCTCAGTTAATAAAGAAACAGGTAATTTGGCTAAATTGAGCGGATTTTCGGTTTCATATAACGGCAGTTCGTATAAGTTTTGCCAAATATCACCAGAAGGACGCTTAACAAAAGCAAATTGTTTGTTGACCTTTAAAAGAAAATAATTGAAATATCGCGTGGTAGGTGCTTTCTTTTTAATTTTACTTGGAAAATTTTCGGGATTGGAAATCAGAAAAGCCAAACAAGAAGCGCTTATTGGACAATCGACACAATTTGGTTTTGAGGGAGTGCAGACAAGTGAACCCAGTTCCATTAAAGCTTGGTTATGAATATCGGGCGATTTGTGGTTTAGGAAATCGGCAGCTAAATTGGAAAAGAGTTTTTTGCCAAGGCTTGAATTAATGGGTTCATTTTGGGCATAAAACCGCGATAACACCCTAAAAACATTGCCATCTAGCACGGCAACAGCCTCTTTAAAGGCAAAGCTAGCTATGGCTGCCGCAGTATAAGACCCAATTCCTTTGAGTTGGATCAAACCGAAATAGTTGTTTGGAAATACCCCATTTAAATTTTCTGCGATGTATTTTGCGGTGTGGTGCATATTTCTGGCCCGACTATAATATCCCAAACCTTGCCACAATTTAAGCACATCCTCCTCGCTTGCTTTGGCTAAATCTTGGACCCGTGGATAAGTTTGTGCAAATTTTAGGAAATAGGGCATGCCTTGAGCAACACGTGTTTGTTGTAATATTACCTCCGAAAGCCATATTAAATAAGGGTCTTTGGTATTTCTCCAAGGTAGATCACGCTTATTTATTTGGTACCAGTTTAAGAGCAGTTTTTGAGCATTCATGTAAGGTTTGCAATAAAAATGAATTATTTTAGAAAAAAAAGTACCTTTTTTCAGTTCTAATACATACATTTGCAACCCCTTACGAATGAGAAAGGTTCGTTTTAAACAAAAAAAAAACAATCATATAATACAGATTAACAATGACTAAAGCAGAAATTATCCAAGAGATTTCACTTAAAACAGGTGTAGAGAAAAATCAAGTGCAAGAGGTAGTAGAATCATTTTTTAAGGTGGTTCGTAACAACATGACCGAAGGAAAAAATGTTTATTTCCGTGGATTTGGTTCATTTATCATTAAAAGAAGAGCTAAGAAAATTGCCCGCAATATTTCTAAAAATACGGCCATGGTAATTGACGAGCATTATATCCCTTCGTTTAAGCCAGCTAAAACTTTTGTTGAGAAAATCAAGAAAAGCGAAGTGGTAAAAACAACAGCAGCTAAAAGAGAAGCTGAAGCTAAGCAAGCCTTAAAAGAAGCTTAATGCAATTTAACAAAGCCCAAATAATTATTGTTGCGGTGCTGCTAAGCATGGTGGGGTTGTTGGTTTATTTAAACTTTAAATCAAGCACCTCTGATGTGCTTCCTACGCCTTCTACTGCGGCAAATTTGCCAGTTCGTAGTTTCGATTTCAATGATTACTTGAGTGGATTAAAAGATTCTGTATCTGCAGCTACCTGGGACGATTTGGGAGAGAAGACAAAACTTGCAAGTTCGCCAGAAGCTAGAATATATGAGATTGCTGCCTTATCTAGTGCTTGGGATTCCCTTGGATTTAAATTGGTGGGTGCACATTATTTTAACAAAGTTGCAGAAAAAATAAACGACGAGAATTCATGGTACAATGCTGGTTTCAGGTTCTACGAATTTGCGGCCACATGTGAAGATACTGCCATGCAAATTTATGCTTCTAAGGAGGCTGTTATTGCATTTGAAAAAGTAGTAGCTTTAAATGAAAATAATTTAGAGGCCAAGAATGCATTAGCAATTTGCTATATACAAAACGAGCTCGACATTATGAAAGGCGTTCAAACCTTAAAGGACATTACCCGAAGAGATTCAAATAACATTGAAGCTAATTACACTTTAGGCATGTTATCTATGCGCAGCAATCAAATAGATAAAGCTGCGGCTAGATTTGAGACTTTGGTTCGCATACAACCCATGAATCCCGAATTTCATTATTACCTGGGCGAAGCTTACAGTGAGCTAGGCAGGAAAAATGAAGCCATAAAAGCATTTGAGACCTTTAAAGGACTAGTTCCTGATGAGGAAGCAAAGAAAAATATAGAGATTACAATTAATAACCTTAAAAATTCCAATTAACATGCCAAGCGGTAAAAAAAGAAAGCGTCATAAAATCGCAACCCACAAACGCAAAAAACGTCTACGTAAAAACAGACATAAGAAGAAATAGTCTTTCCAGAAAAAGAAGTAAGCTTAAGTTACTTACTTCTTTTTCTGTTTGCGCATTCCTTAAGTTATTCATCCTTACCCTCCCACATATTTGCAACAGCTCCAAAGCTGATTGCCTAACATATTATTGCCAGTGAATTACGAATTAATAATCAATTCAAACCCTTCGGGAGGGGTAGACATAGCCATACTCAAGGACAAGAAGCTAATTGAGCTTCACCATGAGAAGGTAGACAACAATTATCAAGTTGGAGATGTTTACCTTGGTACGGTAGGGAAAATTATGCCCGGATTAAACGCGGCATTTATAGATGTTGGCCACGAGAAGGATGCATTTTTGCATTACCTCGATTTAGGTCCACAATTTCAATCTACGCAAAAATTCAGTAGGATGCTTAGGGCCAGCAGGCCTAAAGAATCGAGCATTCAAGCACAACACTTAGAATCGGACATTAGTAAAGGTGGAAAAATTGTTGAATTGCTTAAGCGCAACCAGCAAGTTTTGGTTCAGGTTAGTAAAGAACCCATTTCCAATAAAGGTCCGCGTTTAACTGCTGAGCTTTCATTAGCCGGTAGGTTTTTGGTGATGATGCCGTTTGATAACAGCGTTTCCATTTCTAAAAAAATTGTAAAACAAGACGAGCGTAGAAGGTTAAAAGAGGCTGTTAATGTTATTCGTCCAGAAAACTTTGGGGTGATTATTCGCACCAATGCCGAAGGTGAGCCAATTGAAGATTTACAACGCGACTTAAAAGACTTAATGGAGAAATGGGAAGATTTGTGCACGCAATTGCGCGATGCCACCCCACCTCAAAAAGTTTTAGGCGAAAACGACAGAACCCTTACCATGGTTAGGGATTTGGTGAATGAGACATATACTAATATTCAGATAAACGACAACTTTTTATACAACAAAATAAAGTCGTACCTTCAAGTTAAGTCGCCCGATTTAGAGAACATCGTTAAACTTTACACGGGTAAGCTTCCTATTTTTGAGCAATTTGGTGTAGAAAAGCAAATCAAAACGGCATTTGGCAAAGAAGTAAATTTCATGGGTGGCTCTTACCTTATTATTGAGCATACAGAAGCCCTACATGTAATTGATGTAAATAGCGGAAACACTTCCAATAAAGGCGTAAATCAGGAAGAAAATGCCCTTAAAGTGAACATGGAGGCCGTTGAAGAAATTGCCCGTCAGTTAAGGTTAAGGGATTTAGGCGGAATTATTGTGATTGACCTTATTGATTTAAAGACGGCAGGTAACCGCAAATTGGTTTATGAGAAGTTGAAGGAAGTGATGAAAACCGACAGGGCTAAGCACAAGATACTTCCAATGAGTCCTTTTGGTCTGATCCAAATTACCAGGCAGCGTGTGAGGCCAGAAATGGCCGTTGTAACCAATGAAAAATGTCCAACTTGCATGGGAAGTGGAGAAATTCAATCGAGTGTGAGCATTGTAGATGATATTGACAGTCACGTAAAATACCTTATTGAGAATTTAAACTTAAAAGGATTTAGCATTGAGGTTCATCCATTTCTTGCGGCCTTTTTGAAAGACGGTTGGTTAAAATCGCCTCGATTTAAATGGTGGAGAGCTTATAGGCAATGGATAAATGTAGTGCCTAACCAAAGCATGCATTTGATTAATTACAAATTCATGAATGCCAAGGGCGAAGAAGTAGTTTTATAAAATTGCTCCCTAAGGCTACATATACTCAAAAGATTAAAGCTGAGGCAGCTCGCCTTGGCTTTTCTTTTTGTGGTGTTTCAAAAGCTGAATTTTTAGAAGCAGAGGCACCACGTTTGGAGCAGTGGCTAAGAGAAGCCCGCAATGGCAAAATGGCCTATATGGAAAATCATTTCGATAAACGCCTAGATCCAACACTGTTGGTAGAAGGTTCAAAATCTGTTATTAGTTTATTATACAATTACCACAACCCCGAATCGCCGTTTGGTTCAGACCAGCTAAAAATTTCTCAATATGCTTACGGGCACGATTACCACGAGGTGGTTAAGGATAAGCTTTTTGCCTTACTGGTGTTTATTAGGGAGGAGATTGGCGAGGTAGACGGCAGGGCTTTTGTGGATTCTGCGCCAGTTTTAGAGAAGGCTTGGGCGCTTAAAAGTGGCTTAGGTTGGCTTGGCAAAAATGGCAATATTATTCACCAAAAAGCGGGAAGTTTTTTCTTTTTAAGTGAGCTTATTCTCGACTTGGAACTAGAATATGATTCGCCCGCTACCGACCATTGTGGCACTTGTACGGCCTGCATTGATGCTTGTCCTACCGAGGCAATTTACGAGCCCCACAAGGTAGATGGGAGCAAGTGTATAAGCTATTTCACCATTGAGTTAAAAGATGCCATTCCCGATGAAATGAAGGGGAAATTGGATGATTGGATTTTTGGCTGTGATGTTTGTATGAATGTTTGTCCGTGGAATCGATTTGCTAAAAAAAATAAAGAGGCTCGGTTCGAACCAAACCCTTTGCTGAAAGAGATGGACAGAGAAACTTGGCGCGATATAAGCAAGGAGCTTTTTGATAAATTGTTTAAAAATTCGCCTGTGAAGCGCACAAAATACAACGGATTGAAAAGAAACATTGACTTTATTATAAATTAGCAAAATGAAAATTCGTTTTATCTTAATTATGTTGGTGGTGCCGGTGCTTCTAAAGGCTCAAAAACTTTTAGAACCAAATTTTGGGATGATATTGAATGCGAATTTTTCTACGATTCATATTCCCAATGAAAATTATGTGGGCAGAGGCATGGGCAGTTTGGGAGCTTATTTTCAAAGTCCGATTACGCCCTACCACACAAATAGGTATTTAAATAGGCTAGATTATATTGCCGAGCTGGGATTAAGTTGGATGGGATTTCGCGATTTTGCCACAGACAAGAGGTTTCAAAGCAATTTTGTAGATTTGAGTTTATACCTTAATTACGTACCAGATAAAATGTCGGACGACCTTCGATTATTTGTTGGAGTGCGGCCCTCCTACCTTACTTTTACACAAACCAGTGTAATCGATTTTGGGGTGTATAAAGATGTGAGTCAGGATACTCAAAATTTGAATGTGCTTGGCGATATTGACTATAGCGGCATCATTGGTGTTTCTGTAAACATGGGCAGTGTGGCGAGTTTGGAGTTAAAATATGTACATAGTTTTACCAATCAATCTACGCCGAGCACTTTTAAAGGCAGGCCCAGTGCTGTTGAAATTGGCATTCGTTTAAGTGCCATCAGATTGAGAGATAAATTGGTGGTTGACGAAACCAACATGGTGAACGATTTAAATAAACGAGCCCAAGGCACTATGTTGTTTATGTTGGAGGAGGCAGACGAGAAATTAATCAACACCTTGGTTCAGGAAAAACGAGTGAGTGATGCCAATTTTGTAAGGAATTTACAAACTCAAACCAATTTAAATATCATGAGAGAATTGAGGGCAAACTTTGATTTTTGCAAGGTTGAATTTTTCATGAACAGCAAGGCCCATCAAGTAAATAAAGGCGATTTTAATGGGGTGTTTGTAGATGACCAATTACAACCAAAAGAGCTAGTAAGTTTTGATAGTACCAACTATTTTATTGGTTCATTTGTGGAAGATGTTTCTGAGTATACAAGGAAGCCCGATTATGGTTTATATTTATACGATAAGAACTTTGTGCAATTGCCAAAACCGTATAATACACAAGTAAACAATTTAGGAATATATGTTGGGGGCGACCCAATGAATTACTTCCGTAGGGTTAAAACCTCTGGGTATTTTCCAGAAGATTTCAGGAAAGTAATTAGGAAAGTAAATGGCAAATTACAATTGGGCAGAATACCCGTTGTAAGATAAAAAAAGGCCGCTCACATTGCTGTAGGCGGCCTTGTTATTTTATGGTTATGTATTAATAGTTGTTCAACATCATTGGCATCATTAACATCAAAATGTCTTCGTCGGTATCTGGGTTTGCAGGTACAATTACCCCTGCCCTATTAGGCTGCGACAATTCTAACACAATTTGCGGTGCATCCATGATACTTAGCATTTCCAAAAAGTATTTCGAATTAAAGCCAATTTCCATGTCCTCGCCATCGTAGGAGCAAGCCATTTTTTCTTGAGATTCATTTTCAAAATCAATGTCCTCTGCGCTTATAGTTAATTCGCTGCCAGTCATTTTTAAGCGAATTTGATGCGTAGTTTTATTTGAGGTAATTGATACACGCTTAACCGCCATTAAAAACTCGGCTCTATCGATGGTAAGTTTATTGGGATTTTCGGTTGGAATAACGGCACGGTAATCTGGATATTTTTCGTCTATTAACCTACAAATTAGGTTCACATCCCCCATTTGAAAATAGGCATTTTGCCTGTTAAAGTTAACCTTCACTTGGGTATCGTCGTTAGGCAAACACGACTTCAATAAATTAAGTGCTTTTTTAGGTAAAATTAAAGACTCTTCGGTACCTGGTTTTACGTCGTTGCGGGTAAAACGAACCAATCTGTTGGCATCGGTGGCAACAAAGGTGATGTTATTTTTAAACAATTGAAGATAAACTCCGGTAAGGTTTAAACGTAACTCATCGCTACTGGTAGCAAAAACGGTTTTATTAATGGCCTTTTGAAGAATTTTGGCACCAATTTCGAAAGTATTTACACTTTCCACTTCAGGTGTTTTAGGAAACTCATCCCCCTTTTGCGCAGTTAATTTAAACCTACCACTTTCGTATTTAATTTCTACCGAACCTTTTTCCTCGTTTATAGAGAAAGCCAATGGCTGATCCGATAAAGTTTTTAACAACTCTAAGGTGGTTTTGGATGGAATTGCAATGGAGACATCCTCTTTGGCATCAACCTTAATGCTGGTGTTCATGGTTGTTTCCAAATCGGTAGAATGAATGGTTAAAACACCATCCTTAATATCAAAAAGGAAATTATTTAAAATTGGAATAATGGGTTTAGAAACCACAACCCCATCAATATATGATAGGTGGCGCAACAACACACTGCTATTTACAATGAACTTCATCGTTATTATTTTATTTATTTAATTTCGGTTCGAACCAAAAGGAACTGCGAATAAAGCCTCTTCCTCTTGCAAACAAAAATAAAGGGCAAGTATGGAGTAGCAAAAACAAGTTATGCACAAATTTACCCTAAATTACAGAAAAAGTGCATTAGTTTTCTTGCCGACCAATCATCTTCTCGGGTAAATAAGCCGGAAAATTGTTGATTTCTGTGGTATCGGGCTTGTTAATTGGCTTTATTTCGAAGTTAGGCTGCCCAGCATTTACCCAGGCAGTGTACCAAAAAGAAGCCACGCAAAGGATTGCTGCTCGCATGCGCCTTTCAACCATGCCATCTAATTGCTTGTGGTAAGCCTGCGATAAAAGCGGACTATAAACCTTTTGCAATTGAGTGCCTTTTGCCTCAAAAGAATATTTCTGCGATTCTTTAAAATTTTGTTGCAAGATTTTCTCGAATAGAAAAACAGAATCTAAGGCCGCATAACTTCCTTCTACGGCAATCCATGCGGCATCAATTGGCTGATTAATGTAGGTGGCGCTGCCCACAAAAAAATCATACTCACCAGCAAATAATTCGGGCAAGCGCGATTCAAAAAAGCCATGTATGCCATGTTGGTTGGTTTGCTGTCCATTATAATTGGAAGTAGTATGCAAAGGCACGTGGGCATCGCCAATATAGTGACCAATTTCGGCGGCATATTTTAATATTTTTGGCGTGTTATTCTCTTCAAAAGCTTGCGTTAAACTGCGCAACATCCATTGAATATTCCAAGGTGCAATTCCGTAGGTATGAAGGGTATCCTTGCTGTATTTTTCCATGGCCTTTTGATAAGAACGAGGCAGGGTATCGAAAGGCAAAACACGCTCATAATAATCCATATCAATATAGTGTTTTACGCCTTCGCCCTCTACTAAATACCGCCTTTTATCTGGGTCAACGGCATGTTCGCTGATAAAATCAATATGCAATTTAAAAAAACCAAACATCTCTGGAGGAAGGCAAAAAACTGCCAGTCTGTTTATTTTTTGATGTGCGTAAAATCCCCAAGAATGGACTGTATTTAATTGCGAAAACAAGAGTACTATACCCAATATATAGCCCTTATAATTTAAAAGTTTAAAGCGATTGTGGTGTTTCATGGCACCTCAAATCTCTTAATAATTTAATGAAATTCCATGATTTGCTACCAAGTAAAATCGGGTAATTAGGATTTATTTTTTTCGGTCTGAACCAAAACGCGTTTGGATCAGCTCGCCTCTTCCATCCTAATTTTGCGGCCTTTGAGTTTCTCTTCCTTAATAAGAATGAGTGTTTGTTTGAGCTTGGCTGCATTCACGGCAACATAGGCAGAATGGTCTAACACCTCAATTTTCCCTAGATCGTCTTTGATAAGTTTGCCTTTTTGCAGGAGCATGCCCACAATGTCCATTTTATTTATTTTATCCTTCTTACCAGCTTTGATAAAAAGCGTTTTCCATTTGGGCGCTGGAGGCAATTTAAAATCATTAGGGAGGGTGATTTCTTTTGGTTTTTCTTCTAAATATTCTGGCAAATAATCGGAGGCATCTAGTAAGAAATAAACCTCGCCATTGGCGTTCATTCTAGCGGTTCTGCCATTTCTGTGAATCATGGCATCTTCCTTTAAAGGCAATTGATAATGCACTACTACATCTATTTCGGGGATATCTAATCCGCGAGAGGCAAGGTCTGTAGTAATAATTAATCGCGTGGTGCCATTGCGCATTTTTATCAAGGTTTTTTCACGGTCTATTTGTTCTAATCCGCCATGATAAAAGCCATGAATAATTTTATGCTTATGAAGTTGGTCGCTAATTCGGTTAACGGCATCGCGGTGGTTACAAAAAACGATGGCCGATTTCTCTTGCAATTGGCCAATCAATAGCATCAAAGCTTCCAATTTATCATCGCCCGGCACACGCACAAAGAACTGCTCTAAGCCAACTAAAGGCTGTTGAACACCCTGCGTAAAATCGAGCATAATGGGATCTTTTAGTCCTACAAATTTGGGTATTTCTTTGATGGCGGTTGCCGAGGTAAGGATTCTACTTTTTACCTTTTTCATTTGCTGAATGATAAAGGCCATTTCCTCTTGAAAACCTGCTTCTAATGACTTGTCAAACTCATCTAAAATGAGGTATTGCGCTTTACTTAAATTGATGTTATTTTCTCTAACGTGGTAGGCAATTCGGCCTGGTGTTCCTACCAGCACAGCAGGGGTTTGGGATAAGTTGTTTTTTTCTATTCTTACCGAATGTCCGCCATAGCAACAGTTAATTTTATGCGGGGTGCCCATTTGTTTAAAGACCTGTTCAATTTGCAGTGCAAGCTCGCGTGTAGGAACAATAATTAAGGCCAATATATCGCCCTTGGTAGCAGCCTCAATTTTGGCCACCAATGGCAAAAAGAAAGCTAGGGTTTTTCCTGAGCCAGTTGGCGAAATGAGGGTAATATCTGATTGCTGATTAAAAGCATCTATCATGGATAGCTGCATTTCGTTCAACTGAGTAATATTGAATTTAGGTAATATTGATTGGTAAGACATGTATTTATTTGGGTCAAATTTTATTGCAAGGTAGGCCTATTACACCTTGGAATTATTATTTAGACCAAAATAATCTTTAATAAGAGCTAGGCAAAAACGCTTGAGGCTGGTGTTATAGTGCTATTTCAGACAAGTTTGCAGTATTATATAGAGATGTAATAGTTCAAAAATATTTGGACTAAACATCTTGCCTTTCTGCCTTTACTATACTAAAATAAAACTGCCCTATGAACTAATTAAATTTAAGCAAAAGAATAACGTATGTAAAATAATAAATCAGTGGAACCTAAAATAGTATATTTGTTGGTAATCTTTTACCAAATTTCCAAATGAAGAAATTCCCTTTTCTTATCCTATTTATTGTACTAGCAAATTTTTGTTTTGGACAAGATGCACCTGCCACCTTATATCATCCCAATGCCGATGCAAAGAAAGAAATAAAAGAGGCTTTGGTTCAGTCCAAAAAAGGCGGAAAGCATGTGATCTTGCAAATTGGCGGGAATTGGTGCAAATGGTGTTTAGAATTTAACCGTTTTTTACATGCAGATTCGCAATTGGATTCTATGGTTTCGACCAATTTTGTATATTATCATTTAAACTATAGCAAAGAAAATAAAAACGAGGATTTGCTGGCAAAATATGGCTTTCCGCAAAGATTTGGTTTTCCTGTTTTTGTGGTTTTGGATGCCGATGGAAATTATTTGCATACCGAAAGCTCGGTTTATTTAGAAGAAGGAAAAAGTTATAGTAAAGAAAAAATCTTTGCATTTTTAAAACTTTGGAATCCTGCTGCTTTATCACCAGAAACTTATAAAAAGAAATAATTTATGCGTTTATATATATTGGCCATTTTGATGTTTATTTTTTGCGTTAGTAAGGCCCAAACGTTTGTGGTTGCTACTTTAGAGGGTATAAAATTAAAGGATGTCGTTATCTATTTAGACTCTAATCGCTTTCTTTACAGCAAGGAAACTAATGATAAAACAAAGGATGTTTTGATAAGGGGACTTTTATCTCAAAAATATTCGAAAGACAGCGCGCATATTACCAATGAGATTTTGATGTTAAAGTTTAACAAAGACCAAGTTTGCTATGTTTCAAAGAATATTTTTGAAACGAATCCCAACCAGTCGTATCATAAAGTGAGTAAGCAATTTAAAATATCTAATTTACTTGTTTCTGCGGGCAATGGCGGTATGGCGGCTAATTTAACTACCTTATTTGGGGCAGGCATTTTATTTGGCGGCTTAGGTAGCAATAACCCCGAATTAATATTAGCAGGCAGTTTAGTTTCGTTTACTGGAATTCTTATGAATGTTTATGCATGGCATAAGGTAAAAAAAGCTGGAGAGCTCATGCGAGGTATGAAATAATTTTTTGCCACAAAATTTTCATTTTATTTGGGATAAAAAAATAACCGACACACATGAAGTGTATCGGTTATTTATAGTGACCACATTTGCAAAAGCTTATGTGTTTTTTTGCGGTGCGGACGGGACTCGAACCCGCGACCCCGTGCGTGACAGGCACGTATTCTAACCAGCTGAACTACCACACCGTTTTCCTTTTGGGGAGTGCAAATATAGAAATATATTTTTATTTGTCAAGTACCTTTTTAAAAATTTTGTAAATAGTTCTAAATACTTAAAATTGCATTGCTTAAAAATGGCAAAAGTTAATAATTATATATGGCACATTTTGATTTCGAAAAACCTATTCAAGAACTAGAAGACCAGTTAGAAGAAGTAATGAAGGTTCATGAAAAGGGCAAAGTTGATATGCATTCCAAAATGGAAGAGTTGAAACTTAAAATCCTTGAAACAAAAAAAGAAGTTTATAGCAAACTTAATGGTTGGCAACGCGTTCAAATTAGTCGCCACCCAGACAGACCTTATACCCTAGATTATATTGAAAACTGTTTCGACAATTTTATTGAGCTTCATGGCGATAGAACCGTGAAGGACGATAAAGCCATGGTGGGTGGATTTGCCTCTATTAATGGCACTAGTGTAATGGTTATTGGTCAGCAAAAAGGTCGCAATACCAAGCAACGTCAATTTAGAAACTTTGGCATGCCTAACCCAGAAGGGTACAGAAAGGCTTTGCGTTTGATGAAAATGGCAGAACGCTTTCAATTGCCTATAGTGTGTTTAATAGACACGCCGGGTGCATCTCCAGGCCTAGAGGCAGAAGAACGCGGACAAGGTGAGGCTATTGCTAGGAACCTATATGAAATGAGCGTATTTAAGGTGCCTATCGTTTGTATTATTATTGGCGAAGGCGCATCGGGTGGTGCATTGGGAATTGGTGTGGGAGATCGCGTTTTAATGATGGAGAATACATGGTATTCTGTAATATCGCCAGAATCTTGCTCTTCTATTCTTTGGAGAAGCTGGGAGCATAAAGAAAAAGCAGCGGAGGCGTTAAAATTAACGGCTACTGATATGCTTAATAATAAATTGATCGACGGCATTATTCCTGAGCCACTGGGCGGCGCTCATGCAGATACCGCGCAAAACTATATTACCTTTAAAGAAAACCTTGCGATAGAGTTAAACAATTTAATTGGTATAGACGCCGATAAATTGGTTCAGACCAGAATTGAAAAATTCTCTTTGATGGGTGATTTTATTGAAGGGTAGGTTTTGAAGTAGTAAGTATGAGTTATGAGATATGAGTTGGGGAGAAAACCTAAACTCATAACTCATAATTATCAATTCAAAGTTGCAAATTTACCTTTGCTTTTTCGGATGTTTACCGATACAATTTTGTATTCTGGGCAGAGTGCTTCGCTGTCGTGTTCGTCACTGGTTATAACGTTTAGCAAAACCTCTGGAAAGTGAAATGTGGTGCTTAATATGCCCGGCCTAACCTCATCTGTAATTCTTGCTTTGATATCTACTTTTCCTCTAGGTGATTCCACACAAACCATATCTCCTTCATGGATTAAATTATTTTGGGCATCTTCAGGATTTATCAACAAAACATCTTCTGTATGGATATGAACATTGCTTGTCCTTCTAGTCATGGTGCCAGAATTGTAATGTTCTAGTTCTCTGTTTGTGGTAATAATATAAGGATACTCTTTGCTGTGTTTAGTAAGCTCGCCAGATTCTTTCCAATCAAAATAATGGAATTTGCCTTTGCCCCTGTTAAAGGCTCCATCAATGTGCAATATTTCTGTGTCTGAACCATCTTCTTTTACAGGCCATTGCTTGCCATTATCTCCTAGCTCCTCCCATTTAACGCCTTTAAAGAATGGCACAATTTGAGAAATTTCTTTCAGCATGGTATCTGCATCATATGGTGCTTGCTTATAACCCATGCGATTCATAATTTCAACAATGATTTGTCCATCCGACTTAGTGCCAGCTAATGGTTCCACCACTTTCTGTACCTTCTGAATTCTTCTTTCAGCATTGGTAAAGGTGCCGCTTTTTTCTAGGAATGATGCTCCAGGTAATATTACGGTTGCATATTTTGCTGTTTCGGTCATGAATAATTCTTGAACCACCAATAATTCCAAATTCTTCATTGCCGCAATTACCTTATTGGTATTTGGATCGGTATGAACCACGTCTTCACCCATTAACCACATTGCCTTGAGCTTTCCTTCTATAGAAGCTTCAAACATTTCAGGAATTTTTAATCCCTTGCTAAATGGAATTTTAGTTTTATAAAATGCTTCATATTGCTTGTTAATTTCTGGATCATAAGAATCCATATAACCTGCACCTTGATGCGGCTGACAACCCATATCTGCTGCTCCTTGTACATTATTTTGTCCGCGCAATGGGTTCACACCAACCCCTCTCCTGCCAATGTTACCTGTAATCATTGCCAAATCAGAGATGAGCATAACGGTAAACGAACCTTGAGAATGTTCTGTTACACCTAAACCATGAAACGACATGGCATTGGGTGCTTTGGCATAAGCGATGGCAGCAGATTTTACTAAATGCTTATCAACACTAGTAATAGCTGATAGTTCATCCATATCCAATTTCAATATCTGCTCACAAAAATCTTGATAACCTTCTGTGCTGGCTTCTATAAACTGAGTATCTGCAACCCCTTCGCTGATGATATAATAAAGCATCATATTTAACAAAGCCACATTGGTACCAGGTTTTAATTGCAAATGATAGGTAGCATACCTTGCCATTTCGGTGCGTCTTGGATCAATCACAATACTTGGCTTACCTTTCATGGCAAACTGTTTTAACTTAGCGCCAGTAACAGGATGTGCATCTGTAGGGTTTGCACCTATGACCATAATGCAATCTGTATGTTTTAAATCTATAACAGAGTTTGTAGCAGCACCTGTACCAAAAGATCTTTGCATACCAAGCGCTGTGGGCGAGTGACAAACACGTGCACAACAGTCGATATTATTGGTTCCTATTACTGCCCTAATAAATTTTTGCATGAGGTAATTTTCCTCATTGGTGCATCTGGCCGATGAAATGCCTGCAACAGAATCTGGTCCGTGTTGCTTTAAAATATCGGTTAGTTTGTTGGCAATAAAATCGTATGCCTCATCCCAGGTGGCAGGTTCAAGCGTTCCGTTTCTTCTAATTAATGGCGTTTTGATCCTATCAGGATGCTTATAAAATGAGAAGGCAAATCTTCCTTTTAGGCAGGTATGCCCTTGATTTACGGCCGAGTTATATGGCGCCTGAATAGACTTCACTTTGCCATTTACCTTTGCCACTTCTAACTGACAACCTACCCCACAATAAGTACAAATGGTTTTAACTTTCTCGTCAACTGCAATTGATTTAGATTCAAACACATCGCTAATGGCAGAGGTTGGACAAGCTTGGGCGCAGGCACCACAACTTACACAATCAGATTCCATAAAGCTGGTTTCATTGCCCTTTACAATATGGCTATCAAAGCCCCTACCGGCCATGCTTAAGACAAACTGACCTTGCACCTCATCGCATGCACGCACACAACGTGCACAATTAATGCATTTGCTCATATCGCTTGTCATGTATGGGTGACTCAAATCTTTTTTGCGGTCTAAGTGATTTTTACCGGCAGGATAACGCACATCACGCACGCCAACTTTTGCCGCCACAGTTTGCAACTCGCAATTGTTGTTTACCTCACAGGTTAAACAATCTAAAGGATGATCGGTTAGCACCAATTCAACAATATTCTTACGCAACTTTTGTATGCGATCTGAACTTGGGTAAATATAAGAATTTGCCATAACAGGCGTATGACAAGAGGCTTGGGCTTTTGATGGGCCGTCTTGAACCAAAGCCACATCCACGCTACACACGCGGCAAGCGCCATAAGGATCTAGATTAGGCGCATCGCATAAAGTTGGAACCAACTCCTCGCCTTTTATTCTTTTTACAAAGGCAAGAATGGTTTCGCCCACCTTAATTTCATGTGCTTCGTTATCAATAAATGCAATCTGACTCATAAATAAATTTCTTTATGCTTGAAAATAAGGTATTAATTCTTCTTTAAAATACTGCAAGGCATTTCTTATAGGCAATGGCAAACCACCGCCCAAGGCACATAATGAACCTATCTCCATGGTGGTAATTAAATCATCAAATAAGACAGCATCAATTTTGTCCCCATCGCCTTTTGCGCCCTTTATTAACTCATGGCCTCGGGTTGATCCTAACCTACATGGAAAGCACTTTCCACAACTTTCGTGGGCAGTAAACTGAAACAAATGTTCTATATAATCGATGATGGGATAATCGTTTGGCAAACAAACCACCGAGGCATGTCCCAACAAAAATTTCTGTGAAGCAAAGGTTTCAAAATCGATACTTAAATCGCCAATCTTGCTCATTGGCACCAATCCGCCTAATGGTCCGCCAATGTGCATGGCTTTAATGGGCGATTTAAATCCCATTCCCAATTCTTCAATCACCACTTTTAGTGGCGTTCCCATTTCCACCTCATAAATTCCGGGTCTATTAAAAAAGCCATCCAATGAAACCAATTTTGTTCCACTCGATTTGCCCTTTCCAAGGGCGGCAAATGCAGCCCCACCATTTTTAATTACATAAGGAATATTGGCCAATGTTTCCACATTATTTACAACAGTTGGCTTGTTAAACAAACCTTGCTGGGTAGGATAAGGCGGCCTTACACGCACCTCTGGTCTTTGTCCTTCAATGCTAGAAAGCAATGCGGTTTCTTCCCCGCAAATATAAGCCCCTAGGCCAGGAATTATTTTAAAATCAAAGTTAAAGCCTGAGCCAAATATATCTTTTCCGATATACCCCTTTTGGCGCAAAAACTCGATGGCAATGCGCGTATTTTCAATTGACTTTGGATACTCGGCCCTAATGTATAAAACACCCGCACTAGCACCCATCACATAACCCGCCAACATCATTCCAAGCAATACCAAGTGCACCTGTTGCTCCAATAAATACCTATCGCTGTATGCACCTGGGTCGCCCTCATCTGCATTACAAACAACAAATTTGGCGGTACCGGGTGTATTTTTTGCCGACTCTAACTTAAACCCAATTGGGAATCCAGCACCACCTCTACCGCGCAAACCAGAAGCTTTCAACTCGGCTAATAATGCATCTGGCGTTTGGTTCAGGGCATGTTTCCATAACGCATAAAAAGCAGTGGGATCTTGTGGTGTTGAGGTTAATATTTGTTGACCGTAACTGCCTACATAATATGATTCTTGCTTTGGGTAAACATCCCTTTTTATGTCATCTAAATGCGCAATTGCCTGGCCCGAGTAGTTGCTCCCATTATAATGAAAGGCGCCATTTTCGTGACACCTTCCCAAACAACACATTTCGCCTACTTGGTCTGAACCAAACTCTTTTTGGAGCGCAGCATGAATATTGTTTTGCGTACCTGCGGTTAAGCATGAGCTGCCGTTACAGACAAACACTTTTTTACCTTTATTTTGGGGACGTAAAAAATCGTAAAAACTTGTGGTGCCAAATACATTGGCTTTGCCAAATAAAAATTCCTCTGCCAACAAATCGAGGTCTTTAGCATTTGGCGTTCCAGATTCCCTGGCAAGAACTCCCAACTCTTCGAAAAGATTTTTATCCAACCCTTTACGACCAGAAAGTTCACTTAAATTTTTCGACATATACCTTGTAGAATTATATTTCGTTTATCAATTTTTCGGATGCTTTGGCAAGGTAATAAAAAAGAAGGTTTGAAAAGCAATTTTACAAAGCTTATTATCGCTTTTATTTTCATGAATCCCCGTAAGCTGATAAATATTAAAAAAAACAATAAAAACGGACTGCTATTAGGGCTATTTTTCCTGCTTGGATTTTGGGCTGTGGGTCAGGAATACTTTAACCCCAATGACCTTAAAAATCCTAAGAAAAATGGGCCTGCTGTGAAGGCAAAATTTAAGGAAGAGTTGGTTTATGAGTATAAAGTTCCTAAAGGAAAGCATGCAGTATTTTTAAAAAATGGCTTAAGGAGTTCTAACTTTATTGCGCCTCAATTATGGAGCAATATAAGAGATACGGTATACCCATACAGGGTAGATATTGTATATTCTAGGTATCCTGTGCACGATGGTGTTTACAACGAAATTTATCCTTTATTGTGCAATAGACTTATTCATTTGTTTGATTTGGACCCATCGTTAAACGATGTAGATTTATCTTGGCGAACCATTTTGCAAACGCATATAGACAATGATGAGCAGGTGAATACCCTTTTTCATGGAGTAGTTATTTGGTATAGAACACCTGCGGAAGAAGGCGCATTAGGCGATAATAAGGATTCCATTTCTGGCGCAAAGCCATTGGATCAGACCGAAAAATTGATCCAAGGTGGATACCAAGAAATGGTAAGCACCATTGAAGGCATGAAGGCTAGCTCTTTGATAAGCGATTCTTTAAAACAGGCCTTAATTGCCAAGCCATTAGATGTGCAAAAGCAAATTTTGCAAGCGCAACTTTCTATGCCAGCGCCTAAAGAATCTGTGATTCCATTGGATCAAAGAACGCCATTGGAAATGCATCAATACAAAAGGCAGGTTGCAGAATTTTTAAAATTTAACCCGGTTTTCGACAGTGTTGTTTGGCGTACCATGGATAGGCATCCAGAATGGGCAAATGCATTGGTGGTGAACGACTGGACGGGCAGCATGTATGGCTATGGTGCACAGGTTTTACATTGGCATTTAATCAACTATAAAACTTCGGGCGTTAGGTATATTACCTTGTTTAATGATGGCGATAATAAAACTAATGCCAGCAAGGTTATTGGAGAAACGGGTGGCATATATTCTGCAGAGGCTTCCGACATTCCTACTATTGTAAATTTATTTAATTTAGTTCGACTAAATGGCTCTGGTGGCGATAGGCAGGAGAATGACATTGAGGCCATTTTGGAATCGGTTAAACGCTATCCCAATCACTCAGAAATTGTTTTGATTGCAGATAATTTGGCTTGCATAAGAGACATTGAATTGGCTGTAAAAATTACCAAGCCGGTGCGTATAATTGTGTGTGGGTATATTCCAAAATTAGGTATAAATCCGCACCTAGTTTACCTGGCCAAAGTAACCAAAGGAGGCTTGTATACCTTGAGTTCAGACATTGAGAATCCTAGGGTTGATGTGTTGCCAACCGGCGAAATTAAAAGCAATCACGACAATCGTTTTGATATTAGTTTGCTCAATTGCACACCCAAACCTATCTATGAAATTAAGTATGGCAAGGAGTCGTTTGCTACCTATATGGATTACGATTCGGCATTTAGAGATAAGGCAAAAGTGCGCAAATTAGATCTGCATGAAAAGCAAATTGAGAAAGTGCCTTCTGGGATTTTTAAAATGAGCAATATGCTGTTGTTAAATTTGAGCGACAATAAAATAAATCAATTGCCATCTGGTGTAAAAAAGTTAATAGATTTAAAGGAGCTCGACCTCTCTAACAACGAAATTAAAGCCCTGCCAAAAGCATTTGCCAAATTAAAATACATAGAAATATTAGACCTTAGTCATAACCAATTAAGTGATTTAGGCAATTATTATCCAAGTGGCTATTACCTAAAAAAACTCAATATTTCAAACAATCAAATTGGGTCAATTATTGGTCTGAACCAATTTAAAAATTTACAGTATGGTAATCTAAGCAACAACAAAATTGTGGAGTTGCCGATGGAAATTAGTCAGTTGAAAAAGCTTATTAGTTTAGATTTAAGTAACAACCAGCTTTTATACTTACCCAAATCGATTGCGGGCTTAACCAAATTGGAAGAATTAAATTTAGAAAACAACCAATTAGGATCCTTGCCGCCGTATTTGTATAGATTGCGCAAGTTAAAAACGCTTAACTTAGCTGGAAATCCGCTTGGCGAGAAGGAAAAAGAGCGCATTAGAAAAGAGCTACCTGCAGTTGAAATTACCTTTTAATGGCTGATTTTGTTAAGGTTTATTTTAAGATATATTATTTCACAAAAGCTTATTTTGTTAGGGGTAATTTTGCAAATGGTTACTTTTTGAGGGGCAATTTTATAAGGAAATTTTTCTAGGGGTAATTTTATAAGGGTATTTTTCTAGGGGCAATTTTATAAGGGTATTTTTACAAGGGATTATTTTTACAAGGGTATTTTTACAAGGGTATTTTTACAAGATATTATTTTTACAAGGGTATTTTTACAAGGGTAATTTTACGAGGGTATTTTTCTAGGGGCAATTTTACAAGGGATTATTTTTACAAGGGTATCTTTACAAGGGTAATTTTACGAGGGTATTTTTCTAGGGGCAATTTTATAAGGGTATTTTTCTAGGGTTACTTTTTGAGGGGCAATTTTATAAGGAAATTTTTCTAAGGGCAATTTTATAAGGGTATTTTTCTAGGGTTACTTTTTGAGGGGCAATTTTATAAGGAAATTTTTCTAAGGGCAATTTTATAAGGGTATTTTTCTAGGGTATTTTTCTAGGGTATTTTTACAAGGGATTATTTTTACAAGGGTATCTTTACAAGGGATTATTTTACGAGGGTATTTTTCTAGGGGCAATTTTATAAGGGTATTTTTACAAGGGATTATTTTTACAAGGGTATCTTTACAAGGGTATTTTTACAAGGGTATTGGGGCTCTATGTGGAATATAGTGGGTAGAATTAGGACTAATATGCCTGCGTGCCTTCAGGCTCTGGATTTAAGTTAAGCAACCAATTATCACAAGCCTTTTACCCTTTTTTGTTCATGTTGATACAAATCCTCAATCAGTTGAAAAGGCCTGAAGACGAGGCGTTTATTGAAACCAAGTTTGAGGACTGTTTTTAAAAGAGGTCATTTAAGAGTTTAAATAAAAACCTTTGTAATATAATCGCATGGTAAAACGCATTGACTATCTGCTATACTTTTTCCATTATTTATACCAAAAGCAATCAATATTAACCATTAAAAAAAATCGACATGAACAGCAATAGCCTCGGCCATATACTTGTAGGCTTTGGATTAATACCGATTGCACAAAATATTTAGCCCAATTTCGACAAATATCTCTTAGTACTATTATTTTGTAATATCGGCTTTTATCTTGAGTAAAATTATCAAATAGTTTTGGGGTATTTAATAATTACAATAATTGGTATAACAAATGCAATAATTTAAACTAATGCTCCCAAATTTTTCAAACAAAATAACCCAATGCTTTAAGTCATAAAAGCAAAACACTTAAACAACAATCGCATAGTTATTTTCCATCAATTATTAGAGGCGTGTTTCCTTTTCCCAATACAATTATTTTGCTATTGGTAGATTTGGCTAATTCTAAATTGGCCTTAATGGTTTCGTATTGTAACTGCTTGTCTGTAAGTCCGCTGCTGATAATTTTTTGGTAGTCTGCAATACCTTGAGCTTCTACCCTTTTGCGCTCTGCTTCTTGACGTTCTTTTTGCAAAACAAATTGCATTTTTTGGGCATCTTGTTCTGCATTAATTTTCGATTCAATGCTTGCTTTAACAGAACCTGGCAGCGTCACATTTCTGATTAGCATTTGCTCCAAAATTATTCCGCGACTTTTAAAGTTTTTATCGATGGTTGCAAAGATTCTATTTTGAAATTCATCGCGCTTTGTTGAATACAAAGCAACTGCTTCGTAGTAAACTGCATTGTCTCTTATGGCCGTGCGCGTAACAGGCCTAATAATTTTATTATTGTAATCGAGACCTGTTTCATTTAAAATTTTAGGTGCATCGGATGGCAAAACTTTGTATAAAACAGTTAAGTCTATTGATACCTCTAGTCCATCAGCCGTTAAAATCTTAATAGCATCGTCGCCTACGCGCTCACCTTCTTCGTGAATGGCACTCATGGTGTAATTTTGGGTTTTAACATCCATTTCTTTCACATCTAACAAAGGATTGATAAAATGCAAACCACTTTCTAATACATCTGTTTGAACCTTACCAAATAGTACTTTAACCCCAACATAACCTGGATTAATTTGTTTAAAGCAAGAAGTTGACAAGCCTAATAAAATTAGCACAATACCACCAAATTTCATGTAGGAGGAGAATTTTTTTGTGAGCTCAGATGTTGAGGCAAAAACAGCAAATCCCAATAATAGGATTCCGAAAATTATAACGATCATGGTGTTTATATTATTAAATGAGTTATTTAAACTAACTCATGCAATATCGACAATTTGACGGTATAATGCATATCCTTATTTTTATTAGACTAATCTGTAAGGATTAACAATAAAAATTTAGGTATTTCAATTTTATAGGAATTTTAGATTTTTAATGTACTTTTAAACTTTAATTTTTATAATTATGAATCACTTAGGTCGCATATTTTTGTGTCTTATATTACTGTTTATTGTTCATTTTAGCTCCATTGGACAAACTGTGACCAATTATCAATTTAGTCCAAGTCTAGGGACATACACGCAAATAATTGGAGGCACGCCTGTTAATCTCACAGGCGGTTTGGATAATGGTTACGCTAATGGAATACCAATAGGATTTTCCTTTTATTATAATGGAGCTGAATATACATCATTGGCTATTTCTGCAAATGGTTTTGTGTGTTTAGGTTCAGACATTAGCAGCACTAATAATTTTGTGAACAACCTCAATTCGGGCAATTCACCCGGGTCGCCCCGACCAATTATAGCACCCTTGTGGGACAATTTAAACTTTTCGAATCTGGCTGATTTGAAATACCTTAGCACTGGAAGTGCACCAAACAGGGTGTTTACAGTAGAGTGGCTAAACGCAAGATGGAACTCAACGGCGGGTGTTGGCGGCATCTCGTTTCAATTAAAATTAGCAGAAGCAGATGGAAAAATAGATTTTGTGTATAAATCCGAAGTAGGATCATTAGTGTCGCCAAGTGCCTCAATTGGGATTAGCAATATGGGCACTGGGGTAAAGAACTTTTTGTGCTTAAGCGCTACAGGTAATTTCCCATCCGATACAAGCACAATCTTTGAATATACTGTCCTTAACTCAAAGCCAGCTGATGGTCAAACCTATTCTTTTATCCCTAAATTTTTACCTCCAATTGCACCCAACAATCTTAGCTTTAACAGCGTTACTTCCACTACTTTAAATATAACTTGGAAAGACAGTTCTAATTCAGAAACCTATTTTTTAATTTACATATCAAACGATAATATAAACTTTAATTTGGCAGGCAATGTTGCCTCTACAAGTACCCCTTCTCAAGGCTCGAATTATTTGCAGTCCGTTTCGGGCTTATTGCCTGGTACAACTTATTATTTTAGGGTATTCGCTTGCAATGAAGGAAGTGCTCCTTTGAACTTTTCTTCGGCCACTTGCACAACAGTTGCTGGTTTATTAAGCGGCATTAAAACCATTTGTCCAAGCGGTTGCGATTATACCAGCATAGGTGCGGCATGCAATGATGTGCGTTTAAAAGGTGTAAGTGGGAGTTTAATTTTTGAACTTACCAATACTTATAATCCAATTATTGAATCGTACCCGTTTTCATTTGGCAATCTATTAACCAGCACAGCTAATTCAATCACTCTAAGGCCAAGTAATAATGTAAGTACGCCCATTATTTTTTCCACCTCGGCATCAAGAACGTTCGAATTTAATAATACCAACTATTTAACCATAGATGGAAAAAAAGGTGGAGTGGGAACGCCAGAATTTATTCAAATTTGCAATCAAAACAGTGTTGGATCGGCCATAAATTTTATAAACGGCTCCGAAAACAATACCCTTACTCACTGCAGGGTAACAGGAATATCCACCTCCATTAGTTCGGGAGTTATAAATTTTCTTGGCACCAATTCAACTATCGGCAACAGCAATAATTCCATATTCAATTGTAGCATAAAAGACAGTATTGGAACCCCCATTTATGCCATTTATTCTTTGGGCAATTCAACCTATCCAAACCTGTTTAACACTTTATATGGAAACAATTTTTCAAATTATTTTAACACTTCAAATCCAACTTATGCCCTATTTTTATCAACTGGAACCAATTCATGGTTTATAGGAAGCAACCATTTTTTTCAAAAAAATACCAGAACCACCGCACTCAATACTGTTGGTTCAATTTTTATTAACAGTGGCTCTGATTATGCCATCTATGGAAACTTTTTTGGTGGGTCTGGACCAAATTGTGGGGGAAGTGCTTATGCCATAAATGGAACTGGGAGCATGTCTATGATTAATTTAAACCTGCTAGCTACAAGTGCTTGTGTAATTCAATCGAATACTTTTCGAAATTTCAATATCAATTTAACCGGAGCCAATCATTATTTTATTAATATGGCAAATGGGGCCTTTAATGTTTCTGGAAACACATTTGGCAATGATGTTTCTAACAACAACATTAGATTCTCGAGCACTGCATCCAATATTTTGTTTGCGCCTATTAACCTAAATGGAGGAACATCGTATGGCGAAATTGTGGTTGAATCGAACGCCTTTGGCAGTATGAGTATTGTGGGAACAGGCCTCGTTAATTATAGAGCAATCAATATTGTCACTGCTGTTTCGGCCTTAAACATCACAAACAATAACCTTGGAAGTTTGAGTATAGCCAATAGCATTGTTGATTCTACTGCTGGCCAATTGTATGGAATTTTTGGCCCAACAACGGCCTCTTTCAACACCATTAATGGCAATACTTTAACAAATTTATCTGCCATAAATACTGCTACCACTACCCGATTATGCGGCATTTATATAAACTCTAGCGGAACCTTCAATGTATTAGAAAACACCATCAATAACTTAATTACCACAAGCACGGGAATAGGAACAAATGCAAATGCCCCATTAATTGGCATCCTTCAAAACTCCACTGGACTAGACCAGGTTTGCAGTGGAAACAATGTTTCTGGTTTGTATTTAAACAATGCCTTAACCAGCAATCCAATTCAACTATATGGCATCTTTTATTCGGGCTCTGTTTCTGGCACTAATATTCTTTCGCATAATTATGTGCAAGGCATACGAAGTTTAAGTACCGGAACATCCATTATTAATGGCATTTACAACGGTTGCTATGGGGTAAGCTGCTTTAATAACCGGGTTCGTTTGGGCTTAGATATGAATGGAAATCCTACGCCAGAAAACCACCAAATTTATGGAATAAACGATGCAAACAGTGCCAATGCATATTACTATAACAGCGTATATATTACGGGTTCTGTGAACGTAACTGGATCGAGCAACACCGCTGCATTTTATAATTCGACCGGCGCAACTGCCACACGAAAAATCATCAATAATATTTTTTACAACCAAAGAGCCAATGTATCTGGTTTAGGCAATCATTATGCAATCTTTTTAACATCAACCACTTTAAGCGGACTCAGTTTAGACCACAATATTTATTTTGCTCCTGCTATTGGTGGAATTCTTGGCAGGTTTAATTCTGTTGACTATCTCGGTCTGAACCAATGGCGTTCGATAACTTATAGCGATTATAATTCTGGTTGGGGTAGCCCTAATTTTATTACTCCAAATAGTCCAACCGCACAATTAAAAGTTCAAAGTCCCACCCCGGTTGAAGGTGCAGGCGAATATATTGAAGATTTAGAGGTAGATTTTGAACAAGAAATAAGAGCGGTTAATTCTCCAAGTGATATTGGTGCCGACGCAGGAACCTTCGTGGCAGTTGATCTTTTTCCACCAAGTATTTTATTTAACCCCTTATCGAATACAGCTTCCACTAGTAACCGCACGCTATCTGTTAACTTAATTGACTCTGGCACACGGGTAACTAAATCGGTCTCCATAGAACCCCGTATTTGGTATAGAAGGTCGTTTCCTACAATCAGTCCATGGGTAAGCACGCCAGGAATTTTGGTGGCAGGAAACCAAAAAAATGGCACTTGGGATTTTATGATAGATTATTCCATTATTGGCCTACCAGCAGCTTTTGGCCATCGGTATCAATATTATGTTGTAGCGCAAGATTCGGCGCCTACTCCCAATTTATTTTACAATCCGTTAAATGGCGCAAACCACAGTTCTGTAGGCATGCAAATAAGTGCACCCACTACCCCTGAACAATTTTCTATTGTAATTAATCTTTCAACCAATATCACAGTTGGAGCTGGTCAGGCATATACCACCTTAACGGGTCCGTTTGGATTATTTGATGCCATTAACAATGGGGCATTGGCAGGCAATACCCTTGCAACTATTGTATCTAATATTATAGAACCGGGCACTGTTTCTTTAACCAATGCAGGCATGGGTGGGTATAATTTGCGGGTTAAGCCAGATGCCACACCTAGGGTTTTAAGTGGAGCCCAAACTACAAGTTACTCTGCGCTTATCTTTTTAAATGGCGCAATTGGTGTAACCATAGACGGCGTTTCGCCTGGTATGCTAACCATTAGAAATGTTATTGGAACTAGCACTAATATGGCTACTACTTCTGCCATTAGGATAAACAATGGAAAAAACGATACCATAAAAAATTGCATCATTGAATCAAACTCTGGAAACGCCAGCTTTGCCACCCTTAGCTTAAGCACAAGCAATGGATTAGTTAAAGCAAGTGATTTATTCATTAAAAACAACATCATAAGGCCAGCCTTTAACGATACCAATCAAACACCGCAGGCCGCAATCTTAATAAACTCATCCACAGGGAATATCTCCAATACATACATTTATAGCAATGAAATTTCCGACTTTAAAGCCTACGGAATTTATTTGGTCAATGTGGGCAATAACCTAAAAATTGGCGATTTAAACGACAGCACGCAAGGGAACAAAATATATCAGCGGGCAAGGCAAGCTTCAAATTATTCCATCCTTGTTGGTTCAGGCAGTGGACATATTATTGCTCATAATGCGATATATAATTTAGCGGGGGTGATTCACACCAATACAACATATGGAATTTATGCCTATAACAATATTAATAACATACGCATTTTACATAATTCCTTTGGGGGTAGTAATGCCTCAAGAGGTGGCCAAGCCTATCAATTTAATTCAAATTATTATGGGATACTTTTCGCTGGTGGCAATCTCACTAATTCTATCATTGATGGAAATATTTTTGCCAATTTTGCTGGCATGGGAAGCAATTTGTTCAATGGAATCTTGGTTACGGCAGGCAAAGTAATAATTAGCAACAACACCATTGGAGGAAGTTTTTATGGCACTAATTTACAAGACACTATTTCTATTTCGAATAACTTTTTTGGCATAAGGGTTACCTCTACTTCGCCTGCTTCTATCACGAATAATGTTATAAGCAATATTAATAATAATGGACTTGGCTACATGGTAGGAATGAGCATTGAGGCTGGAGTTTCGGATATAAAGAACAATAAAATTAGTCACTTAAAAACATTCTCTACAAGCAATGTTAGTTTAGATTATAGTTGCGTGGGACTTCGATTTTCTTCTGCAACCTCGGGAAACAACATAGAAAATAATTATATAAACAACCTACAAAACTTAAGCACCACAAGCAATGTTTGCGTTACAGGAATGGCCATCGTAAATTCCATATCCAATAGCAATATTACTAGGAATCGCATTTTTAATCTTATAGCCAACGGTACTGGTAGTGGCGCGTTGAGTCCAATAATTAGAGGAATTTACAGCTCTGGAAGGGTTAATGCTACGTTTGCAAATAACCAAATAACGATAGCGCCTAACATTGTAGGAACCCAAGCCCGAATTAGGGGAATTGAAGCGGCAAACTCTGGTGCATCAAGCAATTTCTTCCACAATTCAATCTATATTGGAGGAACTACCTACGGCAGCAATAACTCTTCTGCATTTTATCGAAATGCTGTTTCTAGCAATGCCGCAATAGAAGTTAAGAACAATATTTTTTACAATGAACGTGCTGGGGCTGGAAAGCATTATTCGTTTTCAACAAACACTAACAGTGCAATTAGCCACGATTATAATTTATATGTTAATACCAACCTCAATACGGCCATAGAAAATCCAATTGGCACGAGTAAAAATTTGTCCACTTGGAATGCGCAAACAGGCAATCCATCAAATAACATAGGCAATACAAATATTGAGTTAGGAGCAGATCAATTTTTTCCTAATAAAAGCTTGGGCGATTTAGCCAGTAGCGCTTGTGTTATTTCGAATGCTGGAGGATATACCCCTATCCTATCAGATTTTAATCAAGCTATCAGATCTAATCCGGCCGACCTTGGTTCTGTTGAATTTTCCACGGCAACTGGAAAGCCACAAATACTTTCTCAATCGGGTAATATCAACGTAAGTTGTAGTCCGGCAAGCATAAAGATTGGCCTCAAAGCAAGCGGTTTTGGCATAAAATATCAATGGCAAGAAAAGCAAGGAAGTACCTGGAACAATTTAAGCAATACCAGCCTTTATGGAGGAACCGATTCTGATACTTTAACACTTACCCTACCCAGTTCTAATTTAAACGGCTTTCAATATAGATGTAAAGTTAGTGGTTCTTGCTTGCCAGCAGATTCGTCTAATGCGGTTACTTTAACTATTGCAAACAGCAGTTCGTGGTTGGGCGCGGTAAGCACCGCATGGGCCAATGCAGCAAATTGGAGTTGCGCCAGCATTCCTAGTCCAAGCACAGATGTAATTATAAACAATGTGAGCAATCTGCCTATCATAAGTGATAACAACAGAAGTTGTCACAATTTAAATATTGGTACAGGGGCAAATTTGAGCTTAAATAATTCTAATTCGGAATTGAGTTTATATGGAAACATGAACTTGGTAGGACTGCTTAACAATAGCAATGGCCGAATAATTTTTGCGGGATCGCAAGCCCAAACAATTCCAGCAATGAGTTATAACAACATTAGCATAAACAATGATTCTGGGGTGAGCTTAATTGGTTCTGTAAACTTAAATGGCAATTTAAATTTCGTAAAAGGAAATTTGTTTTTAGACAAATACAACTTTACGCTTTTAGGCAATTCTGCTAATATAAGCGGGGCAGCCTCCGACGGAAAATTTTTTGTAAGCAATGATACAGGCAATTTAATTATACAAAATATTGGCAATAGTGCCCGCACGGGAATAGTTGAATTCCCTATTGGATCGAACCGAAATTCTTATACCCCTTTTACCATTAATAATGCTGGAACAGCCGATCATTTTAGCGGTCGCGTTTTGAACCAAGTTTACCCAGGTTATGTGGGCAATGCAACGCCAAATGGAACTGCATTAAGTGCCAATGTGGTTAATAAGACATGGGTGGTAAAAGAAAATGTAAATGGCGGCAGCAATGCAGCATTAAGTTTTCAATGGAATGTGGTAGATGAAGTTTTTGGATTTGGAAGAACCAATTGTTATGTATCTGCAAATAATGGTAGCGCATGGAGTGCGGCTACTGGCGGGGCTGCAGTTGGAATTAATCCTTATTCGCGCAGTATAAACAATGTAAGTTCATTTAATATATTTGGTGTGGGAAGCGGAGGCGTTTTACCTGTTCAATTGCTTCATTTTAAGGCAGCAATTCAGGAACAAGATGTGTTGCTTAACTGGCAAACTTCTAATGAAATAAACAGCAAAGAATTTTGGATAGAGCGCTCAATGGATGGCGAGAATTATTCTGTTATTGGCAGTGTGGCAGCGGCTGGAAACAGCAATGTTGTAAAGCAATATGCGTTCAACGACCAAAGAATTATTCCGCAGCAAATTGGTTCAGACCGAATTTATTACAAACTAAGGATGCTTGATTTGGATGATAAGGAGCTTTATTCGCCGGTGGTTTATGTAGACTTAAATGTTGATTTGGAGAACGAGCACACGAAGGTTTACCCAAATCCTTTTGGGGCTGAATTGCATGTGGAAATTAAATTGGCGCAAGCTCAAGAAATAGAAATTTGCTTGTACGATTTGTATGGAAAATTGGTTTCTAGTCAAAAATATTTTTCGCAAGCAGGTATCCAACATTTCGGTCTGAACCAATCGGAAAATCTGCCAAAGGGCTTGTATTTCCTAACAGTTGTTAGACATGATAAATATAAAATTCTCAAAATATTGAAGCAATAAGTTTTGTTTTACGAAGTGGTTTGCTATTTTTATATCGTTATACACAAAATATATAGTGCAATTTCGACAAATATATCCTTGTACTATTGTTTTGTTAAATAGGCATTAACCATTGTAAAATTATCAATTAGCTTTGAGCTATTTAAAAATTGCAATTGGTATTATTTAAAATTAAAAATATGGAAAACAGGGAATCACAAGTTTTAGAAGACGCACTTACAGAAAATACTGCGGTATCAAGTGTTTCGGCGCGCAGAACAAAAAAGGGATTTACCATAACAAGTTATGGAGCCATTATATTGCTTACAGGCTGTTTAATAAACATATTTTTGCCAACAGATACGTTTATGTACGAACTGGCTTTATATGGGCCAACTACAGTTGGCGCAAGCATGGTTATTTACGGGTTTTATTGCGTTTTTGAGTAGGTTTTTTATTGCTTTATCTTTTTAATGATATCAAACTTCATGGCAGCACTTGGACATTCATGATAACAAATTCCGCAACCTTTGCAATATTCATAATCTACGCGTAAGCGATTTTTCTTGTCGAAATGCACCACGGCATCTGGACAATAATTATAACAATTGCCGCAATTAAAACATGTGCCACAATGCAAGCAACGAGCAGCTTCGGCCGCTATTTCTGTACCATTTAAGCTATCCATTACCTCAGAAAAAGTATAACTTCGCTTTTTGTTTTGAGGCGCCGATTCATAATAATGGAAACGCATTTCCTCACTCTTTACTACATCTATTTCTTCTATAACTGCCGGCGCTACTAATTTTTCATTGCGTAAAAAAGCATTTACAGCCTTGGCCGTTTTATTGCCAATTTCAACCGTCTCTATAAAAGAAATGACCTTATTCATTTCACTTGAAACAAAAACAGGAATGCCATTAAGGAAACTAATTTCTCCCTTTTTTCTAATAAGCGAAGTGTTTTCTAGCAAAAAATTCTCCGAGCAAACAATGGCCCCAAAATCGGCAGGCAAATCTGTTACCTGCATGTTGCTATTTAAACTAATCTCCAGGCCTTCTTGCACAATTTTCTCTATTTCATGATTCAATAATTCATCGGGCAAATCATCGTCTAAATAACCATTTCTCAGTATTCCTCCTGCCTTAGAAGCAGGTTCAAATACATTTACAAAATAGCCGGCCTGTCTAAGCCTAAGCGCCGTTGTTAAGCCATCGGGACCAGAACCAAATACGGCTATTTTCTCGTCGAAAATTAATTGGTTCGGCACAATTTCTTTTTTTGAACCATGGTCGCCAATATAGCTTTCTATGGTGCGAATATTTACCGTACCATCGTAATCGGCACGGTTACAATTTTGCTCGCAATAGCCTGCACAAACCCTGCCGCATAAAGATGGAAAAGGATTGGTTTTAAAAATCAATTCATAGGCTTCCTCAAAACGCTCCTCGGCAGCCAATTGAATAAACTCGCGCACTTGTGTGCCAGCAGGACAATGGTGCGAGCAGGGTGCGTTGCGTGTTACATAAATGGGAATAGACATGCGCCAGCTGCCTGTTTTGTTGAGCGACATTGGATCGTTCCAAAAAGGTGCTTGTGGAATGATTGATTTTGGACCTGGCGCCGTTGCTAACTGCTTAACAATTGGATTTGGGTTTACAAATTCGCTTAAGCTGTTATAAGCGATTTCTGCTGCTTCTGCATTGGCATCTGGCTTAGATGGCACTTCTTCTTTAATAATCATTTTGCCTACCTCTATATCGCCTCCTAGGATGCGCAACAAGGCACCAATCATGGCAGAATTTACGATAGGCAAAGATTTGCTACCTAATTGCTTTTCTATTGAAATGCGCGTGGCCGGAACGGTATATACCACTGCCGCTTTTTCTTGGTACATTTCAGGCTTATTGCTGGTGTTTAGCAAAATGGTTCCGCCTTCATGCAAACCAGCAAAAACCGGAACCTGCCCCAACAAGGATTCGTCGAAAACCACAATCAAATGTGGGTTATAGATATTGCTTCTGTTGAGAATCTCTGTTTTAGAAATGCGCAAAAAACCTTGAATAGGCGCGCCGGTTCGCTCCACGCCAAAGGAAGGAAATGCCTGCACTTCATATTCGCCCGTATGGCTAAATATTTTAGACAAAATTTCAAATGCAGTTACCATGCCTTGTCCGCCACGGGCATGGCCCATTACCTCAAACAATTCGGCTCCAACTAATGGATTTATTGACTGTATCATATGATTTAATTTATTACTTTTCTACTGGCATTTCCGATTTATTCAATATTTTTTTCCATTCTTTATTAACCCATTTTTGAATGTCGTTTAGCTCTTCGTTTAAACCATTTTGAGAGAACCTACCCTGCAATTTCATCACATCCCTTACTGGCACCTCGTGGGCAGGGAAATAGGTAATTTTATATTCCCCATTTTCTATTTCCATCAGCGGAAATAATTTTGATTCAACCACCAAGCGAGAAATATCGATAGACAATTCTGGTGCATATTTATGGCCTGGAGGACAAGGACTATCTAGCATCAAAAATCTAAACCCTGATGCATCGCGCATGCGTTTAATTTTAGCCCTAAAATCATCTAAGAAAGCCAGAGAGGCGGTTGCCAAATAAGGCACATTGTGTGCGGCCACCAATTCTACTAAGTTCTTAGGCCATGTTTTTTTGCCTGCAGGATTGGTTGTGGTAATGGCGCCATAAGGGGTTGCTGTGCTGGTTTGCACACCTGTATTCATATAAGCACCATTGTTGTTACAGATGTAAATGATGTCTTCGCCGCGCGATGCCGCGCCCGACAAAGATTGCAATCCAATATCAAATGTGCCACCATCGCCTGCTAATACTACTACTTTCGACGCTTGTTTTCCTTGTCGGTCCAAGGAAGCGCGAACGCCTGTAGCAGTAGCAGATGCCGCCGCAAAAACAGTATGCACTATGGTGCCTTTCACCGAGTTCATGGGATAAGGTCCGGCAATAATTGAGAAGCAACTTGCAGGCACTACATATACGGTGTCTTCCCCTAAAATAGAAGAAAGATGCCGAACCAATAGGGTCCAACCACAACCACGGCAGCTCAATGCGCCTGAGTAAACATTTTCATCTTTAATGAGAAAATTATCTGCGTTATTCATACTCTTAATTTTTTAAGCATTAATCTAAATCAATCCAACAAACTTCTTCCATTGATTGGTTGGCCACCTTTTCAATGATGCGCTCAATGGTAGATGGCGGCACATCCCTGCCACCTAATCCGGCATACACATTATACATCTTATAGGTTTTGCCATACAATGCGGTCTTCATTTCGCGCATCAAAGCGCCTTCATTGTCGCCCGTAAAATTTCTATCTATGTTTACAATGACGCAATCTTTTGAGATGTCTTTTAATGCAATCAAAATAGATTTTTTGGGGAAAGGTTTAAACAACCTTATTTTCAACATTCCTACTTCAGGATGCGTTTGGATCACCCCGCGTGTTGTAGAAACTATGGAGGCAATGGTGACTAAAATAGTCTTGGTATTTTTGTTAATATTTACGGCTTCAACGGCCCCATAATTTCTACCAAAATGCTTTCCAAATTTGGCGCCAATTTCATTGGTGAGGTCTTCTACTAAATTAATATCGGTCCAATAAGCTTGGTTAAAATGATCATAAAATTTGCTTGGCACCAAACCGCCAAACGACTTTGGATGAGTAGGATCAATGCTTTCGTTCATGGCATCTCTTTTAGGCAAAAATGTATCAACCAAGGCCTGATCTGGAATCCAAATATTCTCGCTGGTATGACTTTGATAGAAGGCATCTAACATCACAAATACGGGCAACCTTAATTGCTCTGCCAGCATGTACGATTGAATTAAAGTATCCAATGTTTCTTGTGCTGTTTCGCCATAAAACTGAACCCAACCGGTATCTCTTTGCGAAATAGAATCGGAATGGTCGCACCAAATATTCCAAGGAAAAGAAGGCCTACCAATATTGCAGGCTACAATGGGTAAACGCATGTGAGCAATGGCATGCAATACCTCGTGTGCATACAACAAACCTTGTCCGCTAGTGGCCGTAAACACCCTAGAGCCACCTAACGAAGCACCTTTTGCGGCAGCAAAAACAGAGTGTTCACTGTCCATGTTCACATAAGTAGCATCTAATTCTCCCTCGGCAATCATCGAAGCCAATTTTTCTACGATGGTTGTTTGTGGTGTAATAGGATAAGACGGGATAAACTCTACCCGACATAATTTTGCCGCTTCGGCAGCAGCATAATTCCCCTTCAAAACCTTTTTTACATGAGCTGGGTACTTTGCCACTACTTTGGTTTTGGGTTCTTCTTGAGCAATCATAATATTAATATTAAATGAGTGAAATGAATGAGCGTGAATGGGATTTTCGTTTTATTTCGATTCCTACTGCCATAAGACTTACGGAATAATGGGTTTAACGAACCAATGCCGCTAGTTTGGAGCTAGAACAAAATAATTCAACTTACAACAAGAACATTAAATTCAAAACAAAGATGGCTATTTTTTTTGGTACCAATTGATAATGAAGCTCATTCTGATAATAATCATAAATAAACCTGATCTATGTTAGGGCAAAAAAAAACTGTTTTTGAGTGGAAATATGTCTTACAATATAGACAAATTATAGCTTTGGTTAACCACGCCAAACTTTGCCTTATGCAGTAAAATGCCAATTGAATTACTCAAAAATTCTTATTGAAAAGAATTAGTGATAACAGAACTCCTTCACATAAACCTTGGCATCCTAGTTTAACCATCCTAGTTTAACCATCGAAGTTTATCGACTTTCAAGAGAAAAGTTTGCAACCCCATTATCGGGCAAAGGCGATGCTATTAAAGGAGCACGCTGGAACGCTATTTGCGTTCAACTTATTTATACTGCCCAAAACAGGCCTTTGGACATGGCAGAAGTCGCCGTTCATTTTACCCTTGCTACCTTGCCAGGTGATTATGTAATCCTACGCATCAAATTCCCAGTGAATTAACCATACAAAAAATAAGAGAATCAGAACTTGAAATAGATTGGAGAGACTTTCCCCATTCAGTTTCTACTCAATAATTTGGGGATGATTTTGTGATAGAAAACAAACATTGCCTCTTTGCTATTGCATCTGTATTAACCTAAGGGGACTTTAATAATTTAATTAACCCAAGCACAAAGACTTTGAAAAAATTACCTTAGCAAAAATTGAAAAATTCCCGTTTAGTAGAAGGATATTCAAATAATGCATGGGATTTAAAAAGGTCTTTTTCTATGAAAAATTTCAGGAATTAATTTCACCTATCTAATTAACTGCTCCCCTAGCTAACTTTTTCTCAATAAACCAATGTCAAAAATTTCGGAGCAGAAAATAATGTTGAATTTTCCAAGCAAAAAAACAACATAAAAAAAGGCAATCAAAATTGATTGCCTTTTTTGTGATCCAGCTGGGACTCGAACCCAGGACCCCTACATTAAAAGTGTAATGCTCTACCAGCTGAGCTACTGAATCGGTTACATTGGTTATCTGTAACGCGGTGCAAAATTATCATTTTTGTTTAATCTAACAAACCTTTTGATAATTATTTCTATTATTTACTTTACTCAACTGAAAACCAATAACAATAAATTAACCCATGTCTTTAAATTTTAAAGGCTCTGCAAAGGTTTCGGCCAATTCGTCTAGGGTAAAGCCTTCGCTTAAATCAAAGTTTCCTATCTTAGTTCTTTGCAAACTTTCTAAATAGGCTCCATTCTGCAACAAGTTGCCAAAGTCGCGCGCCAATGCACGTATATAGGTCCCCTTGCTACATACTATTTCAAAGCCTATCAGGGGCAAATTAATATGGGTTATCTTAAAGGATTCGACCCACACTTTCCTAGAGGCCAATTCTACCTTCTCTCCTGCCCTAGCCAATTGATAAGCGCGCCTTCCATCTTTTTGTACGGCAGAAAAAATGGGTGGCACTTGGTCTAACTCGCCTGTTAATTTTAAAGCAGTGGCATAAATCATCTCTTCCGTTATTCCTTCAATGGAATACGCTTTCATAACCTCACTTTCTTTATCGTCGCTGGGTCTGCTCGCACCCAAACACATTTCGCCAGTATAGGTCTTGGGCATGCCCATATACTTCTCAATGTTCTTGGTTTCTTTGCCAATGCAGATAATTAACAAACCAGTTGCCAATGGGTCTAAGGTACCTGCATGTCCAACCTTTACACGCCTGCGCACACCATTAGCAGGCAAGGGCATGCGGCTCAACCTACGCAACACCAAACGCTGAATTTTCTTGGTTACATCGAAACTTGTCCAGGTATAGGGTTTGTAAACCCTTAGCACGGCGCCGGTATCTAAATCTAGTAAATCTTTCAAGGCTAAACCATTTGTAGGTTATAGCCCATAAAATGTAAGGCAAGAATAATTATTCCTACCACAATTCTATACCAACCAAATACCTTAAAGCCATGTTTGGTTAAAAAAGCAATAAAGCCTTTTATAGCAATTAACGCAACCACAAATGCTACTACATTTCCTACTAACAAAGCCATTAAATTATCACTGGCCTCGGCTGTGCTAAATCCGCCTGCCAAATAAAATTTCAACAACTTATAGGCCGTAGCTGCAAACATGGTAGGCACAGCCAAAAAGAAAGAGAATTCGGCAGCGGCTTTCCGACTTAACTTTTGGCTCAGACCGCCAATAATTGTTGCTGCAGAGCGCGATACGCCGGGTATCATTGATATTACCTGAAAGAAGCCAATAGTTAAGGCCTTTGGATAAGTAATTTCATCTTGCTCTTTGCCAGTATTATCGAGCCATTTGTCTATGAACAAGAGCACCACACCACCTATTAACAAAGAAGAGGCAACCACCACCACATTTTCGAGCATGGCATCAATGTAATCGTTAAACAAAAAGCCCAAAACAGCGGCAGGCAAAAAGGCTACGAATAATTTAAAATAGAAATCGAGCGTCTGAAAAAAACGCTTCCAATACAAAACAATTACGGCTAAAATAGCACCAAATTGAATGGCCACCGTAAACATTTTCACAAAATCATTGGCCGCAATCCCCATTATAGACGAGGCAATAATCATGTGACCCGTAGAAGACACAGGCAAATATTCTGTAATGCCCTCTACTATTGCAAGAACAACCGCCTCAAAAATATTCATTAGACTTTTGGTTTACGCATAATCGCAAAAATTTCGATCACAAATCCCAATAACACCACAATTGGCGCCAAGGTTAATTTGCGGAAATCAAAGATATCTTCGGTGCCAGCCATAAGGGCAAACCCAATAATTATGACCACAATACCTGCTATCATTAAGGTATAATTCTCTTTTCCAAAAACAAAATCTTTTTCGGCACTAGGGCCTTTTTTACTCACGATTTTTTCTTTACTCATGGCTGCAATATTCAAATTAAACTTAAAAAAAACAAATGAAACGCGTAGGTATTAATATAAATCTTCTAAACGCGCGTTTAAGTATTTTCGTGTGCTTATTAAACTGCTACTTACACTCATAAACATGCCCAATAAAAACAAGAGGCCGTATAAGAGCCACAGCGTGCTGCCATGTTTAAATTGGCCCCACTCGGGTACAAAGGCAGGTACGGTCTGATCCAACGCCGTTAACAACAAAAAAGCAATGACCCAACCCCACAAACCATTCTTCACAGATTGCCAAACAAAAGGCTTCGTGATGAACCAAGGCGTAGCGCCCACCAATTGCATGCTTTTTATTAAAAACCTTTGGGCGTATAGGTTCAGCCTAACGGTATTGTGTATTAAAACCACAGCAATTAGCGAAAATATAATAGCCAGGCCCATAAAAGTAAACCCAATATTGCGAATATTTTTTTGTGCCATGTCGTACCCATTTCGCTGGTACTTTACCTCGTTTACACCAGGCATAGCGCCTAGGCTCGATTCCAGCGCCGCAATGGATTCGGTATTGGTGAAATCTGCTTTTAGTTTAATTTGAAAAGAACTCATTAAAGGATTAAAGCCCAAAAAGCTCACAAAATCCTGGCCCAATTCGTTAGAAAATTCGGTAGCGGCTTGCTCTTTTGTTAAGAAGCTAAGCGACTTAAAAGCGGGTTGCGATTCAATTTTGGCACGCATCTCCTGCACTTCTAGTTCGCTGGCATTCACTTGCATAAACACATTTACCACCATGTTTTCTTTGATATAGGTTTCCATGTGTTTGCTTGCTAAAACCAAAAAGCCAAACAGCCCCAACATCAACAATACCATAGAAATACTGACAATGGAAAAGGCATAACTAAATTTTTTCTTGCGTTTTATAGGTTCACTCACGGTTTGTTGCTTTTATTGAACACAAAAATAAAAAGGATTTTGGGGACTGCAAGAATAAATAAGTCACATCTTTGGAAAAGGCTGCGCAGCCGTCTATTTTTGCAGACTTTTAAAAACAGCAGCTAAAGCAAAAAAAGTTTACTTTAGGCCAATTATATTAAACAGAAATTAAGCGCATGACCAACGAATATAACCACAAAGAAATTGAAGCCAGGTGGCAGCAATATTGGGCAGAGAATAAAATTTACGAGGTAAAAGAAGATCCCAATAAACCCAAATATTACGTGTTAGACATGTTTCCTTACCCAAGTGGTGCGGGCTTGCATGTGGGTCACCCTTTGGGTTATATTGCCAGCGATATTTATAGCAGGTACAAGCGATTGAGGGGCTATAACGTATTGCATCCAATGGGTTATGATGCCTTTGGTTTGCCGGCAGAGCAATATGCCATTCAAACTGGACAGCACCCAGCTATTACCACCGAGCAAAACATCAAAAGGTACCGCAAGCAAATGGATAAGATAGGCTTTAGCTACGATTGGTCTAGGGAAGTGCGCACGTCAGACCCGGCTTATTATCGTTGGACGCAGTGGATCTTTTTGCAACTGTTCAACAGTTGGTTCAACCCGAAAAATAATAAGGCTGAACCTATAGATACCTTAGTGGCACTTTTTGAAACGGAAGGATTTAAGGGAACAAATGATTGTATCCTTACGGGTGGAATTGAGTTTGATTATCCAGCATTTTCTGCCGAGCAATGGAAGAAGTTTGGCGAGGTAAATCAGCAGAAAATATTATTGGGTTTTAGGTTGGCTTATTTAAGCGAGGCTTATGTAAATTGGTGTCCTGCTTTGGGCACTGTTCTTAGCAATGATGAGGTAAAAGACGGGGTAAGTGAGCGCGGTGGTTACCCAGTGGAGCGCAAATTGATGCACCAATGGAGCCTAAGAATTACTGTTTATGCCGATCGTTTATTGCAAGATTTGGATGGCTTAGATTGGACAGAGAGTTTAAAAGAATCGCAGCGCAATTGGATTGGTAAATCGCAAGGTGCCAGTTTGTTTTTTAAGATACAAGATCAAAAATTTGACATAGAAGTTTTTACCACCAGACCCGATACGGTTTTTGGTGTGAGCTTTTTGGTTATTGCGCCAGAGCATGAAATGCTGTTGGCTTTGGTTAGTCCAGATCGATTGGATGAGGTGATGAATTATGTGGAGACAGCAAAAAACAGAAGCGAGCGCGACCGTCAATCGGATGTGAAACGCGTATCGGGAGAGTTTACTGGTGCGTATGCCATACATCCTTTTACTGGAAAAGAAGTGCCCATTTGGGTAGCAGATTATGTGTTGGGAGGATATGGCACTGGCGCGGTAATGGGAGTTCCAGCGCACGATAGCAGAGACCATGCCTTTGCCAGACATTTTAATTTGCGTATATTACAAGTTATAGACAATGGCAACAATCATAACATATTAGAGTCTTCTTTTGATGCCAAAGAAGGCAATTGCATTAATTCTGGATTCTTGAATGGCTTGGGTGTAAAAAAGGCAATTAAAAAGGCCATTCATGAAATTGAAGAAAGGGGTTTGGGCAAAGGCAAAACTAATTTTAGGTTGCGCGATGCCATCTTTGGAAGACAAAGATATTGGGGTGAACCTATTCCTATTTATTATAAAGATGGCGTTCCTTACCCTGTTGAGGAAAAAGACTTACCTATTATTCTTCCCGAGATTGATAAATTTTTGCCTACCGAAGATGGCGATCCACCTTTGGGCAGGGCTGCCAATTGGAAGTATAAAGGCGAGTATGATTTTGAATTGTCTACCATGCCGGGATGGGCTGGTAGCAGTTGGTACTTCTTAAGGTATATGGATCCTAAAAACAGTGAAAGTTTTGCGGGCAAAGAAGCTCTTCAATATTGGCAGCAGGTAGATTTGTATTTAGGCGGAAGTGAGCATGCAACTGGACATTTATTGTATGTTCGTTTTTGGACAAAATTTTTGTTTGATTTGGGCTTAATTCCGGCCAACGAACCGGCCAAGAAACTTATCAATCAAGGCATGATACAAGGCAGGAGTAATTTTGTATTTAGAATAGACTGTTATAATGGAGATCAAAAAACGATTAGCTTTTTTGCTTCTAAAGGATACATAGATGAGAATGAAAGCATCAAAAACATTCCTATTTTATTTGCGGAATTCAACAAACAAAATCAGCAAAAATTGAGTTTAGATTTTTCTAAAATCAAGGTAGTTAAACTCAATGTAGATGTTAATTTGGTAGAAAATGACGTACTGAACCAATCCTTATTTAAGCAATGGAGAGAAGACTTTGCAGAAGCAAAATTTGTGCTCGAAGACCATCAATATCAATGTTCGTGGGAAGTTGAAAAGATGTCGAAATCGAAATGGAATGTGGTTACGCCAGATTTTATTATAGAGCAATACGGTGCCGACACCTTGCGCATGTATGAAATGTTTCTTGGTCCGCTAGAGCAAAGTAAACCTTGGAATACCCAAGGAATTGAGGGTGTTCAACGCTTCCTTAAAAAACTGTGGCGTTTGTTTTATGATGCAGAGGGTAAGCTTAAGGTGGTGGATGAAGTTGCAGAAAAAAATGCATTAAAGAGTTTGCATAAAACCATTAAGAAAGTGGCCGAAGATGTAGAGAATTTCTCTTTCAATACATCGGTAAGTACTTTTATGATTTGTGTGAATGAACTGAGTGATATTAAATGTACTAATAAACAGGTGCTAAAGGATTTCTTGGTTGTTTTATCCCCTTACGCGCCGCATATTTGTGAGGAGTTGTGGAGAAATTTGGGCGAAGCGGAAAGCATTACCAAGGCGGTTTATCCAACATTTGAACCAAAATATTTAGAAGAGACAAGCTTCTCCTATCCTATTTCTATCAATGGAAAACATAGAACCAATATTGAGTTTGCTTTAGATGCAGCGCAAGATTTTATTGAACAAAGTGTTTTGGCTGATGACATAGTAGAAAAATGGTTAGAAGGAAAAACACCTAAAAAAATCATTGTAGTAAAAGGTAAAATTGTAAATTTGGTTATATAATCTAAAGACATGGAAAAAGAAAATATCAGCTATTCTCAACAGGCAATAGACATTGGCATTAGAATGGTTCTGTTATTTGGAATTCTGTTTTGGTGTTTTCAAATTGTGTCGCCTTTTATTATGCCAGTGCTTTGGGGATTAATCATTGCCATTGCGGTTAGCCCCATTCAAGATTTTTTTGAAACCAAATTTAAGATGGGTTCAAGCTTGGCTTCAATAGTCATTACCATTTTATTGCTTTCTATTATTTTGGTGCCAACTGCCTTGTTTTTCACCTCTACAACGCACACTATAATGGAGTTAAAAGTGCGGTTTGATACGGAAGGATTTTCGATGCCCGAACCGCCAAAATTCGTGTATGATATTCCTGTTATTGGAGAGAAACTTCATGTCATCATGAATACCTTTAACAAGAGTTTAGAAGACTTTTTTAATACCTATCAAACCAAGTTATTGGCCTTAGGCAAAATTGTAATTGGCGCTGTAATTGATACGGGCATGGGCATTTTACAAATTCTAGTATCCATTATTTTGGCTGGAATATTTTTGAAAATTGGGGATCAAAAAGGTGTTTCGGAAGAACTATTTAACAGGTTGGTAGGCAAGGATGGACAAACTTACGTGAGGCTTATTGTACAAACAATTAGAAGTGTGGTAAAAGGGGTTCTTGGTGTGGCCGTTATACAAACTGCCCTAGTTGCCTTAGGTATTTACATTTGTGGCATTCCAAACGGCTCTATTTGGGTATTACTTTGCTTAATATTATCCATCGTTCAAGTTGGGCCAGGTATTGTTTTGATAGGCATTGTGGCCTATTTGTTTCAAACCGAAAGCCATTTATATGCTGGGTTATGGACGGCTTATTTTTTTCTATGCACCTTGGCCGACAATATATTAAAACCCTTTTTGTTAGGAAATGATGCCAATGTACCCATGATTGTTATTTTCATTGGTGTGGTTGGAGGTTTTATGTATTCTGGCTTTATTGGACTTTTTTTAGGTGCCATTGTATTATCTATTTGCTATACTTTATTTCAGTTTTGGATTGAACCAAAAGTTGGAAAGAAGCTTGAAGAAAGCGCTATTGTTGACTGATAAAAGCATGATAAATAAAGTGATTCCAATGTAAAAGAAATGCTTAATTCAAGCATTAATGTTGACAAACAAAAGCACGAAAATAAATGCCGATTCTCCTAAAGTTATAGTACAATGAAATATTTGTCGAAAATGGACTATCTATTTTGTATAATCGGTATAAATAATGTTAAACTACAAAATGTTTAAAGCAGGTATTCTTTTATAAAATTAGCACCTAAAACAAATACCGAGCCTCCATTTTACCAGTATGGATAACTGGAATTAATCCCGATTTACGGCCGTCGTAACTGAGATTAATTTGCAAATTTTGACCAATCCTTTGTTGCACACTTAAACTCCACAATTGATTTTTACCAATGCTTAAACCTTGCAACATATCGTAGGCAAGCGGACTGTTGATATTCCCATTAAATTGCACTTGGTAATAGCTGTATTTAAACGTTAAAACCCCAATCTTTACAAAGGAATAACGCAACTCGGTACCTACTTGATTTACCTCGCTTTTATCGCCCCCATACTCGGCCTTGTTTAAAGATTGTTGCAAGGCATAATCTAAACTTAAGCGCCAAGTCTGCAAAAATTGATAGCTAATTTTTGGCTTTATTTCGGTATAAGAAAACCGGTAATTGTTGCTGCTAAATATTTGGGAGAAATAGGCCTTATCGCCTACCACATAAGCTCCAGAAAGCGTCCAATTGGCATTCAAATTATACCGGCCACCAAACGAATAATCGCTTTTATTTCGGCTCTCAAAACCATTGGTTTGAAACATCTTACTCTTACCTTGGTTCCAACCAAAATCTAAACCATAACGCGGATTATTGCGGTTAAAAAACAAGGTATTCCTTAACAAGGAACTCAAACTTATGATGCTGGTATCTTGCAAATTCCAATTTACAGCAGTTAGCAAAACATTGTCGCTATTGGCCTGCACCTTTCTATCCAAACGCAAAGCTGCTTGATCACTAAATCGGCTCAGAAAGCCCATAAAACCTAATAATTTTCGGTTAGCAAAACTATTAATATTTAGTGTCTGACTAAACTGAGTACTTTGAATTTTTATTAAGCTTGTGGTAGGCAAATACACCTTAATATAATTGGCCAAATTTTTATCGGCAAAAGATGCTGCTTGAAATTCATTGAGCTGTTGCGCACCATCTTCGTTAAAATCTTTCCACACGTAAATTCCTTGTCCCACGGGCACCTCCAGGTATTGATAATCTCTGCGCAACTCATTTCCAGAACCCAATTGCACGTAGGTATTTGCCGTAATTAAGCGCTTAAAAAAAGCATAATCATACTCCACGCGTGACAATAAAGTTTGCTCTGGTTTTAAGTGTTGAAAGGCCGAATCTAAGACCTGAAAATCCCTAAAAGAAACATCCAAATTCAACTTATTAAAATTCTTTTGCAACACACTCATTCCCGCCTTAATTTCCTTGGCCAAAGTATGATCCTTAAATTCAGATTGCAATGGCAACAAATCCAAGCGCATATTGGCTTCCATAAAATAACTCAATTGCGAACTGTCCTTGCTTTTTAAAAACAATCCAAATTTTTTAAAGGCAAAACTTCCATTCAACAAAGAGTCGCCGTTTTGTTTAAAGGCACTTTTTTCGGTTTGAACCAAAGCGCCCACTCGGATAAAAGAAAAGCTTCTTGTATAAGCACCCTGCATCCGCCTAACCTCATTTCCGTAGTCACTCACACCAATTGCCTTTAAGTTAGAATGAAGCCACTCGCCATCTAAATCCAAAGAATTTTTACTATCCATAAGGCGCGAATTAACTTGGTGATTTAGCCCCAAAAAGTTGCCATCTGCCCTGTTATAATATCCCAATTGGTAGCGCAAAAAACCATGCTCCTTAGTTTCAAATCCCAATTGCCAATTTAGGATATGTTCCTTTGCTCCAGTGTCGTTCCCAGCAAGATTATTAAGTTGCCTATTCCACATGCGGGCAAATTCTACATTCCTATATCGTTCTACATATTGAAAATGCTGTGAAGTATATTCGTACCGAATATTGCTCTTTAATAGATTGCTAGAATTGCCAAGTTTAAGTTCATTGCTCCATTCTAACTTTACGGCATAACCAGCATCGTTGCTTTTGTTTAATTCACTATATAAGTTCTGGTCGAAATCGCTTTTTGCCAATTCCATTTTCACCAAATGACCTTCCTTTATTATATGCGAAGCACCCAATACCAACATTTGCTTTCTATTGGGTGCAATCAATTGAACAAAAGGCTCAAAATCGCCCTGGGGCAAACCATTTACAGGCGCTATCCATTCAAAAACCCGACCATTACTGGTACTCGAACTTTGCTTGTAATTTCCCTTTCCTGCACCAACAAAAGAAAATCTCACCTCATAAAAAACAGAATCAGAACTGGCATCTGTGGTGTGAACATACACTTGTCCAAAAGCCAGCGTATCGCGCTTTCTGTATAAAATTAATTTCGATTGAAAAGCCGAATGGGGAACTTCACTCAACACTTTCGCTTGCGCTAGATTATCGCCCACTTGCGACAAAAGCAGCTTGTTGCTATCGCTTAAATTCTGTTGAAAAGGTTGATTTTTATTGTCTTGTTCGGTAAAATAATTTAGGTAAACCGAGCTCTTTTTTGTTTCCCATTTTGTTTGCAAGGCAAACACTGTTCTGGCAAAATTTCTATCCGAATATTGAAACTCTACAATGATCCTAGAATACTGTGTTATGAGGCGGCGCGGCATAAAAACCAACTCCCCACTATTATAATCAATGGTATAATCATTTTGCTCGCCACGCGTTAATTTTTGCCCATCCAAATAAACAGATTCGGTACCCGAAATTAGGATAATAAACAACTCGCCATTAGAACCCGTTAACCTATATGGACCTTGGTTTCCTTCAATGCCATTGATCGTGTTTCGCACAAAGCGTCCGCGCGAAAGCGCTGCCTGCGCACCTATTTTTAATTGTTGTTTTTGGTTCAAACCGAATTGCGTTTCTGCAGATAAGCCACGCGATTTTTTATAGTAGTTTAGGAAGTAATTTTCCGCTGGCTTACTCATTAAATAATCGCCCACCACAAGTTTATGCTCGGCCTTGCTAAACTGCACAAAAACCCTGTCAAAGTCCTGTAATTCCTGCGTATTTCCTTCTGGTTGAATGGGATTATTTTCATCGCTTATGGCCGCCAATACATCCACCTCATTGTTAATTCTGCCCGCCAATTGCAGGTTTAAATTGGCATTTATAACGGCATTCTGGCTATTTCCTACACTCAATCCGCGCATAATACTGCCATTTGTTACGAGTCCTTCACTCTTCATAATGGCATCAAAATTTCCCTTGTCATTACTCAATTTAAAAGGGTTAATGGTTTCAGAAAATTCGGGCTGAACCAATGCATAATCGCGGTTTCGATATACTTGTTTAATGGGATATCGCATGGGCGCATATTGCATTTGAATGAAAGACCCCTTGGGGATTTGCAGGTTAATGAATGCGCTGTGATAATAATTGATGCGAAAGTCTATATTCTCCATATATCCATGCACTTTAATAGAACCATGCATTAAAACTGCGGTATCAATTAAGAAAGAATCTTGTAGTAAAATGAATCCTTTTGAACTCAATTTATAAGCAGATTGTGCGCCAGCCACTATGCCAAGCAGCACCATTAAATGGAGCAAAAGCCACCTTTTCATTCTGCCATTTTTAACGGCAACTTTACTGTAAAAGTTGTGCCCTTACCGGTAATGCTATCAAAATAAATGGTTCCTCCCCCGCTCTCAATCATGCTTTTTACAATAGGCAAGCCCAATCCCATGCCAATAACTTTAGTGCTAAAATAAGGCATAAAAACCTTTTCCCTTTGCTCTAAAGGTATGCCAGTGCCATTGTCTTCTATCTCAAAAACCAATTGTCCATTTTGCTCAAATACCCTTACCGAAATTTCACCAAATCGGTCGTCTGGTATGGCCTGACAAGCATTCTTAATTAAATTGGTGAGGGTTCTATTTAAATATCCTTGGTCGAACCAAATAGGTGTATTGAGCGCACAAGAAAAAGAAATTTTTCCTTCAAAAGTTTGCTCCTGCATGTGCACAATTTGATCGAGCAATTCGGCTACCATTACATTTTCATAACGCGGTGCAGGCATCTTGGCAAAGCTACTAAACTCGGTCGCCAAATCGCTTAAGGTATCTATTTGCGTGATGAGCGTTTTTGTAACACGGGCAAAGGTTTCTGGCAGCTTAGGAGATTGGTCTTTCCATGCACGTTCTAAATGTTGCACACTTAATTTCATGGGCGTAAGCGGATTTTTTATCTCATGGGCAATTTGCCTCGCAATATCTCGCCATGCACCTTCGCGCTCGCTGGTAGCAAGCTTTACTGCACTTTCTTCTAACTCATCAATCATGAGGTTATATTGTTTCACCAGCTCGCCTATCTCATCTTTTCTATCCCAATTAATGGGCTCATTCTTTTTACCAAAAGCAGTATTGGCCATTTGTTTTTGAATGAGCATAAGCGGGTAAGAAATGTTGCGAGAAACCATCCAAGCTATTACGCCAATAATAAGAAACATAAAGGCATATAAATTTATAAATCCTACAATAATGGATGAAATCTCTGTGTTTAAATCTGAGCTTTGATAAAAATTAGGTAATTGTACATAGCCTAAAAGCACCATCTTTTTACCAAACACAGGCACATAAGCGCCTTTGTATTCGAAGGTTGCAATCTGTTCATTTTGCACATACTGCGACTCTCTCAATTTGTTTAAATGGTAAAATGCTTGAGCATCCATTAATGGCGCAATAATGCCATCGTCGTATATCTTTTTAATGGTAGATGCCAGCAATTCGCCTTGCGGATTAAAGAAGGTAATATCTGTATTATAAAAATCGGCTATCTGATTAATGCTGGCTTCGGCATCTATTTGTCGGGTAGTAAAATTAATGTCTTGACTTTCATTTTCAATGGCACTCACCACACTCCTAATCTTTTTTACCAGCTTATCTTCTTGCTTAAGCGTGTTTTGACTGCTAATAAAATTAATGGTAAAATAGGCCGTGGTTCCTAGTGTTATAAATACAATCATCACAATGCCCAATTGAATGCGCGTTCTTATCAGCGACAAATCGGCATCACGCAGAATCAAAAAATTATTAAGGTGTTTGTGAACCCATTTCCATATTGGTGAAGCCCTTTCTAAAAAGTCCTTCATCCAATTATTATTCACCAAAATAAACAAGAGAATAAGGGTAATGAGTAAGATGGTAAAAAAAGTAAACGACAAAGAAAACAAACCAAAAGGTTCGTACCAAGCTGGTTCTTTTTTACTTACCACCACATAAAGTTGCTTGTTTTCTTTAAACAATAAATGGCTATAACCTGCCTCTGTAAACACCTTGCTTTTTTCTTGAATATTGTCCCAAGTATAGGTAGTTCTATATGCATACTCACCACTCTGGCTCAACAGGCGCATATCGCGGTACAAGGCGTAGGAGTAGTATCTTTGCTTGTTATAATTATTCCTGAACCCATCAATTAACAACTCATCAAAACGATTTTCGTCTTGCAGTAATTTAGGTTGTAAGTGAATAAAGAAATACCCTAAAACACCATTTGAATTGCGCACCACAAACTTTCCCAAATAACCTTTGAGGTAGGCATTATTTTTTAAGAACCTAAAATCGTTGTTAATGGTGGTTGATCCAAGTTTTTTATAAATATAATCTACTTGGGCATAACTGTACACATTGCGAATTTGGTGGTGGTTATAGTTGGCATCATAATCGTAAATGGATATTTCATATTTGCCCAAATACCCAGAGAAATATAGCTGTCTCAGCTTTTTAACCATTTGCGATTTAAGTGCAATGGGGTTGGTATAATAGGATTTAAGTAAGTTGTTAGAAACAAATTTCTTTTCTACATCGTCTAAGAAATATTCTGCATTAACATCATTCTGACTAACCAATTTAGCGGCATATAAAAACCGACTTTCTTCCTCCTCAATTTGCGTATAATGGTATATGGTAACGGAAGTGAAAATACTCAGCATTACCACTAAAATAAAGTACTGAGGAAAGCGGTTAAACTTGCTATCGACCCAATGTTTATAGGCTAGAAAAAGTAAAATAAGCAGGCTGCTTACCAGCGAATAATTGGCCTTGCGTTCAAACAGATACACCACCAAATATGGATGTAGGAAATAAAAGACCAAACTAAGAACCAAAAATTTCTCGTAAAAACTTAAGGTGGTATCTAAGAGCAGGTGGTACAACCTATAAACCATTTGATAGGCAACCAGCAATAACATAAATGCCAAGAGCAGTCCCAAAAAAGTAAACAGGTTAATGCTATAAATATTTCTAATATCAAAAGACACTTGTGAATCGAATACCAGGCTCTTTATGCTATCAAAAGCAGCATCGGCCAAAACCATGGTAAACCAAGAGATGGCGGCCAATTGAACAAACTTTAACGTCTTATTTTTGGTGGGTTTAAAACCATAAAACCTAATTAAATTCAACAACCAAAGTAGCAAGAAAGTGGCTGTTAAAAAATCGCCTAACGAAGGATTATAGGTAGAAGACGCATAGATATCTGGACTAAAAAGTTTGAGGTTATAAATGAAAACTGGAATTTTAAAAGAAAGCAATAACCACCTGCTGCCTTGCGTAACGAAGATAAATAATAGCGATCCCAGAATAAAATGAGTTCCAATTATGGCGCGAATAATGAGGTGAAACAGCCATGCCGAAACCAGTAAATTCAACAAGATTAATAATTGCAACCAAAAGGGTGTATGCTTAGGAAATCCAAATACTTGTATAGAGCATAAATACTTCCCTTTGCGGTCGCTTAGGTCGTGAAAATCCTTAATGGGAGAAGGTGTAAACAGGGCTGAACCAAGGAAATTTAAATCTTGGTTGATGTGGTTTTGGATGTATTGATTTTGAAATTGGTAATTGGTTTTTAATTGGTAAAACAAGGCCATTTTATAGGAACCTTTTTGCAAAAACGACACCAAATAAGAGCCGTTATTGGTGTTTAAATAAACAAAACCATCTTTAAGGGCCGGCAAATATTTTTTAGAATTTACGGCATTGTTAGACCATAAAATGAGGGTATCATTTTTAAAAAGATGCATGATGAAATTGTGCTGATCGGCAATTTCCTTAAAGTCCATCCACTTCTTTCCAACTTGGGAAGTATCTTGTAAAAGCTGATAAAGCAGGTCTTTACTTTCTGCTTCCTTTTCTAAAATTACTTGCTGTATGTGGTTATAATTATCGAGTTCTTGTTGCTTGGTATTTTGCAACATTCCTATTTCGGTCCCAATTAAGGAACCTAAAATAACCAGACTAATAACGAGCCATAATATGTATTTCCAGGTTTTATTCAAGGCTTAAATTAATACCACTTTTCTTTCTCTAAGTATTCGCTTACATATTCTTTTACGCCATCTTCTAGGCTTGTAAATTCTTTGTTGTAGCCAGCAGAAATGAGTTTGTTCATATTGGCCTCCGTAAAATATTGGTAGGAGTCTCTAATATCTTCTGGTATTGGAATATATTGGATATTCTCAGGCAGATTAAGTGCATCAAAGATAGATTTTGCTAAATGGTTCCAGGTGCGCGCTTTACCGGTACCTAGGTTATAAATTCCGCTGTTTTTGCGGTGGTGCATTAGATACACGCATACATCGCAAAGGTCTTTTACATAGATAAAATCGCGCATTTGAGCGCCATCTGCAAACTCGGCTTTGTGCGATTTAAACAACTTTATTTGTTTGTTTTCTTTCACTTGGTTGTAGGCATGAAACATAACACTGGCCATGCGGTTCTTGTGATATTCATTAGGGCCATAAACATTGAAGAACTTTAATCCAGCCCAAAAGGAAGGCTTATAGTCTTGGGTCAAAACCCATTTGTCGAAATCATTTTTGGATCGGCCATAAGTATTCATAGGTTGCAACAGATCCAATTTTGATTCGTCATCGTTATAGCCATTTTCGCCAGCGCCATAGGTTGCGGCGCTCGATGCCCAAACCATTGGGATGCCTTCTGCAGTGCAGCGTTTAAATAACTCGATGCTAAAATCTAGGTTCAGCAATTTAAAAATTGTTTCATCCTTTTCTGAGGTATCTGTGCGGGCGCCAATGTGAAAGACAAATTGCACTTCGTGGGCATTGGCATCCATCCAAGTAAAAAAATCTGTTCTTGGAATGCAGGCTGTATAGGTTTTACCAAACAAGTTTTTTTCTCTGCCTGTTACATCCCCAAAGTCATCTACTAAAATTAAATCGTTAAAATGATCGGCATTTAACCGCGCCACCAAACAACTCCCAATAAATCCTTCTGCACCCGTTATTACAATCATACGTAAAAAATAATGAACGAAAGTAAGGAGTTTTGGGCGCTATGACAAGTGCCTAATTAAAGCTTATTCTCCGTAGTATTCTACGAAGTTATTTTCTGTTTCAATTAACTTAATGCAATGCATTTGTCCGTTTTCAATTTGAGGGGCCATAATATCCCAAATAGCCACCACAATATTTTCAATTGAAGGCATCATTCCTTTAAGAAATACTACATCTTCATTGAGGTTTTTATGGTCTAATTGTTCGGTTACCGATTCTTTGATGATGTGTTTAAGCTTCTTTAAATCCATAACCATGCCTGTTTCGGGATTGGCAATGCCTTTAATTGTCACAAACAATTCAAAGTTATGTCCGTGGTAATATTTATTGGAACATTTGCCAAAAAATGCTTCATTTTCGGCCTCTGTCCAATTGTTATTATAAAGTTTATGCGCCGCATTAAAGCGCTCTCTTCTTGTAATGTATACTGTTTTCTGTTTATCAGCCATGCCGCTATAAAAAATCGACCGCAAATATAGGTAAGTTTGGCTTTATGCAAACAATTGTTTGGTCTGTATAAAATTTAATATTCATTATTGGCATTTAGATGAAGGTTTGGTGCGTAGCAAATCTCCTCTGGCGCCGGAATGCGAGAAATGATGTTGAGCGATTTTAGGTCGTTGAGGATAGACACCATTTGAATTTCATCAATGACTTCCGAATAGGAATATTCGAGCTCGCTAAACCACTGTTTGGCATCGGCTAATTTTAATTGATAGCGCCAAGCCACCATGTGCGTGGCTTCATTTTCTTTAAACTTTAATTCGTAACACGAGCGGTTTACCACTTCCATCACCTTGGCAATTAGCTCTGGGTCAGTTTCAATTAATTTATTTTGAGCCACCACCGCAAAACAAGGCCAAGGGGTAGCGCACTCGCCAAGAAACCTAAATTCGCCCTTATCAACCAATGGTTTTGTCATGTATTTCTCCCACATAAACACATCGGCTTCGTTTGCAGCCAAGGCTTTTCTGGCACCATCCATATTCCCAACCAAGACAAAATCTTCGTTTGGATTAATGGTAAATCCCAAGTTTCTGACATTCACAAAAGCCATTAAATGAGAGCCAGAACCAAAACGGCTGATGGCATATTTCTTTCCATTAATTTCACTTATTGAATGAATATCACTGTTTATTCCGGTATAAATACCCCATCTCAAAGGAGAATTCACATAAAATTGCACAATTTTAGATGGATTTCCCGCCATAATATCTGCAACAATTCCTTCGGTTAAGGTAATGGCAATATCGAGTTCATCATTTCGCAAGGCATTGCACATGGCACCAGTTCCACCCGGAATATCTTGCCATTGTATTTCAATGCCCTCACTAGAAAACGAGTCATTTTCGTTGGCTAGGTGCCAAGCTAGATTAAAATGCTCTGGCACACCACCCACACGTACTATCTTTTTCATGCTTTTTTGTTCAAGTAAATCCATTATCCTTCTTTATTAGGAATTCCTTCAATATAAACGATTCTATTTTCGTTGCTTCGTCTTGCGCGGTTCTTGCGCTCTTGTCCCAGAGCAAGGTCCAATGCCACATTTAGGTCGTACCCCAACAACAAAATAAAGGTGTTTATTTGAATCAGAACCATAATGGCAATTAACACACCTATAGAGCCATATACTTTGTTATAGCTATTAAAATGATTCACATATTGCGAAAATCCATAGGTGGTTATTAGGGTAACTATGGTGGCAAATATGGCACCTGTGCTAAAGAAATTCCATTTGCGCTGTTTGGCTGGTGCGAAAAAATAAATGGCGCCCACGATGCCTAAAACAATGGTTCCCACTATTAAAAAATTGAGTCCAGCTATTAAGGTAGGCACGGTAGAACTTGGGAAATATTTTACTTTTTCGAGGTACGACAAAACGATGGTACCGGTGGTAAGCATTAAGACAGATAAAATAATGAGTGTGGTAACAAAGAGGGCCAATCCTACTGCAACAAGACGTTGTTTCCAAAACGACCTATTTTCTTTGAAGTGACTATATTTATTGAGTAAATCCATGAGGTTATGAAAGCCATTGGTTGAAAAATAGATGGCAGAAACAAATCCGATTGACAACAGATTATGCCTTTGTGTTTTTAAAATATCTGTGAGCGTTTCCCTTATCGTTTCGTAAACATTGGGAGGCATTGCTTGCGATAAAATACCTAAAATCTCATCGGGTGTATAGCTTAAAGGCAGATAGGCAATTAGGGTAAAAAAGAAAATTACGGTTGGAAATAGCGCAAGAAAGAAGTTAAAAGCCAAAGCCGATGCGCGCAAATTGAGTTCACTTTTTCCAATATTTCTGATAAAAAATTCGAGCACAGCATACACAGAAACCTCTTTATTTCCGGGCATGCTAATGGCTGCTGTTTTTTTTAACAACCATTTTATGGGCCTCATAAAAAATAACTGTTGCTTTTTCATTTAGCAAGTTGGATTATAAAGTAGAAACCTCAAAATAAGGCAATAGTTTTTCTAATAAGATAGCGGGGGCATTGCAAGGTCTTTGGCTCAACATATTGATGCAGACAAGCGTTGTTTCGCCTCGGTTAAGCAATACACCTGCTTCATTATATACCTCGTAATTAAATTCTATGCGCACGCCAGGCAATTTATTAATAATGGTTTTTATGGTTAATAAATCATCGTATTTTGCAGGTTTAAGGTACTTGCAATTAAGGTCCAAAACAGGCATCATTACCCCTTGGTCTTCAAACATTTTATAACTTAAACCAATTTGTCGCAAGGCTTCCACGCGCGCAACCTCATAGTATTGAGCGTAATTGCCATAATACACATAACCCATTTGGTCTGTTTCTGCATAGCGCACCCGTAATTGACATTCTGAAACGTGCATACTTATTTAAGCGCCATATTGGCAATGGTTAAACCTATACTTAAGCTAGAAGTAGCGGCTGGTGAAGGTGCATTTAAAATATGTATAGCATGTAGCTCTTCAATGATTTTAAAATCATCTATTAATCCGCCAAATTTATCGCAAGCTTGCGCTCTTACCCCTGCTTCGGCTGGAATTAAATCGTCTTCCTGAACCGATGGAATGAGTTTTTGTAAGGCATGCGTAAAGGCAGATTTAGAGAAGGAGCGATGAAATTCTCCCAATCCAGTTTTCCAATATTTGCCCATTACTTTCCTAAATCCGGGCCAAGCTAAGGACTCAAACATCTCTTGAAGATCTACATCCGACATTTTATACCCTTCGCGTTTAAAGGCAAAAACGGCGTTCGGACCAGCTTCTACGCCGCCATCAATCATGCGGGTAAAATGCACACCAAGGAATGGGAAATTTGGGTCGGGCACAGGATAAATTAAATTCTTCACCAAATACCGCTTTTCGGGTTTAAGCATATAATATTCGCCCCTAAAAGGAATGATGCGCGTATCAATCGATTTTTGTGTAAATGCAGCTACTTTGTCGCTGTATAAACCGGCGCAATTAATATAACGTTGGGTTTCAAAAACTCTTTGGGCAGTAATAATATTGGCCTGATCCAATGCCAATTTAATTTTTTCCACCTTGTGTCCAGTAAAAATCTCCCCTCCCATTTCAAGCACCAATTCTGCTAGTTTTTCGCATACCACCGAATAGTCGATGATACCTGTATAGGGAACTTTTAGTCCTTCATAAACGGTAAGATGAGGCTCAATTTCATTTGCTTCTTCTTGCGAGATTTTGGTAATATCTGTTAACCCATTTTCCAAACCCCGTTGGTACAGCTTTTCTAGTTCAACAACTTCTTCCTTGTTACTTGCCACCACCAGCTTGCCACATAAATCGTATGGAATACCATAGGTATCGCAAAACTCAATAAGCATTTTGTAGCCAATAATACAATTCTTGGCTTTTAAACTACCAGGTTTGTAATATAATCCGCTGTGAATAACGCCGCTGTTATGACCTGTTTGGTGGGCTGCCACTGCATTTTCTTTTTCGAGTAGTGCCAATTTTAAACCTGGCTGCTTTTTGAGCATTTGATAAGCAGTTGCTAAGCCAACAATTCCGCCACCGATGATGGTATATTGATATTTCATGAAATTTGAATCGAAATGCGAAGATACTATTTAACTGCAAACCAAACAGCAAAATTATACCGACACACAATATGTAATAATCCAAAAATCTTATGACTAAAAATCTTGTCTTTCGGCATTTACCATGCTAAAATCAAATTGACATTTTTAACTAAATCAATTAAAGGAAAGGTATAATAGAGTGAATTAAAAGCACTGAATTGTGGAATTTTTAAGCAAAAAAAAAGCACCCCGAGGGATGCTTTTTTTTTGTGTTTTTCTCACCTTCTTTTTGTACCCAGAGCCGGGGTCGAACCGGCACGAGGGTGAGCTCACTGGTGTTTGAGACCAGCGCGTCTACCAATTCCGCCATCTGGGCAAAAAGCCCCTTCAAGTTTATCACTCTAGGGGGCTTTGTGGTCTCGATAGGATTCAAACCTATAACCTTCTGATCCGTAGTCAGATGCTCTATTCAATTGAGCTACGAAACCCTTAGTGGGCTGCAAATGTAGGCAAAGAACCTAATAAAACAAATTGACAATTATTTTTTTCTGAACCTATCTGTTTTACAAGCCACTAATTTATGCTAAGCCAGCTAATGTAGCATTAATGGCCTCAAAATTTGGTAAATCTCCCGCGCTTTCTAATACCTCTGCATATTGAATAACACCTTCTTTGTCGATCACAAAAGCAGAGCGTTTGCTTACGCCTTTTAAACCAAGGATCCACGACTCATAAATAGCACCATAAGCAGTAGATGCTTCTTTGTTAAAATCTGAAAGCAAGGTAAAGTTTAAGTTTTGCAATTCTTTGAACTTAGCTAAGGTAAAAGGAAGATCTACCGAAACAGCCACTACCTCACTTTTATCATTGTGGTATAAGCTAATGGCATCTCTTACCGTACAAAGTTGTGTGGTACAAACGCCAGTAAAGGAAGCTGGAAAGAAATGTAAAATAAGGTTTTTACCTTTAAAATTTTCTAGTGAAACTTCGTTTTTGTCTGAATCTACTAGTTTGAATGATGGAGCTTTGTCTCCTACTTTTAATGCCATAATGTTTATTTTTATATTGTGTTTGTTTTAACAAGCTGTCCTTGTTTTTGTTTTATATGATTCGTTTAACGCATTTGAGTTTATGGGTATGCTTACCCAATTTCTCATCAAAAATCCCATAACTATCTATTACATCCCTCCGCACCATGCCACTAGAATGGATAATTTCGCCTGGCTCGAGTATCATTCCTACATGGGATATTTTGCCACTTTCATTTTCAAAAAAAGCCAAATCACCCAATTTCGACTCATTCACAAAATCAACAAATTGGCCACATTCGGCTTGTTGATAGGCGTCTCTTGGCAATTGCACCCCAATAGCCTTATAAACTAATTGGGTGTAGCCAGAACAATCAATGCCCCACATAGATCTTCCACCCCAAAGGTAAGGCGACTTTAGAAATAAAGTAGCATACAGACCAATTTCTTGAAAATGTAAACTTCTGATATCGTCTAAACCTAAACTTATATCATACACATTTTGATTTATTTCAAAAGTAGAAGCACTTACATCAAACTTTAAATTATGCAAAATGCTTCCGGGCAAAAGATAAAGCGGTGTATTATTTATTTGGTTTGAGGCAATTGTGAAAGGGAAATTGCGCAATAGAAGTACATTTTCGCTCGATTGATCCCAAGCAGAAACTTGATTCTGGCTGATCCAAGCAATATAATTCTCGGATGTGGTGGTAATTTTTACCCAATCATTATGCCTTTCAATTATTTCGTAACTTTCGCCAAATAACAATTGCGTAACCAATTCACTTGTGCTCGACGGCCCAGCGCGCAAAGGCACCAAACTAAGTAGACAAATTCCTTTCTCCATTAGACTGTAAATTTTGTTATGCAATTAAATTGTTTTTTTGCATAGTTTTGTTTAAAATATTTGAAAATGGCAAATACAATTGACTTAACTTATTTAAAAGAAATTTCGGGTGGTGATAATAATTTTATCAAAGAAATGCTCGAATTATATATAAATTCAACTGCTAATGAGGCGGTATTATTTAAAGATTTGCTTGCAAAAAATGATTTTGAAAGCATTGGACACCTTGCGCACAAAATGAAAGCACCCATTCAAATGCTTGGCGCAAACGAATTGTTCAACAAAATAAGGGTGCTAGAGGCTTATGGAAAAGAGCATTATAATACCTCCGAATTGCCAGAATTAATTGAACGAGTAACTGTTTTAGTTGACGAGTCAATTATTGAAATAAGGGAAATTCTTGCCTCGATTTAAGAAGTAGTTAATCCTAATTAATGGAAACATTCTCTTAGGAAATTTTGAACTTTTTTTTTACTCAAAGCGGCCTCACCAGAAGTGAAGCCACTTTTGTGATATTCTCACAAAATTATTTTCCTTAAAAAACTTACTTTTGCCAATTAATTTTAAATACTTTGGCATTTCGCGACACCAAGAGCAAAATCATTATTAAGACTCCCGAGCAAATTGAGGGAATAAGAAATAGCAGCATCATTGCTGCCCAGACTTTAAACGTTGTAGCACCTTATGTTAAGCCAGGTGTTAGCACAGAATTTCTCAATAAAATTTGCACAGACTATATGCTTTCTCAAAAGGCAAAGCCTGCAACCTTAGGATATCATGGCTATACCAAAGAAAGTTGCATTTCTGTAAACGATGTAATTTGTCATGGCATACCAGGCAAATATGAGTTGCGCGATGGCGACATTGTGAATGTAGATGTAACCACCATTGTAAACGGATTCTTTGGCGATACCTCAAAAACCTTTTTAGTTGGAAACGTTTCCGAGCATGCCAAAAAATTAGTAGAAGTAACAAAGGAGTGCCTCGCCATTGGGATCAGACAGTGCTTTTCTGGAAATTACCTAAATAATATTGGCTATGAAATTAACAAGTATGCTAGCTCTTTTGGCTATAGCACGGTATACGAATTTTGCGGTCATGGGGTGGGTATAAAATTTCATGAAGAGCCAGAAGTTTGTCACATAGCAGATAAAAATACTGGCCCAATTCTACAACCAGGAATGATTTTTACGATTGAACCCATGATAAATGCTGGAAAAGCTAGGGCAAAAGTAGATAAGAAAGATGGTTGGACAGCCAGGACCATTGACGGAAAATTATCGGCTCAATTTGAGCATACCATTTGCGTAACCAAAGCAAATCCATTTGTATTAACCGATATAGATCATGAATTTGAAATTCCAGAATCTGTATTTTAAATAGCAATCTCACAAAAATGAAATTTTATAACAAAAAGAAAAACTTCTTAGCCATAGAAGATGAAGCGTATTATGCGTATGACTTGTCTAAATATGTGATACAATCTGCGCCTTACGAATACACCTCTTCGTATTTAGCTGGAAGCGATAAAGGTCCGTCTGCCATTCTTAAAGCCTCTCAATTTGTGGAGTTGTACGATGAGGAATTGGATCAGGAAAGTTATTTAAAAGGTGGCATTTGCACCTTGCCTCCTATGAATTTTAAAGGCTTACACGATTTAAAAGCGATAAAACATATTGAGAAACACACCAATCGTTTAATGGCCGACAATAAGTTTCCAATTACCCTTGGAGCAGAGCATACCATTACATACGGAACGGTGAGGGCCGTGAAAAAATTTGTTCCCGATGTTCATGTTTTGCAAATTGATGCACACAGTGATTTAAGACAGGAATACAATGGCAACAAATATTCTCATGCTTCGGTAATGGCCAGGGTGCACGATTTGGAAGTGCCTTTAACACAAATTGGCATTAGGGCGCAATGCATTGAAGAATCGCAAATGATTAAAGACAGCGCCAATATTCATACCTTTTATGCCCACCAAGTGAGGGCTAACGCTAATTGGGCCAAAGAGGCTTTAAAAACGCTTGGCGAGAATGTTTATATTAGCATAGATGCAGATGGTTTTGATCCAAGCATTGTGCCTGCAGTAGGTACGGCTGAACCAAACGGCATGTTATGGCACGAAACCTTGAGCTTTTTAAAGGAAGTATTTGCCAAAAGAAATGTGGTTGGATTTGATGTAGTTGAAATTGCTCCTGTTAAGGGAAATATTTTAACCGAATTTACCATGGCCAAATTAGTTTACAAATTAATTGGTTTTCAAACTTTAAAATAAATATAATTGCCTTATGAAGGTCTATTTTGATAATGCCGCTACCACGCCCATGAATTCAGAAGTCATTGAGATGATGACTCAGATGATGCGGGAAGAGTATGGCAATCCATCTTCAACACACGCACATGGTAGAATTGTTAGAACCCATGTAGAAGAAGCCAGAAAGAAAGTGGCGAGCCTTTTAAATTGCAGTCCGGGTGAAATATTTTTCACCAGCGGAGGTACCGAAGCCGACAACATGGCTATCAGAAAATCGGTGCTCGATTTAGGTGTAAAAAACATTATTTCTTCGGCCATCGAACACCATGCTGTAAGTCATACCATTGAAGAAGTATGTAAAAAGGGTGAAGTAAAAAGTTACCTCGTAAACTTGTTACCCAATGGACATATTGACCTTTTGCACCTCGAAAATTTATTGCAAAATAATGCCAATACACTAGTCTGTTTAATGCATGCCAACAATGAAATTGGCAATATGATAGACATAGACAAAGTGGCCCAATTATGCAGTCAATACAATGCTTTATTACAGTGCGACACGGTGCAAACGATGGGACATTATGCTTTTGATTTAGTGAAAACACCTGTAACTTTTTTAGCTTGTGGTGCACATAAATTCAATGGTCCAAAAGGCGTTGGCTTTATTTACATTAATAGCAAGTTGCGCATTACGCCATTGATAACTGGCGGATCACAAGAACGCAACATGCGCGGAGGAACAGAGAATGTTTATGGAATTGTGGGCTTAGCAAAAGCACTTGAAATATCGTGTGCAAATTTAGATCAAGACAAGTTAAAAATTCAATCGCTCAAGTCTTATATGATGAACGAGCTTAAGAAGCATATTCCGGGAGTTCTGTTTAATGGCGATCCAGAAGGAAGCTCTTTGTATACGGTTTTAAGCGTGAACTTCCCTCCTACACCCATTGCCGAGATGATGTTATTTAAACTTGATATAGCGGGCATTTCGGCCTCTGGTGGAAGCGCTTGTTCATCAGGTTCAAATGTGGGATCACACGTACTAACCGCCTTAAATATTGGTTCAGACAGACCCTGTATTAGGTTCTCATTTGGCAAACAAAACACCCAAGAGGAAGTGGATTATGTGGTAACACAATTATGTGCGATGTTAAAAATTAACCAAACCCAATCTAATTAAATATATGAAGAAAATATTACTTACCGTGCTATTTTTGGCTTATATTGGAATTGCCATTGCACAAACAGACAGTGCAGATAACAATCTCAAGGAACGCTTATTTAAGCATAATTTCCAATTTGGTTTTACCTTGAACCAATCGACTTTTAGCGACAATTGGACCGGTGGAGGTGTAAGCAGTTTTGCTTTTGGCTGGTTTGTAAATTATGGCGTAAAGCACAAAACCGAAAACTGGGATTTTAACAGTGATTTGCAAATGCAATTGGGTTTTCAGGATAATAAAAGTGAAAACAGCAATAAGACCATTAGAAGAAAAAATGCCGATAGGTTATTTTATGATTTAAAGGCAGGTTATATTTTAAATTCGAAATGGAATATTTTTGGGTCGTTAAACTTCTTAACCCAATTTAGAGAAGGTTTTGATTATAAAACCAAGAGTACGGTGGATAATACCTTAGATTCGCTTATTTCTAACTTTATGGCCCCGGCTTACATCACTACATCGGTGGGTTTAGAGTACAAGCCTTTAAGTTATTTGTGGATGCGATTGGGGGTTGGAACACTTAGGCAAACAATTGTTTTAGACCCTGCTATTTCTAACGCACAATTGTATGGTTTAGAAAAGGCAGGCGATAAATTGAGAAATCAGTTTGTGTTGCAGTACATTGTTAACTTTGACAAGGATTTGGTAAAAAATGTAAATTTTAAAACCAGGTATATGGTTAACTACGATTATTTTAAAAGTGACAAGCCCAATGCTTTTGTGCATATTTTAAATGCCAATTTAACCCTTAAAGCCACCAAATATATTAGCACCAATTTTCAGGTGAATATGATTAAAGATTACGATCAATCTAAAGATTTGCAGTGGGCTCAAATACTATCGCTTGGTATGATAGTTTCGTTGAGCAGACAATAATATTTCGAAACTTATTTTCATAAAGCATGTTTTATTCCTTAATTGCGCAATAAAGCATACTTTTTTATGACATTTAAAATATACACAAAAACTGGAGACAAGGGTGAAACCTCGCTAATTGGCGGTGTAAGGGTTCCAAAATCTCATATTAGAATTGAATCGTATGGTACCGTTGATGAGTTAAATTCTTATTTAGGACTCATAAAAGATCAGTTAAACAATACCGAGCGCGAGGCTCTTATTTACGAAATTCAGGATAGACTTTTTACCATAGGTTCTGTTTTGGCGAGCGACCCAGAAAAATCGAAAATGAAAGTGCCCGATTTATCCCCTGAAGATGTGGTTGTTTTGGAGCATGAAATGGACAAAATGAATGAAGTTTTGCCCGAGCTTAAGAGCTTTGTTTTGCCAGGTGGAAATGTGCTTGCCTCGCATTGCCATGTGGCAAGGTGTGTGTGCAGAAGAGCAGAACGCACGGTGGTTTTGTTGCAGGCAAACTCTGAGGTTCCAGATTTGGTGGTAATTTATTTGAACAGGCTAAGCGATTTTCTTTTCGTTCTATCGAGGATGTTGGTATTCGAAAATAAAGGCATTGAAACGCCGTGGAGACCAAGACTTTAATTGGAGGATTTAACTCTAATGAAAGGGCATTGAAGCCCCATGGTGGCCGCCACTTTAATAGGCGCAATAAACCCAAATAGAAGGATTTGCATCCTCCTTTTTTTCCAAAATATTTAAAGCCTGATTTAAGGACTTACTTTTTTGAAAAGAAACTAAATAATATGGATAGGTGCTTGGCTTAAAAACCACTGCGGCACTATCTCCCTTTTTAACCATTTTATCCTTTAAACGCTCGGCATTTCCCTTGTTTTTAAAGGCACCAGCAATAACGTAAAAGCCTTTTTCAATGCCATTTTGCGCTGCATCCACATTCATCATGTTGGGCGCATCGTAATATTTCACCCCTGGGTCAATCACTTCCACAGGATTTTGCGCAGCCGAATATTGAGGCACCAACTTTACGGGTTCGGGCGTATTTTCTACAGGCAATTCCAAACTTCCTTTGGGGGCTTCCATTATTTCGGGCTGAACCAATGCATATTGCAAGGAATCGAGCTCAAAGGAAGTTTTGCCAAGGTAAGCACCAATGTGCGCGGTTAGGCTATCTGAATTGGTAATTGGTTCAGACCGAATAATTTCTTGAACCATAACAGCAGGGGTGCTTGGGACTTGCAGGGTTTCAGATTGCTGAGAATCTATTATTTCGCCCGTTTTGCCCAAGATGTTCATTTGGGAAATATGCTGTTTTAATTGGTTAACCGGACCACTAAATAAAAAGAAGCCTAGGTTAATTAATAATACGAGCGTTAAAATGGTTGCAACAATGGGAAAAATTTTACTGTTGGGTTTGTTCTCTTTGCTCTCTGCTACCCGCGCATTGTCTAATAGCACCTTCAATTCTTTGAGGGCAGATTCGCGCATTTGCGTCAACTCAAGTTCCTCTTCTACCGGTGCTTCTAATACAATTCTTTTTGTCTTAAGCAAGTTTGCTGCGAAATGAATGGGCTGCAATCCAAAAGATTGATCATCGAAAAATAAAGTTTGATTGGAATCAAACTCCAAATCGCCCATCACATTTTGCCTAAAGGTTCCAAAATCCTCGATGGTAGTTTTAGGATTGCTTTTTAATTGGATAAACAAGGACTTGATAAAGACATTCAACTTATCAACAATTAGCCCTTTTTCCTCTTGGGTAATAGTGGCAACAAAATCGATAAATTGGGGTGTATGACTAAATTCTCCTGTTTGGAAATAGATTCTTTTGCGTGAAGGGGTAATTTTTTTGGCCACTGGATCAACCGTAAATTCATTTACTTGGGTTGCAAAGCGACCAAATCCCGATAGGCATAACTCATTATGCTTGTGTAGGTAATGAATAATATATGACCAAATTTTCTTTTCCACCTTTAAATCCTTCTTTTCTTTCTGCAACACAAAGTAAGAAAATGCGACATTAGCTATTTCCACAAGCTTTCCACAAAATATTTTTTTCTTGTGTATAAATTTATATTAACCTGAGATTAAATAAATATTTTATTCGGTAAAGATATCGATAATTGTCGGCAAATCATTATTTTGCTATCCAAAACCTAAGAAAATTTTAGACTTATGAAAATAAAAATACTCGCTTTATTATTGCTATTCTCGGGCCAAATGCGGGCTCAGATAAACATTTTGGCCACAGATATGGCTAAGGTAAACGATACCATGCGTTACAGCACAAGCACCTCGGTGATTGATTATAAGACAACAGATTCAAATTTTACTTGGAATTTCTCCAGTTTAAAAATAGATAATCAGGATATTCAGAAATATTTTCCTGCCACCTCAACGCCTTATATCTTGCAGTTTTTTGGGGCTTCTTATGGTTTGCCAGAAAACAATTTGGCTTTGGGAGCATTGGGAGGCGGACTAGCCAGCAATGTATATAGCTTTTACAAAAGCACCAACCAATCGCTAGTTGTAATGGGAAGAGGAGCAACAGTTCAAAGTTTGCCGTTGGGAATTGTGTATTCTTTGAAAGATACCCTCTTAAAGTTTCCAATGAATTTTGGCAAAACTTTCTCAGGAAATTATTTGGGCGAAGCCAGTTTGCCTACCCTTGGCGCTTTAAAACAAAGCGGCTCTAGAACAACTGTTGTGGATGGTTGGGGGAAAATAACCACGCCATTTGGAACATTTGATTGTATTAGGGTTAAATCTACTATTGTGGGCACCGATTCAATTGTATTTGGTGGATTTGGAATTCCCATTCCTGCTGCTAGAACTGAGTATACTTGGTTGGCAAAAAACCAAGGCTTTCCGATTTTAGAAGTGGTGGTAAATAATACCACAAATCAAGTTACGAGCATTAAATTTAAAGATAGATTTAGACCTGAAGCCTATATCAACAATTGTGATTTTAACGCCAATAGATTAACGGGTAAGCCAGGCGATACCATCAACTTTACCAACGCTTCTTTTGGTTCGCCCAAATCTTTTAATTGGCAAATTACTCCAAACACCTTTGCTTATGCTTCTGGCTTCTCGGCCACCTCTGCTAGTCCGCGTGTTATTTTTAATGCCATTGGCGACTATAACGTGAAGTTGATTGCGGGTTATGAAGGTGCTAGCGACGATACCCTCAAATTAAATTATATCAAAATAAGAGAAGGTGCTGTGGCAAATTTTTATGCTTTAAATACCCATCCAAAGCTAAATGAATCTGTTGTTTTGCGCGATACCAGCATAGGCGGTGTAATTTCTTGGCAGTGGACCATTACGCCAAATACTGGCGTGGTATATTTAAATGGAACCAGTAACATGAGTCAGCATCCTCAAGTGCAATTTAACCAAGTGGGAAATTTTAGCGTGCAGTTAAGAGTTACCAATGCAATAGGAAACAATACCCTTAAGAAAACAGATTATATGCAGGTATGGCATACTGCACTTGCAAAACAAGTTGTGACTTCGGGTGTGAATTTTTTCCCAAATCCCGGAAAAGATTTAATAAGCATTGAATCACCAGATGCATCTGCTATTGGTTTAAATTTATATGACTTACTTGGCAATACCATATTAAGCAAAACGCTTAATAATCAAGCTGAAAGAAACTTTAATGTGTCTGAATTAGCAAGAGGCGTTTATTTATTAGAATTGGTTCAGGACGGAAAAAAAACAGCCAAGCGTTTAATTTTGGAGTAAGCGGTCATTGCTTGTGGAAAAACGCAGAGAGGTATTGCTTATATTCGCTGCTGAAAAATGCTAACAAGTTTAAAAATTAGGAATTACGCCATTATTAGACAAAGTGAAATTGATTTTCACTCTGGCCTAAGTATCATAACGGGTGAGACAGGTGCTGGAAAGTCAATTTTAATGGGGGCTTTAGGCCTTATTTTAGGCGAGCGAGCCGATTCCAAAGTGATCTTACAAGGCGCAGAAAAGTGTGTGGTTGAGGCGCATTTCGACATTGAAGCGTATCAATTAAATGATTTTTTTAATCAGAATGAGCTCGACTATGAGCCCATTTGTATCATTAGAAGGGAGTTGACTTCGGCGGGAAAGTCGAGGGCATTTATTAATGACACACCAGTTAATCTGCCTGTGTTAAAATCGCTGGGATTAAATTTGGTGGACATTGTTTCACAACACGAGACATTGGAGTTAAATGAATCGGCTTTTCAGCTATCTGTTTTAGATGCCATTGCCAATAATGGCAGCGATTTAAAGCAGTATCAAGATTTATATAAAAAGTACCAGCAAAGTAAAAAACACCTGCAGGTATTGTTGGAAAAAGAAAGCAAATCGAAGCAAGATGAAGATTATTTAAACTTTGTTTTAAGTGAATTGCAATCGCTTCAATTAAAGGTGGGTGAGCAGGAAGAATTAGAGAAAAAATTGGACGAACTTTCTAATGCTGGCAGTATTCAGCAGGTTTCTGTAGAGGCCAGCAATATTTTAGAAGGCTCTGAGCAAAGCATTGTTGATTTATTGCGTACTACCAAATCTTTGTTGCAACCAGCGGCCAAACATTTAGAGAAATTGGCCCATATTTTACCTAGGCTAGAAAGCAATTTGGTGGATTTAAAAGATATCGCAGCCGAATTAAATTTAATAGCAGAGAACACACTGTCTGATCCAAACCTTTTATCTGAAACAGAAGGCAGGTTGCAGCTTATTTATGCGGTTCAAAAGAAACACCGCAAGCAAACAGTGGATGAATTAATGAGCCTTCAAGAAGAGCTTGAGTTGCAATTACAAGCAATAGGTTCTTTGGAAAATGAGATTGAAGTGGCCAAACAAAGCTTGCAGGTGAATGCAAAAAACTGTGAAACATCGGGCATTAAGTTACGGGAGAAGAGACAAAAAGCCATTCCAAAAATTCTGGAACAAGTAAATGGCTTATTGGTTCAGGTTGCCATGCCCAATGCCCATTTTGAGATACACATAAACTTACTTGCTTTTGAGAAATCGACTGCGGCAGGCATGGATGAAGTGAACTTTTTATTTTCGGCCAATAAGGGATTTGCGCCTCAACCCATTAATAAAGTGGCAAGCGGCGGGGAATTGAGCAGGTTAATGCTTTGTATAAAATCATTAATTGCCAATCAGGTGAAGTTACCAACTGTAGTGTTTGATGAAATAGACAGTGGTATTTCTGGCGAAGCGGCGCAAAAGGTTGCCAGTGTAATGCGCGCCCATGCTAGCTCGCACCAAGTTATTGCCATTTCGCATTTGCCGCAAATTGCCGGAAAAGCCAACCAACATTTGTATGTGTATAAAACAAATGAAGGCGAGCAAACTCAAACCGCAATTAAAACGTTAAGTACGCAAGAGCGTGTAGAAGAGATTGCCAGAATGTTGAGTGGGGAAAACCCGTCGGATAATGTATTGGCTGCTGCACGCGAATTGATTGGGAATTCAATAAATTAATTTATATTGCAAAACAACATGAGTTTAAGTTTAGAATACAATACAGAAAGAGGCAAATTGCTTATTTCTGAATACGGAAGAATCATTCAAAAAATGATTGAGGTGGCGGTTGAAGAACCTAATAGAGAAAGACGCCAAATAATTGCCAACGATATTATCAAACTAATGGGTCAGTTGAACCCACATTTGAGAGATGTGGCCGATTATAAACACAAGCTCTGGGATCATTTGTTTGTAATGAGTGATTTTAAATTGGATGTAGATTCGCCCTACCCAATGCCTACTGCCGAGACTATAAAGTCTAAGCCTGAACCAATGGGATATCCACAATCAAAAATTAGATTTAGGTTCTATGGTAAAATTGTGCCTAAAATGATTGAACGTGTGGCCGAATTTGAAGAAGGTCCGTTGCGCACTGCTTATATCAATGCAATTGGTTCGTTCATGAAAATGAGTTCTAAAGCTTGGAACTTGGAGATGTTGAACGACGATGAGGTAATGAACCATTTGGAGAGTTTAAGTCAGGGTAAAATTAGCATGAGCGAAGGCGAAGACCTTCAGTTTAAGAACATGCAACAACGTAAGGTAAATGCAATTGGTGAGGATAAGTATAGCGGTAGTAACAATAACAGAAACAACCAAAACCGCAACAATAAATTTAACAAAAACAAAAACCGCAACTTCAAGAATTTCAAAAGAAGTTAAACGGCAACCTTGCTTTAAAGGGTTGCTTTGGTTTTAGTAAATACGGTATAAAGATGTTGAAGGATTCGTTTGGGAGGGTACATGATTATTTGCGCATTTCTTTAACAGATCAATGTAATTTTAGGTGCCTTTATTGCATGCCCAATGAGCAAATGGATTTTTTGCCTAGCAGCGAGTTAATGAGCGCCGATGAGGTGGTAAAACTTGCCGAAATATTTGTATCGCAAGGAATCAGTAAAATTAGACTTACAGGCGGCGAACCTTTAATTAGAAAGGATATTGGCGACATCATTGAACAACTGTCTAAATTGCCAGTGGAGCTTACACTAACCACCAATGGGGTATTATTAGATAAGTACCTTGATCAATTATTGGCAGCCGGCATTAGGTCGGTAAACATTAGCTTAGACACTTTAAATGCGGTTAATTTTAAACAGCTTACACAAAGGAATTCCTTTGATAAAGTTTGGAGTAATATTTTGTTGATGTTACAAAATGGCTTTCATGTGAAGGTGAATGTGGTGGTGATGAGAGGCAAGAATCAACACGAAATTTCTGAGTTTGTTGCACTCACGCAATCGATGCCTTTGCATGTGAGGTTTATAGAATTTATGCCCTTTACAGGCAATGCTTGGGAACATGAACAGGTTTATACTCACCAAGAAATATTAGCAGATGTAGGCGAGCGATTTTCTATAAACAAACTACAGGATTTTAAACACGATACCGCCAAAAAATACCAAGTGGAAGGATATATGGGAACCTTTGCCGTGATAAGCACCATGAGCGAACCCTTCTGTGAAGATTGCAATAGGTTGCGCTTAACGGCAGACGGGCAAATAAAAAATTGCCTGTTTTCGGCAGATGAAACCAATTTATTGGCTAGCCTAAGAAAGGGTAAAGATGTTTTGCCTGTGATTAGGCACACGGTAATGCAAAAGAAAGCCCGGCAAGGCGGACAATTTGCAAGTAGTTATGAAGAAACACTTGCTGAGAATATTACGAACAGGAGCATGATTAAAATTGGGGGATAATTAAAAATGATGATTACAGTTGAAGAAGCCAAAGAACTAGTTGAGAAACATTGCGAGTCTATGCCAGCCTGCAATAGTTCGCTGCCAAATAGCCTTGGAAGGATATTGGCAAAGGATGTGGTTTCGCCGCTAAACTCTCCCCCATTTGAGCAATCTGCCATGGACGGTTACGCTATTAACTTGGCTTCAGTTCGGCCCGAAACTGCCATTGAAATAATGGGCATTGCACAGGCGGGCGATACCGAAATTATGCATTTGGAACCAGGAAAAGCCATGCGCATTTTCACTGGAGCGGCTATTCCAATTGGTGCCAACAGCATTATAATGCAGGAGCATGTGAAGGCTAGTGGCAAGCATATTTTAATTGAGGAGCATGCATTTGTGGCAGGCACGCACATTAGAAAAATGGGTTCGCAAATTAAAAAAGGCGAAATTGCATTAAGGGCTGGAAAGAGGATAAATCCGGGTTTAATAGGCTATTTGGCTGGCTTGGGGATATTTGAAATTTCTGTTATTCCAGAACCAAAAATAGGCTTGATTTTGACTGGAAAAGAATTGATTGCGCCAGGGAATGAGTTGAAGCACGGACAGATTTTTGAGAGCAATTCGTATATGTTGGCCGGACTTTTAAAAGAAGCTGGCTTGTCATTTTCCTTTCAAAAAACGGTGGATGATTGCGAGCAAGATGTGATTGATGCAATAAAAGAAGGCTTGTCTTGTTGCGATTTGTTGTTGGTGAGTGGCGGAATTTCGGTAGGCGATTTCGATTTTGTGGAGAAGGCTTTTGATTCCAATGAGGTTGAACCCATCTTTTATAAAGTAAAACAAAAGCCCGGCAAGCCCTTGTATTTTGGTAAGAAAAAAGGCGTATTGGTATTTGGTTTGCCTGGCAATCCGGCTTCGATATTAAGTTGTTGCTATGAGTATGTGGTGCCTGCCATACGCAAAATGATGGGCTTAGAATTTCATCCGTATGGAAAATTATTTTTGCCTATTGGTCACGATGCACAGAAAAAAGTTGGACTCACCCATTTCTTAAAAGCTAGGATTGAACAAGGTTTTGTGTTTTTGTGCGATGGTCAGGAATCCTATAAATTAAATGCTTTTAGCAATGCCAATTGTTTGGCTATAATGCCGCAAGATAGCACTGCGGTAAGTGAAGGAACGCCTCTGGAAATTCACCAATTTTCTGAATGTTGGTTACATAATGAGACCCTATAATATTGGTTAGTAATAAATAATTGCCGCAATTTACCTTAGCTCTTTTGAAAAATTTCATTACAATATTTTAATTTAGCTTATTGGGGAAAGTTTATTGCATTTATATGTAATACCAATTGTAATTATTAAATAGCCCAAAGCAATTTGATAATTTTACGAAGGTAAATGCCGATATAACAAAATAATAGTACAATGAGATGTTTATCGAAATTGGGCTATATATTTTGTATTTAAGGTATAAAACATAATTTCATTTACAATAGTATTATTGTAACAATATTAATTGAACTAAAGGTTTAATTTAGATACATGTTAAAGATAGATTGGGATGTTTTATTTTATGTGATCCTACCTATTGTGGCATTTTTATATGCCTCGGTTGGACATGGCGGAGCCAGCGGATATTTGGCCTTGATGGCTTTGTTTGGCTTTGCGCCAAGCACCATGAAACCAAGTGCATTGGTATTAAACATTCTTGTTTCCTTCATTAGTTATTATCATTATAAAAGCATCGTAAAAATAAATTGGCGCCTATTTTTTGCCTTAATCTTGGGTTCTATGCCCGCAGCTTTTATTGGCGGAATGATACAAATAGAAAGTGCATATTACAGGCCAATTCTTGGGCTATTGCTATTTATTCCCGTAGTGCGACTTTTAGGGTTTTATCAAATTAAAGAAGAAAACATACAAGCATTTAAGATACCCTTAGCTATTTTTATTGGCGTTATAATTGGGTTTGTATCGGGCATTATTGGCATAGGTGGAGGCATTATTTTATCGCCGCTATTGCTCTTGTTGGGCTGGACAAATTTTAAAGAAACCTCCATTACCAGCGCACTTTTTATTACCTTAAATTCCATAGCGGGCTTATTGGGATTATTAAAAAATAGCAGCGCCTTTCCATTTGTTTCGTTTGGGCTGAACCAAAATCTTCCCTTTATTTTAATGCTCGTATTGGCTGTTGGCGGAGGAAGTGTTGGCGCGTATTTTGGGGCAAAAAAACTGCCCATTAAATCACTAAAAATCATCTTGGCAATTGTGCTTTTAATGGCTTCTATTAAACTACTTTTGACATAGTGCACAACTAAGGGAAAAAATGTTCATTTTTGCAACCAATCACACAGCAGTATTTTTATGATGAAAATTCGCGTATTGGCATTTGGGGAGGTAGCACAAATTATTGAAAAGCACAATTGGGAAATGCCATTGGTGAGCAGTGTTGGCGCGCTAAAATCTCAGCTCAACAACGATTATCCAGCCTTGCAAGAAATAGATTATGTTATTTCGGTAAATAAGAAAATATGCGGCAATGATACCCTCCTTTCAGATGGATTTGAACTTGCTCTTTTACCTCCCTTTTCTGGTGGCTGATGAACGGTTTTGATTACACAAAATATCACCGACAAATGCGCCTTCCTGGATTTGGTTTGGTAGAGCAAAAAAAACTATTCCAAGCCAAAGTTTTAGTGGTGGGTGCAGGAGGCCTTGGCTGTCCGGCCTTGTTGTATTTGGCTGCGGCAGGTGTGGGACAATTAGGCATTGTAGATTTTGACCAAGTAGAAATAAGCAATTTACATAGGCAAATCTTATTTAATGAGACCGATTTAGGTTTGTTAAAAGCAGATATTGCCAAGCAAAAATTAGCGGCAAATTATCCCAATACATCGTTTACCAGTTATGCTTGTAAATTGGAAGCAAGCAATGCGCAAGAGATTATGAGTGCATACGATTTGGTGATAGATGGCAGCGATAATTTTACCACCCGTTATTTAATAAACGATACTTGTGTGGCCTTAAACAAACCAATGGTGTATGGATCGGTATCGCGCTACGAAGGTCAGGTTGCCGTTTTCAACTTTCCAGATGAGCATAAACAAATAAAAAATTACCGAGATTTATTTCCGCACCCACCCAAAGAAGGTCTCATACAAAACTGCGCCGAGGCAGGCGTATTGGGCGTTTTAACCGGTATCATAGGTTGCCTACAAGCCAATGAAGCACTCAAAATTATAACAGGATTAGGCAACACATTGGCCAATAAAATGCTAAGTTACCATTCGCTTCACAACGTATTTTACGAAAGCAATTTCGGTTCGAACCAAGGCAATGTTGTTGGAGATGCGTTGGGTGAAAATTTGCTACAGACGGAGGTCAATAATGAGAATAACACTTTAAAAGATGCCAACGAAAATAGTTTAAGTTTACTTAACGAAGAGGATCAATTTTCATCTGATACCAGTGCAGAATTAAGAGACATTTCTATTGAAGAAATATCCCCTGAAAAAGAGGAGGGTGCAAAAAAGGTTCTTGCGGTTAATAATGAAAATAACATTGTAAAAAATCTTAACGATAAAAAATTAAGCTTGTTTAACAAAGAGAACCAGCCTTCAACTGATGCTTATGTTGGTATGAGAAACATTTCTAATGAAGAAATAACCCTTGAAAAAGAGGATGGCATAAAAAAGTTTTTGGTACATAATGGCGACAAAAATCTTGAAAATGCTGCCAATGAAAAGCTGTTAGTTTTGCGTGAAAATTTGGATGAAATAGATAGCCATTTAACAGAAATTTTAGCCCAAAGAAATGTCTTGGCAACAAAAATTGCAGTACAAAAAATTGCTTTAAACATGGCTTTGGTTCAGACCGAACAATATGAAAAAACTTTAGGCAAAAGGTTGTTGCAAGCCAATGAATTGGGCTTAAACGCAGCCTATATTGAAATTATTTTTAACGAGATTCACAAAGAATCTATAGCAGTGCAAAAGGAGTATGACAACAGAAAATAACAAGGTGGCGACTATTGAATTAATGGCACCTGCTGGGTCTTATGAGGCAATGATGGCGGCCATTCAGGCTGGATGTAATTCGGTTTATTTTGGCATTGAGCAATTGAATATGCGTGCACGGTCGACCAATAATTTTTCTTTGGCAGATTTAGATAAGATTGCTGAAATTGGAAGGACGCATAAGGTAAAAACTTACTTAACTTTAAACACCGTTTTGTACGACCATGATATTAGGTTGATGAAAGACATTGTGAAGGCGGTGAAGAAGGCTGGTATTACTGCCATTATTGCGGCAGATCATGCTGCAATTAGTACTGCTTTTAAGGAGGGGGTGGAAGTGCATATTTCTACGCAAGCCAATGTTTCTAATGTTGAAACGGTGGCGTTTTATAGCACCTTTGCCGATGTGGTGGTATTGGCGCGAGAGCTAACGTTAAAGCAGGTTGCCGATATTTGTGCTAAGATAAAAAGAAGGAATATTTGTGGGCCTGCTGGCAAGCCAATTGAAATAGAAATCTTTGTGCATGGTGCATTGTGTATGGCGGTTTCTGGCAAGTGTTATTTAAGTCTTCATTCGCATAATGCTTCGGCCAACAGGGGTGCATGCATACAAAATTGCAGACGTAGTTATGTGGTAACAGATAAGGAGGATGGCATTGAATTTGAGGTCGACAATGAGTATATTATGTCGGCCAAGGATTTATGTACCATCGATTTTATTGATAAGATTATTGATGCTGGTGTAAAGGTGATGAAGATTGAAGGCAGGGGGCGTTCTGCAGATTATGTATACACAGTTACTCAATGTTACCGCGAGGCAATTGATGCACATTACGACAAATCCTTTAGTTTGGAAAAGTTGTCCTATTGGAAAGAACGCTTGGCAATGGTGTTTAACCGTGGGTTTTGGGATGGCTATTATTTAGGTAGAAAAATGGGCGAGTGGAACAATGAGTATGGTTCTAAGGCTACGCAGAAAAAGATTTATATTGGCAAAGGCTTAAACTATTTTTCTAAATTGGGTGTGGCCGAATTTAAGGCTGAGAGTCATCAATTGAAGGTGGGCGATAAGGTTATTGTTATGGGTCCAAGTAGTGGTTACCAAGAAAGTTTGGTGGCAGAATTGCGCGTAGATGATGTGGTGGTTGAGGAAATAAATAAGGGCGATATTTTCTCTTTGCCCTTGGCAGAAAAGGTGCGCCATTCTGATAAGTTGTATAAGATTGTAGATGCGTTAGATGTATAAAATTATTCAACAACGCAACAAGTGCATTGGCTGCAATGCTTGTGTGGAGGCGGCTCCGCAGCGATGGGGTGTAAGCAGAATAGATGGCAAATCTGTTTTGGTGGGTGCTGTTAACAAGCGGGGCATGTTTAATGTAAACATACCCGATTGGGAGTATGAGGAGAATAAAAGAGCTAAAATGAATTGTCCGGTTCACATTATTGACATCATTAAATTGTAATTATATGGAGAAAAAGCCAAAGAAAGTATTTATAGTTGGGCCAATTAGTGCGGCGTTTATTGCCGATTCAATAGCCAAGCATAGCAGCAAAAAAGACATAGGTGCGCATGGCATATTTTTAGGTCAGGTGCGCAACGATTTAATAGATGGCAAGGAGGTTGTTGGCATAAACTATGAATGTTATGCAGCTATGGCTGAACCAATATTACAGGTGATTAGGGAAGATTGTTTTGCACAATTTAACTTAACTTGCCTGCATATTTATCACAGTTTGGGCATGGTGGAAACGGGGCAAATTTGTCTGTTTGTTTTCACCTCTTCAAAGCACAGAAAGGCAGCTTTGGAAGCCTGTGACTACTTGGTGGAGCGCGTTAAAAAAGAAGTGCCCATTTGGGGCAAGGAGGTTTTTATAGATGAGAGTACCCATTGGAAAATTAATCAGTAAAACAAATGATCGATATTACGTATAAATCTAATACATACCGCAGAGCCCTTGCTAGCGCGGTGGTTTTGGTTGGTTCAGACCGAACCATAGAAGCTGTTGTGAACAAAACGGTGCCTAAAGGAGATGTATTGGAAATGGCCAAGACTGCTGGATTATTTGGGGTGAAGCGCACCAGCGATGCGATTCCAGATTGCCACCCTTTGCCCATTGAACAAACTGCTATTTCGTATAAAATTGAGGGTTTGGAGATTCATATTTTTGTGGAAGTGGCAACCATTTATAAGACTGGCGTGGAGGTGGAAGCCATGCATGGAGCGGCTGTGGTGGCTTTAACTATTTATGATATGCTGAAGCCAATTGATAAAAATATTGAGATAAAATCGATTAAGTTGGTTGAGAAAAAGGGCGGCAAATCTGATTATAAAAACGATATTGGTTCGAGCTTAAAGGCGGCTGTGGTGGTTTGTTCCGACAGTATTTCGGCTGGTAAAAAAGAGGATAAAGCGGGTAAGTCCATTTTGGTTAAATTGAAGAAAATGAATTTTTCTGACACCGATTATTTGGTGATTGCAGATGAGGTAAATTTAATTCAGGAAAATGTGAAATCATTTTGTGCAATGGGGAAAGACTTGCTCATTATAACGGGTGGTACCGGACTCTCTCCTACCGATGTAACGCCAGAAGCATTGAAACCCTTAATTGAGCGGGAGGTTCCAGGCATAACGGAGGCCATCAGAAACTATGGCCAGCAACGCATGCCTTATAGCATGTTGTCAAGAAGTGTTTGTGGCATTATAGGCAATACGGTGGTCTTGGCATTACCAGGAAGTACGCGTGGTGCAGAAGAATCGATGGATGCCGTTTTTCCGGCCTTGTTGCATATTTTTAAAATGATGCGTGGCGGGAGTCATTAGGAATTTTGTATTGAAAAATGTGATTGTATTTACCTTTATATTAAAAGGGCAATGATTTTTTTTAGGTAAAATTATGTTGCGTTTTGGGGGGAAATATTTTTTTCTAAAAAGGGAGCTTATAATTAAGAAACTCCAAATCATCAAAGGGGTCAAAATCATCCATTTGATTTTTGACTAAATTCAATAAAATTTTTCGTTTGGCATTAGGATTTAGTTTATCATTTTTCAACTCATTTAAAACATGGTGAATTTCAGAATTATGCTCTTCCATTCCAATTATTTCATCCTGCAAGATGCTTAAAAACATGGTTCTTTTTGCATAAAAAATATTAGATAAACCTAAGAACCTTGGATTCATTTTAATAAACTCCAATTCCATTTCAAGTTCATCTATTCTTTCATTTAAATAGCCTAGGTACAAATCGTAGGTTTCCTTGCTGGCAGCTTCTGGATTAAACTTACTTTCATTTAGCCAATGGTGTTCAATTTTTAGCATGGTTGCTAGGTCTTTTTCGCTATATGCTTTGGTTAATTTCTTCATCCACTCCTCTTTTTCCAATTTCAAGACAGGGTCTAATTCTTTATCTGGATGAACAATTTTTGCTAAGTTGGTATAGATATCTTTTAAACTTTTTGCAGCAAATGCTTTTTGCTGAAGTTCTGCCTGTTCTTGGGCAATTTGACGCTTTGTTTTTTTACCTGACTCCTTATTTGAATTGGCAGATTTTAGATTTAATTCGTTTTGTTTATCTGCAACCTCTGCCATTAACTTACCCATAGTTTCTGGATTGAAAGTTCTTAAATCATCCATATTAAATTTATCCATATCTATGTCAATTCCATCATTTTGCAACATAGCTTTCAAGATACCTAATTGTTGAACCGATTCATTGTTTTTATAGGTTTCAAAGCTAGTAGGTGCTATTAAATCATATATTTCTATTATTTCTTCAGTCAATTGAACACCTTCTCTTTGGTCTAAGTCTTCTATTAAATGAACTAAAAAAGCAGTAACAGATTTTTCATCTTTTCGTTTCAAATTGAAATTAGGAACTAGTTTAAAGCTTGTTTTTATTAAATCCATGTGCGATTCATTCATCATTTCTTGAAGTGGATTTATGTTTTTGATTTTGAAATCTAAAGCCTTTTCAAGAGATTCTTTTAGCAATTCTTTTTCCTTTTCTAGCAAATCAACCTGCTTAAATAATTTATTAAACTTAGCCGTTTTAGTGTCGGTTTTAGACTTTTTACTTTGCTTTTTTGCAACGATTTTGAGTGAATTTGAGCTCATCAATTAAAATATTTTGGGCACCAAAATACGAAAACACGCAGGAATTTAAAACATTTTTTTATTTTTTAAATTCTCATCAAACCTATATTGTTATAGGCCATTGCACTAAATAAACCAACCATCCTAGGAGAATCTATACGCCTCACACTGCCACCTTCAACTTGGCAACGGCGCGCCAAATGTGGTGTAATCTATTGAATAACAATTTTTTGAATATGGCATTGGTTGCCTTTTATTAGGCGAAGAAAATAGACGCCTGGCTCCCATTCCGAAAAGTTAATTTGGCAAAGATTTTTGGCTTTGGTTTCTAAAATTATCTTGCCTTGTAAGTCGGTAATTCTTGTTTCAAAATCTCCTTCAAATTCTATTTCAAAGGATTGTTGGGCAGGATTAGGAAACACTTTTATGGCATTATCTGCATCCATTTCCAAAGTGCCTGTGGCTGGGGCGGTAGTAAAATAGCGCACCCCAGACCATGGCCCAATTAATGCAGTTATTAGTCCCCTTACTCGCCAATAATTACGGGTGTTGGCTTGTGTTCCCGAAAAATAAATACCAGTACTTGGTGTGTTGCCATTCGCTAAAACTATAGCAAAGGTTTGATTATCCGAAACCTCAACATCATACGTTAGGGCATTGGTTAAATTGAACCAACTAAGTGTTATTGGGCCTACAGGCACATTTATTAAACCATTGGTTGGCGATGCTAATTGAACAGATCCAAGTGCAGGTACAGCCAGTGTTTTAAAGGTATAAAAGCCAGACCATCTGCTGGTATCTAATGGGTGAAATGCCCTTGCACGCCAATAGTATTGTGTGGCATACTCGCAAGTTACCGTAACGCTTGGAGAAGAATTTACTGGCAACAAAATTGAAGCAACATTTGTAAACAAAGAATCTTTGCTTAATTGATATTGAAACCTAAGCTCTGAAACACTGCCCTGAATTCCCCATTCTAATTTAGGATATAAGGCAATATTTACTGCGCCATTTGTTGGGTTGCTTAGCCATACATCTTGGGTAGTTAAGAAGTTAAAAGGCGCAGACCAATTGCCAGTATCGATGGAATTAGCGCACTTTGCACGCCAATAATATGTTTTACCCATGCGCAATTCTGGACTGTAAATATAGCTTGCAGAATTGGTATCCAATTTCACCCAAGGGCTTGTAAAAGTAGGGGTGGTATCGAATTTAAATTGATAGCCTTTGGCTCCAGTTACTGAACTTACGTTCACAAATAAATCGAACCTAGTTACAATAATCCCATTGCTTGGACTGCTAAGCGTTGGTGCATTTATGGCAAACAAGCTAGTTTGAACGAGGAAAACTAGAAGCAAAAAGTGGAGCCTTTTCATCATAATCAATTGAATTTAAAAGATAAATCAAATAAGGCTATGATTGGGCTTCCAAGAAAAAATTAAGAAATTTTATCTTGATAATAAATGTAGGCTTTTGCTTTAATTTGAACCCTATTTTAAAGTTTAATTTAAGCGAATTTACCATGGAAAATTTTCAATCGAGCCTAGCCGAGCGTTTTATGCGCTATGTTGCAATAGACACTACTGCTGATCCAAATTCAGAAACCCAACCTTCTTCCATGAAGCAAAAAGATTTGAGTAAAATATTGGTTCAGGAATTATTGGAAATGGGTGTTAAGGATGCAGAGCTCGACGAACATGGATATGTTTATGCCACTATTCCTGCTACAGGTAATAATACCGCGCCATGCATTTGCTTTTGTGCACATGTAGATACCGCGCCAGATTGCAGTGGAACAAATGTGAAGCCCATTTTGCATCAAAATTGGCAGGGTAATGACATCGTTTTGCCAGATGACAACCAGGTGGTCATTAGCACAAAAAATCACCCTTATTTGTTGCAAAGAATTGGCGATGATATAATAACTGCTTCTGGTCTAACCTTACTGGGCGCAGACGATAAAGCAGGTGTTGCGATAATTATGGACTTAGCCAAATACTTAATGGCAAATCCTCAAATTGAGCGTGGGAAAGTTAGCATTTTATTTACACCTGATGAAGAAATTGGAAGAGGTGTTGCCAAAATTGACATGCAAAAATTGGGTGCCAATTTTGGCTATACTTTAGACGGTGGAGATCGCGGTCACCTAGAGGGAGAGTCGTTTTCGGCAGATGGTTGTACCATCGTATTTAACGGCATAAGTGCGCATCCTGGTTATGCAAAAGGCAAAATGGTAAATGCGCAAAAAGTTGCTGCATACTTTATGACTTTGTTACCAAGTGATGCATGGTGTCCAGAGCAAACCGAGGGGTATGAAGGCTTTGTTCACCCGGTGCACATGGAAGGCGGATTGGAAGTTGCCAAGGTGCAGTTTATTGTGAGGGATTTTGAAACGGCAAAACTCGCTGCATACGAAGCAAAATTAGGAACATTGGCGCAGGAGGCAATCGCTAAATTTTGTGGAGCAACCTTTACCCTATCGGTTCAGGAACAATACCGCAACATGCGCGAGATATTGGATCTGCAACCCCATGTGATGGCCTTTGCAAAAGAGGCTTATGTTTTAAGCGGTTTGAACCCAGAAATAAAAAATATTAGAGGAGGCACTGATGGTTCTAGACTCTCTTTTATGGGCTTGCCTTGTCCGAATTTATTTACGGGAGAAATGGGAATTCATAGCAAACAAGAATATGTAAGCGTGCAGGATATGGAAAAAGCGGTGGAAGTTTGCGTGAATATTCTTAAGGTAAGTTTGAACTATGAAGTATGAGTTTAAATTATTATTATTCTCATAACTCATAATTCATAACTCATAACTCATAATTCAAAACTCATAATTCATAACTCATAATTCATAACTCATAATTCATAACTCATAACTCATAATTCAAAACTCAAGAAATTGCTTCAATAATATCTTGGCGGGTAATAATATGCACATCTCCCATCAAGTCTTTTACCATTACCGCCGCATTGTCTTTAGTAATCATTTTGCTTACCTCATCCATGGCTGCATCGGGCTTAACAAATGGGAATGGCGCGCTCATTACGTCCTTCACATGCATTAATTTAATCTCAGTATTTTCTAAGAGCGCATTAAACAAAGAGGTATCATTTAATGAACCAGTAAACGCTCCATTGTTGTTGGTAACTGGTAACTGAGAAATAAAGAATTTGCGCATTACTTTTAAGGCAGATTCAACGGTTTGGTTTTCATTTGCAGTCACCAATTTCAAGTGCTTATGTCCGTCTATTAAATTGATTGCACGGGTTTGGTCGTTCATTAAGAAACCCCTATCACGCATCCAATCTTCATTGAACATTTTACCCAAATAACGGGTGCCATGGTCGTGAAAAATCACCACCACCACATCGCCTGGCTTAAACATGTGGCGCATTTGCAACAAGCCTGCCATAGCAGAACCTGCAGAGTTTCCAGCAAAAATTCCTTCTTCTCTCGGAATTCTTCTAGTCATAATGGCCGCATCCCTATCAGTTACTTTTTCAAAATGATCTATCACCGAAAAATCAACATTTTGAGGCAAGAAATCTTCACCAATTCCCTCTGTGATATACGGATAAATCTCGTTTTTATCGAAAATGCCTGTCTCTTTATATTTCTTAAAAACCGAACCGTAGGTATCAATTCCAAGCACTTTGATGTTTGGATTTTTTTCTTTTAAATACTTTCCTGTGCCGCTAATTGTGCCGCCTGTTCCAACGCCTACCACCAAATGGGTTATTTTTCCTTCGGTTTGATCCCAAATTTCGGGCCCAGTTCCTTCATAATGCGCAGCACTATTCGATAAATTATCGTATTGGTTGGGTTTCCAAGAATTAGGCACTTCCTTAATAAGCCTGCTCGAAACCGAATAATAAGAGCGGGGATCTTCTGGTTCAACGTCGGTAGGACAAACAATTACCTCTGCACCAAAAGCCTTTAACGCATCAAACTTCTCCTTGCTTTGCTTATCGGTGGTGGTAAAAATGCACTTATATCCCTTAATTACGGCGGCTATGGCTAAGCCCATACCGGTATTGCCACTGGTGCCTTCAATAATGGTATAACCTGGCTTGAGAAGGCCAGCTTTTTCGGCATCTTCAATCATTTTAACGGCCATCCGGTCTTTGATGGAATTTCCAGGGTTGGTTGTCTCAATTTTTGCCAAAACAGTACAAGGAAAGTCCTTGGTTAATTTATTTATTTGAACCAAGGGCGTATTGCCAATAGTCTCTAATATGTTTTTACTCCACATGGCTTCAAAACTAAGAAGAATTTAGGGAAGTAAAAAGTTTTGCCTGCGGAAAGGCTATTTAGCGGAATTCTATCAGAAAAATGCATATTTGTTGAATAATTATAAATTTTTGATTTCGTCGATAAAAAAATTCGAGCTTAATAAGTTTAACAGCCTTCAATTATTTCAGTTTTTGAGATTTGGATCGATGTTTTTAATATCCATCCTGTTGGCCAAAATCACCTATGCTAGGTTTACCTCTGGTTTTGGAACCCTCATATTAAGCAAGCACGAAATGTTGATGTTGTTAAGTTCTAGCTTAACATTTTTTTGGATATCGAGCATTACCAATACCCTAATTCCTTTTTTTCATGCCTCAGACGAGGAAAAGCAAAAGAGAATTCTATTTAATGCTTTTGCCGTTTTAACCATATTTAGTTTTTTGGCGGCTATCATCACGGCGTTAGTAGGCTATGTAAAATACCCCAAAGACGCAGATTTATTTCAAATGTTTGCCTTGGTAGTTTTCTTAAACACACCAACCTACATAGCCGATTACATCTTTTATTTAAAAGGAAAGTATAGGTCGCTTTTAATATGGGGGGCACTTACCTTTTTCTTCCACATTGTTTTGCTTTGCGTGCCAATTTACATGAAGCAAACCTTGAACTTAGCAATTAACCTATTGGTAATATTAAGCTTGGTTAAATTTAATTATACCATCATCCTATTGATGAAATATTCCATCATTTCCTTTCATACCAGGCTAATTATGGAATTCATGAAAAAGGTTATGCCGTTTATGTTTTCAATATTGTTGGCAGGATCCATGGATTATATCAATAGCTATATTGTGGAGTATTATTTTAGTGCAATAGAATTTGCTGTGTTTAGATACGGTGCCAAAGAGCTGCCTATTTTTCTAATTCTAGCAAACTCATTAAGCAATATATACAGTGGCGAGATTGCCAATTTTAATAAGAACAATGATTTGGCCTTGGGTTTAGAAAAGCTAAAGGCAAGTAGTACCAGGCTTATGCGATGGCTTTTCCCAAGCACCATCTTGCTTTTGTTGGTGAGTAAACACTTTTTTGAGTTGGCTTATAACCAAGATTTGGTTCAGGGCTATAAAATTTTTAACATTTATTTGCTGTTAATTATAAGCAGAATGTTGTTTCCCCAAACCGTAATCATGGGCCTTATGAAGAACAGGATCTTTTATTTGGTGAGCTCCAATTACCTCATATTAAACTGCATATTATCCTTTTGGTTTATTGGAATTTGGGGCATTGAAGGCATCGCTTATGCTACGGTAATTTCGTTTATGGTGGAGAAAATTCTTTTGGTAGTTTATTGCAAAATGGAGGGAGTAGATTTAAGAAAATATACCAATGTTGGCGAGTATGTTTTATACGCATCGGTAACGCTTTTGGTTTTCTTTCTGAACCTAAAAGGCTTTTTAGCGATTCCTTAAAATAGATAAAAAATCATATAAAAACCTGACCAAGGTCATTTCGATGAGCTGCTTATGTGGATAGTTTTGTGAAAATTAAATTTACAAGCTATGCCCATATATCAACAAGCAGGAATTATTCCTCATAAACGCCACATTGTATTTCGCAATGCCAACGGGAACTTGTACCATGAGGAGTTATTTGGTACGGAAGGTTTTGCGGGAACCTCTTCTTTGGTATATCATTTGTATCCACCAACGATGGTAAAGGATCATGGAAAACCCTATTCGGTTAGACCAGAAATAGCCATTGAAGATAACCTGCAAGCGAGGAGTTATATGGGTTATGATGTAGAACCGAATGCAGATTATATTCAAAGCAGGAAGACCTTATTTGTAAACGACGACATGACCATTGGCATGGCTGCGCCAACAAAGAGCTTAACGGAATATTTTTTCAAAAATGCCGATGCCGATGAGATGATTTTTGTGCATAAAGGTACAGGCGTTTTAAAAACCATGTATGGCCATATTGATTTTGAATACGGCGATTATTTAATTATCCCAAGAGGAACAGTCTATCAAATTCATTTTAATGATGCCGATAATAAACTGCTGATAGTTGAGTCTTTTGGTGCCATAGAAACACCCGAAAGGTATAGAAACAAATATGGCCAATTTCTTGAGACTTCGCCCTTTTGTGAAAGAGATTTAAAATTACCTAAGAACCTAGAAACGATAGATGAGCAAGGCGATTTTTTGATTCAAATAAAGAAGCGTGGATTGATTTATCCTTATGTTTACGAGAACCATCCTTTTGATGTGATAGGTTGGGATGGATGTTGCTATCCTTATGGATTTTCGATCTTAAATTTTGAGCCTTTGACTGGCCGCATTCACATGCCACCTCCTATTCATCAAACCTTCCAAGGACGCAATTTTGTTATTTGTTCATTTGTACCGCGCATGTATGATTACCATCCAGATGCCATACCTGCTCCTTACCACCACAGCAATATAGATAGCGACGAGTTACTCTATTATGTTGATGGCGATTTTATGAGCAGAAATAACATTAAAAAAGGTCAGATTACCCTACACCCCGGAGGCTTGCCACACGGGCCACACCCTGGTGCAATTGAGAGAAGCATTGGCAAAAAGGCAACCAACGAATTGGCCGTCATGATAGATCCTTTTAATCCGGTTAAAATAACCAAGGAAGCCATGAAATATGAGTTTGAGGATTATTATCAAAGCTGGATGAGCTAAGTAATACAATTATTAATTAACAATAAAACTGAATAAAATGGAAAGTACCCCCAATTTAACGGAAGTAAAAAACTTCACATATTCTGGCGACAAAATATTTGATAAGGCCCAAGATTTTCTGCCAATTAATGGAACAGATTATGTGGAATTGTATGTTGGAAATGCGAAGCAAGCGGCACATTATTACAAAACAGCATTTGGGTTTCAGGACTTGGCTTATGCAGGATTAGAAACGGGCTTAAGAGATAGAACCTCTTATGTATTGCAACAAGGGAAAATTAGGTTGGTATTAACTACTCCTTTTGATCCAGAGAGCGACATGGCGGCACACTTGCGCTTACACGGCGATGGCGTAAGGGTTATTGCCTTATGGGTAGATGATGCATTTGATGCTTATAAACAAACTGTTGCTAGAGGGGCAAAACCTTTTATGGAACCAAAATTGGTTCAGGACAAAGATGGAGAAGTGAGAATGAGCGGCATTCATACCTATGGCGATACGGTTCACATATTTGTTGAAAGAAAAAATTATAAAGGATTGTTTTTACCCGGTTATGAAAAGCTGGAAACGGGCTACCAACCTGGGGATACTGGCTTGCGTTATATAGACCATATGGTGGGAAATGTAGAAATGGGGGCTATGAATACTTGGTCAGATTTTTATGGCACGGTAATGGGATTTGCCAATTTAGTTACCTTTGACGACAAGGATATTTCTACCGAATATACAGCCTTAATGAGCAAGGTTATGAGCAATGGAAATGGGTATATTAAGTTCCCAATAAATGAACCAGCGGTAGGTAAAAAGAAATCGCAGGTGGAGGAATATTTAGACTTTTATAAAGGTGCGGGGTGCCAGCATATAGCAGTTGCCACCAACGACATTATATTTACGATTAGTGAGATGCGCAAGCGTGGGGTAGAATTCTTATATGTTCCAGGGTCATATTACGACACGGTAAAAGATAGGGTTGGCATTATAGAAGAAGACTTAGAAGAATTGAAAAAATGGGGAATAATGGTAGATAGAGACGAAGAAGGATACTTGCTTCAAATCTTCACCAAACCTGTTGAAGACAGGCCTACCCTATTCTTTGAAATTATACAACGTAAAGGTGCAAAGAGTTTTGGCAAGGGCAACTTTCAAGCCCTGTTTGAATCGATAGAAGCCGAGCAAGCAAGGCGCGGAACGCTATAAAATTATTAAGTAGGTATTAAGATTCTTTTGGCAGGAATTGATTTATTTTTTTGAAATTAATTCGGTTCAGGCAGCAACTATTGCCCGAATGGATGGCATCTACCAATGCACCACAACACCTGGTGTTTATAACTTAATGTTTAAAGTTTACCGCAATTGCCAAAGGATCCAATTATGCGCAAATTGTCGCAATGGATTAAGTCTTGCCTGTAGTATTATGGTTGAAGTAAAAGGAGCTGCATCCCCAACTGGTCCAAAGATGAACAGTGTATTTTTTGCTTTGAGCCCAAAGATTTCGGCAATGAGTCAAATAAAATCAAGGTATTTCCAAAACCATCTAATGGAAAAAAAACACCGTTTTTTTCCATTAGATGGTTCGAACCAAAATAGTTTATTTCATAAATTCTACCACCTTATCTACCATGTTTTTTGAACCCATGATAACCGGCACACGTTGGTGAATTTCTGTTGGTTCAACATCTAAAACACGCATGGTACCAGTGGTGGCGGTGCCTCCAGCTTGCTCTGCTATGTAAGACATTGGGATACATTCGAACATAAGGCGCAATTTTCCGTTTGGCGCTTTTGTAGTTGGCGGGTAAATAAATACCCCTCCTTTTAATAAATTGCGGTGAAAGTCGGCCACCATAGAACCAATATACCTAGCAGTATACGGACGGTTGCTGGCTATATCTGTCTCCTTAACCCAATTTAAATAATTGCTTACTCCTTGCGGAAATTCGCCCGCATTTCCTTCGTTAATGGAATACACTTTGCCATCAGCAGGCGTTTTAATATCGGGGTGACTTAAACAAAACTCACCAATACTTGGATCGAGTGTAAATCCGTTTACACCGCTACCAGAGCTAAACACCATCATGGTTGAAGTTCCATAAACCACATACCCAGCAGCCACTAATTTATTACCAGCTTGCAATACATCCTTTACATTTGGCTCTGAACCAAGTTCGGAAACCCTGCGGTAAACTGAGAAAATGGTACCAATAGAAACGTTCACATCTATATTGCTTGAACCATCTAATGGATCGATACAAATTACATATTTTCCATTTTTTGAGTAAGCACCTTGTAATGGAATAATGTCGTCGTTTTCTTCACTGGCCATTACACAAACTTCTCCTCCTTTTTCTAGGGCCCAAATGAAAGTCTCATTCCCAATTATATCAAGTTTTTTAACATCCTCACCTTGCACATTTACAGAACCATATTCGCCTAGAATTTGGGTTAAACCAGCCTTATTTACTTCTCTGCTAATTATTTTTGCAGCAATTCCAATGTCTCTTAATAGGCGTGAAAATTCGCCTTTAGCAAGTGGAAATTCATGTTGTTTTTCAATGATAAATTGACCGAGTGTAGTAATTGACATAAACTTATAATTTAGCGCAAACCTATGATTATTCGGCAATTTATACAAATTGGTTCAGACCGAAAATGCGATTATTTTAAGAATAGCTAATTTAGGACTTAGATTAGGATTAGATATTTACAGAAAATAGGGAGAAAGCAATGCAAATTTTCTAAATTGAGAACAACTGCAAACGAAATTTACTTTTAAAATTGTGTCAATGCGCTTTATCTTCGCAAACCAATGATATTGCGATATGAAAGTATTTAAGTTTGGTGGTGCATCTGTAAAAAATGCGGAAGCTGTAAAAAATGTGGGCGAGGTGCTTAAACAATTTGGCGGCGAGGAAGTGCTGGTGGTGGTTAGCGCAATGGGCAAATCGACCAATTCTTTGGAGTTGTTGGCTAAGGCATTTTACGAGCAAAAAACTGGATTAAACTCGTTTTACAAGGAAGTAAAATCCTTTCACCACAACATTATAAAAGGCTTATTAATCGATAGTCAATCGCATACCTACGATGATATTGAGAATTTATTTATTGAGTTGGAATGTGAGTTAGAAGGTGTGCCCGATGAAAATTTCGATAAAGTTTATGATCAAATTGTGAGCTATGGAGAGATGTTTTCTTCCAGAATTCTAAGTGCATATTTAAACGAATCGAATATAAAAAACAGGTGGATGGATTCTCAGAATTTCATTAGCACCGACAACAATTACCGCGAAGCTAAAGTTGATTGGGAAATCACTTCAAACTTAATCTCTAAAAAATTAAAGCCAATTGTTAAAAAGCAAATGGTGGTAACTCAAGGATTTATTGGAAGAAATAAGGAGAACTATACGGTTACCTTGGGCAGAGAAGGCTCAGATTATTCGGCCGCCATATTTGCTTATGGTTTAGATGCCGAGAGTGTTACCATTTGGAAGGATGTTGCAGGCGTAATGAATGCCGATCCAAAGAAGTTTCCGAATGCCATTAAAATAGATGCCATAAGTTATCCTATGGCCATTGAGATGGCTTATTATGGTGCTACTGTTATTCATCCAAAAACAATTCAGCCTTTACAAAGCAAACAAATTCCCTTGTATGTAAAGTCCTTTTTAGACCCAAAATCTGAAGGTACCATAGTGGGAAATAGTGTGCAAAAAAACAATGTTTTACCTACCATTATATCAAAGGGAAACCAACTTTTGATTTCGATATGCAGCAAAGATTTTTCATTTATTGTAGAGGATAATCTAAGTAAGATTTTTAATGCTTTTGCCTTACATAAAGTCAAAATAAATCTTATGCAGAACTCGGCTATTAGTTTTAGCGTATGCGTAGACAATGAATCTGAGAAAATAAATAAACTTAAAGCGGCCCTTGAGCCTAACTATTCATTGGATATCAATGAAGGATTAGAGTTGCTAACTATTACAAATTATTCGGAAGAAAATTTACTTGAGTTAATAAATGGTAAACCAATTCTTATTGAACAAAAGACTAAAAACACCCTACAAATGGTGGTTGGCTAATATTAATTATTGTGATTGGGCAGTGTAAAAGAAATTTTACAACCCTCACCTACTTTACTATCAATCCAAATTGTACCCCCACTTTTCTCAACATATTCTTTGCATAAAAGCAACCCTAAACCTGTGCCTTTTTCATTGTTGGTTCCATAAGTTGTATAATGTTCTGTAGGAGAAAATACTTTTGAAATTGCATCCTCATTCATACCCACACCTTCATCTATTATTTCAATTAGCGTTTTATCTCCTTCGTAATTTTGTACCGTAATTTCAATAATTCCTCCTCTCTTAGAAAATTTGATGGCATTGCTCACTAAATTTCTTAGCAACAAGTTTAGTTGATGTTTGTCTATATAAACAGCATGCCTTTCTGTAAAAGTGAATTTAAAATGAAGCGATTTTTCTGCTAATTGCAATTTAAACAAGTCCATCAACTCTTGTATTGGTCGCCTCACATCTATTAATTCTGGCTCGGGGTTTAAACCATTTAATTGACTGCGCGACCATTGCAACAAGTTTTCTAAGGTTAAATTTAGGGTATCAACATTTTTGCTTATTCCAGACAAAGACTTCTTTAACTCATCGTAAGTTAAATCATCGTCGGCAACCCAAGTTAAAACCGTACTTAACGATTTTATTGGCGCTCTTAAATCGTGCGAAATAATTGAAAACACTTTATCTTTAATCTGATTGCTTTTTTGCAACTCTTGCGCCTGGCTATTTAACAAAGACGTTCGCTCTAAAATTATATCCTTTTGGTTTTTATTTATGTGCTTTAGTTTATTTGACAAATTTTCTACCTCCAAAAATGCATTCGAAAACAACCTAGTCAAAACAAAAGCTTGAATTATGGCAAAAAGGAAAATTGCCGCTGGCATCAAATAGTAAGATTTAATTATGGCCTGACTATACAAAATATCATTGGTACCAGCAATTGAAACACCTAAAACGGCTCCACCTACCAAATTTGCAAAATCCCTTCTCATTAACATCACCTTTACCACTAGGTTAAGTAAATAAATAAGCATTAATCCACAAACAATTAGATAATAAGGAATAAAATAGGAACTATAATACACGGGTGCCACCAAGAAAAGTGTGCCGAAAATCAATTGAATAAAAGTAATTATTTTTAATGCTTTTTGATTAACATCCTTAGGGAATAAATTGCTTAAATAATAAATACCAAACAAAAGCATTAAAGCCAAAGAAATGTATTCAGTTTTTACAAGTACTTCCCAAGGAAAATTGTTAGACAATTGTTTAATTAAAATATCTCCGGTTGAACCAATTCTTAATCCGGCGAATAAACACAATAAGGCAAAATACAAGGATGTTTTGTCCTCCGTTTTAATATAATAAAAGGCAATAAAATAGCAGAACAACACAAATAAAGAACCTATTAAAAAGGAATCGAGGAATATTACTTTTATAAAATTCTGATCCATTACATTTGGGCTACCTATTGAAGGAGAGAACCACAATCCGCCTTCTCTATAACTGAAATTAGAAACTTGAATGGCTATTTCAACGGTATCTTGTTCTAAAGAAAAATTTATTCTATAGGGCAAAAAATCTGGTTTCGATTCATATTCGTTTCTGCCAAAAACCCCAACCGACTTTAACTTAACTCCATTCACAAACAAATCGTAACTGCAACCAACAGTCATTAATTTTAAGGTTACTATATCCTCCTTAGACAAATCATGCGTAAACTTATAGGTATAAGTGCCATAGCTTTTACTTGGATATCCTAGTCCATCCCAATTACCAGGAACAATAATAGGCTTCCCTTCTAGAGAAGGATTATTAACAAGGTCTTCGTAGGTTTTTTCGTGATAAAAAACCCACCCTTCTTTATCCAATAAAAAGATAGGCGACTTGCTAAACTCTATTTTGGGGAGCGCAATTGCAAACTGCTGCAAGAGGGTGAATAGAAAAAGGAAAAATATATATTTGTGTATTAAAATTCGCACTTCTCAAAGGGTAAGATTATTTTGCAAATAAACGAATTTCGTTTAATTTTCATGTTTTTTTTATTTCTTCGCAAGGTGACAAGCTCATTTGAATCTGATTTACACAATTATTTAACAGGAGTTTATCCTCAAAAAATAGAAATTCTATCGAGTTTTCCTTGCCTGTATAAATTAATCGACCTCAAATTAATATTCTGCCTATACACCTATGAATATCAGTTAAATACAGAAAAAACCTTTTTCCAAAACCCTTTTTTGGATTGCAATTTTGTTTGGATATATGAAGACCAATGGCATTTAAAGAATGAAATTATCAAAAGCAGAATACACAGCCTTTTAAGCCTAAACAAGAAAATTTCTGCAAGAACTTGCCTCCTTAAAAGAATAGACAAGGGCGATTGCGATAAATTTATGGCAGAAAATCACCTAATTGGTTCAACCCAAGCTGGATTTAAATATGGACTATTTTTAAAAAATGAATTAGTTGCAGTAGCCACATTTAGTAAAGCCAGGGTTATGGTAGATTCTGATGTTTATTACCATTCTTATGAATTGATTGGATTTGCCAACAAAAAATATTTTACGGTTGTAGGCGGACTTCAAAAACTCATTAAAAATTTTATTTTAGAGAAAAATGTGGTGCATTTAATGACCTATATTGATTTAGATTGGGGCATGGGAAATGCATTTAAAAAAATGGGATTTAAAGAAATAGAAAAAACAACAGCCCAATTGTTTCAAGTGAATCCAAACACCCATCAGAGATTTAAATACAATCCTCTTTCAAAAGGATTAATTTCGGTTCAGAACGCTGGAAGCTTAAAAATGATTTTAGATTTAAGGTATAATGAGCAACATTAAATCATACGATTCAATCGCTGTAATTGGTCCTACCGCCAGTGGAAAAACCAAGTTGGCTGTGCAACTTGCGTACAAGCTACATGGCCAAATTATTAGCGTAGATTCGAGAATGGTATTTAAAGGCATGGATATTGGAACGGGGAAAGATTTGGCAGAATATACCCACCAAAATCGGCCCATTATTTATCACATGATAGACCTTGTTGAACCTTGGGAAGACTACCATATTTATCAATTTCAACAAGATTTTAAGAAGGCTTTCGGTTCAATCCAATGCATAGGAAAAACACCCATTTTAGCAGGAGGAAGTGGTCTATATTTGGAGGCAGTTATCCAAGACTTTGAGTATACTTCGATTCCTTCTAACAAGGAAAAAAGAGGCGCACTTGAAGAATTGAGTCTATTAGCATTGCAACATCAATTTCAATTGATGGATATACACCCGTATAAAGAAATAGCAGATTTAGCCACAAAAAAACGTGCCATTAGGGCCATCGAAATACTAGATTACTTGCTTACAAATCCAGAATTTGCTTTGCCCATCTCTAAGCCCATTCGCCCATTTATTATAGGCCTTAACCCTCCTCTTGAGCTTAGGAGAAATAGGATTATTGACCGACTTCATTCAAGAATAAAAGAAGGACTCATTACCGAAGTTGAAGACCTCTTAGAAAAGGGCGTAACTAAGGAAAGACTGAGCTTTTTTGGCTTAGAATATAAATGGGTAGTGACATTCCTTGAAGGCCAAATTAGTAAAACCGAAATGGTTACACATTTGGGAATAGCCATTCAACAATTTAGCAAAAGGCAAATGACGTATTTTAGAAAAATGGAAAAATCTGGACTCAAAATTCATTGGATTTCTAATCCAAGTGAAATTGATTTATTGATGCCCATGCTTGCAAGTTTTGAAGGAATTAATACCAATTGTAATTATTAAATTGCCCAAAGTTATTTGATCATTTTACTAGGCTAAATGCCTAAATAACAAAATATTAGTACAATGAAAACACTAAAAAATGTACGTCACATAGAAAATCTGCATATATTTTTGTGGTTATGGAAAGACATGTGTTGGATGCAAGAATATAAATTAATGGCAACCCTTATCTTTTTTCCAACCATCTTTCTAGCAGGATATATTTGCTTTAAAACATGGAACAGCAAGCTCGCATTGCTCATCAACATTTCTGTTTTTTGTTGGATCAGTGCAAACTCCTGTTGGATGTTTTATGAGTTCTATTTTCCGTTTTTAAAACCTTTTGCCCTTGCTTTTTTTATCGCGGGCTTGGGTTTCATATCCATCTATTTATTTAATTTTTTCGTCAAAAACCAAGAAGAAGAAACTACTAATTAAATAATCCCTATATTTGATATAAATAAACAGAAAAACATGAAGAAAATATACCTTATTTTAGCGTTATCGGCCATTACATTTGCTGGTTTTGCCCAATGTACACCAGACCCAAGCGTAAACAAACCAGGCATTTCCCCTGCAAAATTAGCAGATGCCATAGCCGGCACACCCTATTCTGAAGTGGCCACTTTAATGGTTCCAAAAGATACCGTTTTTGTATATCTGGGCAATACATACAATGCCGTAATTGATTCGGCAACCGTGGTTTCAATCAGCGATTTACCCGCAGGATTTGCTTATGAGTGCGATAAGGTTAGTCGCACTTGGAATGGCGGTTCTAAAGGTTGTGCAAGGTTGTATGGCAATCCATTGGCAGTTCATGTTGGTAAGTATGAAGTAGTGGTTAAAGTAAGAACCTTCTTAAAAATTACTGGATCGCCAACTCAATTTGACCAATTAGATTCTAGTACCATAGACATAAATATTGTATTGCCAAATGCCATTCAAGAACAATTTCAATATGCTGGAATTAAAATTTTTCCTAATCCAGTTAGCAATGTGTTAAATGTTTCTATCAACCAATACACTTCTGAAGGAAGCTATGAAATTTTCGATTTGCTTGGACAAAGATTCAATTTAGCACCAAGTTATTCGTCGCAGACCGGCGAAGTTAAATTTGATGTAAGCAATCTTAAACCTGGCGTTTATGTTGTAAAAAGAGAAGTCAATGGTTATATCTACCAATCAAAATTTGTAAAAGAATAGGTTCGGTTCAGACCGAAAAAAATTATACGATAAACACGAATTATTCTTAGGAATGATTCGTGTTTATTTTTTTAACACCAAGCCAAAGCGAATTGCCAATCACAATTACATCGCTAAAAGCCATAGACAGCGCGCCCAGCATGGGATGCATAAAACCAGCGGCCGCCAAAGGAATGCAAATGATGTTATAAAAGAAGGCCCAAAACAAGTTCTGCTTTATGGTTTTATAAGTCTGGATACTAATTTGGTGGGCCTCATTTAAGGTGTTTAAATTGCCATTCATAAGCACCAAATTGGCCGATTGAATAGCAATATCACTGGCTTTTACAAAGGATATGCCCACAGAAACTTTGCTCAAGGCTGGCGCATCATTTACCCCATCTCCCACCATTACCACAGGCTCTTTTTGATTAACCAAAGTCTCAATATACCTTAACTTTTGTGCAGGCAATTGCTCGGCATAATAGGTGTGAACACCCAACAAATTAGCAACATTTTTCACCTTTGATTCCTTGTCGCCACTCAATAAAATGGTTTCAATATTTACAGATTGCAAGTATTTAATAAGGTTGAGTGCGCCTTCTTTTAAATCGTCTTTCAAATTAAAACTGGAAACAATTTCCTTATTTTTGCTCAAGTAAAGATCCTTATCATTTTGGGCTGAACCAATATATTTTCCAGAACCCAACATCCATTCAATGCCATCTTGATCTGTTGCCATAATGCCCAAACCTTTCTCTTCTTTGATGGCAGAAAATTTAATGCTTCCTGTAAACCAATCTGGATGCTGAACAAGCAAAGCCTTAGCAATTGGGTGAGAAGAATGTTTTTCTAAGGCAAAAATTATATTTTTATGCGCCGCCGCCTCGCTGGGTATAAAATCAAAATCGCCAAACACAAATTGTCCGCTAGTTAAGGTACCAGTCTTGTCAAAAATTATCTTGGTGCTGCGGGCAAAATTTTCGAGCACATCGCCACCTTTAATAAGTATGCCTCTTTTAGCCGCCTTTCCAATGCCCACCATAATGGCAGTAGGCGTGGCCAAACCCATGGCACACGGACAAGAAATAACCAATACAGCCACTGCGCGCATCATGCTTCTGGCTGAACCAATACCTAATATAAAAAAAGAAACCAAGAAAGTGACGAGCGCAATTGCCACCACCACGGGCACAAAAATGGCACTCACTTGGTCGCCCAATTTCTGAATATTGGGTTTGCTCGACTGTGCCTTTTTAACCATTTCAATAATTTGAGACAGTATAGAACCTTTTAAATGAGTAGTAACCATGGCCTGCATATTGCCATTTATTAAAATGGTTCCCCCCACAATTTTATCACCCAATTTCTTGTGAACCGGTAGGCTTTCACCACTCATTAAACTCTCGTCGCAGTGGCCATCACCCCCCACTATTAAAGCATCTATAGGAATTACATCACCATTATTTATCTGAAGTAAATCGCCTTGTTTCAAAGAAATAACCTCCACCTCATGCAACAAACTTTGGCCATTTTGTTTTGTAATTAATCGGGCCATTTTTACTTGCAAAGAAGTAAGGCTTTGAATGGCGTTGGTTGTTTTTTTAATAGCTCTTTTCTCCAATACATTCCCAAATAAAACCAAGGTAATAATGGTGGCGCCAGTTTCAAAAAACAAGTATTCATGAATCTCGTGCGTGTTCCAAAAATAATAGGTGCCAAAAACACTGTAAAAAAAGGCAGAGAAGGCACCAATAAAAATAAGCACATCCATATTGGGTATGCCAGATTTTAGGCTATGGTAGGCAGATCTGCCAAAAAACCATAATCCCAGAACATAAACAGGTAAGGATAAAAACAATTGAACCAAAGGGTTATGCAAAGGTGCCCAAGAAATGAGCATGTGTAACACTAAAGGAACAGTAAAAATAAGGCAAAAAATGAGCTTAGATTCGAGTGAGGCTAGCAGTTTTTTTTTTTACCCGCTTCGTTGGCTGCATTTAACACCACATAACCCAACTCCTCAATGCTATCTTTTATTTCTTCGGCAGGCTTACCCAAAACATTTTGAAAGCGAACCTCACCTGTGGCAAAGTTTACATCTACTTGCTCCATGCCTTGCTTTTCTAAACGCTTGCGCACGCCCATGGCACAATTACTGCATGTCATACCTTCAACAGTAAGCTCCGAAAGCTGCACTTCATTTTGATTCATAGCACAAAGATAAATACTTTTGTCAAGCGCAATCACTAATTTTCAACAAAATTTTATATAGGCTATCTTTTCAAAAAAACTACCTTGCATCAAAGCTGTTAACCTATATATGAAAGAAAACAAAAGAACCATTCTCCTCCTTGTATTAGGAAGTTTTTTTATTGCCAATGCTATTATTGCCGAATTTATTGGCGTAAAAATATTCTCCTTGGAGGCTAGCCTTGGGTTAAGAGAAGTAAACTGGTCCATCTTTGGCAATTCCCTTTCTTTTAACATGACCGTGGGCGTTATTTTATGGCCCATTGTTTTTATCATGACAGATATAATAAACGAATATTTTGGAACAGGCGGGGTAAAGCTGTTTTCTTATATAGCCGCCATTTTAGTATCTTACGCATTTCTTGCCATTTACATGGGCATTCAGCTTACACCAGCAAATTTTTGGATCAACAAAGAAACGGTCAACGGCCCCTTAAACATGCAAAATGCCTATGCCCAAATTTTTGGTCAGGGCTTATGGATTATCGTTGGCTCGCTGGTTGCCTTTCTGGTAGGACAGCTGGTTGATGTAACCGTATTTCATTATTTAAAGCGCAAAACTGGCGATAAAAAACTTTGGCTCAGATCTACAGGTTCTACAGTGGTATCGCAGCTAATAGATAGTTTTGTGGTGCTATTTATTGCCTTTTATATTGGTGCAGGTTGGGACTTAAAATTGGTGCTAGGCATTAGCATCGTTAACTATATTTATAAGCTAAGTGTGGCATTGCTATTAACCCCACTTTTATACGGAATTCATGCCATTATTGATAGCTACCTGGGTAAAGAATTGGCAGAATCAATGATGCGTGAAGCACATTCACCACCCAAAAACTAATCCCACTCATATTGCAAGCTAAGCACTTTTTATCAGGACTTATTTTCTAGTTAAATATAAAATTCGCTCCACTTGGTTGCCGTCGCCCGTGTCTTTGTAGCCAGTTAAAATGAGCTTATTTTTACTTACGGTTTGAACCAAATACGTTTGCCCCATCCAATCTAATTCAGAAATCAGGATGGACTTAGTGCTACTTGTATATTTCCAAGTAATGGCAAAGTCTGAACCAGATAAATTCATGATACCTGTTTGCAAATCGGCATTCAAAATATAGACGCCAAAATTAGCTTCAGTTTCAACTCTTACCTTCAATTTACTTGGATACACATCGTTAAGCAAAACACTGTCGCGGTTCCATGTGCCAACAAAATCAATGGCCTCAGTTTGGTCTGGCGTGGGCTCGTCGGTGGCATCTGGCTGACAAGCAGCAAGAGCCAGTACAAAAACAAAAGCTAAAAATTTAAGTTGTTTCATGTGCATACTAATTTTTGTAAAAATAAGTACTTCGCAGTAAAAAGAAAGCGATGAGGTAAAATCATTTTCAACTATTATTGCCTAATGGCTTCAAGTGTGTATATTTTATTAGGTTCTAACCAGGGCAATTCTATTAAACAACTAGAAATTGCCACCCAATCTATTGCAGAATGGGTGGGCAATGTGGTGCAAAGTTCTTCCATTTATCGAACTGCCGCTTGGGGAAATACCCAACAAGATGCCTTTTCTAACCAAATTATTTTGGTTAGAACCGAAAAAACTGCCAGCCAAGTATTAAGAATATTATTGACAATTGAAGATAAAATGGAACGCATTCGCACCTTAAAATGGGCGCCAAGAACCATCGATTTAGACATCTTATTTTACGATGAATTAATCTTGGAAGAACCAGAATTAACAATACCTCACCCCTATTTACACCAAAGAAGGTTTACCTTAATTCCAATGGCAGAAATGGCCCCAAATTTTTTACATCCTAAGCTGCTTAAAAGCATTTCACAATTGTTGCAAATTTGTCCCGACCAGCTTTCCGTGGAAAAAATAAGCACAAAATAAAGTTTCAATTACAGAAATTTGAGCACTTTGAGCAATACCATTCCATACCGTTTTATAGCCATAGAAGGCAATATTGGCGCAGGCAAATCTAGCCTCGCAAAGATGCTTGCTAAAGATTTGGAAGCGCGATTGTTATTAGAAGAATTTGAGGACAATTCGTTTCTGCCAAAATTTTATAAAGACGGCAGAAGGTATGCTTTTCCGTTAGAAATGAGCTTTTTGGCGGCTCGGTTCAACCAGTTAAAAAGACAATTGCCCGAGCAAGATTTGTTTAGTGAACTCATTATAAGTGATTATATTTTTGCCAAATGCTTGCTGTTTTCTAAGGTAAATTTAGACCACGATGAGTATGAGTTGTATTACAAATTATTTAGCATTATTAACCAACAATTGCCCAAACCAGATTTGCTCATTTATTTGCATTGCCCCATAGAAAAATTGCAATGGAATATTACCAATAGAGGGCGCAGTTACGAGATGCAAATTGAGGCAGAATACCTAGAAAATTTGCAACAAACTTATTTCGATTTTTTGCATGCCAATCCAGAGCAAAGGGTTTTAATGATAGATTGCGCTAACATAGATTTTGTAAATAACACAAAGCATTACGCGCAGATAAAACAATTGCTCAACAAAGAACATGCACCTGGCATTAACCATTATCACTTTTTAAGCGAAGGTTAATGGAGCAAGCTATTCTCTTAACTACGGCATATTTGCCTAGCATTGCTTGGTTTCAACAAGCCGTTTTGGCCGAACCAATGTACTTGGAAACACAAGAAAACTACCTAAAACAAAGTTACCGCAACCGCTGTAAAATACTAACGGCCAATGGGGTATTGGATTTGATTGTGCCCGTTGTGCATGCAGATAAAAAACAGCTTATCACACAAATTGCCATTCAAGACACAGCGCATTGGCGCAAACAACATTGGCAAGCTATCTGCTCTGCTTATGGAAAATCTGCCTTCTTTTTATATTATCGCGACCCCATTGAGCAACTCTATTTTGGTTCGAACCAAACCCATTTATTTGACTTTAACCTGGCGTTTATCAAGTTAATTGCTAAGTTTCTTAAGCTAAACCTATCTCCTATTTTTACCCAAAATTATGAGAAGCAAACAGGAGAAAAATTGGATTTAAGAACTGCGTTTCATGCCAAAGGAGGGCCAAACGCAGATGAATTGCTATTTGAGAAAAAATACTTTCAGGTCTTTGCAGAGAAATTCGAGTTTGTTCCAAACCTATCCATCCTAGATTTGCTATTTAATGTTGGGCCATTGAGCAAAGATTTCTTGGTAAAGTTGTAAGTTAAAACAATTGCCCTTTCTTTACGTTTAAATATGAATAAAATTAAACACCATGAAAGATCGAATAATTGAGCAATACATCCAATTAAAATTAAGCGACAGTGCGGCATTAAAAAATGTTTACCTGTTTGCCAAAGAATTAGAGATAGCCGAAAAGGAATTTTACGAACATTATTCGTCTTTGGAAGCACTAGAAGCCGATATTTTTAATCAGTGGTTTATTGGGGTAAAACAAAACCTAGAGAAGTCGGAATTATATGATGGATACAGCACCCGAGAGAAAATTTTGGCCTTAAATTTTGCTTGGATAGAAGCCTTACAAGCCAATAGAAGTTTTGTGAAAGAGGTATGGAAGTATAAAAAAGACATGCTTTCTCTGCCTAAAATGCCTAGCTTTCTAAAGCCTTTAAAGGAATCGTTTGAAGCTTTTGCCGATAGCATTATTAATGAAGGAATTCAAAATAACGAACTCGTAGACCGCAAATTTTTAAGCGATAAATACAAAAATGGTTTGTGGCTGAACCTATTATTTGTGGTAAATTTTTGGCTCAACGACCATAGTAAGGCCTTTGAAAAAACAGATGCTGCCATTGAGAAATCGGTTAATCTGGCTTTTGATTTAATGGGTAAATCGCCACTCGATTCTATGTTTGACTTTGGCAAATTTGTATTTCAGAACAAATAAAAATGGAACAAAATAGCATTCCTACTACCAAGGTAGAAAGAGCGATGCGCTTTGTAAAAACAGGCGCTCAAATAGGTGGCAATTATATTAAACATTATTCTAAAAAAGCCTTAGATCCTTCGCGCACTAAGGAAGAATTGCACGAAGATAATGCTACCGATGTGTATAATGCCCTCAGCGAATTAAAAGGTTCTGCCTTAAAAGTTGCACAAATGTTGAGCATGGAAAAAAACATTTTGCCAAGGCAGTACACCAATAAATTTCAAATGGCACAATACAATGCTCCACCACTTTCTGGTCCTTTGATAGTGCAAACTTTCATTAAAAGTTTTGGCAAAGCACCACAAGAAATTTTCGAAAGTTTTAATATGAAGGCGAGCAATGCCGCAAGTATTGGTCAGGTGCACGAAGCCAGCTTAAATGGGCAAAAGTTAGCCATCAAAATTCAATATCCAGGGGTAGCAGAATCCATACAGAGCGACTTAAAAATTGTAAAGCCAATTGCCTTTAGGTTATTAAATATGAATGAAAAGGAATTGGATAAATACATTAAAGAGGTTGAGGCTAAATTAATTGAAGAAACCGATTATGAGTTAGAATTTAAACGATCGGAAGAAATTTCTTCTCAATGTGCGCAAATTCCAAACATTGCTTTTACCAAATATTATAAAGAATACTCTTCAAAGCGCGTTTTAACCATGGATTGGATGGAAGGCTTGCATTTAGACGATTTCTTAAAAACAAATCCATCTCAGGAGATTAGAAATTCTATTGGTCAGGCCATGTGGGATTTTTATGATATTCAGGTACACGAGTTAAAATCGGTTCATGCCGACCCACATCCAGGTAATTTTATTTTAAAAGAAAATGGCGTGTTAGGGGTCATAGATTTTGGATGTGTAAAAGTTATTCCCGAAGATTTTTATTATAATTATTTTGCCTTGTTAATTCCAGAATTACTGAATGAGCCCGGCATTATTTCCAAGATAATGAAACAACAAGAGATCATTAATGCCAACGATACCCAATTGGTTCAGGATAAAATTACCGAAGCATTTATGAAAATTACCCGCTTGTTGGCCACCCCATTTATGGAAAGCAGTTTTGATTTTGGCAACAACGAATACATCGATAAAATTTACGCATTGGGCGAAGAAGTGAGTAAAATGGAAGAGTTAAAGCAATCCAAAGTAGGAAGAGGTTCGCAACATGCCCTATATATTAATAGAACTTATTTTGGTTTGTATAGCATTTTAAATGTGCTCCAAGCCCAAGTAAATACAGGCATTAGAGATTGGAAAACCAACTTAATTCAATACCACCAAAACCATTTGGCAACCGTAAAAAAGGGCAATTAATACTTAACAAACCTCCCCTGCAAGGTATCTCCGCTTTGGCTGCGTAATACATAAAAATAAATGCCAGGCGCAAAGTTGTCTGTAGGTATCATAAGCTGGGACTTTTGCTGTTTGAGAT